>Ga0209672_101193_pt1 | contig 10558 bp, 10 predicted proteins | sample AraplaCol_mMS_r2_FD_184273 | JGI IMG/M metagenome (GOLD analysis project Ga0209672, IMG submission 184273) | Arabidopsis root microbial communities from North Carolina, USA - plate scrape CL_Col_mMS_r2 (SPAdes) (version 2) | ecosystem: Host-associated > Plants > Roots > Endosphere | place: USA...
TCGCCACGCCGACCTGCCCATTCGCACGCGCCGTCTGCACGCCGGTCACGTCCACCTCGGCCACCAGCCAGCCCGATGCGGCTTCCAGCGCGGCAAGCACGCCGTCATCCGGCAGGCCACGATCCGGTTGCACGTAAATGGCCGCGCGCCCGGTATTCGTATCCAGCGCCGCGCTCCATTCGCTCTCACCCGCCGTTACCGCGCACAACACGGGAACCTGGTTTTCCAGTGCGCGCGCCTGGCAACCGATACGCACGCGCGCCGCACCCGCCGCGGTATCGGTACAACTGGGTACCAGCAACAAAGCGGCGCCGGCTTCGGCTTGCGCGCGTGCGTAGAGCGGAAACTCCACGTCGTAGCAGATGTTGATGCCCACACGCCCGAATTCGGTATCGAACACCTTCAGTGCGTCGCCAGGCGCGATCACCTTGGCGTCTTTCTCAAAGCCGGTAAGGCGCAACTTCTCCTGCCATACATGATAGCCTTGCGGATCGAATAGCAGGCTGCGGTTGCGGTAGCTGCCATCGTGCTGAAGGCGCAGGAAGCTGCCGGCCAGCACGTAGATGCCACGCTGCCGCGCGATACCGCCAAACAACGCCAGCCATTGCGCATAGAGCGTATTCACCGATGCCAACGAGCGATGCAGATCGTTGTAGATCTCCGGCCCGAAGGTGTAGGCCAGTTCCAGCGCCAGATATTCAGGCAGCATCACCAGTTGCGCACCTTGCGCAGCGACGGCGGCCAACTCACGCTCGACGCGTGCAGCGAAATCATCGAAGTGCCGAGCGGCTTCGATCGGCCATTGACCGACGGCGAATGTCACTTTCATCGTTTTCAGAACTCCAGCGAGCGTGACCAGAAACGCAACAGATGCGGGCTGGCTTCCTCCTGGCCAAGCTCGCGCCACGAGAGTTCGCAGAAAAGATCACGCTGGCGCTGATAGCCGCGCTTGGCCCAGAACCCATCGTTGGACCGATACTCTGGTGGACGGCGTGGATCATGCTCATCGCGCTCCACCGCGCAAAACACGGCCTGCTTGAAACCAAGACGCCGCGCGTGCGCTTCGCGTTCGTCGAAAAAACGATGGCCGATGCCCTTGCCGCGATAAGCATGCAGCAGCACCGACTCGCCAAAATAAAAAATGGGCTCCAGCGCATAACCCTTCTTGCGGAAGGGCAGCTGGAAAGCCATCTGATCATCCAACAGCGGAATACCCGTCGCCGCTCCCACTACTTCCTCATCATCCAGCGCCAGCACGAACACGCTGCGCTCCGAACGCGCATACGCCATCAAATAGTCGCTTTCGTAATCCGTGCTGCCTTCATACAAATAGGGATAATCGCGGAACACGGTGGTGCGCAGCCGTGCCAGATCCTCCAGATAAGGCGCCACTGCTTCGCCGGTGCAGCTGAGGATGTGCAGCGTCATCGTGGCGCTCCCGTGCTCAGGCGGACACCTGGGCGATCCAGTCGTTGAGATTGTAGTAATTGGTAACCCGCGCGATCTTGCCATCCCGCACGTCAAAGAATGCACCGCCCGGCAGCACGTAGCGCTGCCCGCGCGCCGGCGGCAGGCCTTCATCGTCGGCGAGATATTCACCATGCACCACGTATTCGGCCGCGGCGCGGTCGCTGCCAGTGGCCGTCATCACCACGATATCCGTCAGCTGCTCGCGATAACTGCGCGCCATGCGCGCAAGAAAAGCTTCAAATGCCACCCGCCCCACCTCGCGCGAGCCTTGATTGGTGTCATGCGCCACGTCATCAGCCAGGCAATCGAGCATGGCCTGCCAATCGCCGCGATTGAAGGCGGCGTAATAGCGTTCGATGAGGGCGACGGCGTGGGACATCGGCGAGCTTCCGGGGATAAAGAGTGATTAGCTTAGAACACGGCCTGGTGCATATGGCATGTGAAAGCTGTAGGTCGCTATGAAAATGCATGCCCCCTCTGATCCACCACCCCAGCGAACGCCGGGGTGAGGGTGCTTAAGCATTGGCGTGCCTCAGGTCTCATCCCCGGCATTGGCAGCCACGACACGATTCCGTCCCGCCCGCTTTGCCTTATAAAGCGCCGCATCCGCATCCCTGGACAAACGCTGCAGTTGGTAACCGGATTCATCGGTGCATGCCAGACCAAGGCTGGCGGAAAACGAGATGACACCGCCTTCCACATCCACCAGCGTCGCTTCGATGGTACTGCGAATGCGATCGGCAATCGCCATGCCCTGTTCGTGGTGGCAATCGACCAGCAATACGCAGAATTCCTCGCCGCCGAGGCGGCCGAACAAATCGCTGGCGCGCAGATGCTGCCGGCAAATGGCGACCGTGCAGCGCAGGACCGCATCGCCCAGGGCGTGGCCGTGCGTGTCGTTGATCTGCTTGAAGTGATCCAGATCGATCGCGACCAGACAGGCCGTACCGCGCTTTTTCTCCAATGTTTGCAGCACGCGCTCGGCTTCGCTGATGAAGTGCTGATGATGGGAAATGCCGGTGAGCCCATCCAGGCGGGAAAGCTGTTTGAAGCGGAGCTGCGAGCGCTTCAGCCGGAGCAGCCACAGGATCACCGACACCAACACCAACACCAGCAGCGCGATATACAGCCGACCGGTCTCGATCGCTTTGGCCGCCAGCGTCTGCTGCAGGGTAAGAATGCTGTTCTGCTTGCTCAGGCGTTCCGTTTGCATCTTTTGCACCAGCAAGTGCTGCTCGGCCATGTCGTAGGCGAGTGCGCGGGAGCGGATGTCGTCGAGATGACTTTTTTCCAGGTTGGAATAGTGCTCGTAATAGTTGAGCGCAGCAGTGTTCTGACCTTGCTTCTTTTCAATCTGGTAGAGCACCTGATAGTCGTTCATCAGCCACTCGCTGGTGTCATCCGGTCGGCTGATGGCAAGCGCATCCAAAGCGGCTTTTTTGGCCTCGGCGATGTCACCCAGCTCAAGATAGGCTTGTGCGCGCTCGACCCGCGAAGATTGCATATGCGGATAAAAATGCGCCATGCGGACGGAAGGCGCGACCTGATCGAGCACTGCTAGCGCTTTGGCCGGCTGGTTTTCGTCGATGTAAAGGTTGGAAAGGACGATCCACATCCCGTTGGCCATCACCGGTTCGTGCGCCGCCGTACAGAGATCGATGGCGTGGCGTACTTCTTTACTGGCTGATGTCAGCCGCTTGCCGTTATACAGCGCCGCGGCTTCCAAATAGAACGGCCGGCATGCATCTTCGTTGGGGGGAGTGGCATCTTCAGCCATGCGCGCATATTGCACGGCCAGGTCGATCTGGCCCGCGAAATCCAGCATCTGCGACAGGTTGGTCAGCAGCGTATAGCGGCTCCCCGGATCCTTGATCGCGGGCAGGCCTGAAGCCAGATGATTGGCCAGCGCAAACGCCTCCTCGTAGCGCCGGTTGAACGCAAGATTGGTCAACAGCATGCCCGATGCCTTGGCGATCAGGACCGAATCACCGGAACGATCGATGATTTGATGAAACTCCCCCTCGGACTGCACGTACTTGCCGTTGAACATGTCTTCCCATGCGTCGAGATAGCGCAGGTGCCATTGCTCGGCATCGGAAAGCTGGGGTGTCTCGCGGTGGATTTGCGCCAACATCCGGATAAACCGCAGATGGTCTTTCAGACGCACGCTTTCGGCCTGATCGAGAAATTCGCCAGGGTTCGTGATTGGGCTAGCGGCGTAGCTGATATGCGCGAGCAAACACATCATGGCGACGAGCCATGCACGAATACGGCTTGGCCAATCAAACCTGGCTTGCGCGCTTTCCGGCATGCTCGGCCTGGTCTTGATCGGCGGCTTCATCACTGACAACGACCCGGTTACGGCCAGCGCGTTTGGCTTTGTACAGCGCGGCATCCGCCTCTTTGCACAAGCGCTGCAGCTCATAACCTGACGTATCAGTACACGTCAGACCGAGGCTGGCGGAAAACGATATAACTCCCCCATCAACATCAATCAAGGTGGTGGCCAGCGCCGCACGAATGCAGTCGGCAATCGCCTTGCCTTGATCGCGCGGGCAATCGATCAGCAGCACGCAAAATTCCTCGCCGCCAAGACGGCCGAACAGATCATTGGAACGCAATTGATGCTGGCAAATGGCAACGGCGCGTTTCAGTACAATATCGCCGCGCGCATGACCATGGGTGTCGTTGATCTGCTTGAAGTGATCGAGGTCGATGGCGATGAGGCAGGCGCTGCGGTGTTTTTTCTCCAGCAAGCGCAGCACACGCTCGGCTTCACTGGTGAAATGTTGGTAGTTGAAGATGCCGGTAAGGCCATCCAGGCTGGATAGTTGCTTGAAACGGAGCTGTGAGCGCTTTAAGCGGAATAGCCAAATAACGACCGTTACCAGTACCAGCATTAGCAGCGCGATATAGAGGCGGCTAGTTTCGACGGCCTTGCTGGCCAATGCTTGTTGCAACTTTAGGATGCTGTTCTGCTTAGTCAGGCCCTGCGCCTGCATTTTTTGAACAAGTAGGTGTTGCTCGGTCACGTCGTAGGCTAGTGCTCTGGCGTGGACATCATCGAGATGACTCTTCTCCAGCGCGGAGTAGCGCTCGTGGTACGTGAGTGCGGCGGCACTCTGGTTCTCTTTTTTGGCGATCTCATAAAGCACTTGGTAATCATTCATCACCCAATCACCAGTGTCATCGGGATGGCTCATGGCCAAGGCTGCCAAGGCGGCTTTTTTTGCTTCGGCGATGTCGCCTAACTGGAAATAGGCCTGTGCGGCCTCGACCTGCGAGGACAGCATATGAGGGTAAAAGTGGGCGCCAAGGACAGACGGGGCAATTTGATCAAGCAGAGCCAGAGCTTTGCGTGGTTGTTTCTCGTCGATATAAAGATTCGCCAGAACCAGCCACATGGAGTTGCCGAGGGTCTTGTCCTGGGGGGCCGTGCAGGTGTTAATGGCTTGGTGTACTTCTGGGCTGGCTGATGTCAGCCGATTACCGTTATAGAGTGCCGACACCTCCATAACGAGAGGAGGGCATAACGTTTGGCCCGGAGGGATCGTATCTTTTGCCATCCGGGCATACTGGACCGCCAAATCGATTTGATCGGCAAAATCCAGCGTTATCGATAGATTTATTAAAAGATCAAAACGTATCCGGGGATCCTGAACCTCCGGCAGTGCGGACGCAAGGTGATTGGCCAGCGCAAAGGCCTCCTCGTAGCGACGATTGATCGACAGAATCTTTACAAGGAGCGCGGACGCTTTGGTGATCAGTCCCGGATCGCCCGAGCGCGCGATGATCTGGCGAAGCGCTTGCTCCGATTTGTCATAGTTTCCATCGAACTGGTCATTCCATGCATCGAGATAACGCAGCTGCCAATGCTCGGCTTCGGAAAGGCGAAATTCCTGCTGGTGAATCTGTTCCAGCATCCGTACGAATTGGGGGTGATTTTCCTGCCGCAGGCTTTCAGTTTGGACGAGGAATTTGGCCGGATCCGCAACGAGCGCCGTTGCGTATCCCTGCTGCGCGAGCACAACCCAGAATATGACCATCATGACTGGCCATATGCGGGTACGAAACGGCAGCCGATACATGCAGGACTGCCTATTTCTCGCTCGGCAGCGACGGAGCGGAGGGCGACGGAACTTCAAGCGGCTCGCCTTCCTCTGGCCGTTCCTCGTCGTCAGGAAGCATATTCACCTGGGGCGATTGCTGCCGTATCGGTCCCAATTCCTTGGATAGCCGTAGGCTATCGCTGAACGTCACTGCCTCCTTGAGTGCATCTGAAGCTTTCGCTTGTACCAGCATTTTGGTCAATTCTTCCGCCGAAGCATGGCGTAGCGATGCATCTCGCCCGATGGCTTCCAGCAAGTCGATCGTATCTGTCATGTCATTCCCCTGTTTTTTCTATCGGGTGATCGTGGCCTTATTTTCGCGGCTACGGCTCACCCATTAAGCCATTATCGCGTCGCATTATGGCGATGCACACATAAGGTGCTTTCCGTCCAATATGCCCGGGCTACGTAAAGAATCGTGCTCGGTCGGTTAGCGCTAAGCGTTCGCCACCATGCTCATGTCTTCCAGCTTATCCAAAGAGTTCAGGCGTGCCCGCATCGCCAAATTCGCCTTCAGGGGCTGAGCCGGAGGCACTACCACCATTTCTTCGGCCGTCAACGCGATATTTGGCAAGTCACGCAGGGCAACCCGCCGCACCCGCGGCTTTTCAATCGGCAACGTAGCGCCCCGATAAACGATCACCTCATGATCCAGCGGATAATCTTCGCTCAGCCGATCCACCAGCACTTGCCGGTACGCTGGTCCGGTCTGGAATCGCCCCAGCGACCAATCGCCAACCAGCCCGACCTGCCACAGCACCAGATATCCGGCGGGATCGATGCGCCGCTCATAGAAAAGCAGCTGGCTGGCTTCAAAGTGTTGGCACCCGAACCGGCCAGGATCGATGCCCAGATCCGCATACAGGCAATCCTCGGCCGAAATACCCGGCTCCATATACGCGTCGAAGCCCTCCGCGCGCGCCATCTCGATGGCCTTGTGCGGCGACCAGGCAAAAATGCCCGGATGCCCATAAAACACCCCGCAAACCCGTTTGCCGGCGCGCACTTCGTCCATCATCAGCGCCACCCATTCCTTATAGGTCTTCAGCCGCGACTTGCCTTCCTTGTAATAGGGCTGAAGGCTGCGCACATCGGGATGCATGCGTTGCAGCCACTTTTCCACCACGCCATCGGAAAGCGCCGCGAACACCACATCGGCACGCTCGATATGGCTGCGTGCCAGCGGCGTGAGGTGGGAGCCGAGGGTCATGCCCATGCCAACGCAAGCAAGGCTGCCGCGGCGGGCGTGGTGGGATACCGGGAGAACCAGGGTGCTCATGGTGATGCCTTGCCGTAACGTACTCATGCAAACCAGGAACAAAGCAACTTGTGTGCCTGTTCCGCAATGATGATTTGCAGACTGATTTATTAATCGCCGGCATAAGCGCAATCACCTATTGCCATCTAAGCAGCAATAGGTGCCGGAGACAAACCTGGACGCAAACGCCGCAGGCCGATGGATGGAACGGGTCACCGATGAACCATATTTGTCAGGTTGCCTGGAAGGCATCTGCAGCATCGTAGGCTGGGATGAAATCCCAGCTTCGTTACAGTTTCGCGTGCTGGGATTGCTGCATCCCAGCCTATGTATGGTGCATGCGCCCATGCTCGACTTCATGCCTGCCATCGGCCACCATCCCAGCCTTGTCGGCGCAAGGAAATAGAGGCATGGCAAAAAGCGTAGCGCAGAGCAGCAAGTCTCCTTCCCAACTGATCGATGCAAGAATCGAAGAGCTGGGCGATTGGCGTGGCGAAACACTCAGCCGGCTTCGTGCCTTGATCAAGCAGGCCGAACCTGGCGTCGTCGAGGAATGGAAATGGCGCGGGGTGCCGGTGTGGTATCACGAAGGCATGATCTGCACCGGTGAGACCTACAAGAACGCGGTGAAGATGACCTTTGCCAAAGGCGCCTCGCTGCCGGACCCGTCAAAGCTTTTCAACGCCAGCCTGGATGGCAATACGCGCCGCGCTATTGATTTTCATGAAGGCGAGAAGATCAACGAGAAGGCGTTGAAGGCGCTTATTCGCGCGGCCGTGGTGTTGAACAAGTCGAAGGGCAAGAAGTAGCTGGCTTGGAATCATTGAGCCAACTAAGCATCGTCGCCCCGGCGAACGCCGGGGCCTAGTGACTTACAGGATCCAAAAGTCGGTGGATGATTCGCTGCGCTCACCCCTTCGGGGCCGTCCATTCGGACGTTCTCCGCGCTTCGCGCTACGTCCGGCTTTCGCCGGGACGACGGTTCAAAGTTCTTTTGCAATATCCCGAAAAAGACGGCCATTGGCCTAGTCGTCTTTACCAAACAACCCGCCAAGCACCGAACCAATCACGCCGCCGGCGATAGCGCCACCGATTGAACTCCCCGAGTCGCCACTCAGTACAGGCGAGCTGCTTCCCGCATCGCGCGCAAGGTAAGGTTCCAATGCATGCGCCAGGTTCGGCATGGTGAGTGTTTGCAGCCAAACCTGACCCGGGCCGGTGAGGTTGGCAATGAATAGACCATCGCCACCAAAGAGCTTGTTCTTCAGGCCTGGAATAAGCGTGATATCGAAATTCACCGTGCCTTCGAACATGCCGACGTGCCCCGGATGCACCTGCAAGGTCTCGCCGGCCGCCAGCGTGTAGGTAACGATCTCGCCCCCCAGCTCCACCCAGGCGCGTGCATTACCGGTCAGCTTTTGCAGCACGAAGCCATCACCGCCGAAGATGCCGGCGCCAAGCGAGCGCTGGAAACCGATCGCCAGTTCCACGCCTTCCGTGCCGCACAGAAAACCGTGGCGGTGGATGAAATAGGTGTGGCCGGGATTGACCTGCACTTCCACGATCGAGCCGGGCACTTTCGCCGCGAAGGCGACCATGCCGGGTGAGCCGGAGGTCTCGTATTCATTCATGAAAATGCCGCCGCCCGACAGGGCGCGCCCAATGACACCCAGAAAACTGCTGGCGCCGGCCGTGCGTGCCGAGGTCTGCAGCACGATGTTGCGTGTCATCCAGGAAAACCGGCCAGGCTCGGAAATAATGCGGTCGCCTTGTTCCAGGCCCACTTCCAGCACGGGCAAAGTCGTTCCTACCGTACGCGTCTTCATTGCTTTGTTCCCCCCACAGGTATGTGTTCTGTCGGCCATGCGTGCATGGCTGCTCCAAAGGCATTCTTGCCGAATAGGCGTTCCGGCAGGGAGTGCCATAACGCAGGTGCCTAATGTGATCGGTCTTTCTTGCGTCTACCTGACACAGTAGTTGCCACGTTAAGAATGCGCGGCCTTGCTGCAAGCGCTGAATCCGCGGGACCTGAACACGACGCGCATGGCAAGAAGATCCTGATCGAGCATCTGCTGCACGTATTGCGGCGAGCACGGAACTGCGACTCGCAGGACCTCGCGCTTTGCTGAGAAGCGTCGAGCATGTCGAGAGCACACTTACGACACGCTGCCAGTCGCAGCCCGGGTGCGCTTGGCATGTCGCTGGGACAAAAGAACGTGCTGGCTCGCATCGTGTTGCGCGTGCTCAATCAAACATTGACGAGCGAAGCCTGCAACCTCTATCGGGATGCCATCTACGCGAAGCTCCACGAAGGCACCGTCTGGCATTGGGCGGCGAAGACGTAGCCATCCGGTTCTTCTTTGCAGATGCAGCACGGCCTGATCCAAAGAAAAGATTGGATCGATCCAAGGCTCGTGCTGCATTGCAATACCGATTGCCCTGGGAATGACTTACACATCAACTATATAAGTTTAAATGTCTAAATTTGAATCGATGCAAATTTCTGTTGACAGGTGTCTTTGCTGACCTAATGATTGGCCCGCTCGGGACATCCAGGCCAACGTTGTCACGAGAACTGATGACACATGCGTACGGAGTCCAGTGAAGCCGGAAAACGCGTGGTGGTGATGGCACTGCCGCACGTATCAGTGATCAGGGCATTGCCTATCTGAAAAGCAGTGATGGAGGGCCATGGCGTCGCCATGGCTCACGGGCGGATGCGCGCCCTAAAAAAGCCGCGAAGGCGGCGCACCAAAGCAAACAAAGATTTGGGGAGTAAGCAATGAGCAAGTACCCGTTTCGTTTGGGCAGCAGCCTGCGCGCCAGCATACGCATCGGCTTATGGGCTGCCGCCATGGCCAGTGGTTCGGTGTTTGCGCAAGGGATCACCGGTGGCGTCTACGGCAACCTGCCGGCAGGCAAGGACATCGCAGCGGAAGTGATCAACCCGGCCACGGGCTATGACAACACTGTGCATGCCGACGCCAATGGCCATTATTCGGTCACCGGCTTGATGCCGGGCAATTACGTCGTGAAACTGCTGCGCGACGGCAACGTTGTCGATCAGCGCAACGTGGTGGTGACCGCCGGCTCCAACAGCCCTGCCATCTTTGGTGCGGCAGCGGCGGCACCTAGCGGCAACGCGAAGGAGTTGAACGCGATCACCGTCACCGCTGCGCAACCGGCGGTCAATGCGATCGACGTCACCACCAGTCAACAAATCCAGACTTGGAATTCCACCGACGTCAATCGGTTGCCATTGGTCAACGCCGATCTGCTCAATGTCGCTTCCATGCAGGCGAACGTTACCAGCATCGCCAGTTCGCATGGCCCTTCGCCGCAGTTCAACGGCGCGTCCGGTACCGAGAACCGTTACTTCATCAACGAATTCAACATGACCGACATGCAGCAGGGCGCTGCACCGGACAAGATTCCGAATGAAGCCTTTGCCAGCATTTCCACCGTCGATGGCGGCATGGATGCCAAGTACGGCAGTGCGTTGGGCGGTGTCGTCTCGGGCACGATCAAGCAGGGCTCGAACACCTTCAAAGGTGGCGTGGATTTGCAGTTCAATCCGCCGACCGGCTTCTTCAATGAAAACGGCAAGAACACGTACAACTCCAAAGGCGAGCTGGTAACCGCCAATCAGCTTAGCCACTGGTCGCCAAGCGTGTTGCAGGATTACTGGGTGTCCGGCCCGATCATCAAGGACAAGGTGTTC
>Ga0209672_101197_pt1 | contig 10546 bp, 10 predicted proteins | sample AraplaCol_mMS_r2_FD_184273 | JGI IMG/M metagenome (GOLD analysis project Ga0209672, IMG submission 184273) | Arabidopsis root microbial communities from North Carolina, USA - plate scrape CL_Col_mMS_r2 (SPAdes) (version 2) | ecosystem: Host-associated > Plants > Roots > Endosphere | place: USA...
TTTCAGTTCCGCGGCAAATTGGGCTACGTTGTTACTCGCCATTCATTCCTCTTAATGCAAGGACCGATTCCTTGCGGTTAGCATCGGGTCGTGCGACCGGCGTGTGCTAGATCTATCGCCGTCGCGATCGTTTCAGTGCGTCATGGTGTTCACTCACTGGAACCAGTGTTCACGTGCTTTCATGATCAACGCTTTCGCGGCTTCCTCTTCCATTCCGGTCAATTCGACCAATTCATCCACAGCCAGCTCGGCGAGCTCGTCGCGCGTCTGGATTTGATGCGCGGCCAGCTTTCCGAGCAAGTCGGAATCGACTCCCTCGAGGCTCTTCAGATCGAGCGAGGCGTTTTCGACTTTCTCTTCGTTCGCAATGGCCATTGTCAACAGCGCATCGCGCGAGCGATTGCGCAACTCGTGAACGGTGTCTTCGTCGAACGCCTCGATCTCGAGCATTTCGTTGAGCGGCACGTAGGCGATCTCTTCGAGGCTCGTGAAGCCCTCGTCGATCAGGATGTCGGCAACTTCCTCGTCGACATCGAGCCGTGCCATGAACAGGTCGCGCAATACGCCCCGCTCCTGGTTCTGCTTCTGCGCGGATTCGTCCGGCGTCATGATATTGATCTGCCAGCCGGTCAGCTCGCTCGCGAGCCGCACGTTCTGGCCGCTGCGGCCGATCGCGACCGCGAGCTCGTTTTCGTCCACGACGACGTCCATCGAGTGCTTTTCCTCATCGACGACGATCGACTGGACCGCTGCCGGCGCGAGCGCACCGATCACGAACTGGGCGGGATCCTCCGACCATAGCACGATGTCGACGTTCTCGCCACCGAGCTCATTGCGCACCGCTTGCACGCGCGAGCCGCGGATACCGACGCACGTGCCGATAGGATCGATCCGCTTGTCATAAGCGATGACACCGATCTTCGCGCGCACACCGGGATCGCGTGCCGCCGCCTTGATTTCGAGCAGGCCCTGCTCGATTTCCGGCACTTCCATCTCGAACAGCTTCATGAGGAACTCGGGCGCGGTGCGCGACAGTTCGATCTGCGGCCCGCGAGCCGTCCGATCGACCTTGGCGATATAGGCGCGCACGCGGTCGCCCACGCGCAGATTCTCCTTCGGAATCAATTGATCGCGGCGCAACAGCGCTTCCACGCGGCCCGATTCGACGATGAAGTTGCCCTTGTCGAGCCGCTTCACCGTACCCGTCATGATCTTTTCCCCGCGCTCGAGGAAGTCGTTCAGGATCTGCTCGCGCTCGGCGTCGCGCACCTTCTGCAAAATGACCTGCTTGGCGGCCTGCGCGCCGATGCGGCCGAACTCGATCGAGGGGATCGGCTCTTCGATGTATTCGTCGATCTCGATTTCGGGCTGCTGTTCGCGCGCCTCGAAAAGCAGGATTTCCTGATCCGGTTCTTGCAGACCGGCTTCATCGGGCACCACGCGCCAGCGGCGATACGTTTCATGCTCGCCCGATTCACGATCGATGTGCACGCGAATATCGACGTCTTCTTCGAAGAGCTTCTTGGTTGCCGAAGCAAGGGCGGCTTCGAGCGCAGCGAACACGACATCCTTGTTGACGTTCTTCTCGCGCGCCAGCGCATCCACCAGCATCAATACTTCGCGACTCATTGTTTGCGGCTCCTAAAGTCAACGTGCGGGACGAGGCGCGCGCGGTCCATATCCGCGAGCGTAAAGTCGAGCATCGCGGCGCCTTCTTTCCCAACAAATTCCAAACCGATCGTTTCCCCGTTCGGGGCATGGAGAATGCCCCGGTACGTCTTGCGTCCGTCCAACGGTTTTTTCAACGTAACGACCGCCTCGCTTCCCGCGAACCGCACGAAATCGGCCAATTTCTTCAGCGGACGGTCGAGCCCCGGCGACGATACTTCGAGCCGCTCGTAATCGATATTTTCAACCGTCAAAACGTGCTGGAGCTGACGAGTGACCTTTTCACAGTCCTCGATCGCGATACCGGAAGGCTGATCGATATAGACGCAGAGCATGCCGCGGCCGGTACGCTCGAGATCGACCAACTCGTAGCCCATGCCCGAGATCGTGGTTTCTATCAGTTCCGTCAGTTGCACAAGTGCCCTCTAAGATGTTCGCGCGCGACGCGAATATCTTGCGGGCCGCGCGCCTGGCCGGCGCACGGAAGGTCAGTGCAACCCGAGATGCTGAACCGCAACGGCCAAAAAAAAATGGGCTGAACGCCCATCTTCTTACCGGTGGTCGCACCTGAGCCGCACAAAATAAGCCGCACGCCCAGCGACTTCGTGATTCTAGCATTTTTCGAGAGCGCGTGCAAAGCAAGCGCTCTCGTGACGACGCGTCTGTCGAATGCCGGCGTGCTGCTCGTTAGCGGCCTCGCGCGCGATTGCGCGGCATTCCGCGCGGACCGTTCGCGTTGCCGCTGCTGGGGCGATTGCCGCCCGCGGACCGATTGCCGTTCGTGTTGCCGCCGGGGCCACCCGGGCCGCGTTTGCCGCCACCGGCGGGCACCGCGCGATTGCCATCCACGTCGCCCCGTGCGCGTTGCGGCCCTTTCTTGCCGCGGTTCGCGCCGGGCCGCCCGCCCAATCCGCCCGGTGCATCGCCGAAGCCGCCGCCCATTCCCGCGCCACCGCCGAATCCGCCGCCCGGGCCGCGTCGGCCCGCACCGCGTCCGGGCTGCTCGAAGCGACCGTGCGCCGTCAGCACCGGCTCGCGGCTGATAAAGCCCATCGACGTTTGCATCGGATCGGGTTGACGACGCTCCTGCGTGGCACGCCGCGCGCCTTTGTCCTCGACGGGCGCCTTCAGGCCGACTGCGCTCATGAGGCTGCGAACCTGATTTTCTTCGAGCTCTTCCCACCGGCCGCGGCGCAAGCCGCGCGGCAGCGAGATCGGACCATGCCGCGTGCGAATGAGCCGGCTCACCATGAGGCCGACCGCCTCGAACATCCGGCGCACTTCGCGATTGCGCCCTTCGGCGAGCGCCACGTGATACCAGTGGTTCGTGCCCTCGCCGCCGCCATCGCGAATGCGCAAAAAGTTCGCCGGACCGTCTTCGAGCTCGACGCCTTGCAACAGTTTTTGCCGCGAGCTTTCGCTGAGTTCGCCCACCACGCGAACCGCATACTCGCGTTCGACGCTGTAGCGCGGGTGCATGAACCGGTTGGCCAGATCGCCCGATGTCGTGAGCAGCAGCAAGCCTTCGGTATTGAAATCGAGCCGGCCGACAGCCAGCCACTTCGCCGTTTTCATCGGCGGGAGTTTGTCGAAGACCGACGCGCGCCCCTCCGGGTCCGCGTGGCTCACGATCTCGCCGGTCGGCTTGTGATAGATGAGCACGCGCGGCGGCTTCGTCTGCACGCGCCGCTTGACCGGCTTGCCATTGATCCTGACCTGATCGGTCGGCATGATGCGTTGACCGATATGGGCCGGCTCGCCGTTCACCGATACGCGCCCCGCCACGATCAACTCCTCCATCTCGCGGCGCGAACCCATCCCGGCTTCGGCCAGCACCTTGTGCAGCTTCGGCGCATCGTCGTCGGGCGACAACACCCGCTTTTGCGGGGCCTGGCGACCGCGGCGCAGCATCGGCGCACGTACGCCGGCCGTCGAGCTGTTGTCCGCATCGAATGCGGGAGATGTCACGTAGGAGAACAAATCGTCGTGCGCGCCAGCCGCCGCTCCCGGCGCATCGGCCCTCGGCTCCTCGCCGCGCTTGCCCTCGCCCGCGCGGCGTCCCGGCCCCCGCTCGCGGCGCCCGTTATTGGGCTTGCGCGGCGGCTTCGCGCCCGCGCCTTTCGTTTGGTCGTGCGAGGGCGGCCCCGCATCGAGCGCATCGCCCCCTGGCGCAGCGGCGTCGGCCGAGGCCTCCAGCTCCGGTTGCGCGGCCGGATCGCCTTTGGTCTTGGCCGCCGCACGGCGCCGCGCGATCAGACTGCGCGGCCCGCGACGCAAACCGCGCCTCGGGCGCTCCTCACCGCCGGCATCCGCCCCCTGGTGCTCCCGCTCGTTGGCGCCGTCGGATGTCTCATGTGCGCCCAGCGTTTGTTCGCGGTCCGACGCATCAATAGCGTGCCCGGACGCGGACAAATCGGTGTCGTGGGTATCTGTCAAAACAACCTCGAATGTCAGATGGCTCGCACTCGTTGCGAGTGCGGCAAAAATTCGGTTAATTCAGGCACGGCGCGAGGCCGCTTCGTGGTTGGTGAATGTATCGTCGTCGACGCCATTCGCCGAATCGTCTTCGTCGTGTTCCGTAGGTGCCGCATGGGACTCGACCGCGTGCAGCGTAGGTGCGGGTACCGCGCTCGCTGGCGCTTCGTCGGCATCTTCCATTGCTTGCCGCGGCGCATCGCTCAAATCTTCGTTGCATAAAACGTGCTCGGCGGCATCGCCCGCCTGGACAACGGCGTCGGCCACCGTTGCATCGGGTGCCACAGGCGCCGCGGCCTGCTCCGCCTCGTCGCCTCCTTGCTCTTCACCTGTCGACTCGGGGAACTCGATCGCATGCTGGGCGAGCGGCGTACCGTCGAGTTGAGCCGCCGGATCCTCGAGCGGCGGCAGCTCGTCGAGCGCCTTCAACCCGAGATCGTCGAGGAACTGCTTCGTGGTCGCATAAAGCGCGGGCCGCCCCGGCACATCGCGATGACCGATGACCTCGATCCAATTGCGGTCCTCGAGCTGCTTGACGACTTGCGTGTTGACGGTCACACCGCGAATCTCCTCGATATCGCCGCGCGTGACGGGTTGGCGATACGCAATGATCGCAAGCGTTTCCAGCACCGCGCGCGAGTACTTCGGCGGCTTTTCGGGATGCAGACGGTCCAGAAAACTACGCATGGCCGGTTTGCTTTGGAAGCGCCACCCCGACGCCAACGCGACGAGTTCGACGCCGCGACCGGACCATTCGCTTCTCAGATCCTCGAGCAACGCACGGACTGTGTCCGCCGACAGGCTATCGGCGAAAAGCTTGCGCAGCTCGCCGAGCTTCAGCGGTTCTTGCGCGCAAATCAAGGCAGTCTCGAGGACGATCTTCGCCTCTTGGGTATTCATGCAGCTAGGCCAGACCCTGTGTGGTCAAACGAACCGGATCAAACAGACGATGTTGGAACAGAAGACGCGCTCGCCCGATTTTGATCGGTCATATTGATGGGAGCACGGACCGGGGGGCGGCGAATCGGACAGCTATCGAGCCAAGCCCAGCCGGACAAAACGGCGGCCTTCCTAAGACGGCGCCGCGCGATTGAACGTCATCTTACGCAAAAAGGTTCGGTGCGTAAACGGGCAACATCACGGGGCGGCCTCGCCGAACGACACCGCAAACAACCGTGGCGCGCGGCGAAGAATGGGTAATCGCGCCGGGAGCAGGTTCGCCGACGATCCGGGGCGGCTGCCCTCGGCGGCCAGTGCATCGCCCTATTCCGTCAACCCGTTCGCTTGGAATCGTCAGCCACCTCATCTTGTTCACGCGACCGGCAACGCGCCTGCCGCGGTCGCGATGCTGCGATCGCAAACTGTCGCCATTAGCGCCTCACGGCCCTCGGCGTCCGCACACGGCGCCTCCCTTTGCGGCATCGCAACATGCGGGGCGTCCGCGCACCCGTTACGCGCCGGGCTGCACAGGATTGGTGATTGTCCCGATTTTCCCCGCCGGTGTTTTGGCGTCTTATACGCCCCTAGCTGATCTCCCGGCAGGCCCGCTGCCACGCGCCTTCGCGGCGCCCGTCAACCCGCGTGGCACGCTTGTTGCATTGCTCGGGCCGCCGAAGCCGGCACAGCGCACTCAATAGTCTGACTGAGCGAGTGCGGTTGATAGCCGGCGTACTCGGCACTCGTTTTATCGGGTGTTTGAGCGTGCGCCGCACGGGGCGGTGCACCGGGTCAGTTTCGCTGAGGTGAGGACATGATGCTGTTCGACGATTTGAGAGATAACGAATGGGCGCTGGTGGAAGCGTTGTTCTGCGCGGAACCCGCGCGCAGCGAACGGCGCGGACGGCCTCGAGTGGAAGCCCGCGCAGTCGTCAACGCCGTGCTCTGGGTGTTGTCGACGGGCGAAGGCTGGTCGAAGCTGCCGGGCCGCTACCCTTCGCCGCCGACTTGTCGGCGTCGTTTCGACGAATGGCAAGCGGACGGCACACTCGCTGAAATCGTCAAACGTCTGTCGACGTGCGGCCGGCAGATTTCGCTGCGCGGACGTATCGGCGCATCGACCGTCAAGCCGCCCGCGCCTCCCAGCCGCGACCGTTTGCGCGGCGCATTCTGGACCAACCCGGAATCCTGGCGCGCTCCCGTCAAAATGGCCTGATCGGCGCCGTTGGTTGATCGGCGCATACGCGAGCGGGCGAGCCTGCTGGGGACGGCAGGCGAAACATCCATTTACCAATATTTACAGCGCGCTTTCGGGGCCCCGCGTACCGTGACGGTATGCAGACAAGCCTTTTGCGCGGACTGCCCGCGAACGCCCTGCTCAAGCGTCTACCGTTGCTGGTGGCCGGCGCGATCGTCCCGCTCGTTATCGCGGCGGTAGTGCCGCCGGCTCAGGGCGGCGGCCCCCAGAGCACGCGCCAGCGCAGCGGTCAGCCCCATCCCCCTCCGAGCGCATCGATGTCGAGCCCCATGCCGGTGGACGTACCGCGCGGGGACTTGCGCAGCGACATCGTGCGCAACGCGCAGTCACATCCCGAGTCGGGCAATGCTCCGGCCGCGCCTCACCCACGCAACGTTCGCAATCAACACTGACGGAGTTATTCTCGCGGTAATAACGCGATACGGGAACCGCGCGCGTTCGGCGCGGTCCGAGGGAATGCCATGAGCACATCGTGGCAGCAGAAATACACCGGTAGCCCGTATCCTCGTGATACGGGCTTTTTTTCGGCGGCTAACGTGCGACGTCGGCTGCCGCGGCCATCTTGAATACGTAATCGTCCGCGCGGCGTCTGTCCCAATCGAGGGAGCGCTCTTCGCGGGCAAGGCGCGTGAACTCGGCGCGCCCTTTGTCGGTGAGAACCGCAATATCAACCGGCGCATGGAAGCCCGCGCCGGGGGCGACGGTGCGCTGGCGTACCGTCTCCATCAAGCCGAGTCCTCGCAGATATTCGAAAACACCCGGGCGCCTGGCCCATGGAACCTGACGGTATTGGACCCGCCTTAGCGCTTCGAGCACCGCTTCATTTGAAAACGTGGCCATCTCGACTCTTTTTCAAATCCGGCCATCGCACAGGTCATGCCGGAGCATGCCCCGCACGGCAAACACGCACGGGTGCGGCTTGCCGATTCGGGAGCGATGGTCCGGAACATCCGGCGTCGCCGTATCATCGATACTGTCCGTGATTACGAGCCCCATTTTGGGGGGGCGGCGCCCCATGACATCGGCGTCGCCGATGCGCCGCGGCTGGATGAACCGCCAGCTCACTCGTGGATCCCGAACCCATACGTTACCGCATTCGAATTGATCATATTCACTTTATTCGCGCTTTTTTTTGCAGTTTTCGTACTGTGGCGCCGCGCACGCCTGGCCGTTGGCTTGTTTAGCGCCGCTCTACTATGGCTGCTCGCCGCCGGTTGGGGCGCCGCGCCGTTACTGGACGCCGCGCAATCGGACGCGCCGGACTCGCCGCATGTACGGTTCGGTCCGCGCTCGGTAATCGTCGTGCTCGGCAGCGGCACCGAGTACGATGCCCACGGCCGGCTCATACCCAAAAAGGATGCCTCGGCCCGTATAGTCAAAGCCGCGTCGGTGTATGCGCAATGCAAAGCAGCTATCCCGCGGCGCGAATGTCATGTCCTCCTGAGCGGTGGCAATCCGCAGCGGCATGAGGCAAGCGAAGCCGATACTTATGCGCCCTATCTGCTGCGTTTGCATGTCGAGCCTATGGACATCGCGCTCGAAAGCAGGAGCCGCAATACTTATGAGAATGCAAAGTTCGTGGCACGTATGCTGCATGATCGACGTTACGATTCGTTGATACTCGTGACGTCGGCTTATCAAATGCCCCGAGCACTGCTCGACTTCGATCGCTTCGGACTCTCGGTACAGCCTGTTGTGTCAAATACACGCCACGTGCGATGCGGCGCGTTGCCGCGTTTGTCGAACCTCGTCAATGCCAATATCGCTCTGCACGAGCTGATCGGCATCGCCCAATTCCATGTTTATCGGGCTTTGGGGTGGTTCTGACAAAGGCGACTAGAATGAAGGCGAGGCGGCCATCATATGTAACGAGACGTAACGGAGCGTCGCTTTTGCCTTACAAAGGAGTCTGGCTCCGAATATGCTCGCTAGAATGCAGTGTCCGCAGGACGGGCAGTATTTCGACCACTACCTATCTACCTTTTTCGCACCGGAGGCAAATAATGAAGAAAGCGTCCCTGACTGTCCTCGTTTCTCTTTCGATGCTGGCGGGTGCCGCGTATGCGCAGACGGAAGGCGTCCAAATGAGCACGGACCCGGCAAAGGCCGCCGAGGTCGAGCAGCGCGCCCAGTCGCTGCAGTCGCAGCAGGAAATGCAGCCGCAGGAAACGATGCCTATGGAGCATCACAAGGGCATGCGGCATCACAAGAAGGCGATGAAGCACCACAAGGCTGCTGCGCCGGCTGGTGCCAGCGAGTAAGGATGTGTGGTGCGGCGATCGCCGCGCGCGAAGCAACGAAAGCCGAACCGGCCTTGCCGGCTCGGCTTTTTTGTCGGGCGGAGTTAGCGCTTTAGCGCTTACTCCGGCCCCATGGCGGGTCGACGCTAGTTAGCGCTTTAGCGCTTACTAGCGTCCCACCGGCGGTCGGGCGGAATTAGCGCTTCAGCGCTTACTCCGCCCCCATGCTGAGTCGACGCTAGTTGGCGCTTTAGCGCTTACTATCGTCCCACCGGCGGTCGGCCCGAGTTAGCTTCAGGGGTTACTCCGGCCCCTACTGCGCCCACCCGCGATGTCAGGCCCCGTCCATCCCGGTATGCTAAAGTCGCGCTCCGATATTTCTTGGCCAATACTCTCGACGCACCGCGGTGCGGAGGAAAAGCATGAGCAACATCCAGCTGGAGATCGAATGGACCGAGGCCGCCTCGGCCAAGATAGAGAAACTGATGCCGCGCGGCGCGCAAGATGCGTTTCTCGCATTGCCGCCCATCGAATGCTTGCCCATGGAAGGCGACGTACTGTTTCTTGGGCCAACCGGCAAGCAACAGCCGTTCATCGTCGTCGAGCGTCAATACCATCATGATGGCGAAGCCGACTGGACCATCATCCTGATTCTCGACCTACCGAACACCGCGCATTGAGCTGACACTGGGTCGAGCTGAGCTGCGTGAGGGACACCTACGCGCGCTCCAGCAAAAAGACCCGCGTTCCGAGGAACGCGGGTGAAACCGTCGCCCTACGAGGATGGACGACGGGGCCATCGGGTCCGGCATGCTTCCTCGCGCCGACCATGCTGTCGCCAATCGATGTCGCACCGCACGCGTACGGCTCTCGAGCGGCTGCGGGCTCTGGAGAGCAGCTAACATGCCAGTTGTGTAGCCATCGGCAAGTGGCTGATTCGCATCGACAAATTTTCGCGCCGAGGCTCCAAACGGAGAGACGGACGCCGTGTTACGGGGTAACGTCACGTGACACAGCAGGTGACATGGGGTCGGCCGCGGCCTGATTTCCTCGCGCTCTCGCCCGGCCATAAAAAAACCCGCCTTGCGGCGGGTCTTGGCACGATCGCGTTATGGCGAGCGGCGGGTGGTCAGTGCAACTGGTCCGCCAGCAGTCCCATGATTTGCTGGGCCTGCGGCGTCGACTCCATGTCGCCTTTATCGTCGACAACGGCCACGCGCGTCTGATTCGGCGTCAGCGCCCGCACGTTGATGCGGTATTGCTTGGCGATCTTTTCCTTCTTGCCATGGAAGACCTGATTCCAAAAGCCCTGCTTGTCCGAGCTCAGGTCTTTGGGATCGACATAGCGGATGTAGTAGAGGCCGCGCGTGCGGTCTTTGTCATCCACCGTAAAGTTGCTTCGGTCGAGCGCGATGCCCACGCGAATCCAAGCGTTGTCATAGGACTCGCCAAGCGTAACCTCAGACTTCGGCTGATCGCTGCTCGACGCTTGTTCGCGCTTGCTCGACTGAGCGGCAAACGTAGCGTTTTGTGCAGCGATCGCGGCAGCGTCGGACTTGGTCTTGCCCGCTTTGGCCGTATCCGTGTCTTCTGGCGGTTCCGCGCCGAGCGGGCTGGCGCCGTTGGAATCGGCCCGCGCGAGCGTTGCCATCAGACGCTTCAGGTACTCGGCCTCGAGCGCGGGATCGTTCGGCTTCGGCTGCCACGTGCTCGTGTCGTTGTGAACGCCTTCCAGCGCTTCGCGCATGCCCTTCTGGCTGATGAACACATAGGTGCCGCCATTGGGCGCCACATCGAGGCGCGTCCGATACTTGTTTCGCTCCGCGGCGACATACGAGTTGCCCATTGCCTTCGACAGCGTGTTGCGGATGAGGCCTTGATTCACGTCCGGGCGCGTCTCGTTCCAATCCGTTTCCATGACGTGCTTGTCGCGCTGATCGACGACGAGCAGGAAGCCCTGTTCCTGCCA
>Ga0209672_101198_pt1 | contig 10537 bp, 5 predicted proteins | sample AraplaCol_mMS_r2_FD_184273 | JGI IMG/M metagenome (GOLD analysis project Ga0209672, IMG submission 184273) | Arabidopsis root microbial communities from North Carolina, USA - plate scrape CL_Col_mMS_r2 (SPAdes) (version 2) | ecosystem: Host-associated > Plants > Roots > Endosphere | place: USA...
GGCCCAGCTGCAACGCGCGGTAATAGCAAAGCCACGAGAGCCCCGTGGCAATGCCCGACAGCACCAGGAAGACCCAGCTGCTGGTGGGCAGGCCCGTGGGGCGTGCCCATTCATGGCGAAGACTGAGAATGCCGGCCGTGACCAGCAGGATCACGATGGTGCGAATGAAGGTGGCGAGGTTGGAGTTGATGCCCGCCACGCCGAGCTTACCGAACAACGCCGTCAACGCGGCGAAGAACGCCGAACCCAGCGCAAACAGCAGCCAGCTCTCGCGCAGATTCATTCGGGCCTCGCCGCTGGCGGTCGCACGGACTTATTGGCCGCCGCTGTCCTGGTCTTCCGCGGACTTGCTCTTCCCCCACTCCATCACCTTGTACATCACCGGCTTCACCGGCTCGCCCGCCTGATTGGACCAGGCACCCTTCTGGTCGACCATATAGGTCTGCGGGATGCCGCTCTTGGGCGTCACCACCACCATGTAGACCTGGCCGCTGCGGCTGTATTCCTGGATGGTCTGGTCGCCCTGCGTGACCACCTTCACCTGCGGCGGCGCGTTGCCGTTCGCATCGCGCGGCTGGGCATCGGAGGTGGCCGGGGAGGAGGTCGACGGTGCGCTCAGGGTGGCCTCCGTATCCGCGGAGACATTGCCCGATGCCGATTTCTTGGTGGCGGCGGACTTGGGCGCGGGAGCCGTCTTGGGCGCCGGCGGCGGGGGCGTCGCCTTCACACCCGGGTCGTTCATGCCCGGCGGCGGCGGGGCCGGCGGAAACTGGCTGGCGGACGACTGGGCAAGCGCATGGGACGCGATGGCCACACCAAGAACGGCAAGCAAAGCGACGGGTTTCATGATGACGGCCTCCTGTGGGATGTGGAGCATATCAGCGCAGAACCGCACGGCTCGTGAAGCGTATCCGGTGCGTCGCGGAACGATCGGGACGGCGTGGCGCCACGCCTGAACGCGCCACCGTGCAGGCCCGTGTACGCGTGCGACAATTGCGGCATGGCCAAGCTCATTCTGATCGACGGTTCCTCCTACCTTTACCGCGCCTTCCATGCGCTCCCACCGCTCACCAATTCGCAGGGCGAGCCCACCGGCGCGCTGTTCGGGGTGGTGAACATGCTGCGCGCCACGCTCAAGGCGAAGCCCGACTACGTGGCCTTCGTCAGCGACGCGCCGGGCCCCACCTTCCGCAACCAGCTCTATGACCAATACAAGGCCAATCGCCCGCCGATGCCCGACGATTTGCGCGCGCAAGTGGACCCCATGCTCGCCATCGTCGGCGCGCTGGGCTTTCCGATTCTGCGCGTGGCCGGGGTGGAAGCGGACGACGTGATCGGCACGCTCACCGAACAGGCGCACGCGCAAGGCATCGAGGTGGAGATTTCCACCGGTGACAAGGACCTCGCGCAGCTGGTGCGTCCGGGCGTCACCCTGGTCAACACCATGACCAACACGACGACCGACAGCGCGGGCGTGATGGACAAGTTCGGCGTCCAGCCGTCGCAGATCGTGGATTTTCTTTCGCTCACCGGCGACACCGTGGACAACGTGCCGGGCGTGCCCAAGTGCGGCCCCAAGACCGCAGCGAAATGGCTGGCCGAATACGGCACGCTGGATAACCTGATTGCCAACGCCGACAAGATCGGCGGCAAGATCGGCGAGAGCCTGCGCGCCGCGTTGCCGCAGCTGCCGCTGTCGCGCGACCTGGTGACGATCAAGCTCGATGTGCCGCTGGAGGAGTCGGTGTCGCAGCTGACCTTCCGCGAACGCCATAGCGAGGCACTGCGCGAGCTGTACACCCGCTACGACTTCAAGGCGGCGCTTAAGGATATGGATGCCGAAGCCAGCGCACCGACACCTGTGGGAGCGCACCCTGTGCGCGACGCGGGCGCAGCGGTCTCTGGCAACGCTACCGACACGGCGAGTCGCGCACAGGGTGCGCTCCCACAGGAGTCTGAGCACGCCGCCAATCTTGCGATGGCCGGCCAATACGAACTGGTCACCACCCAGGCGCAGTTCGAAAGCTGGCTGGCGAAGATCGCCACGGCGCCGCTGGTGTCGTTCGATACCGAGACCACGTCCATCGATTCGATGCAGGCCGACATCGTGGGCCTGAGTCTGTCGGTGGAACCGGGCCATGCCTGCTATGTACCGCTGGCGCACGACTATCCCGGCGCGCCCGCGCAGCTGTCGCGTGAGCAGGTGCTCGCCACGCTCAAGCCGTTCTTCGAGGACGCAACGCGTCCCAAGATGGGCCAGCACGCCAAGTACGACATCAATATCCTGTCCAACTACGGCATCCATCTGCGCGGCCTCAAGCACGACTCCATGCTGGAGTCGTATATCTGGAATGCCACGGCCACGCGTCACGACATGGATTCGCTGGCGCGCAAATACCTGGGCGTGGAGACGATCAAGTACGAGCAGGTCGCCGGCAAGGGCGCCAAGCAGATTCCGTTCTCGCAGGTGGATCTGGACACCGCCTGCCGCTACGCCGCCGAAGATGCCGATATCACGCTGCGCCTGCACCACGCCTTGTGGCCGAAGCTTGAGAGCGAGCCGTCGCTGCGCTCGGTCTACGAGAACATCGAGATACCGCTGATCCCCGTACTTGCCTCGATGGAACAGCGCGGCGTGCTGATCGACATCAACGTGTTGCGCATGCAGAGCCAGCAGCTCGGCAAGCGCATGCTGGAACTGCAGCAGGAAGCGTGGAAAGGTGCGGGGCATGAGTTCAATCTCGATTCGCCCAAGCAGTTGCAGGCCGTGCTGTTCGACGAACTGGGACTCTCGGCCAAGGTGAAGACGCCGACCGGCCAGCCCTCCACCAACGAGGAAGCGCTGGCGGCCATCGCGGACGATCACGCACTGCCGCGCCTGATCCTCGACTATCGCGGACTGGCCAAGCTGCGTTCGACGTATACGGACAAGCTGGCCGAGATGGTCAATCCGCGCACCGGACGCGTGCACACCAGTTATCACCAGGGTTCCGTCGCCACGGGCCGCGTGTCTTCGTCCGATCCCAACCTGCAGAACATCCCCATCCGCACCGAAGAAGGCCGCCGCATCCGCCAGGCCTTCGTGGCGCCGGAGGGCTGGGTGGTGCTGGCAGCTGACTACTCGCAGATCGAACTGCGCATCATGGCGCATCTGTCGGGCGATGAAGGGCTGGTCAAGGCGTTCAAGGAAGGCGGCGACGTCCATCGCGCCACGGCCGCCGAAGTGTTCGGGCTCAAGCCGGACGAAGTGAGCCCCAATCAGCGCCGCGCCGCCAAGGCGATCAACTTCGGCCTGATGTACGGCATGAGCGCATTCGGCCTCGCGCGCCAGCTCGGCGTGGATCGCGGCGAAGCCAGCGACTATATGGCGCGTTACTTCGCGCGCTATCCGGGCGTGCATGCCTTCATGGAAGCGACCCGCCAGCAGGCGCATCGCGATGGCTACGTGGAAACCCTGTTCGGCCGCCGCCTGTATCTGGAGAACCTGCAGTCGCGCAACCAGGCGCTGCGCGCCGGCGCCGAGCGCGCGGCGGTGAATGCGCCGATGCAGGGCACCGCGGCGGACATCATCAAGCGCGCCATGCTCGCCGTGCACGACTGGCTGCAACCCCGCGACGACGCGCACATGCTGATGCAGGTGCACGATGAACTGGTCTTCGAGGTGCGCCAGGATGTGGTCGAGGAAGTGCGGGCCGGCGTGGTCGCGCGCATGTCGGGGGCCGCGGAGCTGTCTGTGCCGCTGCTGGTGGAGGCGGGGGTGGGCAAGAACTGGGATGAGGCGCACTGAGGGTGAGATGGGTGCTCAGGCACCCTCTTCCTCCACCTGAGGGAGCGCACCCTGTGCGCGACGACCCATCGGAGAGGTGGCCCTCAGCGCCGCTGTCGCGCACAGGGTGCGCTCCCACAGTTTCGGCGCGGGGCTGCGCAGCGAAATGTTCGATTTTCGTCAAATGAACGCCTGCTAACCAAAACCCGATGACGCGGTGCAACTTTCGCCATCTGGCGCGTTCTTATATCTCGGATGCACGCAACGGCATCCGCGGGCTCGCCACCTCCCTGGACGAGCCCAAACGGTAAGGCGAACCTCTCCCCTGGGTTTCGCTTTCCACCCCGGCCCCGAGGATTCCCCCCTAATCCTCGGGGCTTTTTCTTGCCCGCCGCCCGGTCAGACGCATGAAAGGACAGCGAGCACACAAGCCGCTAGGATCTGCGCACTGACTCAAGAGTCACCGCTGCGTGCAGATCAAGGGAAAAGTCACCTCATTCGATATCGCCCACCTGGCCGGGGTCTCCCAGTCCACGGTGTCGCGCGCCTTGCGCGGCAGTCCGCTGGTCAACGAGGAGACGCGCCGGCGCATCCAGGCCGCGGTCGATGAGCTGAACTACAAGGTCGACAAGAACGCCTCGGGCCTGCGCGCCAAGCACACTGGCACGCTGGCTCTGCTGCTGTTCGAGGACCCGACCGCCGACGAGTCCCATATCAATCCGTTCTTTCTTTCGATGCTGGGCTCGATCACGCGCGCCAGCGCGCAGCGCGGCTACGACCTGCTGATCTCGTTCCAGCAGTTTTCGCGCGACTGGCACGCCGACTACGCGGACAGCATGAAGGCCGACGGCATCATCCTGCTCGGCTACGGCGATTACCTGGCCACACGCGACAAGCTGCAGAAGCTGGTGGACCAGGGCACCCGCTGCGTGCGCTGGGGCGCGGTGCTGCCCGATCAGCCGGATGTATCCGTGGGCTGCGACAACCTCAGCGGCGGCCGCGAGGTCACTGCGCATCTGCTCGAGCAAGGCTGCCGGCGCATCGCCTTCCTCGGCGACGCCTCCAGCCATTACCCCGAATTCTTCGACCGCTACCGCGGCTATGCGCGCGCCCTGAGCGACGCCGGGCTGCACGTGGAGCCCTTGCTGCAGGTGAACGCCGAGAGCACCGAGCGATCCGGCTACGACGCGCTGGAAACGCTGCTGTCGCGAGGCGTGAGCTTCGATGCGGTGTTCGCCGCCAGCGACCTGATCGCTTTTGGCGCGATGCGCGCCCTCGCCGACCACGGACTGCGCGTGCCGGACGATGTGGCGCTGGCGGGTTTTGACGATATCCCGATGGCGAGCTTCGTCAGTCCGCCGCTGACCACGGTGTTGCAGGACACCAAGCTCGCAGGCGAGATCCTGGTCGACAATCTGCTCGCGTTGATCCGCGGCGAGCCGGCGCAGAGCGGAATGCTGCCGGCGAAGTTGATCGTGCGGAAATCCAGCGTCAAACGCTGAAGAAACCCCACTGTAGGAGCGCACTTGTGCGCGACAACCAGATGGCGATGACGCCTGGTAGTCCGCGGTCGCGCACAAGTGCGCTCCTACATTTCGAGGTTAGTGCGCTTCTACCGGCTCCAACCGCGTCGACGGCTCGGCCACCCGCAACGTGCACAACCCCGCGATCAGCAGGCTCGCCCCGCCCATCGCCAGCGCCCAGATGGCCTGGCCGTGGAAGAACAGCCTCAGCAGCAGACCCAACACACTGGCCGCCATCAGCTGCGGGATCACGATGAAAAAATTGAAGATGCCCATATAGACGCCCATCTTCGACGCCGGCAGGTTGTCCGACAGCAGCGCGTACGGCAGCGAGAGGATGGAGGCCCACGCAAAGCCCACGCCCACCATCGACAGCAGCAGCCACTGCGGATCGCGGATCACCAGGATCGACAGCAGGCCCGCACCGCCCAGCGCGCAGTTGAGCAGATGACTGATGCGCAGGCCCCAGCGACGCACCATCCACGGAATGGCCGCAGCCGCCACGGCTGCGAAGGCGTTGTATGCGGCGAACAGCACGCCCACCCAGTTGGCACCTTCGTTATAGGCGGCCGAATGCACATCGGTGGTGCCGTAGTGCACGGAGGTCACCGCGGCGGTGGTGTAGATCCACAGGGCGAACAGCGCGAACCACGAGAAGAACTGCACCACGGCGAGACGGCGCATCGATTCGGGCATGCCGTAGAGATCGCCCATCACCTGCTTCAGCATGCCGCTGCTGCGTGTGATGGACAGCCATGAAAACAAGGCACCGAACAGCACCAGGCCACCGCCCAGCAGATACAGCTCTTTCTCCAGCGCGTAGTATCGGATCGCCACCAGCAGCGCGGCGCCAGCGATGATCAGCAGCACGCCAAATCGCCATGCCCCTGACGCGTTGGTCACGGTGGTCTCAACCTGCCCATCGGTGAACGCTTCCAACTCACCCGGCGGATATTCGCGCGTGGTGAGCACGGTCCACAGCACCGAGCTCAGCAGCACTACGCCGCCGAGATAGAACGCGTATTTCACGGTGTCCGGAATGGCGCCCTCGCCCGCCACATTGCTCACGCCGAGCTTGGCCAGCAGCCAGGGCAGCAGCGAGGCCACCACCGAGCCCACGCCGATGAAGAAGCTCTGCATCGCATAGCCCACGGGACGCTGGCGCGGCGGCAGCTGGTCGCCCACGAAGGCGCGGAACGGCTCCATCGAAATATTGATCGAGGCGTCCATGATCCACAGCAGGCCCGCCGCCACCCACAACACGGGCGAGTTGGGCATGCACAGCAATGCCAGCGTGGTGAGCACCGCACCGATCAGGAAATACGGACGACGCCGACCCAGCTTCGTCCACGTGCGATCAGACAGGTAACCGATGATCGGCTGCACCAGCAGGCCCGAGAACGGCGCGGCGATCCACAGCGCCGGGATATCGCCGACGTCCGCGCCAAGGGTCTGGAAGATGCGGCTGACGTTCGCGTTCTGCAGGGCGAAACCAAACTGGATGCCCAGGAAACCGAAGCACATGTTCCAGATCTGCCAGAACGACAGCTCGGGCTTGCGCGTCATGGCTTGCCAATCACCGGCGACGGCGACACCAGCATGGCCTCGACCTTGGCATCGTTGACCGGGCCGGTCGCCCCGCCCTGTTCGCCGGTGTAGTGCGCGTTGTGGCGCAGGTCACTCATATTGAACCCTTGATCCAGTCGGTAGCGGCAGAGTGCACCGGCACGTGCCATGAACGTGGCCGTGGCGGAGCGCTGCGTGCCCACACTATGCGGCATCACCACCGGTACGCGCTGTGGCGCTGCACCATCGCACGACACGTCCAGCAGCTTCACGGCGGCGGTGACGCCGGTGTTGATCGGGCCGTGATCGTTCACATAGTCGAACGACACGCTGAAAGCGCCGTCCTTCGGCGCCTTCCACTCCCACGGGCCCGGCCCGGCGAGGCGCGTTTCCTCGCCCTTGCAGGTCGCCATGCTGGGCAAGGATTCCAGACCGTCGTCTGCGACGCGCGTGAGCTGGAAGCACTGGCGGGTGTTGCCCTTGGGCAGCGAGAGGCTGCCGTCGATCGGACCCACGCGATGGCCGTCCAGATACAACATGCCCTTGCCCTGGAAACCGACCTGCCAGCGATCGCCGTTGTCCGTCACCGCAGGCGCATCGGGCATCCCCGGGCCGAACAGCGGCGCATCGGTGCGCAGCGGTTTAGCGCCCGCGTGGATCGCCTTCAGCTGCACCGTGGTCTCGTCGCCTTCGCGATGCTGCGACTGCGCCACCAGCAGATCGCCGTCAAGCTTGGCCGGTCGTACCAACGTGATGCGCTGACCGGCCAGGTCCAGCGTGATGTTCTGTTTGTCGCCAAACAACGGCGCCACCCACGATACGGGCAGCTTCGGTTCGATGCGTCCGTCGTCGCCCAGGCCGAACACGCCACTCATCACCATGTCCAGATAACCCGCCACCGACCACAGCTGCCGCGGCGAATTGACCACCGGACCGCTGAGCTTGCCTTCGTCGACATGCACGGCCTGCGAGACCAGCTCGTAGTTCTCCATATTGGACGAGGCGAGCGCGGCGCCGCGCAGGATCGAATCCATCTCGTGCGCGATGCGCGTCGCGTCGTTCACCGTGCGCGCGGCGCGCAGCGCATAGGCGCTCACGAACGGCCAGATCGCGCGGTTGTGGTAGACCGGCTGATCCTTGCGCTCCGGCCAGATCACCGGGCTGCCCGCCTGCCAGGCGGGATAGTTGTTTAGCGACTGCCTGGCCTTGGCCGTATCGGCAACGCCGCTGGTCACCGCGAGAGCGATGCCAAGCAGGTCGTAGCTGTCGACCGGCATCGCCTCGGGGCCGATATAGCTCATGTACATGCCGCGATTGGCGCGCCAGAAGTGCGCGTTGATCGCCTGCTTCAATGCAGCGGCCTGCGCGCGATATTCCTTCGCCAGGGCATCGTGCTGCTGATCCGCCAGTTGCGCCGCGAGCTGCAAGGCCTGGTAGTGCAGCACATTGGTGGACAGCGCGAACGACTCGCCGATATAGCGCACGTCCTTCTCGGTCCACGCGGGATAGGTCTGTTCGCGCCAGTCGAGGAACGAGGTCTCGCCGCGATAAAGGCCCAGACTGCTGTCGAAGACGTAGAGGCGATCCTGCGCCAGCGTGTCCTTCAGCGCGCGCCAGGTGTCATCGGCGAACGCCTTGTCACCCAGCAGATGCCTGGCACCCAGGAACCACACCACGCGATCGGTGCTGATCGGCCAGCTGCCGCCCGAGCCGGTGTCCTGCATCACGTAAAGGCCTTGCGTGGCCGAGGGCTCGCGCACATCGGACAACTTGAAGCGCAGCGATTCACGCGCGCGATCCGCATCGATGCGCCACAACGAGAGGTCGATCGAATACGAGACGTCGCGTGTCCACACGTACGGCCACTTTTCGCCGGTGGCGTAGCAGCGGCAGGGAATCTCCTTGCCGTGGTCGTAGGCGCCATCCTTGATCGCCGACACGGCGTCATGGCTAAGGTCATCCTGCGCCATCGCGAAGAGGCCATCGAACAGTGGACTGGCCGAATGTACGGACAGTCTCTGCGCGGCAATGCTGCGGTCGCCGTTGGGAGCATGCAGGACGAAGCTTCCATTGGCCTCGCTGGTCATGCTCGCGGCCTTGCCCTTCCAGCTCACGTCACCGTGGGGCGTGATGGCCTGGGCGTGGACAGCGCCGACCAGCAGCGATGCTGCGCAAGCCAGCGCGAGACGCGCGCGACGCGCGCCACTCACGGCTGCACCGCCGATGCGTTCAGCTGGATGGTCTTCGCCTTGCCTGCTTCCACTTTCACGTACGTCACCTCACCAAAACGATCGCGGCCATGCGCCCAGCCTTCGGTCTTCGATGCGCGCAAGGCATCGAGGCTGTCGACCGCGGGCAGCGGCTTGCCATCAGTGCTCACGGCGTTCGCCGTAGCGCCATGGATGGCCAGCACATAGTCCTGCAGCGCCGGCTTGAAACGGCCGGCCGGCGCCGCCGTGCGGAAGTTCACCACGTTACCCTCGCGACGCACCGACAGCGCCTGCAGGAAGTAAGCCCCCTGCTCGTAGCCATAGGTTTCGCCGTCATCCTCGTAGACGCTGAAAGCGGTTTCGCTGTTGGACGGGAACACCTGCACATCCAGCGATGTCACCGGCTGCTGGCCGACATGGTCCATCACCGGCTGCTGCGTGATGATGGCGCCTTCGCGCACGAACAGCGGCACATCGCTCCAGTTGGTGGCGTCGACGCTCAGCGTGATCTCGCGATCGCCGTCGTACGCCTTGCCATCGAACCAGTTGATCCAGCGACCGTGCGGCAGCTGCAGATGCTTGACCGTCTGGCCCTGCTCCACCACCGGCGAGACCAGCAGGTAATCGCCGAACATCCATGCGTCGATGCGATCGCGCTGGGCGGGATCGTTCGGATAGACGAACTGCAGGGGGCGCACCAGGCCCACGCCATCGGCGTGCGCGTGGTACTCGTAGCTGTAGATGTACGGAATCAGCGAGTAGCGCAGGCGGATCGCCTCGGCCGCCGCCTTTTCGGCGATCGGCCCGTACACCCACGGCTGGCGCTTCTGGCCGAAGTCGGCGTGCACGCGGAACACCGGCGTGAACGCACCGAACTGGATCCAGCGGGCATAGTTCTCGGGCACCGGCATGGGCGCCTTGAAGCCGCCGCCGTCCATGCCCCAATGCATCGCACCGACGTCGAACGCAGCGAGCATGCGCTGGCGCTGCGCGGCCATGCTGGCGAAACCGCTCTGGATATCGCCCGACCACACGCCATACGCGTAGCGCTGCGAGCCCAGATAGTAGTTGCGGTTGATCGACCACACGCGCTGGTTGCTGATGCCGCGCTGGCCGTCGTACAGGGCGCGCTGCATGTTGAGGAATTGCGTGTCGACGCCGCTGTCGTCCGCTTCGTCATTCCACCAGCCCACGATGCCGGTCTCGAAGGAATGCTTAAGCGCATCGTTGAAGAACCACGTGCGCACTTCGGGCTTGTCGAAATCCACGTCGCGCACGGGCTTGTGCGAGAAGTAATCGGGCGCTTCCTTCGACTGGGCCAGCCAGTAGCCGCGCTCGGTAGCTTCGCGCCCTTCCACGGTGTCCACATGCACGCGCGGCTTCATGATGCCGGTCATGTGCATGCCGCGCTGGTCCATCTGCTGCTTGAGCTTGCCGTCGGGGCCATCCGGGAATTTGTCGGTGTTCCAGCG
>Ga0209672_101201_pt1 | contig 10518 bp, 9 predicted proteins | sample AraplaCol_mMS_r2_FD_184273 | JGI IMG/M metagenome (GOLD analysis project Ga0209672, IMG submission 184273) | Arabidopsis root microbial communities from North Carolina, USA - plate scrape CL_Col_mMS_r2 (SPAdes) (version 2) | ecosystem: Host-associated > Plants > Roots > Endosphere | place: USA...
CCCGCGCTGATGACGGCGACGTTGAGCGTGCCCCCGGAAATCCCTTTTAACTGACTCATCGCTTCATCCTCCTGCTGAAACTGCTGAAGGATCGTGCGGCTGAACTGGAGCATTTCCGTGCCGGCCGGAGTGAGGTAGATTTTCTTGCCGAGCTGCTCGAAAAGAGGCAGCCCCGCATGCTCTTCGAGCTGAGCGACCTGCGTTGAGACCGCCGGTTGCGTCAGATGGAGTTCTTCGGCGGCGCGCGAAAAGCTGAGCAGGCGGGCGACCGTTTCGAAGACCTTCAGCTGCCGAAGCGTTGCATTTCTGATAGTCATGATCGACGGTCCATAAGCAAAACTGGATCGTCATCGTAACAAACTTCAGGTTTTCCTAACTTAGCAAAGACCCTATACGTCCCCCGTTTTTGTGAAAAAAACGTTTCGGCCGTACTAGGGATAACACGGGGCCCCGCCGGCCGGAGTTTTCGAAGACGCTGTGCTGCGCAGGCGCGGATGGTTCGCCACGCAAGCCTGGCGCGGCGCTAAGACCTTCCATAACCAAAACTGAATCGAGACGGTAACAAACTTTGATTATCGGTAATTCATCGCAGCCCCTAGCATGCGTCTATGCAATCAGCCTCTGTCATTGAACCCGAAGACATACCTCGGTGCCGCGCCGAGCAGCAGCGCGCGCTGCTGTGCGCAATGGCGGCACGAGCCTCGATGAAGGTCAGCCGATTGCCTTTTTACTCGTCGCACTCATGGGCCAAACGCACTCAATTTTAAAAATGATTCATAAAGAATGAATGAATAAATAAAGAAGTGCAGGCCTGTTGCGCCTCTCGCTTTTCAATAATTAGATGGATGGAGACGAAGGACATGGACGGAAACGCTGCATTTTGGAAGGGCAGGTGGTGTCAACTGATCATCGGCCTGCTCTGCATGGCACTCGTTGCGAACCTGCAGTACGCATGGACACTCTTTGTCGCGCCGATGCAAGCCAGACATCATTGGGAGCCTGCGTCGATCCAGCTGGCTTTTTCGATCTTCATTCTGACCGAGACGTGGCTCGTTCCCGTGGAGGGCTGGCTCGTCGACCGCTTCGGGCCTCGGCCGGTGGTGGCGCTCGGCGCGGTTTGCGCCGGCCTTGCGTGGGTTATCTATTCCTTCGCATCCACGCTGCCTGAGCTCTATGCTGCGTCGGTCATTGCGGGCGTCGGCGCCGGGTGTGTATACGGTACGTGCGTCGGCAACGCGCTCAAGTGGTTCCCTGATCGCCGCGGTCTCGCCGCGGGGCTGACGGCGGCGGGCTTTGGTGCGGGCGCGGCCGTCACCGTGATTCCGATTGCCAGGATGATCACGCGCTCGGGCTACGAGCATACGTTTTTCGTCTTTGGGATCGTGCAAGGCGTTTCAATCTTCCTGCTCGCCATGTTGCTCGCCAAGCCAAAGACAAGTGGCGCGGCTGCTCCGAAACGCAAGTTCGCCGTGACGAAGATCGACTATGCGCCGGGGCAAATGGCTCGTACGCCGGTTTTCTGGGTGATCTATATCTCGTTCGTCGCCGTCGCGGCGGGCGGGCTGATGGCGACCGCCCAGATCGGACCGATCGCTAAGGACCTCGGCTTGGCCCGTCTGCCGATGACGTTATTCGGCCTGACGCTGCCGCTGCTCACGATGACGCTTTCGATCGACAGCATCTGCAACGGGTTCACGCGGCCGCTGTGCGGATTCCTCTCGGACAAGATCGGTCGGGAAAACACGATGTTCATCGTGTTCATTGGCGAAGGTCTCGCGCTGCTCGGGCTCATGCAGTACGGCAGCAATCCGTATGCGTTCATGACGTTCGCCGCGCTGATCTTCCTGTGCTGGGGCGAGATTTTCTCGATCTTCCCCGCGATCTGCGCGGATACGTTCGGCAGCAAGAACGCGGCGGGCAATGCAGGGCTGCTCTATACGGCCAAGGGTACCGCGTCGTTGCTCGTGCCACTCGCATCGATTCTCGCCGCAACGGGCGGATGGAATGCGGTGTTCCTCGTGGCCGCGGCTATCACGATCACGGCGGGCGTTGCTGCCAAGTTCGTTCTCGCACCGATGCGCTCACGCTGGATTCAGGCTCAGGGGGAGGGTGAATCGTTCGTCGCGGCACCGCGTTCCTCGTCGTCGCTGACGCATTGATAGTGGGGTCTTGGGGGCGCCTTGCTCGGGTTCGGGCAAGGCGCCCATGTCTTTTGGGCGGCAGTTTGTGCGACTTCGGGCGCGCGTGCCGGCTGAGGGGCGCAGCCATGCGGTAGTGCAAACGCGTGCAAGGGCAGCAGAAGCGGCGGGAGCAGCAAAGCAGTAGGCGGACGAGGGAGCGTGGGAACGTGGGACCGTGGGAACGGCAAGCAAGCCTGCGTGGGCGCGAGCAGTCCGAGTCGCCAAGCAGCCTGTGAGCGAGCGGCGCACGGATACAGCGTAAAAAAAAGCGGGCTATCGATGGCCCGCGGCGGTTGCAAAACTTCGAAGCGGCTGGGAACGCTTCGATCGAAGCAAGCAAAACGCCGCGCGATGAAACGCGCGGCGTCGAGCAGAAAGATTAGGAGTACTGATGACTATCGGATCAGGCGCCGGCGAGCATGGGCAAGCTGTAATCGGTATGGGGCTGCGGATCCCGCGCGCGGACTTGCACGACGGAAGGGCGGTTCGTTTCGATATGGATTGCCGTACCGAGCGGCGGCAGCGGCTCGGGGCGCTGCGCATTTTTCCGCGTCAGGATGGCCTGGCTCAAGAATTCCGCGCTGTAAGCGTTGAGCAGATGCGGATGGTGCGTTTCGATGTAAGTCACGATCCGCGCAGCCTCGTCCTCGATGCAAGCAAGCGATGCAAGCAAGCGCGCATCCCAGCGAAAGCGCAGTCCCAACTCCTCGAACGCCATGTTGTAGGCGCACACATGCGCGTGCAGATCGGCCTCGGCCTCGCGCTCCTCGATGAATGCCTGGCTCATAGCCTCCTCCTTCGGATCGGTGAATCGATGATGTGGCTAGAGCATAGAGCGCGCAGTCGATAGTCGATAGTTAAAGTTTTATTGGAAAACTATAAGTTTATGTTTATTGAACCCTCAACCCATCGTACTGCAAGGATCCCGGAGAAGTCGCGCGCGGCTGTAGCGGCAAATATCCGCAACAAGGCAGTTGGATCTCCGAGATATCTGATATACAGTATTGAAAATATCGGAGACGCGAGGGGGCAGAGAGCCATGGAAAGGGAAGCAGAGAACCGCGGCGTGCCGGCGGCATTGACGTTGGCGCCCATCGGCGCGTCCGCATCGCTGCGCGATCAAGCCTACGCGAGCCTGAAGCGGGCTATTGCCGAGACCGACATCTACCGGTCTCGCGAGGCTGTGCGTCTGGATGAGAAGGAATTGGCCGAGGCATTGGGCGTGAGCCGCACGCCCGTGCGCGAAGCAATGACGCTGCTCGAGCAGGAGGGGTTTTTACGGACGGTGCCGAGACGCGGTGTCTACATCCTGCGCAAGACCAAGCGCGAGATCGTCGAGATGATCCATATGTGGGCGGCACTGGAGAGCATGGCGGCGCGCCTCGCGACGCTCAGGGCATCCGACGACGACCTGGCCCGGCTGCGGCGGCTGTTCGACGATTTCGGAGAAACCGCGCCGGCCGAACAGGTGGAGGAGTACTCCGAGGCGAACATCGCGTTTCACCAATCGCTCGTCGAGTTGTCGGATTCGCCGGTGCTCATCGAAACGGTCAAGAACATCTTCATGCATGTGCGCGCCATCAGGCGCATGACGATCGCGCGCAGTGACCGCGCGTCCCGCTCGATCGGCGATCACATGCGAATCATCGAGGCCCTCGAAGCGCGCGATACCGAGCGCGCCGAGCGTCTCGTACGACAGCATTCGCTCGATCTCGCGGCTTTCGTCGAGGTGCATTGCGACTTTCTCGACTGAGGCGGCGTACCGGACGAACAACGAATCCAGAGCGAGCTCGAAAGGCGGCTCGTTTGTGCACCGCAACCGAAACACGGGTGGCGGTGGGCCCCACAAGGCGCTGACGTGAACCGCAGTGCAGCAGCGTCGAACGGGGAGCAAAAAAAGCCTTGACTAATACTGTGTGTGGAATATTGTATATCACCAGAAACACCAAACATCTGCGCCAAGGAGGCAGACATGGCAGAAGTCGTTGGGACGATCGAGCCGGAGACGATCCCCGCTAAAGCAACACCGCCGATGACCGACGGCTTTCATCTCGTCATCGACGCATTCAAGCTGAACGGTATCGACACGATTTACGGGCTGCCCGGCATTCCCGTGACCGACCTCGCGCGTCTCGCGCAGGCTGAGGGCATGCGTGTCATCAGCTTCCGGCACGAGCAGAACGCCGGCAACGCGGCGGCGGCCGCGGGTTATCTGACCCAAAAGCCGGGCGTTTGCCTGACGGTGTCGGCGCCGGGCTTCCTGAACGGTCTCACCGCGCTGGCCAATGCGACGACGAACTGCTTCCCGATGATCCTCGTGAGCGGCTCGAGCGAACGCGAGATCGTCGATCTTCAGCAGGGCGACTACGAGGAGATGGACCAGCTCAACATCGCCAAGCCGCATGCAAAGGCTGCGTTCCGCGTCCTGCACGCCGAAGACATCGGCATCGGTGTGGCACGCGCGATCCGCGCTGCGGTTTCCGGTCGCCCGGGCGGAGTCTATCTCGATCTGCCCGCGAAGCTGCTGGCGCAGACGATGGATGCGCTGGCCGGTCAAAAATCGCTCGTGCGCGTGGTCGACGCGGCACCGCGCCAATTGCCTGCGCCGGAGTCGGTGAGCCGCGCGCTCGAGCTGCTCAAGCGCGCCAAGCGCCCGTTGATTCTGCTCGGCAAAGGTGCGGCCTACGCGCAGCAAGACGAAGCCATTCGCGAGCTCGTCGAAAAGTCCGGCATCCCGTATCTGCCGATGTCGATGGCCAAGGGCCTTTTGCCCGATAACCATCCGCAATCGGCCTCGGCGGCCCGTTCGTTCGTGCTCGCCGAATCGGACGTCGTCATGCTCGTGGGCGCGCGGTTGAACTGGCTGCTCGCGCACGGCAAGGGCAAGACCTGGGGCAGCCCGAAGCAGTTCATCCAGATCGATATCGCGCCGACGGAAATCGACAGCAACGTGGCCATCGCGGCACCCGTGATCGGCGATATCGGCTCGTGTGTATCGGCGCTCGTCGAAGGGATGGGGACGAGCTTCCCGCAACCCGGCGCTGACTGGCTCGCGGCCGTGGCGGAGCGCAAGAACAAGAACCTGACGAAGATGGCGGCCACGCTCGCGGCCGACCCGACGCCGATGAATTTCCACAGCGCGCTGCGCGTGTTGCGGGACGTCGTCAAGGCCAATCCCGATATCACCGTCGTCAACGAAGGCGCGAATACGCTCGACTACGCGCGCAGCATCATCGATATGTACCAGCCCCGCAAGCGACTCGATTGCGGCACGTGGGGAATCATGGGCATCGGCATGGGCTTCGCGGTCGCCGCCGCCGTCGAAACGGGCAAGCAGGTGATTGCGATCGAAGGCGACAGCGCGTTCGGCTTCAGCGGCATGGAAGTCGAAACGGTCTGCCGCTACGACCTGCCGGTTTGCATCGTCGTGTTCAACAACAACGGCGTTTATCGCGGCACGGACGTGAATCCGTCCGGCGGCTCGGACGTCGCGCCGACCGTGTTCGTGAAGGGCGCACGCTACGACAAGATGATGGAAGCGTTCGGCGGCAAGGGCTATCACGTCACGACGACCAAAGAGCTGCAGCAGGCACTCGACGAAGCAATCGCGCTTGGCAAGCCGGTGCTCATCAACGCCGTCATCGACGAAACGGCGGGCACCGAAAGCGGCCGGCTCACCAACCTCAATCCGCAAAGCGCGGCAAACAAGAAATAACGCTCGAGATCCCTATTCATCAGGAGAAAGAAATGAGTCTTCCGTTAGACGGCATCAAGATCATCGACTTCACGCACGTGCAAGCGGGCCCCGCTTGTACGCAGCTGCTGGCCTGGTTCGGTGCGGACGTCATCAAGGTCGAGCGTCCGGGCGCCGGCGATGTGACGCGCAACCAACTGCGCGACATCCCCGATGCGGACGCGCTCTACTTCACGATGCTCAACAGCAACAAGCGCTCGCTCACGCTCGACACCAAGAAGCCCGAGGGCAAGGCGGTGCTCGAAAAGCTGATCCGCGAATCGGACGTACTCGTCGAGAACTTCGGCCCTGGCGCGCTCGACCGGATGGGCTTCTCGTGGGAGCGCATCAAGGAGCTCAACCCGAAGATGATCGTGGCGTCGGTCAAGGGTTTTTCGGAAGGGCACCACTATTCCGATTTGAAGGTGTATGAGAACGTCGCGCAGTGCGCGGGCGGTGCCGCTTCGACGACGGGCTTCTGGGACGGTCCGCCGACGATCAGCGCAGCGGCGCTCGGCGACACCAACACCGGTATGCATCTCGCGATCGGCATTTTGACGGCCATCATCGGCCGCCAGAAGACCGGCAAGGGGCAGAAGGTTGCGGTCGCCATGCAGGATGCGGTGCTGAACTTGTGCCGCGTCAAACTGCGCGATCAACAACGTCTCGAGCGCGTGGGCTTCCTGAAAGAGTACCCGCAGTACCCGCACGGCACCTTCAGCGATGTCGTGCCGCGCGGCGGCAACGCGGGCGGCGGCGGCCAGCCGGGCTGGGTGCTCAAGTGCAAGGGCTGGGAGACGGATCCGAACGCGTATATCTACTTCACGGTGCAGGACCACGCATGGGAGCCGATTTGCCGCGCGCTCGGCCGTCCGGAATGGATCACCGACCCCGACTACACGACACCCGAGGCGCGTCAGCCGCACATCTTCGACATCTTCGGGAAGATCGAAGAGTGGCTCGCCGACAAGACGAAGTTCGAGGCGGTCGACATCCTGCGCAAGTTCGACATTCCTTGCGCGCCCGTGCTCAGCATGAAGGAGCTGGCCTATGACGAATCGATGCGCAAGACCGGCTCGATCGTCGAAGTTCCGCACAAGGTGCGCGGCACTTACCTGACGGTCGGCAGCCCGATCAAGTTCTCGGATCTCAAGCCCGAGATCACGTCGTCGCCGTTGCTGGGCGAGCACACCGAGGAAGTGCTGCAGCAGCTCGGCTACAGCCAGGAGCAGATCGTCCACATGAAGGAGATCGGTGCGGTCTGACCGTCTTCCGAAAGCGGCGGGAGCGGCCGATATACTGCTCCCGTCTACACCAATGGATTGCGCCATGAAAACGACAGTCGATTTGCAGCAGTTGGTTTCGGTCATCGGAGATGCGGTCGTCGTCTCGGACGCGGGCGGCAGTATCACGCTGTGGAACGCCGCGGCTGAACGCATGTTCGGCTTCACGGAGCAAGAGGCGCTCGGCCAGTCGCTCGATCTCATCATTCCGCAACGCCTGCAGCAACGTCATTGGGATGGCTATCGGAAGACGATGGAGACGGGCCAGACGCGTTACGGCCATGACGTGCTGAAGGTACCGGCGGTGCACAAGGATGGTCGCGCGCTGTCGATCGCGTTTACCGTTGCGCTGCTCCATTCGGCTGACGGAACGCTGACGGGCATCGTCGCGGTGATTCGCGACGAGACGAGCCGCTTTCAGGAAGATCGCAATTTGCGCAAACGGCTCGCCGAACTCGAGGCGCGCGTGGGTGCGTGAGGCGGGGAGCGGACGGCAAACCGCACACCGTGCGGGAAAGACAACGAAGGGGCGTGTGATGCGGGTAGAGATACTGGGGCAGTTTCGGCTCGAGTTGTCGGCGCGGCAACGGATCGACAACGGCGGATGGACAGCCTACGCGGCGGTGCGCAACACGACGGACGACGAGCCGCAGGAACACGTGAGCCTCATGCCTTTTCAGCGTGTCGCGGACGACGCGGTCTTCGCCAGCGAAGCCGCCGCGCTCGCGGCGGCGCGCCGGGCTGCGATGGCGCTCGTCGTTACGGCGGGATCGTCGATGACGCACGGACGCACTGACTGACCGACCGACGAGTGGACACGCCGCGCCGAAACGCAGCCGGCGCTGATCGATACGAATAGATATTGGAGACAGGAAGTGGGCAAGGCATTGAAGGGGGTGCGTGTCCTCGATTTCACGCATGTGCAGTCCGGGCCGACCTGCACGCAGCTGTTGGCCTGGTTCGGCGCGGACGTCATCAAGGTTGAGCGGGCAGGAGCGGGCGACGTCACGCGCGAACAACTGCGCGACATTCCCGGTGCCGACAGTCTTTACTTCACGATGCTCAATCACAACAAGCGTTCGGTGACCATCGACGCGAAGCATCCCGAAGGCAAGAAAGTGCTCGAAGCATTGATCAAGCAATGCGACGTGCTGGTCGAGAACTTCGCGCCGGGCGCGCTCGAGCGCATGGGTTTCGGTTGGGAACGCATCCAGGAATTGAATCCGCGCATGATCCTCGCGTCGGTCAAGGGCTTCGGGCCGGGACCGTACGAGGACTGCAAGGTCTATGAGAACGTCGCGCAATGCGTGGGCGGCGCGGCGTCGACAACGGGTTTCGACGATGGTCCGCCCGTCGTCAGCGGCGCGCAGATCGGCGATAGCGGGACAGGACTGCATCTCGCGCTCGGCATCGTGACGGCGCTTTATCAGCGGACCGTAACGGGCCGTGGACAGTATGTGTTGGCAGCCATGCAGGACGCCGTGCTCAATCTTTGCCGCGTGAAGCTGCGCGATCAGCAGCGTCTCGATCGCACCGGTGTGCTGCGCGAGTATCCGCAGCATCCCGCCGGCACGTTCGGTCCGGCTGTGCCGCGCGCGGGCAACGCGTCAGGTGGCGGGCAGCCGGGCTGGATTCTGCGCTGCAAGAACTGGGAGTGGGATTACAACGCGTACATCTATTTCATCGCGCAAGCGCCGGTGTGGGGCAAGATCTGCAACGTCATCGGCAAGGAAGAGTGGATCACCGATCCCGACTACGCGACAGCCGAGGCACGGCTGCCGCGGCTCAAGGATATCTTCGCCGAGATCGAACGCTGGACCATGAGCAAGACCAAGGTCGAGGCGATGCAGATTCTCAACCGCTACGACATTCCGTGCGGTCCGGTGCTTTCGATGAAGGAGATCGCGGACGACGAATCGCTGCGCAAGACGGGCACCATCGTCGAGGTCGATCATCCGGTGCGCGGACCGTACCTGAGCGTCGGCAATCCAATCAAGCTTTCCGACAGCCCGACCGTCGTCACGCGCTCGCCACTGCTTGGCGAGCATACGGACGAGGTCATGGCCGAGCTCGGATTTTCCGCCTCTCAGATCGCAGAGCTGCGCGCGGCCGGCGCGATCTGAGCGGTACGTCACCGGCGAGGTGCGGCGGCCCGGCGGGCTGCGCGCGTCGCCGCGTGGCAACGGGCGAGCGTTGCGGTGCATCGCATCCGACGAGCTCGCCCGATAAGCCCAATTCAACTTCCAGGAGATATCCCGATGACTTCGTGGATACGCTTTCAGTCGTCCGACGGAAGCGTCGGCTTCGGCGTGCTTGAGGACGACTGCGTGGCCGAATACGAGGGCGACATGTTCGGTGCCGCCCGTGCGACGGGTTCCCGACAGCGCCTCGACGACGTGCGGCTTGCGAGCCCGTGCCAGCCGACCAAGGTGGTCGCGCTGTGGAACAACTTCTACGCGTTGGCCGAGAAGCTTGGTAAAGCGGCGCCCACGCATCCGCTGTTTCTGATCAAGCCGCCGATGTCCGTGATCGGCCCGGGGCAGCCGATCCGGCGCCCCACCGGCTACAGCGGCAAGATCGCTTATGAAGGCGAACTCGGCATCGTGATCGGCAAGCAATGTCGCGATGTGTCCGTCGAAGAAGCCGGCGCATGCATCTTTGGCTATACGTGCATCAACGATGTCACGGCCGTCGAGCTGCTCAACGAAGATCCCAACTTCGCACAATGGTGTCGAGCCAAGGGCTTCGATACGTTCAGCTGCATTGGCCCGGCCATTCGCACCGATTTCGACTGGCGCAGTGCAAACGTCGTGACCCGGCTCGAGGACGTCGAGCGGCAGAACTATCCGCTCGCGGACATGATCTTTTCGCCCGCCGAGCAGGTGAGCCTGATCTCGCATGACATGACGCTGATGCCCGGCGATGTCATCGCATGCGGTACATCCGTCGGCGTGGGATCGATCAAGGACGGCGCGGAGGTGACGGTGTCGATCGAGGGCATCGGCGCGTTGTCCAACGTTCTCGGCGCGAGGGGCTGACATGAAACAACCCCCACACTCACTGCGTGAGATTCCGATGACCCTTGCGGTGCCGAAAGAAGTGCATCCCGGCGAGCGGCGTGTCGCGGCCACACCCGACACGGTCGGGCAGTTGCGCAAGCTCGGCTATGAGGTCAGCGTGGAGACCGGGGCGGGCGCGGCAGCCGCGTTCGATGACGACGCCTATCGCGCGGCCGGCGCGCGAATCGTGACCGATGTGCGCGCCCTGTGGGGCGAGGCCGATGTCGTCATCAAGGTGCGGCCGCCGGAGCGCCACCCCACGC
>Ga0209672_101205_pt1 | contig 10487 bp, 12 predicted proteins | sample AraplaCol_mMS_r2_FD_184273 | JGI IMG/M metagenome (GOLD analysis project Ga0209672, IMG submission 184273) | Arabidopsis root microbial communities from North Carolina, USA - plate scrape CL_Col_mMS_r2 (SPAdes) (version 2) | ecosystem: Host-associated > Plants > Roots > Endosphere | place: USA...
ACGCAACCCACGCAACGGCGGAGGTGTGAGTGTGCGCGGCGTTCCGTCCGGATCCCGCACCCGCCTTCTGGCGGTGCCTGGTGTGTTCGTTTGGGAGATGGTCGCATGACGAAGAAATGTCTGCTCTCGGAACAAACTAACGATGCTTGGCAATTTCGGCACGACGAGGTGCTGATCGGCGACATCGAAGCATTTCACCGTAAAAACATCTGCATCGATGCGTCGCAGTCGTATGCCTGGAAAGTGGCGGCGCGACGACGACGCAGGAATGCGGCGGAAGCGAGGCAAAGGTCCCGCTGGCTGGACCCCTTGTTCCGGATCTACTGAGTACGCGGGCAGGCAACATCACAAGGTCAATTCCTGGCTCAGCTCGGACATCAGTGACGCATGGTGCGATTGGATAGTGGAGAGCGAGTTGATGCTGCATTTTCAGTTGAGCACGAACATCTTCGTTATCGTGCGTCGAGAGAAAAGAGTCCTGCTGCTGGGACAAACCCATACCGGCTGGCAGGGCAGTTTTTTAAACCTGCCGGTCGGTCTGCATCATGGCGGCGATCCATTGGCCGTGGCTGCGGCACGCGAGCTCCAGAAGGAAACCGGGTTGATGGCTGCGCCAGATGGGCTTCGCCTGGCGCATCTCATGCATTGTCGTTCCAGTGACAGCGGAGCAGAGTGGTTGGGCGCATTCTTCTTTGCCGAGCGCTGGGCGGGCGAGCCGCGGCTCATTGCAAATGGCAAATACAACTATCTTGGCTGGCATGATCCCAGTCGACTTCCTCCAGACGTGATTCCGCATACAGCATTGGCCATCAAGCGCGCCCTTGATGGCGTGCGATATTCAGACATTGGCTGGGCCGCACGATTGGCCTGTTATGGGGAGCAGGGCGCTTAGGGCAAGTTTTCCTGGGCAGCGTCCTATTCGGGCTAGGTTCGCGCACACCATTTCCGGTATTGCCATGGCGTGATACCAAGGTTGCGCATGAATGGAGCGCGCGCCTCCATCTGGTTATTCGCCTTTTTGCGATTTATCGCAACTTATCACGATAAACGGCCTTTATCGCGAAAATGCATCGCTATATATTTCGATGCATATGAACGTTTACTAAATAAATATCTCATATTAATCGCAGCTAACTAGCGATAGGGTGACGAACCAAATACTTTGCATGAAACGTCTCAGGAAGAGATCGCAATGGGAAGGAAGTCCCTTTTCAGGCACGAAGCGCTTAGGAAAAGTAATTCGGCGCTCGGCGGCATACTTATCGCCGCCCCTGTATCTCGATGGCTTCAGTGCGTCCTGGCCTTGTCTGCTGGCTTGGCATTGCTGCTTTTCCTCTTCTTCGGACACTACACGCGACGGGAAGCGGTCGCCGGTCAGCTTGTTCCAAATGAGGGTTTGCTCAATATCAACGCCCCCGCGGCAGGCGTTATGACGAGGCTGGTGGTGCACGACGGCCAGACGGTCAGGCGCGGTGATGTGCTGCTGGAGCTGACGAGCGAGCAGGACAGCGCGACAGTGGGCCAGACCCATGCGGTGGTCAGTCAGTCGCTTGACGCACAGAAAGCGCGCCTGCGATCGGATCTCGAAAATCAACAAGTGGTTTCGCTGCAACAGACCAGCGCCCTTCGCGCAAAACTGGATGTGCTGCGATTAGAGTCCGCGCAGATTGCCGAGCAAATGCGCCTTCAGGAAAAACAGGTCGCAGGCAATCAGGATTTGCTCGAGCGCATCCGACCTCTTGGCGCCAAGGGCTACGCGTCTATCCTGCAAATCCAGCAACAGGAAAGCGCCGTGCTGGAGGCCCAAGCACAATACAAAAACCTTGCTAGACAGCAGCTCGATGCACGCCAGCAGATAGATGCGGCGTTGCAACAGTTGGCTCAGATTCCGTTGGATGATTTGAGCAAGCGTAATGAAACCGAGCGTCAGCTGGCTAGTGTGGCGCAGTCGCTCGCTCAGAATGAGATGCAACGCGCCGTGGTGATTCGTGCCCCAAGCGACGGCATCATCGCCAACGAGCTGCTTCAGCCCGGGCAGACCGTGGCCGCTGGGCAACCCATGGTATCGATTCTCCCGGCCGGGTCGGTACTCGAGGCCCAGCTGCTGGTTCCCAGTAGAGGAGTTGGGTTCATAGAGCCGGGCAACCAGGTTGTATTGCGCTACCAAGCTTTCCCCTATCAAAAATTCGGCCAGAAATACGGTCGCATTGTCCAGATATCCAGAAGCGCACTTAGCGCCACCGAAGTTGCTGAGCTGGCTGGTCAGCAGACACAAGAGCCGTTGTATCGGGTCATGGTGACTCTGGATCAGCAACAGGTCATGGTTTACGGGAAACCGGAGGCACTCCGGCCGGGCATGGCCATCGAGGCAGATATCCTGATGGAGCGTCGCCGCCTGATCGAATGGGTCTTCGAGCCACTCTACGGTATCGGCCATCATTTAGGAGGGGGAGGCCGTGGCTGACGGATCAGCGAACGCGGAGAAGTTTGCCAATCTCGATGGGTTGCAGTTCGGTTGGCGCAAGCGCCTGACGATGATCCTTCAGACGGAGGCCGCCGAATGTGGTCTTGCCTGTCTGGCCATGATTGCGTCCTACCATGGTCACGAGATCGATCTTGCCAGCTTGAGGCGACGTTATCCTGCATCACTGAAAGGGACCTCTCTTTCCCGTCTGATCGACATTTCCGGCCGGCTTGGTTTCAACAGTCGGCCTCTGAAGTTGGAGCTATCGGATCTAGGGCAGCTGCATACGCCCTGCGTGATGCATTGGGACCTCAATCACTTCGTCGTGCTAAAGGAAGTGACGTCGCGAGGTGTCGTCATCCACGATCCTGCGCGGGGCGTGCGCAAGCTGAACATCCAGGAGGTCTCACAGCACTTCACTGGTGTTGCACTGGAGCTGGGGCCGGGGGCGGACTTCGAACCCATTGTCGACCGACAAGCAGTGTCGTTTCGCGCTCTGACCGGAACAGTGCGCGGCTTGGGCTCAGGGATGATGCAAATCCTTGGGCTGGCGCTTGCGCTCGAGGTATTTACGCTCGTGGCCCCGTTTTACCTGCAATGGGTGCTCGATCAGGTGCTCGTGTCTGCAGATCATGACTTGATGACGCTGCTCGGAATGGGATTCATCGCAGTAACGATTTTTTCTTCTCTTATATCCGCCGCGAGATCGTGGGCCATCGTCTGGCTTGGGTCGACGCTCAATGTTCAGTCGGTAGTCAACCTGTTTCATCATTTGGTGCGGTTGCCACTCGATTGGTACGAAAAGCGTCACATCGGAGACGTGGTTTCGCGATTCGGATCGCTTCAGTCGATACAAAAGACATTTACGACGCAATTCGTGGACTCGCTGCTTGATGGGCTGATGTCCTTGATGACGTTGATTGCGATGGGGCTCTACAGCCTTTGGCTCAGTTTGCTCGTCGCTGGGATATTTTTGGTCTATGGCTTGGCGCGCTGGTGCATCTTTCGCCCCCTCCGACAGGCTAACGAAGAGCAGATTGTCTATGCCGCACGGCAGCAGAGCGAACTCCTGGAATCCATTCGGGGCGTAGTGCCGATAAAGCTTGCGAACAAGCAGCATGAAAGGACGTCTCGCTACACCAATGCGTCGGTTGCTGCGACCAATCGCGATATCGGCATTCAGCGGCTTACCATCGCCTTTACCTTGGTCAATCAGTTGTTATTCGGCGTTGGCCGCACTGCGTTGATCTGGATGGCGGCTGCTCTAGCGCTAAAGAGCGAATTGACCGTCGGTGCAATGGTGGCCTTCATCGCCTACGCCGATCAATTCATCAGCCGTTCGTCCGGTCTGATCGACAAACTGATCGATTTTCGAATGCTTCGGCTGCATTTGGAAAGGGTGGCAGACATTGCGTTGGCGGCACCAGAAAAGATGCCGGAGCGCGTGTGGGATGGGCCGGAGCCCACGGCAGACATCGAGTTGGTGAATGTCAGCTTCCGCTATGCCGAGGATGAGCCTTGGCTTCTGCGAAATTGCAGCCTGCGGATCGAAGCAGGTGTGTCTGCCGCTATTGTCGGGCCTAGCGGATGCGGTAAGAGCACGTTGGTGAAGTTGGTATTGGGCTTACTTGCGCCGACGGAAGGCGAGTTGAGGTTTGGCGGTGTCGATATCCGCAAGCTCGGCCTGGAGGCCTATCGTGAATGGACGAGTGCCGTTATGCAGAGCGATCAACTGTTCGCCGGATCCATAGCTGAAAACATTTCCTTCTTCGATCCGAACGCCGACATGCGGCAGATCATTGGTGCTGCCCTGGCTGCCTCCATACACGAAGATATTTCCCGCATGCCGATGGGCTACCAAAGCCTGGTTGGCGATATGGGATCGAGTCTCTCCGGGGGGCAAAAGCAGCGGATCATTCTGGCACGCGCTTTCTACAGGCAGCCCCGGCTTCTGGTGCTTGATGAGGCAACGAGTTTCCTGGATGTGGAGCGAGAGCGCACAGTCAACGCATCGATCATGGCAATGAATACGACGCGCCTGATCGTTGCGCATCGAAAAGAGACGATCGCTTCTGCAGACGTTGTTTTCAGGCTGGAAAACGGGATTTTAGTAGAAGCGGATGCGGTGTCTTGATAGATACCCGAAACCGATGCGGGTCTACATCGGTCAACTAAGGAAGGGCCTGTGAAAGTTCTGAGCATTGAGGAAATCGAGAAGGTGTCTGGTGCGGGCTTCTGCAATGGCATGATCGTCAGCACGTTTGCCGGCGACGGTGCGCTGATTGGGCTGGGCTTCGCCGGTGTGGGCGCCTTGGCCGGCGCAGCTCTTGGCGCAGCCATTGGCGAAGTGGCTAGCGATATTGCATGCGGCTGAGCCTCATCACTCTAATCCACTTACTAGAGGACGACCATGAAGACTTTGACTATCGAAGAGATTGAGCAGGTTTCCGGCGCCGGGCTTTGCAAGGATGCGATGATCGTCGGCGGCGCCGTCATTGGAGGCGCGGCGGGCGCGATTAGCACGGTGGGCTTTGGTGTAGGTGTGGGTCTGGCTGGGGGGGCTCTTGCCGGGGAGATCGCCGGCTCTTGGCTCTGCTGAGAGGGAACACCTTGAATATGCGTGGCGTACTTCGTGCGCCACGCATATTGCTTGGTCATGGTGTGGTTGCATCGCCCGAGGATTGACCTTCTTATGCTCGAGTCCATCTGCGCTATCAACGCTTCATTCATGCTTGTTTTGTCCATGGGCCTGAAATGGCGTGACCGTCGTCTGGTCCAAAATTGGATGATGGGCATCAAAGCACTGCAAAGCGCTGGCGCTCAGCGAATGGCATTGGCCCTGATCATGGTCGTCGAGGGCGCCATGCTTCTAGCCGTCCTCCTCTGGGGCAGCGCACGTCCTATCGTCCCGTTGACCGTGTTGACGCTGTTGTGTGCGTCTTCCGGGGCGCTTGCGGTGTTTTCCAAATCCGAGAAGGGCTGCCCGTGTTTCGGCAACATCTTCATCACCGAAAAATTCGGTGCGTCCAAGTTCGTGGGTTTGTTTGCCGCAATCTCGTTGGCGGCTTATCTGCTTTCGCACGTTTGGTCGCACAGCAAAGTGCTCTTTCTTGTTTTTTTGGTCATCGAGCTGCTCCTCGCCTTTGGCCTCGGCTTGCGATTGATGCAACGACGTTACGACGGGAAAAGGCTGCAGGCGGCTGCTTCGACAGTGCGTGGAAAGGATAGGGGAGTGGTCGTGTTCCTCTCGACTCAATGCCATGTCTGCATGCGGGAGCTACGGCTGATCGAGGCATTCTCCAAGCTCTTTAAGGATCGCATCGATTTCTTCTTCGTCATCGAGGGCATGGATCTGGCAGAAGACTGCCTGTTCGGTGGAGGGGTCGCCTTGGCCAACGCTCTCGATCTGAAGTCCAGATTTGATGTGAGGCTGTCGCCCTCGATCGTGATTTACAGTAATGACCACTTTCTTAGGTATACGGGGTTGCATGCGTGCAAAGCCGCACTTTATGAATCCCTGTCTTTGTCCGTGGCCGGTCAGGTGGGCTGACGGCTTCTTTTCTTTCGAGGAAAACTCTATGGCGATCATCCTGAGTGCACTAAAGGTTCCTGAGCTCCAAGGGCTGGACAAAGAAGAGGCGCGCGAGGTCTGGCGAAGGTCATCTCGGCGGGCCCTTGCCAGGCATTGGCAGATTTGGCTGGCTTTGGTGATGTGCGGGCTCGTTGCGTTGCTCGGAGACTATGTGGCTCGGACCTTGGTTGCGCCATACATGCACAGCACAGATATCGTCGGATGCCTGGGTGCCGTAATTTCGGTCTCCATCGCAGGTATTTTTTGTCAAGCGATCGTTACTCACTACGTGCGCAAGCACATATGCGAATTTTTGCCCGGAGGGTCCGCTTGAACATTTAGCGCGCGCGAATCTCCATCAAGAGAGAAGGAGCTCTTCAAGACTCTGTAACGGTTGAAGAGTGAGCTTCGACTCCGATTTTCCGGATGCGTGACTGGTTAAGGGCCAGTGCCAAGGTAATGGGCTTCAGTGCCAAGGTTAAGGACTCTCGACAGGGCGGCACTTGACTCTAGACCTTGATCAAAGGTCTAGACTTGGTCCCATGAATACTCCGCACACCTCCATGACCATCGGCGCCGTCGCCCGGCGCGTCGGCGTTGCCATCGACACCATTCGCTACTACGAGCGCGAAGGGTTGTTGCCCGAGCCGCTGCGCCGGGCATCGGGTTACCGCAGCTATGACGAAGGAGCGGTGCGGCAGCTGCGCTTCATCCGCCGCGCGAAGGATCTGGGTTTCACGCTGGAGGAGATCCGCGACTTGCTGGCTTTGTCGGCTGATCGTCATCGCGGCGTCAAGGCGGTGAAGAAACGCGCGGAGGAACGGCTGGCCGCCATCGACGAACGCATCGCCGAACTGACCCGCGTGCGCGATGGGCTGGAACAACTTATCGAGGCATGCCCGGGCCACGGCTCGCCCGATCAATGTCCGATCCTGAAGGCGCTGACCGATCAGGAAGACGAGGCATGAGCACGGAGAAGCATGCATGCTGCAGCGCCAAGGCGACGGCCGAGCCGGCGGTGATATCGACTTGTTGCGGTGCAGACGCGGCAGAGCCCGCGGCTGCACACCACCCGCACGATCATGGCGCATCTCACCACCATGAGGCTGCGGTGAAAGATCCCGTATGCGGCATGACGGTGGATCCCGCTCATGCGAAGCATCGCACCGAACATGAAGGCGCAACCTACTATTTCTGTGCGCAGCGCTGCAAAGAGAAGTTTCTCGCGGAGCCATCGCGCTATTTGAGTCCTGCCTCAGGGCCGACGCCTGTCATCGAAGGCGCGATCTACACCTGCCCGATGCATCCGGAAGTGCAGCAGGTCGGCCCAGGCCATTGCCCCAAGTGCGGCATGGCGCTGGAGCCGATGATGCCCAGCCTCGAGGAAGACGATGGCCACGAATGGCGCGCCATGTCGCGCCGCTTCTGGATGCTTGCCGCGTTGACGCTGCCGGTGTTTCTGCTGGCGATGGGGCCGCACCTGTTTGGCTGGCAGTTGCCGGCGCCGTGGCTTGCATGGGCCGGGTGGACGGAAGCCGTACTGTCCACTGTCGTGGTGCTGTGGGGCGGTGCGCCGTTCTTCGCGCGCGGTTGGCATTCGCTTAAACCGTGGTCGCCGAACATGTACACGTTGATCGCGATCGGCACAGGCGTAGCGTGGTTCTACAGCGCCGCTGCGTTTCTCATGCCGTCGTGGTTCCCTGCGGGGTTTCACGACATGCATGGCCGGGTCGGTGTGTATTTCGAATCGGCGGCGGTGATCGTCACCTTGGTCACGCTTGGCGATTTCCTTGAGCTGCGCGCGCGAGGCCGCACGGGCGCGGCGTTAAAGGCCTTGCTGGGGCTGGCGCCGAAGACGGCGCGGCGCATCGAAGCCGATGGCACTGAACATGATGTGCCACTCGAAGCTGTCCACGCGGGCGACCAGTTGCGCGTGCGTCCCGGCGAAAAAGTACCGGTGGATGGCGTGGTGCTCGACGGCAGCAGCCACGTGGATGAGTCCATGCTCACCGGCGAACCGCTGCCGGTCGCCAAGCGCAAGGGCGAACCGGTGACGGGCGGCACGGTGAACCAGGATGGCGCGCTGCTGATGCGTGCGGAAAAAGTCGGCGCTGCTACCGTGCTTTCGCAGATCGTGACGCTGGTGGCGCAGGCCCAACGCAGCAAGGCGCCGTTGCAGCGTGTGGCCGATCGTGTGGCGGCCTGGTTTGTGCCTGCCGTGGTTGCGGTGGCGACGCTGGCCTTCGTGTTGTGGGCCTGGCTGGGGCCCGATCCCAAGCTTGCCTACGCGTTGATTGCGGCGGTCTCCGTGCTGATCATCGCGTGCCCGTGTGCGCTCGGACTGGCCACACCGATTTCCATCATGGTGGCCAGCGGCCGCGCCGCGCAGAACGGCGTGTTGTTTCGCGATGCGGCTGCCATCGAATCGCTGCGCGCCATCGACACCCTGGTGGTCGACAAGACCGGCACGCTGACGGAAGGCAAGCCGGCGCTGAAAGTCGTCGTGAGCCTGGGTGAGGTGCCGCGCGCCCAATTGCTAAGCATGGCGGCGGCCCTGGAACGGCTCAGCGAACACCCGCTGGCGCGGGCCATCGTCGTCGGCGCAGAAGCCGAAGGCATCGTCGTGCCGCAGGCCTCGCAATTTCGCAGCGTGACGGGTGCCGGTGTGGAAGGCGAAGTGGACGGTCATGCGGTGACGCTGGGCAACCATCGGCTCTTGTCCAACGCCTGTGTGCCGCTGGACGACGAAGTGGGAGCACGCGCGGACGCCTTGCGCGGCGAAGGCGCCACGGTGATGTTCCTCACCATCGATGGTTCTCTCGAAGGCCTGATCGCCGTGGCGGACCGCATCAAGCCCAGCACGCCGCAGGCGCTGGCGGATCTGCGGGCGCAAGGACTGCGCATCGTCATGCTCACCGGCGACAACCTGGCCACGGCTGGCGCCGTCGCCAGTGCGCTGGATCTCGACGAGGTGCACGCGGACATGTCGCCTACGGAGAAGGCGGAAGTCATCCAGCGTCTGCAGAAACAAGGCCATCGGGTGGCGATGGCCGGCGACGGTATCAACGACGCGCCGGCACTGGCGGTCGCCGATGTCGGCATCGCCATGGGCGGCGGCACCGATATCGCCATGGAAAGCGCCCAGGTGACCCTGGTGAAGGGCGAGTTGAGCGCGATCGTGCGAGCACTGGCGCTGTCGCGGGCCACGGTGCGCAATATCCGCCAGAACCTGTTCTTTGCCTTTGTCTACAACGCCGTGGGCGTGCCACTGGCGGCGGGTCTGTTGTATCCGTGGCTGGGTGTGGTGTTGTCGCCGATGGTGGCCGCCCTGGCGATGAGCTTGTCCTCGGTGTCGGTGGTGGGCAACGCGCTGAGGCTGCGGCAGGCGTGATAGTTGTCACCTGCGATGGTTGACGCCGCGCCCTGCCGCCAGAATGGGCGCGGACGGATGATTTCTCCCGCACCGATGGGGTGCGGGGAGACATCATCATGAACGTGATCAACAACTCGCGCAGCACGCTGGAAAAATACATGCCCCTGCTGGTGGGTCTGCTCGCCGCCTGGCTTGCCGGCAAGGCGATCAAGAAAATGTTCTGGACCGCGTTCGGCATGTATTGGGCGCTGAAGGCGACGGGCATCCACGTCTGAGTCGCGGCGTGCATGACCAAGGGCAAGGCATGATAGGGCGCGATACATGCTTTAAGCTGTGCGCCCCTTGCCCCAGGAAACCGCCATGTCCGCCAGCATCGCCTTGATCGCCCGTTATTACGATGCGTTCAACCGCGGCGACTGGGAGGCCATGCTCGACTGCCTCACCGACGAGGTGGCGCACGACATCAACCAGGGCCATCGCGAAACCGGGCGCGACACCTTCCGTGCCTTCCTCGCGCGGATGAATCGAAGCTACCGCGAAGAGCTGCGCGATATCGTGCTGATGGAGAGTGCCGACGGCGCGCATGCCGCGGCGGAGTATGTCGTGCACGGGCAGTACCTCGCCGACGACGAAGGCCTGCCGCCGGCCCATGGCCAGCGCTATGTGCTGCCGGGCGGGGCCTTTTTCGACATCCGCGATGGTCGCATTGCGCGCATCAGCAACTACTACAACCTGTCCGATTGGATCGCGCAGGTGTCTGGCTGAGCCATGGGCGTGCGCATCCTCACCAGCGTCGGCGAGGCGGTAAAGCCGCACCTGGAAGCATTGGCGCGCCTGCGCATCGCGGTGTTCCGCGACTATCCGTATCTGTACGACGGCGACATGGCGTACGAGCAGCGCTATCTGGAGGCGTACGCACGCTCGCGACGCAGCGTGTTCGTGCTGGCGCTCGATGGCGACGATGTCGTGGGCTGCTCCACGGGCATTCCGCTGGTCGACGAAGTGTCCGCCATCCAGCGGCCGTTCGTGGCTCGCGGGATGGTGCTGGGCGATGTGTACTATTTCGGCGAATCGGTGTT
>Ga0209672_101206_pt1 | contig 10484 bp, 8 predicted proteins | sample AraplaCol_mMS_r2_FD_184273 | JGI IMG/M metagenome (GOLD analysis project Ga0209672, IMG submission 184273) | Arabidopsis root microbial communities from North Carolina, USA - plate scrape CL_Col_mMS_r2 (SPAdes) (version 2) | ecosystem: Host-associated > Plants > Roots > Endosphere | place: USA...
GCGCCGCCTGGCGCGCCAGTCGCTGGCCCAGTCGGTGCAGGCGCGCTACGAGGAAATCTTCGAGATGGTGCAGGACGAGCTGCGTCGATCCGGCTACGAGAGCCTGGTGGCGGCCGGCGTGGTGCTCACCGGTGGTGCGTCGCGCATGGAAGGTGCGCTGGAGCTGGCCGAGGAGATCTTCCACAAGATGGTGCGCATCGGCGTGCCGCAGCACGTGAGTGGCCTGGGCGAGGTCGTCGCCAATCCGCTGCATTCCACCGGCGTGGGCCTGCTGTTGCATGGCTCGCGTTCGGGCGGCATGCGCGTGAGCGGCCCCAGTGGCGGCAGCGTGGGCGGCCTGGTCGACAAATTGCGCGGCTGGATTACCAAGAATTTTTAATGGGCAGGGCATGAGGCCTGGCCCAGGACGAATGGATGTTCGTCCGCCACCTCGGGGCGACAGGAACGTCAGCACCCGCGGTTACAACGACAACGATGCTCTACGGAGGACGGGAAATGTTTGAACTCATCGAAAAACTCGCACCCAATGCAGTAATCAAGGTCATCGGCGTGGGCGGCGGCGGCGGTAATGCCGTGGCACACATGCTCAATGCAAACATCGAAGGCGTCGAGTTCGTCGTCGCCAATACCGATTCGCAGGCCATGAAGAGCTGCGGCTCGCGTACGCACCTGCAGCTCGGCGCCAACGTCACCAAGGGTCTGGGTGCCGGCGCCAACCCGGAAGTGGGCCGCCAGGCCGCACTGGAAGACCGCGAGCGCATCGAGGAAATGCTCGAAGGCGCGGACATGGTCTTCATCACCGCCGGCATGGGCGGCGGTACCGGCACGGGCGCCGCCCCGGTCGTGGCCCAGCTCGCCAAGGAAAAGGGCATCCTGACGGTCGCGGTGGTCACCAAGCCGTTCCCGTTCGAAGGTCGCCGCCGCATGCAGGTCGCCGCCAAAGGCATCGAAGACCTGTCCCAGCACGTCGATTCGCTGATCACCGTGCCGAACGAGAAGCTGCTGTCGGTGCTCGGTCGCGAAGTGACGCTTCTTAATGCGTTCAAGGCCGCCAACGACGTGCTGCTCGGCGCCGTGCAGGGCATTGCCGACCTGATCACCGCCCCGGGCCTGATCAACGTCGACTTTGCCGACGTGCGCACGGTGATGTCCGAAATGGGCATGGCGATGATGGGTTCGGGCACCGCCCGTGGCGACGACCGCGCCCAGGCTGCCGCCGAGGCCGCCATCAACAACCCGCTGCTGGAAGACGTCAATCTCAACGGTGCCTGCGGCATCCTGGTCAACGTCACGGCCGGTCCCAACCTGACCATGCGCGAATTTGACGAGATCGGTCGCATCATCCATGACTTCGCCAGCGAAGACGCCACTGTGGTGATGGGCACCTCGCTCGACCCGGAAATGCAGGACGACGTGCGCGTCACGGTGGTGGCCACCGGCCTCAACCGCGCTGCCGCGGCCCGTCAGCCGCAGCGTCCGATGGTCGCCCAGCAGGTGGAGATGCGCCAGCGTCCGCGTCCGGTCGTGCTGCGCACCGGCACCGGCAACGAAGTGGTCGACTATGCCCAGCCGGAAGTCACCACCACCAGCCGCGTCGAAACCGGCGGCCCGGCCAAGAGCGCCGACCCCAGCTTCGATTACCTGGACATCCCGGCGTTCCTGCGTCGTCAGGCGGACTGAACAAACTGACTGGGCAAATAATTTGAAGAAAAATTGAACAAATCGCCGGTTTCACTTGTCAGTAACGAATCGCGCATGGGATCCGTCTAGGCGGAACCCTTGCCCGAGCCCGCATTCCGCCCTTCGGGGCGGGAGATGGCTTGACTGACGCTGTTCCGGTGCTCGTTCTTGAGTAGTAGGGCCATGCCTCATGGATGGGCATGACCGGCCAGGATGGATTCCTGGGCTGGTCCGACGCCCCGAAACCGGATCCCGTCCCGGTTCGGGGCGTTGCGCTTAAGTTAAGTCATTGAAAGTACTTGGATAAATGCTGCGCACCCCACGAACGGAAATCGTCCGTGAATGAAAGGAGCATGAAAGGGTGAACAGTGTGTGTGGCGCGGATCGCCTTTTCACAGGTTAAGACTGTGTTAGCATCCGTTCCCTAAATTGGCTGCTGCCCCTTACAGGTACCAAAAAAATGATCAAGCAGCGTACGCTCAAGAACATCATTCGCGCCACCGGCGTCGGTCTGCATACCGGCGACAAGGTGTATATGACGCTTCGCCCCGCTGCCCCGAATACGGGCATCGTGTTCCGCCGTACCGATCTCAATCCGCCGGTCGAAATCTACGCACGCCCCGACAATGTCGGCGACACGCGTCTTTCGACCACGCTCGTCAATGGCGAAGTCCGCGTTTCGACGGTGGAGCATCTGCTCTCGGCGATGGCGGGCCTCGGCATCGACAACGCCTACGTCGACCTGTCCGCTCCGGAAGTGCCGATCATGGACGGCAGCGCGGGTCCCTTCGTGTTCCTGCTGCAGTCGGCCGGCATCGAAGAGCAGAACGTCGCCAAGCGCTTCATCCGCATCAAGAAGCCGATCAAGGTGCAGGATGGCGACAAGTGGGCCAGCTTTGAGCCGTTCGAAGGCTTCAAGGTCGGTTTCTCGATCGAGTTCAACCACCCGATCATCAGCAAGCGCACCTCGCGCGCTGAAATCGATTTCTCCACCACTTCCTTCGTGAAGGAAGTGAGCCGCGCCCGCACCTTCGGGTTCATGCGCGACATCGAAATGCTGCGCGAACACAACCTCGCGCTTGGCGGCTCGATGGACAACGCCGTGGTGCTGGACGACTACCGTGTGCTCAACGAAGACGGCCTGCGTTACGAGGACGAGTTCGTCAAGCACAAGATCCTCGATGCGATCGGCGATCTCTACCTGCTCGGCCACAGCCTGGTCGGCGCCTACTACGCCCACAAGTCGGGCCATGAGCTCAACAACAAGCTCCTGCGCACCCTGATGGCCGACGCCACGGCCTGGGAAGAGGTCAGCTTCGCGGACGATCCGGCGACCTCGCCGATCTCCTACGCCCACCCGGCGCAGGCGATCTGATCGCTCCGCGATCAGCTAAGTCCCCGACAAACCTGAACAAACTGAACGGCCGCGTCCCTGGGACGCGGCCGTTCGTTTTGTGATATACCTCGCGCCTTCTATTGGCAGCTGTTCACGTACTGATGACATCAGGGTCTATCAGGTCCGTGGGGGCGTGGTATAAACCCATGAGCACCGACCCCCGGGCCGGTGCCTGGGAAGTGCGTCGATGGAGCAGCAAGCCGGAACCCGGCGTCAGGGGGTTCCGTCGGATCGGGAATCAGAAACTTCGGCGATGGACGCCAACTCGAGGAACAGTTCCCGCAATTCGGGGTCTGTGGTTGAGGCTGCGGCGGCTCTCAAGTGAGAGGCTGCAGCTGGCGAAAGCGGTTTTGACCGATCCGGCACGTTTTCTGTCGGTGGTTGGGGGGCCACTTTCACGGTGACTGAACTGGCGTACGTGCCCACCGCACGTGCGGTCGAGAGGATTTGCGCCTGGAGCAGGCGCAGCCTGGCGGCCAGAGCCGGCGAGGGAGCCAGAAAAACGAGGCGGCCGTCTTTCAGGTTGGCGAAGCGAACCTGATCGCGGAGTGGTGACGGTAACGTCTGGCGCAGTGCGCGATCCAAGGCATCAAGCTCACGGGCTTTGCGGGCCAGTGAGGCAATGGGGCCGTAATCGGTAATGGCTTTGAGGCCGGAACCGGAGCGGCGATAAGGCTTAGGGTCATCGCGCTGCATGGATGCCGACATCTTCTGACGTAGAACACTATGCAAATCATACTTGTGTCCCGCACCAAAAAGGTGCCGAAAACCTGGAATCTCGCCGATCGGCGCCTGCGCTGGCGCCTGTTTGCGGTGGCCGCTGCCGGCGTGCTTGCCTGCGCGGGTCTGGGCGGTGCCGTGGCGATGGCGGTGTCCAGTCCGCATGACCGGGCGCTGGCGGAAATTCGCCGCCTGCGGCAGCAGGTGCAACAGCAGAACGAGCAGCTTGGCGGCGTGCGCAAGGACGCCCAGCGCGATATCGACGCGTTGGCGGTCAAGCTGGGCCAGCTGCAGGCACAGTCCACCCGCTTGAACGCCCTGGGCGAACGCCTGACCCAGGTCGGCAAGCTGGACGACGGCGAATTCAATTTCGACGAGCAGCCGGCGGTCGGCGGTGTGGAAGACAGCGCCGACAGCGGTTATTCGCTGCCGCAGAACCTGGACACCAGCATCAACCAGCTCGCCAGCCAGTTCGACAGCCAGCAGGCGCAGCTATCCGCGCTGCAGAGTCTGCTGCTGGACGCGAAGATCGAGTCCAATCTCAAGCCCACCGGGATGCCGGTCGAAGGCTATATCTCCTCTTATTTTGGTGGTCGCCCTGATCCGTTCAGTGGTCACAGCGCTTACCACACGGGTCTGGACATCTCGGCGCCCAAGGGCACGCCGGTCCATGCCGTGGCCGAGGGCATGGTCACCTATGCCGGCGAGCGCACGGGTTATGGCGAGGTCATCGAGATCGACCACGGCAATGGCTATATGACCCGCTACGCGCACAACAGCCGCCTGGAAGTCAGCCCAGGGCAGCGCGTCCATATCGGCGACGTGGTTTCGGAGGCGGGCTCCACCGGCCGTTCCACCGGTTCCCATGTGCATTTCGAGGTCTGGTACAAGGGCCGCGTGGTCAATCCGCTGGCCTTCGTGAAGAACCATCGCTGAGCGCGCCCCTACGGGGTGGCCGAGGCCGCCCTTGAAAGCCTTCTGGCGCGTCGCCACTCCATCAACGGGACGATGACGGGGGAGTCTGCGGCGTACCCGTAAGGGAATGCTGTGTCTCGGTGCCGGCCGACGCCTGTCGCCACGCGCCGTTTGGGATAGCCCGCCGACCCTAGTATCATCAATCCTTTCGTCCTGCCTGGATTTGCCGGGCAGGCCGTTCATGAATCTTAGATCCGGAAGATCGATGCTCAACCGTGCCCTGACGAGCCTTTTTGGTAGCCGCAACGAACGTGTGCTGCGCCAGCTCTCCAAAAATGTCGCGCGCATCAATGCGTTGGAACCCGAGTTCGAGAAGCTGAGCGACGAGGCGCTGCGCGCCAAGACGGACGAGTTCAAGCAGCGCGTCGCCGGCGGCGAGTCGCTGGACAAGCTGCTGCCGGAAGCGTTTGCGGTCGTGCGCGAGGGCGCCAAGCGCGTGCTCGGCATGCGCCACTACGACGTGCAGCTGATCGGCGGCATGGTGCTGCATTCGGGCCGCATCGCCGAAATGCGTACGGGCGAAGGCAAGACCCTGGTCGGTACGTTGCCGGTTTATCTCAATGCGCTCGAAGGCAAGGGCGTGCACGTCGTCACCGTGAACGACTACCTCGCTCGCCGCGACTCGGCGCAGATGGGCAAGCTGTACGGCTTCCTCGGCCTGAGCACCGGCGTGGTGTGGCCGGGCATGGATCACTCCGACAAGCACGTGGCCTATTCGGCCGACATCACCTACGGCACCAACAACGAATTCGGTTTCGACTACCTGCGCGACAACATGGCGCTCAGCAAGGACCAGCGCTACCAGCGCGGCCTGCACTACGCCATCGTCGACGAAGTCGACTCCATCCTGATCGATGAAGCGCGCACGCCGCTGATCATTTCCGGTCCCGCCGAAGATTCACCGCAGCTGTACCTTGCGGTGAACAAGATCGTGCCGAAGATGATCCGCCAGGACAAGGAAGACAGCGCCGGCGATTACTTCGTCGACGAAAAGCAGAAGCAGGTGCATCTGTCCGAAGAGGGCATGTCGCACGCGGACGAACTGCTGCGTCAGGCCGGCGTGATCGATGCGGACAGCGGCCTGTACGATTCGAAGAACCTGGCCGTGGTGCATCACTTGAATGCCGCGCTGCGCGCCAATGCGATCTATCACCGCGATGTCGATTACATCGTGCGCGATGGCGAAGTGATCATCGTCGATGAGTTCACCGGCCGTACGCTGGCGGGCCGTCGCTGGTCCGATGGCCTGCACCAGGCGGTGGAAGCGAAGGAAGGCGTGCCGATCCAGCGCGAGAACCAGACGCTGGCCACGATCACCTTCCAGAACCTGTTCCGCATGTACAAGAAGCTGGCCGGCATGACCGGTACGGCCGATACGGAAGCCTACGAATTCCAGCAGATCTACGGCCTGGAAGTGGTGGTGATCCCCACCCACAAGCCGATGATCCGCCAGGACAACCCCGACATGGTTTTCCTTGGCCAGCAGGCCAAGTACCGCGCCGTGATCGAGGACATCAAGGATTGCCACAAGCGCGGACAACCCGTGCTGGTGGGTACCACCTCGATCGAAGTGTCCGAGTTGCTGTCCGATCTGCTGCGCAAGGAAAAGATTGCGCACGAAGTGCTCAACGCCAAGCAGCATGAGCGCGAAGCGCACATCGTGGCGCAGGCCGGTGCGCCCGGTTCGGTCACCATCGCCACCAACATGGCCGGTCGCGGTACCGATATCGTGCTCGGCGGCAGCCTGGAAGCAGCGCTTGCGCAGCTGCCGGAAGACGCCTCCGACGCCGACCGCAGCAAGGTCAAGGCCGAGTGGAAGAAGCTGCACGAGAAGGTGCTCGCTGCCGGCGGCCTGCATATCGTGGGTACCGAGCGTCACGAATCGCGTCGTATCGACAACCAGCTGCGCGGTCGTTCGGGCCGTCAGGGTGACCCGGGTTCCTCGCGCTTCTATCTCTCGCTGGAAGACAACCTGCTGCGCATCTTCGCGGGCGACTGGGTCGGTCGCTGGATGCGCATGTTCGGCATGAAGGAAGAAGACGCGCTGGAAGACCGCATGGTCAGCCGCCAGATCGAAAAGGCGCAGCGCAAGGTCGAGCAGCACAACTTCGACATCCGCAAGCACCTGCTGGAGTTCGACGACGTCGCCAACGACCAGCGCAAGGTGATCTACGCCCAGCGCGACGAGCTGCTGGTGGTCGATGACGTCTCCGACACCATCGCCGACATCCGCGACGACGTGGTCAGCGAGCTGGTGCATCGTCATGTCCCCGCCGACAGTATCGACGAGCAGTGGGATATTGCCGGCCTGGATCGCGAGCTGGAAAGCGAGTTCGGCCTGTCGATCGATCTCAAGTCGTGGATCGATCAGCAGCACGAGATCGACGACAAGATGATCCTCGAGCACGTCCGCCAGGCCGTCGAGCAGCTGTTCAAGGCGAAGGAACAGCAGACCGGCGTGGAGACCATGCGTCAGCTTGAAAAGCACATCATGCTCAGCGTGGTGGACAACGCCTGGAAGGAACACCTGGCGAGCATGGACTACCTGCGCCAGGGCATCTATCTGCGCGGCTATGCGCAGAAGCAGCCCAAGCAGGAGTTCAAGCGCGAATCGTTCGAGCTGTTCTCCAGCATGCTCGATCGCATCAAGGCCGAAGTGGTGCAGATGCTGGCGCGCGTGCGCGTGCGCAGCGAGGAAGAAGTCGCTGCGATGGAAGCCGAGCAGCAGCGCCTGGCCGATCGCCTGCAGCGCCAGATGCTGGCCAGCGGCGGCGGTGCGCCGGTGGGTGCGCTGGGTATGGACGCCGAAGCGGTGGCTGCCGGCAGCATGGGTGCACCGGCCGGTGCGCCGCAGCAGGACGGTCCGCGTGTCGGTCGCAATGATGCCTGCCCGTGTGGTTCCGGCAAGAAGTACAAGCATTGCCACGGTCAGCTGAGCTGATAAAAAAAACCCCGCCAAGGCGGGGTTTTTTTTGCACTGAATCTGCTTCGCTTTCTGTGGGAGCGCACCCTGTGCGCGACAGCCAACGGAGCGATCAACATCATGCCGCAGTCGCGCACAGGGTGCGCTCCCACATGGCTCAATCCCCGTCGGTAACCTTCTTTCGAAAAGGCTCGGCATTGACCGTGATGTATTGCGGTTCTTCAGTGTCCAGGCGCATCGCCGTGAGCTGCCCACCCCACACACAGCCTGTATCGATCGCATGGATGCCGATGCCGGCGAAGCGGCCCAGCGCGGACCAGTGGCCGCAGACGATGCGCGTCTCGCGCCGGCGCATGCCGGGCACTTCGAACCACGGATACATGCCGGGCTTCTGCGTGCCGGGTACACCTTTGCTCTCGAAGTCGATGCGCCCCTGGATATCGCAGTAGCGCATGCGCGTAAGCGTGTTGATCGAGGCACGCATGCGTTCGACGCCCTGCAGGCGGCTGTTCCATGCCGCGGGACGATTGCCGAACAGATTCTTCAGCAACCGTGGATGGCGTGGGCCGCCCAGTTCGCGCTCGATCTCCTGCGCCGAGCGCTGGGCCTGGCGCAGTGTCCACATGGGTGCGAGCCCCGCATGCACCATGGTCCAGTTGAGCTGCTCGTCGTGGTGCAGCAGCTTCTGCGAGCGCAGCCACTCAAGCAGTACGGGCGCATCATCGGCGAACAGCACTTCGCGCAGTTCCGGATTCACCTTGGACTGCGCTTCGGGGCGTCGCTGTCCGATCGCCAGCAGGCTGAGATCGTGATTGCCGAGCGTGACGATGGATTGCTCGCGCAGGCTATGGATCAGCCGCAGCGTCTGCAGCGACTGCCCGCCGCGATTGACCAGGTCGCCGCAAAACCACAGCTTGTCCACCGAGGGATCGAAGCGGATCTTGTCGAGCAGGCGTACCAGTTCGGGATGACAGCCCTGCACGTCACCGATTGCGTACGTAGCCATCAGTGCAGGGTACGCGGAATCGACAGGGTGAACGGCGGGATCGCCGCCTCGAAGTGGGTGCCGTCATCGGCCAGCATCTGATAGCTGCCCTGCATGATGCCCACGGAGGTCTCCAGCACCGCGCCCGAGGTGTATTCGTATTCGTCGCCGGGACGGATCCACGGCTGCTCGCCTACCACGCCTTCACCGGTGACTTCTTCGACCTTGCCGTTGGCGTCGGTGATGACCCAGTGACGCGTCAACAGGCGCGCGGCGATATCGCCAGCATTGTGCAGGGTGATCGTGTAGGCGAAAACGTAGCGGTTGTCGCCGGGACGAGATTGGTCGGGGACAAAGCGGGGTTCGACCTGCACGTCGATCGTGTAGGAAGATCTTTCATTCATGCCCCGATTGTACGGGTTGTCGGGGCGCATGGGTAAAGCCTAAGGCCGCTCGCGGCCCCTCGAGCGTCGGCTCGCGTATCAGCCGTGCGGGACGCGCGCGAGACGGACGTAGTCCTGAGGTGAAAGCGTTTCCGCGCGGGCCTTGGGGTCCACGTCGGCGGCCATGATGGCGCTGCTGTCCATCACGTTCTTCAGGGCATTGCCCAGCGTTTTGCGGCGCTGCGCGAAGGCGGCCTTCACAATGGCATGAATGCGCTCGGGATCGGCATCGGGCAACTGATCGGGGCCCAGCGGCACCAGTCGCACCACGGCCGAGTCCACCTTCGGCGGCGGCCGGAAAGCACCCGGCGGCACCACGAACAGCGGTTCGACGCGGCAGACCAGCTGCAACATCACGGACAGACGTCCATAGACTTTGCTGCCCGGCTCGGCGGCCATGCGATCGACCACTTCCTTTTGCAGCATGAAATGCATGTCCTGGATCGCGGCGGCGTGCTCCACGCAATGGAACAGGATCGGGCTGGAGATGTAATACGGCAGGTTGCCGGCAACGCGCAGACGCTCCACGCCATGGCGATGGGCCAGCGCGGTGAAGTCCACTTTCAGCACGTCCGAATGGATGATGCTGAGCTCGCCGACGCTGGCGGCACGCGCCTGCAGGCCAGGGATCAGGTCGGTATCCAGCTCGATCGCGGTGAGCTTGCCGGCGGCGGCGAGCAGCGGCAGCGTGAGCGCGCCTTCACCGGGACCGATCTCCACCACGAAATCATCCGCACGCGGCGAGATGGCGCTGACGATGCGCTCGATATAGCGCTTCTCGTGCAGGAAGTGCTGGCCGAAACTTTTCTTGGGGCGGGCGTTCATGGTTGTCCTTGCGCGACATCGCGGCGTCGTGCCACGAGCTCAAGCGCCATTTTCGTTGCTGCAATCAGGCTGGCAGGATCCGCGCGACCGGTGCCGGCCAGATCGAGCGCCGTGCCATGGTCCACCGAGGTGCGGATAAAGGGCAGGCCCAGGGTGAGGTTCACCGTGCGATCGAACGCTTCGCTCTTGAGCACCGGCAGCGCCTGGTCGTGATACATCGCCAGCACCGCGTCGTAGCGCTGGCGCAGCGCCGGCACAAAGGCGGTATCGGCGGGCAGCGGGCCCAGCAGCTGCATGCCTTCGGCGCGCAGTGACTCGAGCGTGGGGATGATGGTGTCCAGCTCTTCGCGACCGAGATGGCCGCCTTCGCCCGCATGCGGATTGAGGCCAAGCACGGCGATGCGCGGCTCGGCCAGGCCAAATTTGCTGCGCAGCTCCGCATGGACGATGCGCAGCACGCGCACCAGCGCGTCGCGGGTGATGGCGGCGGGCACGGCAGACAGCGGCAGATGCGTGGTGGCCAGCGACACCCGCAGC
>Ga0209672_101208_pt1 | contig 10459 bp, 9 predicted proteins | sample AraplaCol_mMS_r2_FD_184273 | JGI IMG/M metagenome (GOLD analysis project Ga0209672, IMG submission 184273) | Arabidopsis root microbial communities from North Carolina, USA - plate scrape CL_Col_mMS_r2 (SPAdes) (version 2) | ecosystem: Host-associated > Plants > Roots > Endosphere | place: USA...
TCCGCCATATGGAAAAGGGCGCGAAGCCGCTGGATGCGGCGTTGATCGGCGTGCGCGAAATTGGTTTTACGGTGATATCGATCACGCTGTCGTTGGTCGCGGTGTTTGCGCCGATGGTGTTCGGCAACAGCCCGATGGTGATGCTGATGCGTGAGTTCTCGGTCACGCTGATCGCCACGATCGTAATTTCCGCACTGGTATCGCTCACGCTCACGCCCGCCTTGTGCGGCCGCTACCTGGTAGAAGAAGCCCACAAGCAGCGTGCACCTAGCAGGCTGGAAATTGCCGTCGAGAAGCTGGATCGCTGGTTGCTGCGCATCTATGAGCGCGGGCTGGATTGGGCGATGCGCCATCGGCGCGTGATGCGCTGGCAGCCGCTGATTTTGCTGGTGTTGACGGTTGGCCTGGCGATGGCCGTAGTGAAGACGGCTGGCGGCGCGCTGATGCCAGAAGGCGATACCGGCATGCTGCAGGCAGATATGGTGGCCGACCCGAACATCTCGCCCGACCTGCTTGCCAAGCGTACCCAGGCCGTACAAGCGGTGATGCTGGCTGATCCGGCCGTGCTCGACGTGGCTGCATTCCTCGGCGGCAACAACACTAATGGCGCAGTCGGCAACGAGGCATCGTTCTTCATCGACCTCAAGACGCGCGGTGATGGTCCCGGGCAACGCCACGAAGCGGCCGATAAGGTGATCAAGCGGCTCACGGATCAATACAAGAAGCTGACCGACGTCAACGTTGCCGTCACCAGCCTGGGCTTTTTCAATGGCGGCGGCGGCAGCCGAGCGAAGGGTCAATACGCCTTCTCGCTGACCAGCACCACCAGCCAGCCGTTGCAGCAACCGACGCTGCATCTCGCGCAGGTGATGCGCAAGATGAAGCAGTTCAAGGACGTGAGCACCAGCTTCGACAACATCGGCAAGCAACAGCTGGTGGAGATCGACCGCAACGCGGCAGCACGCTTGCAGGTCAATATCGGGCAGATCGATCAGGCATTGACCGATGCATTCGGACAGACACCGGCATCAGTGATCTACTCCGACATCAACCAATATCAGGTGATCCTGGTGGCTGACAACGCCCATTCGCTCAGCCCTGCCACCTTGCTCAACCTGTACGTGCGCAGCAACACCAACAAGATGGTGCCGCTCTCTGCGATGGTGCATATTCGCCCGCGCATCGAGCCCATCGACATCCAGCATTACAACCAGCTGGAAGCGGCCACCATCAACTACAACCTTGCCGACGGCGTGAGTCAGGCCGACGGTCTGAAGTATGTCGACCAGGCGATGTTTGCCGCACAACTGCCCTCCGGCGTGATGAAGCAATACACAGGCGACAACCAGAAGCTGGTCGAAGCGGCTACCAATGCGCTGATTCTGTTCATGGCCGTGATCCTGGCGATGTACATCGTGCTGGGCATTCTCTATGAAAGCCTGATCCATCCGTTGACCATTCTTTCGACGTTGCCTGCCGCCGGCATGGGCGCTTTCCTTGCCATGCTGATCACTCACACACAGTTGAGCACCATGTCAGTCATCGCCGTGCTGATGCTGATCGGCATCGTGAAGAAGAACGCGATCCTGATGGTGGACTTCGCACTCGTCGCCGAACGCGAAGGCGGCCTTACGCCGCCGGAAGCGATTCGCGAAGCCGCACTGGTGCGCTTTCGTCCCATCACCATGACCACGCTGGTGGCGATGGGCGCGGCGCTACCGCTGGCGATTGGTTTCGGCATCGGGTCGGAGATGCGTCAACCGCTGGGTATCGCAATCCTGGGTGGATTGTTTGTATCCCAGCTGCTGACTTTGCTCAGCACACCGGCGATTTATCTGTGGCAATACGATCGGCATGTGCGCAAGGCGGCACGCAGAGCACGGCGCGAGGAGAAGCGCCGCTCTCGTCAATTGGGCAAGCCGATGGCCGTGCCAGAAGTGGAACGTGCGGGATAGCCCGGAAGATGTAGTCATACCTTGCAAGAAAGGCTCCTTAAAACCCTCTGCCAAGTCTGCTTGGTATTGAAGTCGGTTTTGAGCGACAGACCATTCGTCTGAATAGAATCCCAGGGTCGGAAATTAGCGAGGTATTCGGGGTAGTACGTTGGCGGGCCAATGTGACTCAGTTCGACACAATATGCTTGCCATACCGTTGAATCATTTCTCAGTGTGTCTAGGCTGGCAGCGTATTGCCTACGTTGTTCTTCGCTCATCAATAGTGGAAACCAACGCAGCGAACGGATGACGGCATAGCCCTCTTTGGAGCCATCTTGCAGGCGATAGGCGTCGAAGCTCGCATAGGCAGCTGCCATGATCGCGATACGAGCAGCATCGTAGGGGCGTTGATCAGCCATGCAGCCAAAAGCACCCCATAGCAGGGTGTTAGGTGTGGTGATGGTATTGGCTGCGCTTATGGGTTCGCAGTGATTCTTTGCAATCACTGTAGCGATACGGTTGATAGCAGGTTGCGGCAGATCTAGAACAATCGCCAATACAGCCATCATGGCGGCAGAAAAGAAGAGTGATCGCGTAAAGATATGTCTGAATGTGAGTCTCGGCCTCGAGACGACCATAGGTTTACCGTGCGCGATTGACCAAAGCCACGCTGTGGCGATGTCGAAGAGGCGCAGTAGGGACGTCATTGCAGTCGGCTCTAGTACGGGCTTGCGGGGCGGCTTCTACTATTTGTCGTTCAAACGCACCCATTTGTTTCCGACTTGCACGCAAACGCCGCCTTCCGCACAGGTGGACAACCGGCCAGCTTCGACAGCGGCGTTGATCTGCTGCACCCATTCCGAGCGCTTGAGATCCCCATGGGATAGCCATGCGACATAGATCGCCACCACGATCACCGCGAGGGAGCCGAATGCGCTGGCTATGAAGGTTTGCCAGGCGTGCGCGGTGTTCAGCCGCCTCACGGCGTGCAGGCGCAATTCCAGCTGCGCCAGGGCCTGCTCGAAATGCTGTGTATTTTCGCGCAAGCTGCGGTCGAGGTCCTGCATGGCGCCGCGAACGCCTTCGGCCACGGCTAGTTGGGCGCCGTGCCGAATCTCAGCCAAGGCTTGTTGAGCCGATTTATGGGACGTTTCCAGCGACTGCTTCGCCTGGTAACCGAGCGCCTGCGTGGCTTGTAGCGATTGCTGCGCGGCATGGTCGATGCGCCTTTCCAGTTTATCGATGGCGGTACCGAGTTGCAGCGCCAGGGTTTTGACTTCCAAGGTGGACATGTGGGAATTCCTTTTGCGGATCCGTTCAGCAGTGTGGTGTGATCAGCGACTCATCGACGGCGCCTTGCGCATCATCTGTTCCTGGACCGCCTGCTGTGTTTCCCGTTGCTGGTTGTAATCCCGACCCATTTGCAGCCACGCCTGGCCGTGCGCCGATTGCTCATAAGCTTGGGAGACGGCGCTCATGGCCGCAGGATCGTTCGCCGCGCAGGCTTGGTACAGAGCCTCGAACATATCGTCGATGGAGCTGTGTGGCGTGATGACGGATATGCCGACGGCGCGTGCGTTGGCTGCCCCGTGCTCCAGAACCGGCTGCGCTTGATGGCTTTGCTGTGGCAAGGCAGGTTCGGGCATGTACTGGGATTGCAGACGGTGCAGTTGTTCTTGCAGGCGTTGCAAGTCTTGCAACATCTGTTGTTCCGGCAGCAATTCCGTCGAGGTCTGCGCAGCTATTGGCATGGTTGGCAAAGTCGCAATCGCAACCGGATGACGATCCGTCACCTTGGCGGTCACGGCGGCATCCACCGGTTCGGGTGGCAGGCAGGCCAAGGTGGCGCGGCAGTCAGGAGCACCGACTTGCGCGCCACGCTCAGCGCGTTCGCCATGCTGGCGCACATAGTGGGTGCCATAGAAGAATTGATGATCTTCCGAGCGGTGGATCATGTAGCGCTGCAAGTCGTCGGGTTCGGCCTGCTTTTTCAACAACGGCGTATCGCTGAGCGCATTGAGGTAGTCCACCGCCAGATTGCGGTTGAGGATGGCGAGACCATCATGGTGGTAGCCGCCGCCCAGGTCGGAATGTGCGCCAGGCACGGTGACATCCAGAAAGCGGCCATCGTCGGAGGCGCCCATGGGAATGATGCGTGTCTCGGGAAAGGCAGTGCGCCGCTCGTCGCGGGCGGTGAGTTGGAAGCCGGAAACGACGGATGGAGGTAACTGGCGATTGCGGTCGTGGGGGCGGCCAGTGCCCACAGGGTCGATCAGCATCACGGCTTGGGGGACTTGGGCGGGGGCCACCAAAGGTGGATTGTTATAGGTGACAGTGTCGCGGCCGAAGAAGTGATGGTGGATTTTTTCGCCTTGCCAATCTTGGATGCCGCGTTCGTGGACGACGCGGGTAAAGCCGGCAGCTTGTTCGGCACCACGGCTGAAGCCGATGGCGACGACGCGGATTTGGGCGTTGGGGTCTTCTTCGATCCAGAGGTCAGCTTGACGGATGAACTCCCCATACATCTTCTCAATCCGCGCATCGTAGGTGTAGCCGATGGCGCGATCGGCGATACGCGGGATTAGGTGGGATTGGGTGCCCGGGCCCGGAAGGTACCAGGTAAAGATATGAGGGTTTTGACTGGATATTTTGTTCAGTTCTCTATTGAACACTCCGATGTTGGTGATGTGCTCGGAATCATGCTCGGCATCATTTCCGGTGCCATCGAAGTTGGCGAGGAACAGGCGCTCATGCGGATTGTTGGTGTGTAAAAGGATCGGCGTCGAAAGGCGACTCAGCGAATGCTGCGCTTGATCGTACCGTTGAAAATCCTGGCGTGTGACAGGGACCAGTCGGGTGCCATCCTCCAGAATCCCATCGGGGCCTACTTTATGTTTTTCACTCATCCTTGCGTCCTTCAGATCAGTAAGTATGGGTGTAGGCCAAGTTCATCTCATGCACTCTATTGCTGCGGGGATTCGAAGGATCGCGCGGCATTTTTAGGGCGATCGTCGTTTTCATATAAACGCTAATGGTGCGATCGTTCACCACAAGAATGATGTTAGCCCCGTCAAACGCTGCCGTTTCTGTCGGAATTTGATCTTCTGGAACGTGGTGAAGAACACGCTGATCGTTGAATATGGATCCAATGTCCACTTTTGCTTCATGGGACACACCGTCTAACGATCGCCAGGTGACGACAGCAGGAGAGGGAAAATTTTCTATAGGCCCAGTATCGGCATTTAAACTATTTGGATAGTTTGACGGTGGTGGTGGAGAGACTTCGTTTTCCTCGTCCAAGGAATCGTAATAGTTGTTGTACAACACCTTGCAGCCAATCGTATTGAAACAGTGGGAACCGAAGTTGTGCTCCTTGAACTTCAACGGAAACGTATTGCGAACGACATCGCCTTCGCCGAGTTGAGAATGGGGGCTGGTCATGGCGTTTGAGCATCCTGTCATGAGTGCTAAGGTGCACAGCGCGCCAAGCGTGCTGCGCAGAAGGGTATGTGGAATGCGATGCAAGAATCGTTTCAAATCATCCTCCTTTGAAGGAAGCCTTTACTTGGCTCACGTCGAGGTTTAATTGCTGACCCATTTGGCAGGGCTGCATTCAACGCGAAAAACATGACAATCCTTTCCGCCGTCCTTGTTGCATTGATCTAGCGCGGTATGGACTGCCCTCTTTGCGGTTGCATCGCTAGCTGCGTTATGCACCCCGCTGCCGTTAACAACGGCAATGCACCCATTCCTGTAGGTGAGCTCAACTTCGCATTGGCTGCCGCCTCTTGATACGCAATTTTCAATGGCGATTCTTTTTGCGGAGTCCTCATCGGATTGATTTGATGCCCATCCTGAGGTGCCGTCATTACCACCCGCGATGGCTCCCCATTGTGTTTGCCAATGCCCGGTTGCTTGGCCGAGTCGGCGGGGGCCACACGACGGAACACCGCTTGGACTGGGATACTGACTCATACCAGGAGGGCAAGGGCCAACCTGCGCATGCGTTGCGTTGCTTGCGAGAACGAGTGCGAAAGCAAATGAGCATTTCCGAGTATTTTTGTTCATGGTCGGCTTCGCCTGTTTTCGTTGAGTCATTTAATGGCAGCCCAGAGCAAAGCATCATTTAGCTAAAGTCATTCTTCTTTGTCGGCGAGTGATTTTGAGTGGAACTCGGCGTCCCATTCGCCCTCCTCCACTGATCAACCCCACTCCCAAACGCCGAGTAATGCATAAAATTCCCCACCGTTCGCTGAAAAAAGCTACCCGCCATCGGCGGTACGGTGATGATGAGCATGGTGAGAATCAGCCCGATTCCGCCTTGCTCCATGGAGATTTGCATCAAGCCTTGCTTCATCGCGTTGGGCAGAAATCCTCCGAGCAGGTCGGCAGCCCATACGCCTTCGGCCACGCGGATGCTGATGTCCAACATCATGACGCAGACCACGTTGAGCATGGCCATGGAGAACAACGTGCTGAGGCACGACATCAGCCATCCGTGAAACAGTGCTTTGGTGGGTTCGTACATCAGGCAAAGGATGAAGATGGGAGCCAGGCCGATCACCAGGGCCATGGCGAAGCGGTACATCAGAAGCATGACGGCCGCGCTGATGGGCGGCGCGGCGACGCCAAAGACGGCATAGTTCTGGGCCTTTTCCTGATTGGCGGCGGTGAGCGGATCGGCCGCGGCACCCTTACCCATCTGCACCGCGTTGACGGTGCCCATGACGACGGTGGTCAAGGCGAGGTTCTTGTCGATGGCGGCGGGGATGCTGGTGTCTTTGCCGCTGATAAGCTGATTGACGCCTTTGCCCAGGTCGCTGCCAATGAGCTGGCTCAGATTGGTGCCAAAGAGGGACATGGAACAGGCGGTGGTGACGATAAGCACGACCTTGGCCATGTTGATGACTACCGCCATCAGCGGTTCGCGCAGCGTGCCGGTGAGGGCACGGTAGCCGGTGAACATCACCCACAAGGTGACCAGTGCGTAGGCCATGATACCGACCCAATCCATGGCGCGACCCATGAGACCATCGGTGAACGTGTTGATCATGGCGTTAATCTTGGCGTAGATATCAACGAAGTAAACGAAACCGCCATCGATGGGCATGGAGCTATTCCTTATTAGGTGCTATGGGCGGCAACGCGCGAAGGCCAGCTGTAATGCGGTAATGCATCGCAAGCGTGACGTGTCGTGACGATTACAACCCACCGAGCACGCTACCCAGAGCGCTGCCTGTCACGCTGCCGCCGCCACCATTCAATGCGGCACGCGCCAACATGCTTTGTTGCTCTTCCAGCGTACGGATGATGGCGTCGTCAGCCTCGATCTGCGCACGCCAGTTGGCCATCTCCGTGGTCAACGCGTTGCTGTAGGTTTGCGCTTGAGTGGTGGCGCGGCCGGAGTCGGCCAGCGTGTTGATATTGTCGATGACGCCCGAAACCTGGTCGAACGCCGTGTGGTAGCTCTGCACCGTGTTGAGCATGCCCACGGTGATGTTGTACTTGTCGACCTGGGCCATCACGATCTGCGCGCAGATTTGCTGCTGGCTTTCGCGAATGGAGTGAGAGGCAAGCGATGTCAAGGCGTTTACCGCGCTACCGATGATGCCGCCGCTATGGCTCTGGCAATTGAGCTGAATGAGGTTGTCGCGGTCCCCATCACTGACCGGCTGCAAGGATTGCTTGCCGAGGTCGACGTTGAAGTGAAAGCCCGTGATCTTGGACATCAGCTGTTCGAGTTGCAGTTTTTCGGTTTCCAGCTGATGGATGGTCTGCTGCAACTGGCTGTAGAAACCTTCCTTGTTGGCTTCGAGATTCGCCTCGTCGATAACCGCCCATTGCGCGCATGCGGAAAAGGCTACCAAGCTGAGGCCCAAAGCCAGGCCAGCTCGACGAAAACAGTTAATGCGATGAAACGCGGACATGGATGATCCTCCTGATGGCTCGTGCTGAACGCATCGCATGCGCGGTGGTTTGCGCGCTCGCCCAACCGCATCTGGTGCGACGTGCTTAAATCCGGTACGGATCCCACGTCGGCAGGCCGGCCCTGATTCAAACTATCCAATGCGCGTGCGCATTTCGCATAGGCGGGATGCGCCGATGGTTTTGTAGCGAAAACCTGCGGCTTGTAGGGTGGCACTGTCAGCGCCCAGAAGCGGCACGCCGTTCCTCAGTCGGCATGCCGCGAAGGGACCGCACGGTGCACAAAGACGGCTATCCACCCAGCTCCGGGTTGAGCGTGTCCACGTATTGCTGCAGCAAGTAGACGGCTGCGTACAGGCCGGTGGTTTGTACCGGATTGAGTGGCATGACGAGCCGAGTGCTGTGCGGGGCGTTGGGCTGTTTACTGGATTCACTGCGCTCCAGCACACCGCGGACCACGTTGATGGCCAGGGAGATGCCAGCGAGTTTCGCGGTGTAGTTGTCGAAGTTTTCCAGCCCCAGGCCCAGCGGGTTGTGCAGGTCGATGAACGGATCGGGCGGAGTTTTCGGTTCTTTGCGAACCGATGGGCGTGCGTGTGCCGTATGATCTATGGAGGTCATAGTCAACAGTCCTAGTGTTGGTTGTGGCTCAGCAGATCGTGGGAGCGGCTAACTCTCACGATCTGCGCTTCTCCAAGCATGGCTGCATGGGTCGTCGACGTTGCACGGATTAGGATGGCGTCGACGACGGGGCGAACGTAGCAAACCTGTTTAGGTCTGTCTGTAAGGATTGAATGACGGGCGATGTGCGCAGGTTGTAGGCAGGCATCAGCGCGATAGCGGGATGGAATGTGGTGTCAGCATGAGACGCTATAGCTCTCGCTTGAGAGCCCTTCTACAAATGGCTCCCTGACTTAAGCCGGAGCCGGGATGCGAGGCTTCGCCGGACGCGACGGGCAGCGGTCGTAGACTGGGATGAAATCCCAGCTTCTTTTGCAGCATCCCGTGCTGGGATTTCATCCCAGCCTACAAAACCAGTGCCGATATCAATCGCTGGGGCTCGTGCAGGCCGCGTAGCGCTTGCCTTCGATCTGCAGCACGTCATGACCTTCCAGCTCCACGCTACCGGTGTAGTGATCGGGCGCGTCCAAGGCGATGTGACCGTGACCAGCATGCTCACTGCAGCTGACATTCCAGGACAGCGCCGTGCTGGTGCGATGTTCGCCGCTGCGCTCGCATTTGGTATCGGGCACCATCACGTCCACGAAGGTCGTCCAGGGATCGCCGCCGTCGTAGAGGCATTTCCATTTCACTTGGTCCTTGCCGCCCTTGAGCGTATGCAGGGTGATCTTCCACAACCCTGGCATGGCCTGGAAGTCAGCGGGATCGGCATGTGCGTTCGTGCTGACGGCCGCGGATGCGCCGATCAGCATCAGTGCGGCAACAGGATTGGACCAGCGGCTTAGATAACCGGTAGAACGTGCTAGCAGGCTCATCGTCTACATCACAGGTGGTGGAAAAAAACATGCCCTGCCTGTACTACAGGCAGGGCATGCGCGGAGCTTACTCAGTTTTGCGCAGTGCTGTCGCCATCCCAATGGCGATGGAAGTTGAACATGTCCATCAGGTCGCCGATGGCCGGTGCGTTGAGCGGCACATACGGGTTGTTGGGTAGCGAGATCGGGTTCGGCAGGTTGTCGCGGCTGCGGTGGGAGATGGTTTCATCCAGGCACCAGTTCGCTTCCACGAATTTGTCGAAGGAGACGTGATCGCCATACGTATGTGAGACTCGTCCGCCCTGCGAGTACTTCGACACCACGATCAGCGGAATGCGTGTGCCATCGCCGAAAAAGTCGATTGGCTGCACATAGCCGGAGTCGTAGTAGCCGCCGCCTTCATCGAAGGTGATCATGATGGCGGTGTTGTCCCAGAGCTTCGGATTGGCCTTTACCGCATCGATGATCTTCTGCGCATAGCCTTCGAACAGTTCCAGCTTGCTTGACGCCGGATGGCCGTCCAGCAGTCCATCCGGCTTGGCGATGGCTACCGCCGGCAGGGTGCCGTTCTGGATGTCGCTGTAGAGGTTGTTGAGATCTTGATTGTGTGCACGCAACGCCGGGTTGGTCATGATCTGCGTGGAGTACAGGAACGGATCGCAGATGTTGCAGAAGGTGCCGGCTTCGCCGTCTTCCTTGCCGCCATCCCAGCCTTCGCCGTAGTACTTCCAGCTGACATGGCGACGCGACAGCAGCAAGCCCAGGTTTTGTTGCTTGGTCGGCGGAATGGTGAATTGGTCGGCACCCAGCGGTGCGGGCGTGCCATCGCCCAGGTAGCCCGGGTTGTAGTTGTTCACCAGGTAGTACGCGCCTTTCTTGCAATCGCCATGACGGAAGGCGTCATACGGCAGGCTCTTGAGGTATTTGCGCACGGCGCCGACGCCGGGCTGGCTGTCATCCGCACAGTTCACATACGAACCGCCGCTGTAGCCGTCCTGCACCCACCAGTTGTTGGTGCCCGCTTGCGAGTTGGGATTTTCGATCTGGTTCGACGGCGGCACGGCCGGCTCGCCGTTCGCATCGGCGTAATACACCAGGTCGCCG
>Ga0209672_101209_pt1 | contig 10425 bp, 9 predicted proteins | sample AraplaCol_mMS_r2_FD_184273 | JGI IMG/M metagenome (GOLD analysis project Ga0209672, IMG submission 184273) | Arabidopsis root microbial communities from North Carolina, USA - plate scrape CL_Col_mMS_r2 (SPAdes) (version 2) | ecosystem: Host-associated > Plants > Roots > Endosphere | place: USA...
CCGGAGGAAATAGTTGCTCAATGTCGTGCGCTTTTCAGCGAACAACGCCGACCACGCTGCATGCTTCTCACGCATCGAGCCCTCCTCCGACCGCGCTAGCCGCAGCAGGCTACGGCAAAACTTAAGAAAATTGCAGAGGCTAGGGGGCGATGGTGACGGTTTTGTGAATGCACATTCCAGTGAATGCGTGTCGCGGCGTAGGTTGGGGTGAGCGGAACGCGAACCCCAACCTACACGCGTTCGTTGTCGCGAGGCCTCACGCCCGCAACGCATTGAACGGAATGCAGATCCGCATCACGTCATTCTCATGCGGCTCCACAAAATGCTCCAGCCAATGCGGAAACAGCACCAGCAACCCTGCCGACGGCCGCAGCTGAATATCCTTGTATGCATTCGCGCCGTTGCCCCTGGCGTAGGAGTTCAACACGCCCGCGCGCGGATCCTTGAACACCAGCGCACCTGATCCCTCCGGCACCTGCAGGTAAAACGTGCCGCTCAGCAGGGCTCCTTCATGCATGTGCTGGAAATTGAAGCCGCCGCGATCGTGGATATTTACCCACGATTGCAACTCGAACGCCGGCGAGCCCACGCCCATCTCATTGAATGCCTGCGCACAGTAATACCGCACGGCCTGGCGCAGCTCGGCGAATACCGGCTGTTCCAATACGGCATTGTCGACACTGTTCCAGCCACCGCGATTGGTGCGTCCCGCCGGCACCGGCACCGCGGCACGCATGGCGAGAATCGCTTCCACCCATTCGCCAAAATGCGGCGCCAAGGACTTGAGCGGCACCTGCCAGATACGCGTGGGAAACAGATCGAAAGCCTGCGCAGGCGTCAGCCTTGCCTGCGCATGGCTGCTCTGCCCCATCGTTACGCTATACACCTGATTCATAGGCCGCCGCCGTCCAACGTTCACGTAGGTCGGGATGATAATCCCAGCCTCTGACATATCGATGATGCCGATGTCATCCCAGCCTGCGTGTGCCGCAACGCTAGCCCGGTATGGGCAGGCACTCCATGATCTCGATCGAGTCGCCCGGAAAGAACACGAAATGCGGATGATCGACAAACAATTTGGCCGCCTGTTCGTGCGATTCCGCCTGCACGACGGTAAAGCCGGCCAGCTGATTCCTGATTTGCCCAATGCCGCGCTTGGACGCACTTAGCGTCTTGCCGAGCGGCGCGCCCACTTCGACGATCGCGTGCTGGTTGTCGTCCACCCATTGCTTCCAGGCCTGCAGGCCTTTCTTTTCGCGTTGCTGACGCTCCGCCTCGCTCAAGGCGTTCCAGTCGCCAAGGGCCGCTTCGGTACCGATATACACAGCCAGAAACCGTTTCATAAGTTCGCTCCAGAAATCGTTCGTGGGGATGGCACATTCAGGACCCGGCCCCGATCCAGCGCGGAGGGTCCCTGGAGGTGACGAACGACGGCGGAGCAAACCGACAAGCTCCTCCCTGCGCTACATTACGCCGCTTCCGCCACCGCCCTCGCAACCCTGGAGCCAGCCATGACGACCCCTGCCTTCTACCCCATCGGCACACCCGGCACGCCATGGGGGTCGGCCGAGATCGCCGCCTGGCTGGCAGGACAGACGCGCCATCGCAGTTATCAGCAGGATGTGTTGGACGTGGTCGACACGCTGCGCGCGCGTTACGAAGTGGTGGAATACGGGCGCCTGGATTACCCGCCGGAAACCTTCCCGCTGGTGGCGATCAAAACCCGTCCATGGCGCAACGATTTGCCTTGCATGCTGGTGACCGGCGGTGTGCACGGGTACGAGACCAGCGGCGTACATGGCGCGCTGCGCTTCGCGCAACAACATGCGTCAGCCTACGAGGGCCGCGTCAATCTCGTGATTGCGCCGTGCATCAGTCCGTGGGCGTACGAGCGCATTCATCGCTGGAATCCGCATGCCGTCGATCCCAACCGCTCCTTCCGCGAAAACAGTCCGGCGGAAGAGTCCGCCGCATTGCTGCGTCTGGTCGCGGATTTCCGCGAGCACGTGCTGATGCACATCGATCTGCACGAAACCACCGATACCGATGAATCGGAATTTCGCCCCGCACTGGCTGCCCGCGACGGCGTTGCGTACGAGCCGGGTGAAGTCCCTGATGGCTTTTATGTGGTGGACAACAGCGAGAGTCCGCAACCGGAATTCCAGCAGGCCGTGATCGCCGCTGTCGCCAAGGTGACGCATATCGCGCCCGCCGACAGCAAGGGTGAAATCATCGGTTCGCCCGTGGTAGCACCCGGCGTCATCCGGTACCCGCTACGCAAGCTCGGACTTTGCGCGGGCATCACCTCGGCGCGCTACACCACCACCACCGAGGTTTATCCGGATAGTCCGCGCGCCACGCCTGAGCAATGCATTGCGGCACAGGTGGCTGCGGTTTGTGCCGCCATCGACTTCGCCCTGGCGCATGCCGCGTAGGTTGGGGTGAGGCGCTGCCGAACCCCAACGATCATGCAGCGCCACGGCGGAGGCCAGAACTCAGCGCCCCGATGAGAGCGCTTATTTCAAATCACCAAGCAGACCGTTCATGCCCGGCGCGAGCATCCACTCGGCAATATCTTCACCCAGCTCCTTGTTTACGCGATCGAGAACCTGGCAATTGCCTTTGAACTCGCCAAAGGCGCCGCCCATCGAGACACGCCGCGCCCTGAAGTTTCCAACCAGCTTGCCGTCCTGATACAGGCTGCCTTTTACTGACATCGATTTGTGATGTCCCGTAAACGCGTTGCCGTCGGAAACAGCGCTCATGATTTCCATGGTAACGACGCGACCCGGGCTGCTGGCGCTAAGGTCAGTGGCGCGCGTAATCGTCATGCCGCGCTTCTGGGCGTTCTCCATCACGTACTGCGACAAGTTTTCGCCCAGATGGCATTCGGTTTTTACCGAGCCAGCAATTTCGGCGTCCTCATTCAAAGGCACGGCCTGCTGGATGGCCACCGTGTCTCCCGCGAAAGCGGACTGGCAAAAGAGCGGAAACATCGCTGCCAGCAAAAGCAACTTCTTCATGATTTACCCCTTTTATCGGTGTTGGTTCAAAGTAAATGGCGCCAGGGTGGGAGCAAGTCATCTTGCTTGCGCCTTGGCGAAAATCAGTGTCACGCGCTATCAGGCGATCGCTGCACGGACAGGTCACGTCGTCGTTGAACCGAACCTGCTGGTGCGCCGCACTGACGCGGCACGGAAGTGCTTGACTACTCCCGTGCCGTTTCCCGCTTCCCTCCAGTAAAACCGGCTACGGTTGCGCTTGGCATTCCTGCGGCAGCACCTTGGCCGGAAGATTGCCTTCGCATGCCCACACAATGCTGCCGTTTCTGACCAAGGGCTTGAGCACCAGCGTGCGGCTACGCAAGGCATTGTTGACGAAGCTGACGCTAAGCACGCCGTTCTCCTGCAGTTCGATGGCGGCGACACTGCGGTCGCCAGCGAAGGCAGGCACACCGATTTGCGCCAGGTCCGTCGGCCATTGCTGGTGAGCCGCACCGTACTGAGCGATTGCCTGGCGATAGGGCGCGCTATCTGCCATCGCCGTGATCGCTGCCGCGCGTTGCAAATAGTCCTGATAAGCCGGAATGGCAATGGCGGCGAGGATGGCGACATAGGCAACGACCACCATGCCCCCAGCGATGCCCATGCCTGGAATGCGTGGCAACAGCAAACTGATGACGTAGGCAAAGGGATTGCGCCTGCCCAGTTTTGGTTCGCGTTGTTCCGAGATGGCGCGTAGCCAGGCATGGCGCTTGCTCAGCCAGGGGTAGTCCCCAAGCAGCTCGTGCAGCGACATCCAGAAACCGGGCGTCGCAGCCGCGCTCTTGCTGTACTCCTCCAGATTGACCGCCTGCCAACGACGCTTGCCGGCCGCAAGCGCGACCAGCCCGTATTGCGCATCTTCCGGGTTGTCGCAAACCGCCAGACCGTGGCGGTCGCAGGTGTACTCGCGCGCACGCGAATAAGCCGCGCCGATGATCGGCAGGAAAAGCGCCGGCGCCAGAATCTTCGACCAGGTCAGGTGGTGACGCTGAAGGTGGCCCAGTTCATGGCCGATATAGAAATCCAGCGCTCCGGGCCGCCCTTCCATGCTGTCGACCACATCCGACATAAGCACGACAAATTCGCGCCCCAGAAAACGCGTCGCAAATGCATTGAGCACGCCATTGCCATTGACCAAATAAGCTTCAGGCACGTTTTTCATGCCCAGCTTGCGCGCACATCGATACAACCGTTCGCACAGATCCGGCATCTGCTTTGGCGTAATGCGAATGGCATTGCCGCGAAGGTGTGCAATCAACGCGGAATGCGCGATGAGTGCGAACAAGGCAAGCAACAGTATGTAAACCAGCAAAATGCCGACAGTGCCGACCAGCAGCAACAACCAGATGGTGACAGACAGCACCAGCGCGATCGTGCGCAACGTTGTCTCGTTCCTGTAGACGAGCTCGTTCATTTCCTTATCCCCTTGTGTGGCGCATCCCCCGATGCGCCCAGGCAGTCTAAAGCAGCATGATGACGGCGACCACCGTCAATATAAGGTCACTTGACCCACCCTTCTGGGGAAACCAGGAAACCAGGAAACCAGAGTTTTTACAGGGTTTCGAGCGAATTGGCGTGGCATTACTAACGCAAATCTTAGTAAATCTCCTTAATTACCTCCGTCCCGTTTTCCTCCGTAGACCACCAATTGGCGTGCCCGGTAGCTTGCCTGCTTTCGAACAAAGGGGTCCGAACACTTTTCCGACAAGCTGCGGCGGCTTCGCGCCAATGCCCAGGGAATGGTTGATCCGCTGATACATCCGCACAATGAATATCTCGGCCTCGGGGTAGACCCCGCACAAAGACAGACCGCTTATCGATCACTCTTCAAGACGGCTCTTAGTGATGATCAGCTGCTTGACATACGCTCACATCTTCAACAGCAGCGAGCGTTAGGGACAAATCGCTTTCAGGCCGCTATTGAAGCGGAGCTAGGTCGCGTGGTGAAAATTCGACCACGAGGCCGGCCTAGAAAAGTGTTCTGACCCCTTTGCTGCTCCTTTTGCTGCTCTTTCGCGTTTCAATTTGATAAACCGACGTCCTTCGATAGCGCCAGAGTCATTGCAGCTTTGGGCATGGTGCTGCCGCTACCGGCACGTATTGCACCACTCCGGAAACGCTCGGTACCAGTTCGGTTACGGATGCTGAGCAGAAGCCGTTGCCATGTTCGCGCACCTCGTAGTCGTGCCCCGGCTTGGGTACAAACGCAACCGTGGTGGAGTTACAAAATTGTCCCGAGTAACGCACTTGGTAGCCCTTGGGCGGGATCAGACTTACATCGCCGAAGGAGACGGTGAGGTGCTTATCCGCCACAACATAGTATTCGGTCAGATCACCGGTTTCTTTAGGTGGGTTTGGCATATGCAAGTCGTGACGTTTGCCGCCGTAGTAAGCGAATCCTCTTGGGTTGGCTTCTTCATCGCCACACTGATAGGTAGCCATGCCGGGTTGATTGCCAATCAGGCGTACGCGAGCCCGGGCACCCTCAGTAGGTTCTTTGTAGGACCGGAACACACTACAGCCCGTCAGAAACACAAGCGTGACGATGCTCAACATAGGAAAAAAGATCAAGGAAATACGGCGCATGTTGCTCTCGCGTCTACGTAAAAGAAATTTGCCTGCACGCGTCCAGGGACGTTCCGATCTCTGCAGGTCAGCGCCGCGTTAGCGCTGCCCTGTTTATAGATCAGCCGGACGATTTGCCCGCGGTCGTGCTCGAGGAGGTTGCTGTAGCAGCCGCACCAGCATTCGCGCTTTGGATCAGATCCATTGACGCCAGCGCCTTGTCGGCGCAAATGTCCCCGATGACTGCAGCATCTTTTTTCACTGCAGCTTTGTCGTTGGCTTCCCAGTCATCCAACCCGCGCTTGTCTTGCGTCACACCCTGGCAGTCGTAGGTGCGAATCATCTGCTTGTTCGCATCCGTCAGGTCGACTTCCACGTCATAGTAGAGCCGGTAGTCGTCCTTTTCGGAAAACTTGTCGTAGTCCAGGCCCCAAACTTCGCCCTTCACAGTAAGCGAATACGGGGACTGTGGCGCTACCGTAATGCCATTGGCCTTCATCTTGCGATTGATTGCCTCAGCCATCGCTGATGTCGGGCTCTTGAACGAATCCGCTTCTTGTGCAGCGAACACCGTCGCATGGTTATCGGTCTGGGTATAGCCTTCCGGTGGCGGGCCACTTCTTGATCCAGGCTGAGTCTGGTAGCCGCCACCCAATATGCTGGCAAGTATTTTTACTGTGGTTGCGGCTGCCACCTTGGCCTTGGTCCTTTCCCCCAGCTCCATATCCGCGCCCACTGCGGGCTGTATACCCACATGGCGGACTGAGCTTATTTCGCCCACCGAAGCACGACGAACGTTCTGCCGTTGGTTGGCACAGCCCGCTGCTGCTACCACAAAGCCCGCCATAGTCATCCAATACAGCTGTTTACGCACAACACTTCTCCAGGTAGTTACAACGGCTTCCATATCGCTTGCATGGCCTGCAAGCGACACTATTCAGATGCACAACAAACATTTGCGTGTTTGATTTCCCCAACGCAGTAAGGCGCTTCCCCCTTTTCAACTTTTGGAGTTGTCGCTCAACCGCAAGGCGGGGCCGACTGCCGAATAGCCGGTTTCAAAAATAGCGATCCGTCACTCCGTTTTATGATCTCATTGATTTCAGCGGCGCAATATTTTTGGCTAAGGAAGCCATTTCCCTTCATGACTCCGCGAACCTCATAATCCTTGCCCGCTTCCGGTATGAAGGTGACGTAGACCGGACCGCAGCTAGTCGTGACGGTTGGCGCGTTTTGGTATCCCTGAATGCTCGTGCCGTACAAAACGGAAACCATCACCGGGCCGTTGGCCTCCACGTAATACTCGTTGAAGAGCGGCGGTGTTTCAGCCGTTGCGGGCATCCCCAGGTGCAGCGGCGTCGATGTTTTGACGACCTTATAGACCGCCGTATAGGTCTGAGGGGACGAGTAAGGTTGGGGGCTTTCGTCATGGCTCCATGACGATGTCTTATAACAAGCTTGGCCGGGATAGACGCGGATCGGCAAGCCGTCATCAATACGTATGCGCGCCGTCGCACCCGTTACCGGGCGCTGCGCGGTTGTTTCAAGCGAGCAGCTACTCAGAAGCACCGCCATCAATACCAGAGCAATTCGGATATGCATTTCTACTTCCATGCAAAAACGACTGTGTTTATTTCTTAGGCACTAGCCAACTAATCATTGCTTCGTAACTCAACCTGACCCCGTTACCGGCTGACCCCGTTACCGATAGGTACGATCCTTTTTCTCTCATATACGCGACGGCTTGATCCAGGAACTTCTATCCCAGATCGAATAAGTACTTTGTATCAGCGTGTCTGAAACCCCCCTGTGATCAAAAAAATCCCTAAATAATGTCTTCGCAATAGATATGTCCGTGCAAATAGTTCGCAGATCCCACTCATCGTCTCCAAATTTCCTGCTTCCCCTAAACTGAGTATCCCCCGGCTCCCACCACTCACGCATCGTCGACTTCTTCTCTCCGTTTTGCCTTCTGGGAGTCAAAATGACCCTAAACATGCCGGGCAATGCCGACATATTAATCGTATCAAGTACAATGTTCCCTTCTTTGGGATCATAAATTTTCTCGCATAACGCAAGTTCGACTGAGCCTCCAGCTTCGAATGCACGATCAATGCGGTTCTCGACACTTTCCCAAACAGGCTCTTCGACAGGGCCTTGGCCCAGTGGCCCGGCGGAAGAAAGTAGAAATACAATATTTTTCATAAGATTAGCTGCGTCCTAATGTTGAATAAGCGGAGCCTGTTTGTAGATAACGCCAGATCCGGTGTTGATCCAAACGCGCTGTAGATTGGCCCCTGTGTCGAATATGGTAAGTGTTTTCAGTCTGGCTGCCTCTACCGCATTTGCGAGCACATCTGAGCAATATGAGCACGTACCTGGCGGACTCACTTCTGGCCCGGTTCTGACTATCATCGTCATATCCTGACCTTGCGTTACTCCTGCTAGGTACGCTTGCTGAATATTGCCGATTTCTGCGTGTGCGGTATCCATGCTCACATTCGGGTTGCCTGGCGCAGTGGAATCAGCCACAAGGGTCGGCGTTGCGGTTGCTATATTGGCCGGACGAGCCGTCGGATTTGTGTCAAAAAATGTCTGTCCACCGACGCTGCTTTCGGCGGTGACGGTGATGGGTGCGTTAGCTCCAGGTAAGGTCGTCCCAAATAAGGGATCTGAAGCTTGTGCGCTTGCCAAATCCGCTTTTAGTAGCTGATAGGAGAATGCGTCTGCCTTCCCTTCAGAGGTCAATAGAATCAGCGGCTGGTTGCTCAGCGCAGTAGTGTTTACTGACGGCGCGGAATTCACGACCGCTTCTCCGCCGACCATCCACAACATCTGACCAATCTGCTGCCCTGCCAGGTAACCTTGCTGTACCCCAGCAGGTTGCCCCGCCATTAATGACGGAGCTGACTGACCCGGCTGGAAGGGTACGAAGGGATTATTCGGATTCGGCCCCTCGTCCTGGTTGATAAATGGGAAAACCGTAGCTGCAGCGCCCTGCAGTTCGCCCGAGGCAATCTGTCCTGCCGTAGGGGGCTGATAGGAGCCAACTTGAAGCTGGTAATAGGTTGCTTTCAGGTCTTGCCACGTGCTGAAGCTGCTGGTGCCAAAGTAGTCCGACTGAATCAGATTTTGATCCGTCCGTTGTGTTCCGATCAGGACGGCAGGTAACCCGGTGTCATCGGTATATGCGTAGAGCGCCCCCGCTCCTTGCACACAAGCCGAGCTATTGATATCGGCGCAGCTGAGCTTCAAATTCAAGTCATTTTGCAGCGATTGTGCTTTAGCCGTTGCCACCGCCTGCTGGCACGCCGCCGTACGAGACCCTCCTTGACATGCTTTATCGACAGCCTCGATTTGCGGATGCGTCAGATAGTTATATTGCGTCCCCGCCAACGCCGTCGCGGCGCCCGCACCGCCGCCTACTACGCCGCCAATCAACGTCGTACCCGCAAGCACACCCAGCGCACCGCCCTGCTGCAAGTAGGGAATGCCCGCCTCACTCACACCCGCGCCCGCCGCCCCTTGCAGCACATTGCCGCCACCCAGCGCAGCCATGGCGCCGCCGACAACCGTATGCAGCGCAATGGCACCTTCACTACCATTTTTCATCTCGGTAGCTTGTTCGATATCTCCCGCGGCGGTCATACCCACCTGTCCCGCCAACATGCCTAACTGCTGATTCTCGGCAATCTTTTGCGGATCAAAGTTATTGTTGAGCTTGTTTGCGTTGCTCAAGCTCGCATCACGGCTCAAACCGCTCAAATTCTGACCCGGGTTGTCCCGCGTAATGATCGTGCCCTGCGCAATGGCCGCATCTGTCGTGCTGCTGGAGCTACCACTCTGTGGAACACCCAAACCGGTCGGCGCGGCACTGAACGAGCTTCCGCTGCCTCCGCCGCCGACACCGAAACTGCTGGCGCTGTAATGCGACTGGTTCTGGATGTTGCTGTACGTAAGACTGCCGGTATCGAGGATGTTCTTGTCCGCGCTGGCGCTGCTGGCGATCACGGCCCCTTTCAGATCGGTATTGCCACCCACGTGGATATCGAAGCCGCCACTTCCTGCGCCAATGCCACTCATCTGCGTGACGCTGGCGTAGTTGGACTTCATGTTGCTCTGGTTGTAGCTGAAGCTGCCGCCGCCGCCCATGCCAAACATCACCGTGCCGCCGGCTTGCCATTGCTTGCTGGCGTAATCGTTGGTGTCCTGTTCGCTGATGACGTTGAGGTTATGACCGATATCGGCCAGCACCGTTTTGCCGGTGGCTTGCGCACCTTGGATAGTGGTGTCGTTGCCCGAGAGCAGGCTCAGCGTGTTGTTGGCGGTCACACTGCTGTCGGTATGCGTTTCGCCATTGCCATGCGCGTTGGCCTTACCCATCGAGGCTTGCACGTAGACGTTGAATCCGTTCGTGCCGATGCTGACACCCACGCCGGCGCTGGCATTGCTGCTGGTCTGGGTCTGCGAGTGCTGCTCGGTCTGGCTGAGCAGGTTGATGTCGTGCGCGGCCGACAGCGCAACGTTGTTACCCGAGATGGTGCTGCCGACCTCGTTGAGGTCACCGCCGGTCGCTGCGATGGTGACGTCGCCTGCGCTCTTGATGGCGCTGCCGTATGTGATGTCGTCATGCGTGTGCTGCTTCTGGGACGCCGTGCTGCCCGTGAGGCCAATCTGCAGGTTGATGCCACTGCTGTCGCCCGACTTGCCGCCATTGCCGTTGCTGCCGGAGGCGGCCATATGCGGGTCGGAGATCGCACCTTCGATTGCGCTCGCACCTGTCTGACCCTGCGCCAGACCCATGCCGTTGGCCGCA
>Ga0209672_101210_pt1 | contig 10424 bp, 8 predicted proteins | sample AraplaCol_mMS_r2_FD_184273 | JGI IMG/M metagenome (GOLD analysis project Ga0209672, IMG submission 184273) | Arabidopsis root microbial communities from North Carolina, USA - plate scrape CL_Col_mMS_r2 (SPAdes) (version 2) | ecosystem: Host-associated > Plants > Roots > Endosphere | place: USA...
ATCTTCGGCACGCTCTTTACCGTGCCCATCATGACGGCCATCAGTCATACCCATAGCGCCTGGACGGCGTTCTTCCTGATCGTGGCCGCGCTCGTGATCGTCTCGGGTTACACCTCGATCAACGCGGTGGTGAAAGCAGAGCTTTTCCCAGCCGAAGTGCGTGCGTTGGGCGTCGGCCTTCCGTATGCTGTTACCGTATCGATTTTCGGCGGTACCGCCGAGTACATTGCGTTGTGGCTCAAGCAGGCCGGACATGAGGAAATGTTCTACTGGTACGTCACGGGGGCGATCTTCTGTTCCCTGCTCGTCTATATCTTCTCGCGCGACTCGAAGCGGCATTCGCGTATCGAGGACTGATTCAGACGCGAGTACGAGCGCGGGCGCGGCGGGGCGCGAGCGATGAGGCTGCGTTCCGCGTTGCGCCTGCGGTATATCGCGATTGGTTTCGGCGTGCTGGCGTGCTGCGCGCTGACGGCGTGGGTTGCCTATGTCGGGGCCCTGCGTCACTACGAGCGCGTGCGCGCCGGCGAAGTGGCGCAACGCGCCTCGTTTTACGCGTTGTCTCTCGAAGCGCAGCTTGCACGCTATGAATCGCTGCCTCGGATCGCGGCTCTGGCGCCCGTGCTGTCGCGGCTATTGCACGATCCGGGCGACCCGAGGCAGCAAGCGGCGGCGAACAGCTATCTGAAGGCCGTTCAAATGAACGCCCAGCTTGCCGCGGCCTACTTGATGGATGCGCGCGGCAATACGCTTGCGGCGAGCAATTGGAACGAGCCCGGCAGTTTCGTCGGCAGGAATTACGCTTATCGGCCCTACTTCAGCGAGGCGATTGCTCATGGCGTGGGCCGCTTTTATGGTGTCGGCAATACCACGGGGGAAGCCGGCTACTTCCTCTCCGTGCCGATACTCGACCCCGCGCATCCCGGTGCATCGCCCATCGGCGTGGTGACGATCAAGGCGCCGCTCGACAGTTATGAGGCGGCGCTCGCCAAAAGCGGCGATATCGTCGTGCTGGCCGATAGGAACAACATCGTGTTTCTCGGCTCGGTGCCCCAATGGCGGTATCGCGCACTCGCGCCGCTTTCGGCCGACGCGCGAGCCCGCTTGCGTGCGACGCGTCAGTACGGCGACGCACCGCTCGATGCGCTGCCTGGCGATACGGTACGTCGATACCGCATCCAATACCGGCCGACGGGGTCGCTCGGCTGGCGCATCGCCATCCTCACCGCTCCCGCTGAAGACCGCCAGACGGCTGCGCTCGCGGCCGTCGGCGCAGCTACCGCCAGCGCGCTCGCTTTCGCCTTGGCAGCGGCGCTGTGGCTGCGCCATACCCGTGAGCGAGAACGCGTGCGGGCACGCCTCGCGTTGCAGGCCGCACAGCGCGATCTCGAAGCGCGCATCGCGGAGCGTACCTCCGAGCTGACGCAGGCCAACGCCGATCTGGCCCGGAAGGTGGAAGCGCTCGACGACGCGCGGCGTATCCTGCGCGATACGCGCGACGCGGCGATCCAGGCCGGCAAGCTTGCCGCATTAGGCCAAATGGCGGCAGGCATCACACATGAACTGAACCAGCCATTGACGGCCCTCATGACGTTGTCGAACAATGCGGTGCGTTTGATCGAGCTTCAACGTATTCGCGAGTTGGCGCGAAACCTCGAACTCATCAACGATTTGGCCGCCCGCATGGGCAAGATCGTCGCCCACGTCAAGGCATTCGCGCGCAACGATGCCGTGGAACGGGAGCCGGTTTCGATCGACGAGACGATCAAACAGTCGCTCGCGCTCGTCCAGGCGCACCGCCATGCCAACGACGTCACCATCCACGTGCTTCCCGTTCCGGATGAAGCCATCGCTCTGGCAAGCGCGATTCGCACCGAGCAGGTATTCGTCAACCTGCTCACCAACGCGATTGATGCGTGCGCAACGAGCGACGATCGAAAGGAAGTCGTCGTCGAAGCCGAAATGACGGCCCGCACGGTACGGGTCAGTTTTCGCGACAGCGGTCCAGGCATCGCGCCCGAAGCGTTGCCGAGGCTGTTCGAACCGTTTTACACGACGAAGACCGCGGGCAAGGGGCTCGGACTTGGGCTGGCGATTTCGCAGGCCATCATCGACGAATTCGGCGGCACGCTTACTGCCGCCAACGTCGAGGTCGAGGCCGAGGCCGAGACGGGGCAGCGCCGCGGCGCGGTGTTCGTCGTGGAACTGCAACGCGCAACTGTCGAATCCGAGCAGACCTCATGAATTCAGTCGATCTTTTTGCCGACCATCCCGTCTTCGTCGTAGAGGACGATCCCGCCGTGCGGCTGGGGTGCTCGCAAGCCCTCTCGCTCGCCGGCATTGCCGTGCGCGAATTCGAAGACGCGGAAAGCGCGTTCGCGGCCCTGTCGCACACGGTACCCGGCGCGATCGTCAGCGATATTCGTTTGCCGGGCATCGACGGGCTCACACTGCTGGCCAGCGTCAAAGCGCGCGCGAAGGATTCGGATATCCCGATCATTCTCGTCACCGGCCATGGCGACATCGCGATGGCCGTGACCGCCATGCGTGCGGGTGCGTACGACTTCATCGAGAAACCGTTTCAATCGGACCGCCTCGTCGAATCGGTGCGCCGCGCGCTCGAACATCGGCGCCTCGTCGTCGACAACCGCCACTTGCGCGCGCAACTGCAAGGCGAACGCGTCATGCTCGGGCGTTCGCAAGCCATGCGCAAAGTCCAGGCGATGATCGATGCCATCGGGCCGGCACCGGCCGATGTGCTGATTCGAGGCGAAACGGGGACCGGCAAGGAAGTGCTCGCCAGAGCATTGCACGCGGCCAGCCGCCGCAGCGGCCCGTTCGTCGCGCTCAATTGCGCCGCACTGCCCGAAGCGCTCTTTGAAAGCGAGATATTCGGCCACGAAGCCGGGGCTTTCACCGGCGCACAGCAAAAGCGGATCGGCAAATTCGAGCACGCGAACGGCGGCACGCTGTTTCTCGATGAGCTCGAAAGCCTTTCGCTCGCATTGCAGGCCAAGCTGCTGCGTGTCTTGCAGGAACGCAGCGTCGAGCGCCTCGGCAGCAACGCGGCAATGTCCGTCGATGTGCGCGTTGTCGCGGCCGTCAAGGACGATCTCAAGCAGTTGGTCGAGCGCCAGACGTTTCGTGCCGATCTTTACTACCGCCTCAACGTGGCGACGATCGATCTTCCGCCGCTGCGAGCGCGGCGCGACGATATCCCCGCGCTCTTTGCACATTTCGTCCGCGATGCATGCGCACGTTATGAACGTACCGAGCCGGCATGGACGGCCTCCGATATGGCGCGCTGGCAAGCCTACGATTGGCCCGGCAATGTCCGGGAACTCAAGAACATTGCCGAGCGCTTCTCGCTCGGACTCGACGATGGCTTGCCGCAACCGGCGCACGATGCGGGTTCGCTCGAAGCGCGGATGGCGCGCGCCGAACGCGCGTGTATCGAGGAGGCATTGCGGAGCGCCGACGGACAGGTGCTACGCGCGGCAGAGCTGCTCGATGTGCCGCGCAAAACGCTCTATGACAAGATTGCCCGGCATGGCATCGATGTCAACGCGTTTCGATGAGCGTGGAATGTCGAACGCGTCCGCAACGATTAAATTTCGCTAAATGCCGACGTTAGCGCGGCTTAACCTCACCTTGCCCCTCGAAACCTATACTCGGACGCATCCGACATTCGTTCTTGAGGTTGCGCAACGATGAACTCCTGCCCCGAGCATTATCCAAAGGCCGTCTTGTTCGATTTGCTGACAGCATTGCTCGATTCGTGGAGCTTATGGAATCGCAGCGCCGGCACGATCGAAGCCGGCCGAGCATGGCGCGCGCAATACCTGCGGCTCACCTACGGATGCGGACCCTATGTGGAGTACGAAACGCTCGTCAGACAAGCCGCCGAGGACGTTGGATTGCCGCCGGCCGCGCCGCGCGATCTGCAAGCCAATTGGCTCACGCTCGAACCTTGGCCTGAGGCCTTGCAAGTGCTGACACGCTTGCAAGGCCGCACAAAACTCGCGGTCGTCACGAATTGCTCGGAACGGCTCGGCAGACAAGCCGCCGCGATCGTTCCGGTGCAATGGGACGCTGTCGTAACGGCGGAAGAAGCCGGCGCTTACAAGCCGGACAAACGTCCCTATCAGCTTGCCCTGAAAAAGCTCGGCGTGGACGCACGCGACGCAGCCTTCGTTGCCGGATCGAGCTACGACATGTTCGGCACCGCCGCCCTTGGGATGAGCACCTACTGGCACAACCGAGTTGGTTTGCCGCTCGCCGCCGGCGCCCGCCATCCCGCGATCGAATCGCCCTCGCTCGATTCACTCGATGCCTGGGCGAGCCACTTCTATAGCCCCGATTGATTTCGCTCGTCCGATGCTCGTGCGACGCGCAATCCATCGGTCTCTGTCATGCTTTGTCGCCAATCGGCGATATCACCCTCTGGAGGCACTTCAATGGCTGGTGAACAAAATCGGGTCGGGCCGGCCCATCCCACTTCCGATGCGTTGCCGCGACCGGGTGGCCATTACAGCCACGTCGCCGTGGCGAATGGCTTCGTCTTTATCGCCGGGCAACTGCCCATTACGGCCGCCGGCGAGAAGCTGACGGACAGATCGTTCTCCGAGCAGGCCCGCCAAGTGCTGCGCAACCTCGAAGCCGCGCTCGCAACCGCCGGCAGCAGCATCGACAAGCTCGTACAGGTGCGCGTCTACGTCGATGACATCGCCCATTGGCCCGCATTCGACGATATCTACGCCCAATGGGCCGGCAATGCCAAACCGGCCCGCGCCGTCGTGCCGACGGCTCCGCTGCATTTTGGCCTCAAGGTGGAGATCGAAGCCGTCGCGCTCGCCTGAGCGAAAACATCGGACTTACCGTCCCAATCGTCGCTCAATCCGCTAAATCGTAGTGATTGAGCGAAAATTAGCCAAGGATTACGAACAATCAGCCAGATATGAAGTAACGACACGTCATTATTGCTCGTTGAAGAATTGTGTTTCTACGGATATAGCGATGTTCGTCGGGCGCGCAGGCGAATACATTTAGGGAGCTCGATTCAAGGAGCTGCAATGAGGACTAAAAAATCTCCCGCCCCCGACCTAAGCCGCGTCCAGATCGAAATACTCGAGCAGTCCGAAAACACGCTCGTGATCCGCTGGGTGGAGCCCGGTCGTTGCCATTACGGCGAGCAACGCTGGCGCCGCCGTTCGGCTAATTCGTCGGGAACCTGTGTCGTATCCCGCCGCGCCATTCGTCGCGGCGACGCCGTGTTTCGCCCGGCCGAGCGCCCGGCGCCGGCCAATGCGTCGGCGATGATTTCAGTCGAAGCGTTCGTGCAGGGCGAGCCGAGCTGCCCGTAGGGAAGTGAACTCGCCCGCCCGTACGCTATTCGTCTAATGCGCATCGAGCGATGCGCGGACCGCCTGCAACCCGTTCCCTCCGGTCACCGTCGTGACGCCATCGAGCCACTTCTCGAGCATCGCCGGATGAGCCGATAAAGCTTGCCGCGCGGCCGTCTCCAGGCTGGCCTTATCGCGCAGGACACGCGCGATCATCTGGTTCTCGATCGGCACGTCGAATGTCATCTGCTTGAACAAACGTCCCAGATTTGCGCATTCGGCGGTGAAACCGCTACGCGCTACCGTATTGACCGTCGCGCCACCATAGTCGGGACCGAAATAAGTGTCGCCTCCCGATAAATAGCTGAGATGAAACTCGGTATTCATCAGATGTGGCTCCCACGCTAGAAAGACGATCCACTGTTTATCGCGCACCGCGCGCGAAACCTGCGTCAGCATGCCCGTTTCGCTCGATTCCACGATCTTCCAATCGCCAAGACCGAATGCCTTATCGGCAATCATTTTCTTGATGTTCTGATTGGCGGGCGCGCCAGGCTCAATGCCATAAATCCGGCCGCCGAACCGCGATGCGTTGCGAGCAAGATCGGCAAAGCTGTGAACGCCCGCCGCGGCCACGTAATCGGGCACCGCAAGCGTAAACTTCGCGCCCGTCAGATTGGCCTTGACCACGTCGAAGGCATGCGCGTCGATAAACGGTTTGACGAGCGGCGCCTGAGCGGGCATCCAGTTGCCCAGAAAAACGTCGATCTGGCCTTTGCGCAGGCCTTCATACGTGATCGGCACGGACAGGTTCTGCACGGTCTGCCGGTAGCCTAGCGCCTTGAGCACGACACCGGCCATCGCGTTCGTCGCGTCGATATCGGTCCAGCCCGGATCGGCCATGCGCACCGACGTGCAGGTCTGCGCGTCGGCCGCGACGGCCGTCGAGGCCCAGCTCATGGGGAGCGCGGATAACAACGACGACAGGCACCAAAAAGCAAACGTGGTCTTCCTCATTGCGGCTCTCCATGAGAGAAAGTTGTATCAATCGCTACGCGCGGCAGGCGCGCCATGGCTTCGAGCGTGTCCAATTCGAGGTGATTGCGCATGAAACGCCGGCTCGCGTCGGCGAACGGCTGCCAATCCCATGACGCGATCTTGCCCTGCGTCGTGGCTTCGTAGTGAAAGCGTCGGCGCCGCTGGCTCACGAGGACCGCTTCATGCAAGCGAGGCAAATCCCAGCGCCGCAGCACGCGCGCGCGCATTGCCTGCAACACGTTGGTTGCGCGCGGATCGGATGCCAGGTTGACCAATTCCCGGGGATCGTCGACGAGGTCGAACAGCTGATCGGGGTCTGCGGGCGAATGCACGTACTTGTAGCGCCCCTCCCGAATCATGACGATCGGCGCAATGGCACCTTCGGCCAGATATTCGCCTACTGCCTCGTCGTGTCCACCCGCGCCCTGCAAATGCGGTACGAGACTCGAGCCGTCTACCGGATCGGGCCAGCTCTCGCGTCGGCTGCCGCTCGCCAACTCGACGAACGTAGGCAGCAAGTCGATGTGCGAAACGGAGGCTTTGACCCGGGCCGCGGCAAAACGCTGCGGTGCGTGCACGATCAGGGGGACACGACAGGCGTTTTCGAAAAACGTCATCTTGTACCAAAGCCCTCGCTCGCCGAGCATGTCTCCATGGTCGGACGTCACGACGATGACGGTATTCTCGGCGAGACCGGTCGAACGGAGCGCGTCGAGGATCGCACCGAATTGCGCATCGACATAGGACACAGCGCCGTAATACGCGTGTCTCGCATCGCGGACCTGTTGCGGCGTCGGCGGCGTGCGGTCGATCTCGCACACGGCGCGCACGCGCTTCGAATGCGGATCGCTCTCGTCACGCGAGAGTGACAGGGCAGGCATATCGATCTCATCGTCGCGATAAAGGTCCCAATACTCGCGTCCGATCGCGTAAGGATCGTGCGGATGCGTCAACGATGCGACCATGCAAAACGGCCGATCGTCGATGCCCGCTTCCCGTTCTCGGGCAATGTCATAGAGCTTTTGCCTCGCGCAGAACGCCACTTCGTCGTCGAAGTCGAGCTGGTTGGTCCTGACGCATGGACCGGCGTCGATGACCGAGCTCATATTGTGGTACCAGCTCGGACGCACATCGGGACGGTCCCAGTCGGGCACCCAGCCGAAGTCCGCGGGATAGATATCGGTCGTCAGGCGCTCCTCGAAGCCATGAAGTTGGTCGGGGCCGCAAAAATGCATCTTCCCGGAGAGGACCGTCCGGTAACCGGCTGCTCGCAGGTAATGCGCAAACGTCAACGTTTGGGCGGGCAGTTCGGCTGCATTGTCGAACGCGCCGATCGCAGACGGCAACTTCCCGGCCATGAACGCAAAACGCGATGGTGCGCAGAGCGGGCTCGCGCAATAGGCCGATTCGAAGACGACGCCTTCGCGTGCGAGCGCATCGATATGCGGAGTCTTGGTCAGGCGATGTCCATAGGCGCTCAGCGCGAACGGCGTGAGCTGATCGGCCATCAGGACGAGCAGATTCGGTTGAGTGGCGGGCATTGTGGATCGCTGCTGATTCGATGGTTTTGGATGGTCGGGAGGCCGTTGTTGACGGCGCTTCGTCGCGTGAAACGCATCGAGCATGCGGGAGATGCGAAATGCGGCGCAACGTCGAGCCGACTATTGCGCTCCGATATCCGCTTGGGAACCACTGACAGGTTATGTGCTCATAAGGTGGGCTTATCGCCCCACCCTGCTCATTCCTCCGCGGATTCGGCGCTGGGTCCAACAGGAATGCTCACACCCGTCAATTTTTCGCAGGTCTCGAGCAGGCGTTCCCCTGCGGCAGTTTCGCGTGCACGTCTGGCAACGCGAGCGCTTCCCACGCGCTCACCGCGCATCTCCGTCCAACCGTGAGGGCCGTAGTAGCCGCCACTCATAGCCGCATCGGATGTAGCCGCAAAAAGTGTCGGTAATGCGCCGGCGAAATCGCTGTTGAAAAACAATCCGATGAGCCAGCCTATCGTGCCGCGTGCCGCGCGCTCGACGGCCGGCCGGTCCGAGCCACGGAAGAGATTCGTGTTCGCCACACCGGGATGCACGGCAATCGACCTGATCGGCGATCGAGCCGCGTTCAACCGCCTGGCCAGCGCGAACGCAAAGATCAGATCGGCCAGCTTCGATTGGCGATAACAGACCATGGGCGAATACGATCGCTTCGATTGAAGATCGTCGAACTCGAGGCGCCCGCCTTTATGCGCAATCGATGCGACGGTCACAATGCGCGGCGGGTCTGTGCCCTCGGCGGCGGCCCGCTCGATCGCCGGAAAAAGCAGCGCGGTCAGCGCGAAATGGCTCAGGACGTTGACGCCGAATTGAAGCTCGAAGCCGTCCGCAGTCTCGAGTCGGCGAGTCGGCGCCATGACACCGGCGTTGTTCACGAGCACGTGCAAGGGCCGTTGCTGTGCAAGTTCTGCCTGGGCGAACGCGCGGACCGACGCCAATGACGCGAGGTCGACGAGCGCGATCTCGATGTCAGCAGATGGGGTCTCGGCTCGGATCGCGCTTGCGGCACGTTCGGCGCGCTGCGGATCGCGGCAAGCAAGCACGACCTGAGCGCGCTTGCGGGCCAGCACCCGCGCGGCCTGATAGCCGATACCGCTGTTTGCCCCGGTAATCAACACGCGTTTGCCGGTCTGCTCTGGGATATCGGTGACGGTCCACGACTGAGCTTTGTTCATCGGCGCTCCCGTTTTGCGTACGGCTTCGGATCGAAGCGTACCACTGGAACGCAAAATTCCAATGACGCGGCTTCTCACGCTTGCGGAGCCGAAAGGCTCGCCGATGCCAAACAGGTTATGCCTGATCGACCTCTTTTAACGATTATGGGTTTATCGACGAACGCATTTACCTTTTTCAGCATAAAACGCCCTACCGTTTCTCGTAGTTATAGGGAATTATTTTCGACAAAGCCACCATAGCCCCAATCATTAATGAGCATCGCATACAAAGTTTGCATGTTGTTTGCGCTTTTGCTACGTTATAACGTCAGAATGAGAACAAAATAGATATCTCTCGACAGGAGGGCCGCATGTATTCTGGAAATTGCGCAATCGCAATAACGATTTCATTTTCATCAGAGGCCCAGAACGATTTTCCGGCGACCGCCTCCATCGATTCATACCTATCGAACAGTGGATAGCGTCCGTACCGGCGCGCGGCCTTGGTCTACTGATGTTCCTGGCGGCACAGGAGCGCATGGCGGCGGGAAACGCGCGTCGATGCGAGGTTGACGGCGTGAAAAATTCAATGAAGACCTGAATCGGACTTGATCCGAGAGTTCGGCATGTCTATCCGCTGCGCGTCAAATGCCGATTACCGGAGATTTGCACTGGAGGCTTTCGTGTTTGACCCCGATCAAAGCGATCTTCTCGCACTTAGCACACCGCAACTGGAAATGTGGTTCGCACAACAATTGGAACCGGATAATCCGTTGATCGATAACCGGGTCTATGTCGATATTCGGGGACCCATCGATCAAGCGGTGTTCGATGAAACGCTGCATCGCCTGAGCGCAGAAACCGAGGCTTTGCATTTGCGTTTTGTCGACACGCCTGCTGGCCCGAAGCAATATCTCGGGGCATCACCTCCCCCTTCGCTCGCTTTCGTGGACGTCTCGATGGAACCGGATCCGTTCGAGGCAGCGCGCCACGGCATGTTTGCCGCCGCGGGCACGGCTTACGATCTCGTGGAAGGTCCTCTTTTCAGTCAGATGCTCTTCAAACTCGGCGATGCGCACCATGTCTGGTATCAGCGCTATCACCACAGTGTGCTCGATGGCGCGAGCATCCCCATCCTCATTCGTCGTGCCGCGCAGATCTATGCCGCCCTGTTGGGCGGCGAGCCGGTGCCGGCGTCGCCGTTCGGCACGATCCATTCGATCCTCGACAGCGACGCCCAATATCGCCAGTCACCTCGTTTCGAAACCGATCGCACTTATTGGAGCAGCTACGTTTCCGAGCTGCCGCGCCCCGAGACGGTGGCGGGAGGTGCCGCCGATCCA
>Ga0209672_101213_pt1 | contig 10407 bp, 11 predicted proteins | sample AraplaCol_mMS_r2_FD_184273 | JGI IMG/M metagenome (GOLD analysis project Ga0209672, IMG submission 184273) | Arabidopsis root microbial communities from North Carolina, USA - plate scrape CL_Col_mMS_r2 (SPAdes) (version 2) | ecosystem: Host-associated > Plants > Roots > Endosphere | place: USA...
GAACTGCGCGCCAGCGGCGTGGATTTCAGCTTTGCCCCGGTGGTGGATCTTGCACGCGGCAACGCGGCGATCGGCTTGCGCGCGTTCCATGCCGATCCGGCGGTGGCTGCAGAGCTCGGCCAGGCCTATGTGCGCGGCATGCACCTGGGCGGCATGGCCGCGGTGCTCAAGCATTTTCCGGGTCACGGTTCGGTGGCGGCGGATACGCACAAGGCCACCGCGGTGGATACGCGTCCGTTGGACGTGATACGTCGCGAGGATCTGCTGCCCTTCGTCGAAGGCATGGCGGCGCATGCAGAGGCCGTCATGGTGGCGCACGTGGTCTATCCCGAAGTCGATGCGCAGCCGGCTGGGCTTTGGCGGTGCAGTGATCAGCGACGACATCAGCATGGCCGCTGCCGGTGCTGCGGGCGGCGTGACGGGGCGCGTGCATGCGCACCTGGATGCCGGCTGCGATCTCGTGCTCGCTTGCTTTCCCGACGTAGTGGATGAGGCTATTGCTGCCGTGCAAGACCGCGCGGCCACCTCGCCCGAACGCATCGCCGCCCTGCGTGGCGACGTGGCCTCCACCTGGGACGGCCTCAACGACAACCCCCAGCGCGAACGTTTCATCGCGCGCATCGCGGCGCTGCACGCCGTGGAAGGACAAGCTTCGGCATGAGTACATCCACCCCTTCACTGGCCACGGCGCTTGCCAGCGCCGAGCTGTTGTTCGATCGCGCGGCGCTGGAGTCGGTGATCGTCGACATGGGCCGCGATATCGATGCCGCCCTCGACGGCGAGCGCGCCGTATTTCTCACGGTGATGAATGGCGCGCTGATTTTTGCCGGCCATCTTGCACTGGCCATCCGCACCGATGTCGAGTTCGACTATGTGCATGCCACGCGCTATCGCGGCGCCACCTCGGGCAGCGAGCTGCACTGGCTGCGCGAGCCAGCGGTGGACCTCACTGACCGCACCGTGCTGCTGGTGGACGATATCCTCGATGAAGGCCACACCTTGAAGGCCGTGCGCGACGACTGCATGCGTCGCGGCGCACGCCGCGTGCTGGTGGTGAGTCTGTGCACCAAGCAGCACGACCGCCTGGTCGACGGCATCCAGGCCGACTTCAACGGCGTCCAGTTGCCCGATCGCTACGTGTTCGGCTTCGGCATGGACTACCACGAGCAGGGCCGCAACCTGCCGGGCATCTACGCGCTGAAGTAAGGCGACGACCGACCACGGAGTCATGCATGAATGTTTTGGGGATTTCCGGCAGCCTGCGCGAGGCGTCGTTCAATACCGCGCTGCTGCACGCGGCGAAAGAGCTTGCGCCGGCGGGCATGAACATCGTGATGCATCGCCTGCATGATCTGCCGATGTTCAATCAGGACGTGGAAGAGCAGGGCGATCCCGAGTCGGTGGTGGAATGGAAGGACGCCATCGAGCGCGCCGACGGCCTGCTGATCGCCTGCCCGGAATACAACGGCGGCATCACCGGCGTCTTGAAGAATGCGGTGGATTGGGCCTCGCGCGCCGGCAAGGCGCGCAAAGTCGCTGCCTTGACCGGCAAGACCGTCTGCATCATCGGCGCAAGCCCTGGCGTCACCGGCACCGTGCGAGCGCAGGACCAGCTGCGCCTGATCCTGCGCCGGGCGGGCGCCCGCAGCGAGCCGCAGGGCGACGTGCTGGTGTTCCACGCACATACCAAGATCGTCGACGGCCAGTTGAGCGATGAGCGCACGCGCGAGGCGCTGACGCGCCATCTCGCGGGCTTTGCCGAACGGCTGGCGGCGACCTCGAACGAATTGAACGCCTATAGGAATGCATCGTGAGCATCGATCTGGCCGTCATCGGCGGCAGCGGTTTGTACAACTTCCCGGGCCTGGAGAACGCCTCGCGCCATCGCATCGACACGCCGTTCGGCGCGGCCTCGGGCGATGTGGTGACGGGCGATTTCGCCGGGCGCAAGCTGGCCTTTCTCGCCCGCCACGGCGAGAGCCACACGGTGCCGCCGCATCGGGTCAACTACCGCGCCAACCTGTGGGCGCTGCATTCGCTGGGCGCGCGCCGGGTGGTGGGGGTGAACGCCGTCGGTGGCATCCGTGCCGATATGGGTCCGCGCGTCATCGTGGTGCCCGATCAGATCATCGACTACACGCATGGCCGTTACACGAGTTTTTGCGATGTCGAGGGCGCCGAAGTGCGTCATATCGATTTCAGCGAGCCGTACACCGAGTCGCTGCGCCGCGAACTGATCGACGCGGCGGCCAAGGCTGACATCGCTGTCATTGATGGTGGTTGCTATGGCGCCACGCAGGGGCCGCGCCTGGAAACCCGGGCGGAGATCGCCCGCATGAAGCGCGACGGCTGCGACCTGGTCGGCATGACCGGCATGCCCGAGGCCGTGCTTGCCCGCGAACTGGAGCTGCCCTATGCCTGTCTCGCCCTGGTCGCGAACTTCGCGGCCGGTTGCGGCGACGAGGCGGAGATCAGCATCGAAGAAATCTTCGCCCACCTGGCCGCGGCCACCGCCGAAGTGCCCCGCATCCTGGGTGTTCTGCTTAAAAGCTGAGCAACCGGTACGGTTTTGATCGTGTCAAAGTGGTCACCATATTGCGCTTTGCCATAAAACATGTTGATACTTCCGTTGTGCCAGGGGCGGCGGACCAAGGGGTCAAGGTGGTTCAGCGCTTACCGTGGTGCATCCAGTCCATGATTCAGAGGTTCACGCAATGCGTTTCGGTACGGTCAAGTGGTTCAACGACGCCAAGGGTTTCGGCTTCATCGCGCCTGAGGACGGTGGGGAGGACGTGTTCGTCCACTTTTCGGCAATCAACTCCAAGGGCTTCCGTAGCCTGCAGGAAGGTCAGCGCGTGAAGTTCGAAGTCACCACGGGCCCGAAGGGCGCCCAGGCTTCGGGCGTCGAAATCGCCGGCTAATGTCGGCGAACCGGCGCCCGCGCCGGTCATCGATGTGAGGAAGCCCCGCGTCGCAAGGCGCGGGGCTTTCTTTTTTCGCGTGGAGTGGTTGGAGTGGAGGGGTGATGACGGATCGTAGAGGGTTTCTGAAGGCCTCCGTGCTGGGGGCCTCCGCGGTGGCGCTGGCAGGTGGCGCGCATGCGCTGGCCGGCACCAGTGGAACGAGCAAGGGCAGCACGGGGGCGCGGGTGATCTCGACCTGGGACTTCGGCGTGGCCGCCAACCAGGCCGCCTGGGGCGTGCTGTCGAAGGGCGGCGGGTCGCTGGACGCCGTCGAGGCGGGCGTGATGATCCCGGAGGCGGATCTGAAGAATCACAGCGTGGGCCGCGCCGGCTATCCGGATCGCGATGGCCACGTTTCGCTCGATGCCAGCATCATGGACGCCGACGGCAGCTGCGGTGCGGTGGCAGCGCTCGAGCACATCGCCCATCCGATCCAGGTGGCGCGCCGTGTCATGGAGCGTACCCCGCATGTCCTGCTGGTCGGCGACGGCGCGCTGCAATTCGCGCTGGAGCAGGGCTTCAAGAAGGAAGAACTGCTCACCCCCGAATCCGAGGCGGCATGGAAGGAGTGGCTGAAGACGGCCCACTACCAACCCTCCGCCAACAGCGAAGTGCGCGACTACGGCAAGACCGGCATGCCCGGCGGCAAGGGCAACCACGACACCATCGGCATGCTGGCCATCGATGCCAACGGTCGCCTGGCCGGTGCCTGCACCACCAGCGGCATGGCGTGGAAGCTGCGTGGCCGGGTGGGCGATAGTCCGATCATCGGTGCGGGCCTGTATGTGGACGGCGATGTCGGCGCGGCGACCTCGACCGGCGTCGGCGAGGAAGTGATCCGCAACGTGGGCAGCTTCCTGGTCGTCGAGCTCATGCGGCAGGGACGCTCGCCGCAGGACGCCTGCCACGAAGCGGTGATGCGCATCGTCAAGCGTCGTCCGTCTGCGTCCAAGGATCTGCAGGTCGGCTTCCTGGCGATGAATCGCCATGGCGAAGTCGGCGCCTTTGCCATCCAGTCCGGCTTTTCGTATGCCGTGTGCGATGCGACCAAGCAGGATGGGTTGGTGCCATCCAAGAGCCTGTACTGATGGCAAGACGCCTGCTTGAGGTCGCTGCCAATTCCCTGGCGTCCGCACTGGCCGCGCAGGCGGGCGGCGCCGATCGGGTGGAGCTGTGCAGCGGCCTCGAACTGGGCGGGCTGACGCCGTCGATGGCGCAGATTGCCCAGGTACGCGAGCGCTTGAGCATTCCGGTGTACGTGCTCATTCGGCCGCGTGCCGGCGACTTTCTCTACAACGATGACGAGCTGGAAACCATGCAGCGCGACATCGAAAGCTGCCTTTCGCTCGGTTGCGACGGTGTGGTGTTTGGCGCGCTGGATGCCGAAGCGCAGGTGGACGTGGCGCGTTGCAAGCCGCTGCTGGCGGCGGCGGGTGGCATGGGCGTGACCTTCCATCGGGCGTTCGACATGACGCGTGATCTGCGGCGGGCCCTGGACGATGTGGTGACACTGGGCGCCGAACGCGTGCTCACGTCCGGTGCCGCAGCGTCCGCCATGGTCGGCGCTGGCACGATTGCACAGCTGATCACGCAGGCGGCCGGACGCATCGTCGTGATGCCTGGTGCGGGCATCGGCGCCGCGAACGTGGCGGCCTTGGCCCAGGCCACGGGCGCCATGGAATTCCACGCGTCCGCCAAGATAAGCCTGCCATCGGCCATGCAATGGACCCATGCCGGCCTGGCGGATATGGCCGGTGGCGAAATCCGTACCGATGCGGACGAAGTGCGGGCGATCGTCGCGGCCCTGTCATCGGCGGATTGAGCCCTAAGACCATCGTTGTCATGGCGGCGCCCGCCGCCTAAGCTCGGGTGGTGTTTCCCAACCCCAGAGAGCCAATGGCATGGGCGAGCGGAACGGTGTTCGAGCTGGGCTCCCGCCTCAATGAGCGTGGCGTCATGAGCGCGCCGCACGAGGGGGCGGCTGCGGTGACCCTTGGCCTGGGGCGTTGGCCGCGCCTGCTGTCGATGGGCGCGGTCATCATGGCGGCCACGATCTTTGGCCTCAGCTACAGCCTCTGCGCGCCGCTGATCGCCATGAGCCTCGCCGCGGACGGACACTCCGGCAGCTATATCGGCCTCAATGCCGCCATGCATGCCTTGGGCGTGCTGCTCATTGCACCGGCGATGCCGTCCTTGGCGGCACGCTTTGGTGCACGAAGTCTTGCGGTCGCTGCGCTGGTCATCACCGCGCTGGTGCTGGCGGCCTTCACGCGCATCACCAACGTGGCATGGTGGTTTCCCATGCGCGTGGTGCTGGGCATGGCGGCCGAGACATTGTTCGTGATGTCGGAAACCTGGACCAATGTGCTGAGCACCGAGCAGGCTCGCGGCCGCACCATGGCCGTCTATACCGCCGCCTTGTCGCTGGGCATGGTGCTGGGCCCTGCGCTGCTTTCCGTGCTTGGCGTCCGTGCCGGCGCTTATCTGGCAGGCGCCGTCATCGCACTGCTGGCCGTGGCCTTCATTCTGCCGCCGTGGGTGGCCGCGCCCGGGCGCAGTGCACCGGAGCGGGCGCAGCCGATGCGCTATCTGCGGCTGGCGCCGATTGCGGTCGCCACCACGGTGCTCAATGCGAGCGTCGAAACGGCGGGACTCTCCTTTATTTCGCTCTACGCCACGCAGCTGGGCTGGACGGAGGCGCGCGCCATGCAGCTGATCTCCATGCTGATGCTCGGCGCCATCGTGTTGCAGCTGCCGATCGGATGGCTGGCGGACAAGGTGGACAAGCGCCGCCTGGTGTTGGCGCTGGCTGCGATCTCGGCCGTCGCGGCCTTGTTCTGGCCCTTTGCATTGCGCGAGACCTGGCTGGCGTTCGCCGTGGTGTTTGTATGGGGCGGCCTGTTCGTGGGCATTTACACGGTGATGCTGGCCATGGTGGGCAGCCGTTTCCAGGGCAGTGATCTGGTGGGCGTGTATGCGGTGATGGGGCTGGCCTGGGGTTTGGGCGCGCTGGTGGGGCCGACGCTTGCCGGCGTGGCCATGGGCATCAACGCCTTGTTTGGACTGCCGGGTTTGATTGCGCTGGGTTGCGCGGTGTTTGCAGTGTTTCTTGCGAGGTCGCGTAGCGAAACCTGAGGCGAGCGACGGAGTCATCACATGGTGCAGCTGGGTTTGCTCTTGCTGGGCAGCAATTTCATCCGCAGGCGCTGGTTGATCCTCGCCCTCGGCGGCATCGTGTGGGCGGCGCTGGGCGTGGCGATCTTCATCGATGCGCTGGACAACGTGCTGTATTTCCCGGTGCACGTATTCGGCTATCTGCTGGTGGTCGAGGCGGTGGTCACGCTGGCGGTGTCCTCGCCCAGGCCCGGCACCTCGGCCGCGCTGCGCAAGGCGCGTGGCGTGGTGTTCCTGATCCTCGGCCTGTTGATCGTCGACCCGCACCATGCGGCGAGCGTGATCCTGGCGATGGCGTTTGGCCTCGCGTTCCTGGTCGACGGCATCTTTCGCATCGCGGCGGCGCTGGTGGTGCGCTTTCGTGGCTGGCGACTGTCGTTGCTTACCGGTTTGCTCGAGGTGGGTTTTGCCGTTTTCATGGTTGAGCCGTATCCCACGTTCTATGCGGGCACGGTGCCGTATTGCATTGGCATGGGCCTCTTCCTCTCAGGTTGCGGCATGTTCCGGCAGGCCTGGCGGCTGAAGAAACTGCCCAATCACGCCGTGCTTTCGTGGCTGTTGATGCGTGACATGCCGGTCGACGATGCAGGCTTCACGCCCGAACCGTTGGATGAGGCTGTGGGCGATCTCGTCGTTTATGTGTGGACGCCCACTGGCTCCGTCGATGATGCCGTGCCTCAGCCGCTGGTGGATCGCTATATCGCTGCGGTGGATGCGAAGGGAGTGATTTCCACCGGACACGCGGCGTTGGGATGCCCGCCCGATGTCTACGTCAGTCACTATCCGGCCGTTGAAATCGATCGGTCCAGCGGCGACTTCGCCCGCATGCTGCGCGCCACGGCAGCCAACGACGTGCCCGGGAAATTCCAGCCCAGCTATGCGGAGGAATCCGCCGGTTGGTGCGAATCGAACGCCGAAGTGCGCTTCGAGCGCTACGACCGCCAGCGCCTGCTGGCGTTCTGGAAGCGCTATCGCGAAGACAACACCTACAATCTCACCAATCGCAATTGCAGCAGCACGGTGGCGCATTGCCTGGAGGCGGCACTGGAAGGGTCGTCGGCAACACGCGGCTTCCTTCGCACCATGGTCAATCCGGAACTCTGGGTCGCCGCCCAATTGCGCAAGCGTGCCGAGGCGATGGCCTGGACGCCGGGTTTCGTGCTCGATTACGCCCGCGCGCTGAAGGCCGCCATCCATCCCACGCCGCTGGGCTGGTACACGCTGATCGCCTCCATCAAACGCTTCTGGCGCTACGCGGCGATGATCCGTCGCGGGGAGCCCATGAGCGCCGCATCGTTGGATGACGGAACCCGCGCCCACGCCTCGCGCAAGCGCTCGATCGAGTGATGCCTCAGGCGGTGAACTGCAGCCTTGCCAGTTCCGCGTAGAGACCGCCTTCGGCCAGCAGGCTGTGATGCGTGCCCTGGGCCACGATGCGGCCGCCGTCCATCACCACGATGCGATCGGCGCGTTGCACGGTGGCCAGGCGATGGGCGATGACCAGGGTGGTGCGGCCTTTTTCCAGGCGCTCCAGCGCCTGCTGGATGGCGGCTTCGGATTGGGCATCGAGCGCCGAAGTGGCTTCGTCCAGCAGCAGCAGCGGCGCATCGCGCAGGATCGCGCGGGCGATGGCGATGCGCTGGCGTTGACCGCCGGACAGGCGTACGCCGCGCTCGCCCAGTTCCTCGCCGTAACCCTTGCTCATTGCCATGATGAACTCGTTCGCTTCGGCGGCGCGGGCGGCATCGCGCACTTCCTCGTCGTCGGCATCCTGGCGACCGAAGCGGATATTTTCCGCCGCGCTGCCACCGAAGATCACCGTTTCCTGCGGTACCAAGGCAATGGCCCCGCGCAACTCGGGCAGGGCGAGCGCGCGCAGGTCGATGCCATCGAGCGTGATGCGTCCCGTCTGGGGATCGTAGAAACGCAGCAGCAGGGCGAATACCGTGCTCTTGCCCGCGCCCGAGGGACCCACCAGCGCCACGGTTTCGCCGGGGCGGATGCTCAGGTCGAAGTCGTGCAGCGCAGGTGCATCGGGTCGGGACGGGTAGTGGAACTCGATGTGCTCGAAGCGCAACGCGCCTTCCATCGGGCGAGGCAGGGCCGTCGGCTGCGCGGGGCTGGTGATCTCGGCGCGCTCTTCGAACAGTTCGCCGATGCGCTCCATCGCACCTGCGGCGCGCAACACGTCGCCCCAGACTTCGGAGAGCCCGGCGAGCGAGCCGGCGGCGAGGAAGGCGTAGATCACGAACTGCGCGAGCACGCCGACATCGAGCGTGCCGGCCAGCACATCGCGTGCACCGGCCCACAGCACCAGCGCGATGGCGCCGAAGAACAGCACGATGACCGTGGCCGTCAGGATCGAGCGCATGCCGATGCGCTGCCGCGCGGTTGCCAGTGCGCGGGCGATGGCGCCGCCGTAGCGCGCGCTCTCGATGTCTTCGCGCGCATACGCCTTGACCGCCGGCGCAGCATTGAGCGTTTCATTGGCAACGGCCGCGGCATCGGCAAGACGATCCTGGCTGGCGCGCGAGAGCTTCTGCACGCGGCGGCCGAACACCAGGATGGGCAGCATCACCGCGGGAATCACCAGCGCCGTCAGGCCGGCCAGTCGCGGGCTGGTCCACACCATCATGGCAGTGGCGCCCAGCAACATCACGGCGCTGCGCAGCGCCACGGAGATGCCCGAACCGATCAGCGCCTGGATGACTTCGGTATCGGTGCCCAGGCGCGAGATCAGTTCGCCCACGCGGCTGCGCTCGAAGAAGCCTACGTCGAGCCTGATCACATGCGCATAAAGCTGGGAACGCAGCGAAGCCAGCGAACGCTCGCCCAGCAACGCGATGCAGTAGTAGCGCGCCGCCGTGGCAAACGCCAAGACCAGGGCCACGCCGAACAGGCCCAGGAAGGTGGCGTTGATGGTGGCGAGGCTGGAATGGCCAAAGCCCTGGTCGATCATGTGGCGCACGGCCATCGGCAGCACCAGCGTGGCGCTGGAGGAGATCGCCAGAAACACCAGCCAGCCGCCAGCGAGCGCCCGATGGGGTCGCACGAAGGGCCACAGCTGCATCAAGGTGCCAATGCGACGCGTGGGGCGCTGGGTGTCGGCGGTTTCGCTCATGGGTTCTCGTCGTCGGCATCCGCGCCGGGCTGGCGCATCTGATCAAAGGTGGGGCGGCTCACGCCCGATTCAATCCAGGCGGCGTGCGCTGTGACGGCCGCGGCTGAGGTCGTTGACCAGCGCCTGCGCTTCGTCGGCATGCTTGTCGGGCAATTGGATCTCCAGCGCAACCCCTTGCGCATCGAAGTTTTCCTGCACGATCTCGGCGTCGAACTCGCGCAGGCGTGCCTTGAGCAGGGCCAGTTCGGCGAAGTCGCAGCGCAGGCCCAGTCGCGCCATGGCGACGAGAGGAACCTGTTCGGCGCGCCGCAGGCATTCCGCTGCCGTGCCGCCATAGGCGCGCACGAGCCCGCCGGCGCCCAGCTTGATGCCGCCATACCAGCGCGTGACGACGACCACGGCGCGATCGATGCCCTGGCCTTCGATCGCTTGAAGAATAGGGCGCCCCGCGGTGCCGCCGGGCTCGCCGTCATCGTTGAAGCGATAGTCCTGCCCGATGCGATAGGCCCAGCAGTTGTGCGTCGCCGCCGGGTCGCCCACCTGGCGTACGAAGGCCAGCGCCTGTTCGGGTGTCTGCACCGGTGCGGCCTGGGCCAGGAACCGACTCTTCTTGATGTCCTCGCTGTGCTGGCAGGCAGCGGCCAGGGTATGCAGCGGATCACTCATGGTCGGGCAGTTGCGCTCGCAGGTCGTCGGGCAAGGGCACGTCCGGGTGCGCCTGCTGGAACACGGTCAGCCGCTGCACGGCTTCGTCGTGGCGATGCAGGGCGAACAGCTGGCGGATCTTCTCCAGCTCCTGCGTCGGCGCGTCGGTGGCGTTCGCTGCGGTGCTGTCCGGCGCAGCCGCGGGAGCGGCCATGACCTTCATCGCGGACGCGCGCTGGCTGAGCGCGCCTGTGGTGGCCGTGGCACGCATGGCAGCCTGCGGTGCATACGCTGACGAGGCGACTTCTGCGACGGGCGCAGGTGCTGCAGGCGGTGGCGCCGCCGCCATGCGATCCACGTTCATGGCCGCCAGCGGCGCCGATTCCGTGGCGGCGGTGGGAGGCTGTTCGGTGGCGATGGTGGGCGCCACCACTTTCGCCTTCATCGCCGAACGGATGTTGTCCCTCTTCGCCGCCACCGGTGCCGCGATGCGCGCGGTAGGAG
>Ga0209672_101218_pt1 | contig 10392 bp, 11 predicted proteins | sample AraplaCol_mMS_r2_FD_184273 | JGI IMG/M metagenome (GOLD analysis project Ga0209672, IMG submission 184273) | Arabidopsis root microbial communities from North Carolina, USA - plate scrape CL_Col_mMS_r2 (SPAdes) (version 2) | ecosystem: Host-associated > Plants > Roots > Endosphere | place: USA...
CCGCGAGCATCCGCCCCTCACCCTACCCTCTCCCCGGAGGGAGAGGGAAAGAGCAACGCCGTTAGGTCCGACGCTCGACGATCAGCTTCTTGATCTCCGCAATCGCCTTCGCCGGGTTCAGACCCTTCGGGCAGGTGCGGGCACAGTTCATGATCGTGTGGCAGCGGTACAGCTTGAACGGATCTTCCAGATCGTCCAGGCGGTGGCCGGTGTCTTCGTCACGGCTGTCGACGATCCAGCGGTAAGCCTGCAGCAGGATGGCGGGCCCGAGGTAACGGTCGCCGTTCCACCAGTAGCTCGGGCAGCTGGTCGAGCAGCAGGCACACAGGATGCACTCGTACAGGCCATCGAGCTTCTTGCGGTCTTCCGGCGACTGCAGGCGCTCACGATCCGGCGCCGCGCTCTGCGTGCGCAGCCACGGCTTGATCGAGGCGAACTGTGCGTAGAAGTGCGTCAGGTCGGGCACCAGATCCTTCACCACCGGCATGTGCGGCAGCGGGTAGATCTTCACGTCGCCGGAAGCGCAATCACTGATGGCCTTGGTGCAAGCCAGCGTGTTGGTGCCGTCGATGTTCATGGCGCATGAACCGCAGATGCCTTCGCGGCACGAACGGCGCAGCGTCAGCGTCGGGTCGATCTCGTTCTTGATCTTCAGCAGGGCGTCCAGAACCATCGGACCGCACGCAGCGAGGTCAACCTCGTACGTGTCGATGCGCGGGTTCTGGCCGTCGTCCGGCGACCAGCGATAGATGCGGAACGTCCGCGGCTTCTTCGCGTCCTTGGCCGGAAAGTGCTTGCCCGGCTGGACCGTGGAATTCTTGGGTAGCGAAAACTCAGCCACAGTGGCTCTCCAGTCCGGGAATTAGTAAACGCGCTTCTTCGGCGGGACGACTTCGACGTCGCTCGTCATGGTGTACATGTGCACCGGACGGAAGTCGAAGCTGGCCTTGCCGTTCTCGTCGACCGCCACCAGCGTGTGCTTCTGCCAGTTGTGGTCGTCGCGGTCGGGGAAGTCCTCGCGGGCATGGGCGCCACGGCTCTCCTCACGCTGGGCCGCCGAGTACATGGTGGCCACGGCCTGGTCGAGCAGGTTGGCCAATTCCAGCGTCTCGATCAGGTCGGAATTCCACACCAGCGAACGATCGCTGACGCCGACGTCCTTGAACGACTCGTGCACCTTGGAAATCTTCTCGCAACCTTCCTTCAGCGACTCGCCGGTACGGAACACGGCAGCGTCGGACTGCATGGTGCGCTGCATTTCCGCGCGGATCTTGGCGGTCGGCTGGCTACCCTTGGCGTTGCGCAGGCCGTCAAAGCGGGTCAGCGCCTTGTCCAGCACGCTGGCCGGCAGGTCCTTGTGCGGCGTGCCCGGCTGGATGAGCTCGGCGCAACGGTTGGCCACGGCGCGACCGAACACCACCAGGTCGAGCAGCGAGTTGGAGCCCAGGCGGTTGGCGCCGTGCACCGATACGCAAGCCGCTTCACCGATGGCGAACAGGCCCGGCACGACGGCGTCGACGTTGTCGCCGCGCTTCTGCACCACTTCGCCGTGATAGTTGGTGGGGATGCCGCCCATGTTGTAGTGGACGGTCGGGATCACCGGGATCGGCTCCTTGGTCACGTCCACGCCGGCGAAGATGCGCGCCGACTCTGCGATGCCCGGCAGACGCTCGTGGATCACTTCCGCGCCCAGGTGCATCAGGTTGATGTGGATGTGGTCCTTGTGCTCGCCCACGCCACGGCCTTCGCGGATCTCCATCGTCATGGCGCGGCTGACCACGTCACGCGAGGCGAGATCCTTGGCGTTCGGCGCATAGCGCTCCATGAAGCGCTCGCCGTTGGAGTTGGTGAGGTAACCGCCCTCGCCACGCACGCCTTCGGTGATCAAGCAGCCCGAACCGTAGATGCCGGTCGGATGGAACTGCACGAACTCCATGTCCTGCAGCGCGAGGCCCGCGCGCAGCACCATGCCGCCACCGTCGCCGGTGCAGGTATGCGCCGAGGTGGCGCTGAAGTACGCACGGCCGTAACCACCGGTGGCCAGCACCACGGCCTGGCCGCGGAAGAAGTGCAAGGTGCCTTCGTTCATGTCCAGCGCGAGCACGCCGCGGCACACGCCCTCTTCGTCGAAAACGAGGTCGATGGCGAAGTACTCGATGAAGAACGTGGCGTCATGCGCCAGCGCCTGCTGGTACAGCGTGTGCAGGATGGCGTGGCCGGTACGGTCGGCCGCGGCGCAGGTGCGCTGCGCGGTGCCCTTGCCGTAGTGCGTGGTCATGCCGCCGAACGGACGCTGGTAGATCTTGCCTTCCTCGGTACGCGAGAACGGCACGCCGTAGTGTTCCAGCTCGATGATGGCCGGGATCGCCTCGCGGCACATGTATTCGATCGCGTCCTGGTCGCCGAGCCAGTCCGAACCCTTGATCGTGTCGTAGAAGTGGAAGCGCCAGTCGTCCTCGCCCATGTTGCCGAGCGCTGCGGAGATGCCGCCCTGCGCCGCCACGGTGTGCGAACGGGTCGGGAACACCTTGGTGATGCACGCGGCCTTGAGGCCCTTCTCGGCCAGGCCGAAGGTGGCGCGCAGGCCCGCGCCACCGGCGCCGACCACGATCACGTCGTACTTATGCTGTTGGATCTTGTAGCTTTCCATCGAATCAGGCTCCCAGCGCCACGCGCAGCACGGCCATCAAGGTGGCCAACGTGCCGAGCACTGCAATGAACTTCACCAGCACCAGGAGGGAAACCTCCACCCAGCGGGTATGGACGTAATCTTCGATCACCACCTGCAGGCCGAGCACCGCGTGCCAGCACATGGCCAGCACAAAGGCGACCAGCAGCAGCGCGTTCCACGGCTTGGCGATCATGGTGCGCGCCGTGGCGTAGTCGGCGTGCAAGGCGCCCAGCACCGTCACCACGAACCAGATGCCCAGGAACACCAGCGCCGCGGCGGTGACGCGCTGCGTCCACCAATGACCGACACCGGACTGCGCCGAGCCAAGGCCGCGGGCGCGCTTCAAGGGATTGCGCAATTGCTTGCGCACGTCGTACTGCGGGCCGTTGGCGCTCATGCGGCACCTCCGGCGGTCAGCACGTAGGCCCACACGATGATGGTCAGCACCACGCTGCCGATGATCGAAAGCCAGCTGGAACGGACGAACTGCGGAATGGCGTAGCCCATGCCGCCGTCCTGGATCAGGTGACGGATGCCGTTGCACAGGTGGAAGAACAGTGCCCAGCTCCAGCCGATCATCAGGATCATGCCGATCGGGCTGCCCAGGCAGGTCTTGAACTGGTTATAGCTGTCTTCGCCGCTGGCGAGGGAGAACACACCCCACAACACGAGCAAGGTGCCGACGGAAAGGGCGATACCGGTAGCGCGGTGCACGATGGAGGTCACCATCTGCACTTGCCACTTATATATGCCCATGTGGGGAGAGAGCGGTCGTTGCGTGTCTGCCATGGCGGCTATCCTGGGTGGAATCGCTGATGCCCTTTACCGCCCTTCCCGTTCCGACGACGCCGACCAGAGCCGGCTCGGCGAATCAGAAGTCGATACAGCGCCCGTTCTTTTCCCAATCGCCGTAGCGGGTGGGATCGGGGGCCGCTCGCTCCGTCGAAGTCTTGTCCGTGCCTGGAACCGCAGGCACGGGAGCCTGTTCCGCTGGCGCGGACGCGGGCTTGGACTCAGTTTGGGAGGAGGTATCGGACATGGTGTATGAAAGCCGTAAAAGCGTAATACCTGCGTTAATGCAGCACAACCTTGACGACGGTGCGCCGCTCTGCCAGTAGGCCGTCAGCCCTTGTGTCCCGCCTACCCCGCCCTTACCTCCCTCTCTTATGCCTACCGACCTCTCCGCCCAGACCCTGTTGATCGAAGGCACCGACGCCGTTGCCTTTGCGCAAGCTCAGTTCACCAGCGATGTCCAGTCGCTTGCCGTCGGCCACTGGCAATTGAGCGCGTGGCTTGATGCCCAGGGCCGCGTGCTTGCCTTGTTCCACCTCGCACGACTCGCCGATGACTCGTTGCTGCTGCTGTTGCGCGGCGGCGATGCATCGTCGATGGCGGCATCGCTGCAACGCTTCGTGTTTCGTTCCAAGGTCAGACTGAGTGTGTTCGAACCGCGCGTGCTTGCTACCGGCGGAGCACTGGAGACGTACGCCGTGCATCGTGAAGGTGACGCGTACGTGTTCGGTTGCGGTGATCACCGCGTGATCGTCGGCGCTGCGCTTGCCGATGATGCGTGGCGAGCGCTGCAAGTTCGCGCAGGCTGGCCTTGGTTGCCCAATGACGCATTGGGCACGTTGCTGCCGCCTGCTATTTCGCTCGAGCGTCTGCAAGCGGTTGCGTTCGACAAAGGCTGCTATCCCGGCCAGGAAATCGTGGCGCGCCTGCACTATCGCGGCGGGCACAAGCGGCATATGCATTGCGTCGTATTGTCGCAGTTTGTGAGCGGGGGCACCGTGCTGCACCGTAACGGCGACAACGGCATTCAATTGCTGGATGTGGCGAATGACGATGCAACCTTTCGAGCGCTTGCAGTCATAGACGATGGTCTAATGAATTCGCTTGATGATGCATCGCGTATCGACACTGACGAAGGCATTCGTTTGCATGTCGTGCAGAGTTGGCCTGCATGATGAAAACAATCAAGCGCAAAGATTCACGAAGCGAGATGGCAATGTGAGTGTGACGTGAACCTGAACTGCAAGGCACTTGCCAGATCAGAAACCGGCCACTAGTCTCGCCAACCAATTCGACAGACACCCACAGCCCGGGTGTCCACATACGCGACGAACCGGAGGGGTCCGGATCAGCGCGACCCGACAGAGATGTCGGTGTATCCAATGCCGCCCTTGGCGCGGCTGACGTTGCAGGCAACGCGGTCCTTAGTACCCGATCTATGCCCTTGCAGCACCACAAGTTTTGAGCGGCACCGGAACAGCCGCTCGACTGGCCACAATCCCGTGGCAAACCGCCTGACCACAAGTTTCGGTCGCGGCGATCAATCCAGGTGGAACGGCCTGCCCGCCCGTCCACCGCAACGGCGCGCGAAGTCAGCAGTACCGACCTCACGCGTACAGCACGTTGGAGGCAGACTCAATGAAACTTTCCATGCTGTTGTGGTTAGCGTCCGTGCTACCCCAGCCCCTCGCGGACCAGACCTGCCTGGCCACGACGGTGTATCTCGAGGCACGCAGTGAATCGACCCTCGGCCAGTATGCCGTGGCCGAAGTTGCTCTTCGTCGTCGCGACCGCGGCACGTGGGGCGACAATGTTTGCGAGGTGGTCAAGTCGCCGCGACAGTTCGCACTGACAACCACCGCAAGCACATTCGAAGTGACCGATCTGAACTCCTGGACCAAGGCGTGGAAGATTGCTGGCGATTCGATCAGCAATTGGAGCCTGCCAAAGGGAGAGCGCACCGTGTACGTGCCGCAAGCAGATCATTTCGCCACGCTTGCCGTCACCACCGCGTGGTCGACGAAACGCGTCAAGACCATCGGCGAACACGCGTTCTACGCGGTCAGCAACTAAGCAAACCCCTCCCCATAAAAAAAGGCCCTCGCAAGAGGGCCTTTTTATTTGGACGTCCAGACGTCTTTACGTCAGAGTCGATACACAAGGTTGTTGCGGATCTGCACGTAGTCGCCGGGGCGAACCTGCGGATCGGCCGCCTGCGTCACCGTGGCATAGCGGCCGTCGTCCAGCTTGATGGTGACCTGCCATGCGACATCAGGACCGCTATTGTTCTTGCCGACCTGATTGCCGATGGCGCCGCCCGCCACCGCACCAGCCACGGTGGTCAGGGCCTTGCCGCTGCCGCCACCGAACTGGTTGCCGATCACGCCGCCAGCGATGCCGCCGATGACCATGCCCAGCGGCGACGATTCCTTCTGGGTCTGGATCTGCCGCACGTCACTGACCACGCCACACTGCTCGCAACGGTTGGAAGCGCCGCTGTAAGCCACCTGGCGCTGCGGTGGCGTCTGGCAACCGGAAAGCAGCGCAACAGCGGAAACAAGTCCTACGACAGCCAAATGTCTAAGCAGTGTTTGCATGGCGTGAATCCTCAGTGAGCGTCGGAAACGGCTACCACACCTTCCTGTACCTGCAGCCTGTCACCCGGATCGTGATCCATTCGTACAGTGCGGGTCACGCCGTTGTACTCGTAACTCACATCGTATGCCACCACCTTGTCGCCAGCGCTGCCGGCCACTGTGGTGCATTTACGCTGCGTGGTTTGCTGGGTGGCGTTTGCCTGGTGATTGGCCTGGATTTCATGACCTGCATAGCCACCACCGACCGCGCCTGCCACCGTCGCCAAGGTGCGGCCCTTGCCGCCGCCGACCTGGTTGCCGAGCAAGCCACCCGCCACGGCACCAATGGCCGTACCAGCAATCTGGTGGGTGTCCTGCACGGGCTTGTGCGTGGTCACCACCTCGTCATGACATACCTGCTGCGGCGCACTCGCGGCCTCACGGACCGGCGTCACGCTCGTCACGCGCGCGTACTTGGCACCATCGGCAGCCCCTTGCTGCTGCGCAGCGGCGCCCACGCCACCGTCAGCATTCGCGTCCCGATTACACGCCGAAAGACCCAACACCAATACACCGGCGAAACCGACATGCAGCGCCGAAACGACCAACCTGTTCATAATGCTCTCCTAGTGGGACCAGCGGAGCGCCCCCGCTCCTGCTTGAATTCGATCCCAGCGCAATCATTGAACCTCTGGATCACTGAATGCTCGCTTAGACCGAAGCCGCGCATTGTTTCAAATTCAGGAAGCCCCGTACTGTGCTCGAACTCACCGACAGCCACGCGCACATCGATGATGCGAGTTTTGCGTCTGACCGCGACGCCATGTTCCAGCGTGCCCGCGACGCCGGCATCAGGCACATCGTGGTTCCGGCGATCGACCGTACATCGTGGCCGCGCATCGCCTCGCTGGCGGCCGACCAGACCTGCGTGCTGCCCGCGTATGGCATGCATCCGATCTATCTCGACGAACATCGCCCCGAGCACCTCGATGAGCTCAGCGCTTGGCTGAAGGCGCATCGCGCGGTCGCCGTGGGCGAAATCGGCCTGGACTATTTCCTGCCCGAACTCGATGTCGAGCAGCAGCGGTTTTACTTCCAGCAGCAGTTGCAGATCGCGCGCGAGTTCGATCTGCCGGTGATCGTCCATGCGCGACGCGCGATGGATGAAGTCACCTCCACCATGCGCCGCATGGGCGGATTACGTGGCGTGGTTCACAGTTTTTCCGGCAGCCAGCAACAGGCAGAGCGGCTATGGGAGCTGGGCTTCTACCTGGGCATCGGCGGACCGGTGACGTATGAACGCGCACAACGACTTCGTCACATCGTCGCGACCATGCCTGTCGAACGATTGCTGCTGGAGACGGATGCGCCCGACCAGCCCGGCGCCTGCCATCGCGGCGAGCGCAACGAGCCGTCGAACATGGTCGAAGTGCTGCATGTGATCGCCGAGCTACGCGGCGTGAGCCCCGAGGCCATCGCCGAAGCCACCACCCGCAACGCCCGGAATCTGTTCCGGTTCGACTGACCCTTGCGGGCCGCTCGAGCCCGGTGCTAGCCTAATTACTTCACTGGCGAACTATTCTTTGGTGAAATGAAGCGCATGCATGAATGCCTCGACCATATGGACGAGGGAATTGGTCGCGTCAGCGAGATCTTCCCGGACCTTCCCGTCCAGGAAGTGGTACTTACGCGCCTGTTGCTGCTGGTCGGCGGCACCTTGCTCGGCGAGCTGGAAAGCAAGCTCAAGCCCCACGGCTTGAACGACAGCGATTTCCGCACGCTGATGATGATCTACAGCAGCCCCACCGGCAGCGCGACGCCCACCGAGTTGTGCGAGTACGCGCAGCAAGGCGCCACCAACATGACGCGCATCGCCAACGTGCTGGTCAAGGGCGGACTGATCACGCGGGCCACCAGCGCAGAAGATCGACGCCGCGTCGTGCTCAGCATCACCACCGCCGGCAAGCGACTGGTGCGAAAGATTCTTCCGCCGCTCTTCCCGAACGTTCATGGCGCCTTCGCCTCGTTGAGTGCTGCCGACAAGCGCACGCTCGACCGCCTGCTGCGCCAGATCGCCATCAACATCGACACGCTCACTCAGCCGGACGCTGGTCCATGACTCCTCACTCCCTCTTACGCCACGGACTCGGCCGTCGCGCGCTGCTTGCCTGCGCGATCGCTGTTGCTGTTGCGGGCTGTTCCATTCCCGCCAAGTTGAATCGGCCACCGGTGCGCGACGACGTTCCGCTCGCCGGCCTCCAGACCGGCCATCGCGCCGGCTGGCCCGATGCCGCATGGTGGAAGCAGTACAACGACCCGCAGCTCGACCAGCTGATCGATCTGGCGATGAAGGATTCGCCGGATCTGGCCCAGGCCAAGTCGCGGGTGGATTCGGCGCAGCAGAACATTCGTGCGGCCACAGCGCAGGCCGGGCTCAGCGTGAATGGCAGCGCGCAGGTCGAGCGTCAGCGCCTCAGCGAAACCGGCCTGATTCCGCCGAAATTCCTCGGTTTCACCTGGTACAACCAGGGCGATATCGGCGTGCAGGCACAGTACGACTTCGACTGGTGGGGCAAGAAGCGCAACACCATCGAGTCGGCGGTGGATCAGGCGCATGCTGCCGAAGCGCAGCACAGCGCGGCGGCGCTCGCCATCCAGAGCAATGTCGCCGATACGTACTTTGGCTGGCTCGCCGATCAGAACCGCATCGCCCTGGCCAAGCAAACCGTACAGACGGCCGAACAGCTTGAGCAGATCGCGCAGCTGCGCGTGAAGCAAGGGGTGGATCGCCCGGATACGGTGCAGTCGGCCAGGGCGCAGACCGCGTCCGCACGGCAGATGCTGGTGGTGCTCCAAAGCTCCGCGCGCATTCGTGAGGCCGCGCTCGCCAGCCTGTGCGGCGTGTCGCCGGCCCAGCTGCCTGCCTTGCAGCCGCGTGTGCTGCCTGAGGTCACCACCGGGCTGCCGGACAATGTCGGCGTCGACCTGATCGCGCGCCGTCCCGACATCGCCGCCAGCCTCTGGCAGGTGGAATCGGCGTTGCGCCAGACCGATGTGGCGCGTGCGGAATTCTTCCCTGACATCAGCATCAGTGCGATGGCGGGCTTGTCGAGTATCGATCTCGACAAGATGTTCAACGCCGGCAGCCGCGTGTTCGGCCTGACCCCGGCCCTGCACCTGCCCATCTTCACCGGCGGCCTGCTGGAGGCGAACTATGGCGTGAGCAAGGCCCAGCTCGGCGCCGCCGTGGCGCAGTACAACAGCACGGTGTTGAGCGCCGCACGCGATGTCGCCACCCAAAGCCTGACCGCCGATCAGATCCAGGATCGCCGCAAGCAGCAGGCCCGTGAAATCGCCGCCAACCAACAACTGCTCGCCAATGCGCAGTCGCGCGTCAAGCGCGGCGTGAGCGACAGCCGCGAATCGTTGAGTGCGCAGGCGGATCTTCTGCAACAGCAGGACAGCGATGTGACGCTGCAAGGTCAGGCGCTCTCCACCGATATCTCGCTGATCAAGGCGCTGGGCGGCGGCTACCGCGCCAGCCTGCCGGCCCAGGCATCCAGCGACCGCCCCTCTTCCCCTTTGAACCTTTCCGGAGACGCCCCGAATGAGCGCCACTGATTCCGACGTCAAGAAGAACAACAACGACGACAACGACAGCGGCATGGCGGCGAAGGATCCCGCCAAGCGCCGTCGCGCGCTGTTCATCGTTGCCGCCGTGTTCGTGCTGGCCGCCGTGGCGTGGCTACTGCTGTGGCTGTTCGTGTTCTCCACCCGCGAGAAGACCGACAACGCCTATGTCGGTGGCAACCAGGTGGCGATTTCCGCACAGGTGCCCGGCATCGTGGTGGCCATCCTGGCCGACGACACGCAGCGCGTTGAAGCCGGCCAGGTGCTGGTGAAGCTCGACAACACCGACGCCGACGTCCGCCTGCAGCAGATGAGCAGCGCGCTCGCGCAGGCCGTGCGCCAGGTGCGCCAGCAGACCGAGTCGGCGACCAGCGCCGATGCCCAGGTGGCCAAGGCCCGCGTTGACCTGAAGAAGGCTCAGGCCGATCTTGCCCGTCGCGCACCGCTGGTGGCCGCGCAGGCCGAAGCACCGGAAACCGTGCAGCACCTGCGCGATGCCGTCGACCAGGCGCAGGCCTCGCTCGATGCGGCACAGGCACAGGCTGCCGCGTCGCATGCCGCCATCGAAGGCACCCGCATCGCCACCAACCCGGCGGTGGAACAGGCGCGCGCCAATTACCGTTCGGCCTGGATCGCCGCACAGCGCAACAGCATCTACGCACCGGTCACCGGCTATGTGGCGCAGCGCAGCGTGCAGGTGGGCAATAGCGTGCAGCCCGGCCA
>Ga0209672_101221_pt1 | contig 10373 bp, 3 predicted proteins | sample AraplaCol_mMS_r2_FD_184273 | JGI IMG/M metagenome (GOLD analysis project Ga0209672, IMG submission 184273) | Arabidopsis root microbial communities from North Carolina, USA - plate scrape CL_Col_mMS_r2 (SPAdes) (version 2) | ecosystem: Host-associated > Plants > Roots > Endosphere | place: USA...
CCTGATTCCCCATCTGTCGCATCCTCTGATACGTCGCGAGTAGATGCTGCAACCTCCTGATGAGAAGGAGGAAAAGCCATGGCGAAGAATCCCGTGCAGTTCCAGCCCGGCATGAGTTTGACGAAATTTCTCGACGACTATGGCACCGAGCAGCAGTGTCGTGAGGCGCTAGCCAGGGCGCGTTGGCCCAAAGGATTCCGCTGTCAGGACTGTGATCATACCGGTCATTGCTATCTGATAGGTCGCGGTGTGTATCAGTGCAACCGATGCAAGCGGCAAGTATCGCTGACCGGCGGCACACTGTTTGCGGACACCAAGCTACCGCTGCGCACCTGGTTTCTTGCCATCTATCTGCTAACGCAGCACAAAAATGGCATTTCAGCACTGGCGCTGCGCCGGCAGTTGGGGGTGTCCTACAACACCGCGTGGCTGATCAAGCACAAGCTGATGCAGGCGATGGTCGAGCGCGACAGCGGGCAGTCCTTGGGTGGCATCGTACAAATGGATGATGCCTATTGGGGTGGCGAACGGCACGGCGGTGGCGTGGGACGCGGCAGTCCAGGCAAGACGCCCTTCGTGGCAGCGGTGCAATGCACGCCCGAAGGCCACCCTGTCGCCATGCGGATGGATGTGGTGTCGGGGTTTCGCAGAGCCGTGCTGGCCGTGTGGGCACAACGCTATTTGGCGCCCGGCACGGCCGTGGTCTCCGACGGCCTGTACTGCTTTACCAGTGTCGTTGCCGCCGACTGTACGCATACGGCCATTCCCACCGGTGGCGGCGCCCCCGATCTGGCGCACCCGATTTTCTGGTGGGTCAACACCATGCTCGGTAACGTCAAGAATGCGCTTCATGGCACCTACCATGCGCTGCGCCCGAAATATCTGCAACGCTATCTGTCTGAGTTCTGCTACCGCTTCAACCGTCGCTTTGATCTGGCCGCATTGATACCTCGGCTCATTGTCGCTGCGGCCAGGACGCCGCCCCTGAGCTATCGCCTCGCAACGTTGGATGCGTGATATGGGGAATCAGGTAATGAAAAGGGGATTTAAACGTGAACTTGCAGCATCAAAACATCGCATTGGCGATACGCATCGCCCTGGTATTCGGCGGCAGCACACTGGTAATGGCCGCAGTCGCACAAAACACTCCCCCGCCACCGACACAAACCGATCAGGCAACGCAGAACAATGCGCAGCAACCAACCACAACAGCACCGCCACCAAACAATTCAAAAACCCTGCAGACGGTTACTGTTACCGGCTCCTTGATTCGCAGCGTTGACGTGGAGACAGCACAGCCAGTCACCGCCATCACACATGAAGCCATCCAGCAGCAAGGCTTCGTCAGCGTCGGGCAGATATTGCAGAACGTTTCGTCGGTCGGCTCTCCCGGCACCAGCAATCAGAGCTCGCTAGGCAACATCGTCGGCAGCTATGCCAGCTTGCGCGGCCTGGGTGCGCCCCGCACACTGATCCTGGTAGATGGGCAACGCTATACCACCGACATCTTCGGCCAGACCGATCTCAGCACAATCCCCAGTTCGCTGATCGATAGCGTGGACATCCTGCAGGACGGCGCCTCATCGATCTACGGCTCGGATGCGATTGCCGGCGTAGTCAATATCCACACGCGAAACGTGAATGGCCTTTACCTGGATACCTATAACAGCACCTACGCACCAGGCAACTTTGGCAAGCAAAACCAATTCAGCCTGACCGGTGGGCACAAGTTTTCGCGCGGCTCGTTTACTTTCAACATCTCGATTCAGAACCAGAATCAGATCATGGCACCGGAAACATGGCTAAGCCGATACGGCTACGGCAGCTTTCCACAGTATCCGCAGTCTGTGCAGCCGTCTGATTATGGAACCATTGTGGGCGTTACGGGCCCAGCCAGCGGCAGCTTTACTTCCGCATTGACCGTCAACGCGGGTCAGGACGGCAGGAACATCGCCAACTATCATCCCAATACCTTCGGCTCGCTCTATCCTTCGCCTTATTTCGCCAATGACTACGCCAATCAAGCGCAGTATGAAACATTCGTTCCGAACAATCGGTTGAAGTCATACACGCTCAAGGGCGATTACCAGATTACCGACCATATCAAGGCCGTATTCACCGGCACCTACAACAGCAATAACGCCACGGACTATATCGGCGGCTATCCGCTGAGCTCTCAAACGCCCGCCAACGGCGTCAACCTGGCCAACGCACTCGGCCTGCCGGCGGGCAGCCTTGGTGCGGCATGGTTCCCAATGCTCTCGCCGAACAGCTACTACAACCCGTTGCCGGGCAACACGGTCTCATTCAATTTGCCGCTGTCCCAACCCAATCGCGTCAACACCAATAACATCAAGCAATACGGGTTCCGCGCAGGTCTTGAAGGAGAATTTTCACTAGGCCAGCACGAATTCAACTGGAACGCGGGTTACAGTGATTATCGCTACATCGAAGATAGCGGAGGCCCCGGCAACTTGAACCTGGTGCATCTGTACTATGCGATTGGGCCATCCTTCTTGGGGTCGGATGGCGCCGTGCATTGCGGCACTCCAGGCAATGTTGTTGCCGGCTGCGTACCACTCAATCCGTTCGCCGGCTCGGGCGGGTTGACGCCAGCGGAAATCAATTATCTCAATTACAACTACTTCACCCATTCCTGGAGTCAGACGCGCAACGTCGAGGCCAACTTGAGTGGCGACATGTTCACCCTGCCGCAGTCGCTGGGAGAGGGCGACGCAACCTTTGCAGTGGGTGCTGATCACCGTGATGTTTCCGGCGGCGTCACGCCCGATCCCTACACGCAGGGAGGGCTTAATACCAATCTGCAACAAAATCCTGGCGCGGGCTCCTACGGCATCAACGAAGCCTATGCCGAAATCAACATTCCCTTGCTCAAGGACCTACCCGGCGCACAGCTGTTCAACATCGACATTTCGCACCGTTTCTCCCACTACTCCAACTTTGGCGACACCAACAACAACTCCTACAAAATCTCCTATCAGCCGATCAACGATCTGCTGATTCGCGCGAGCTACGGCACCGGCTTTCGGGCACCATCGATTTCCGACCTGTACGGCGGCACGATGCAGAGTTTCACCATCTATACCGATCCTTGCGACGTCACGTATGGCCTGACTGCCGACCCGACGGTGGCACAGCGTTGTCTTGCCGGCTTCGGCGGTCTGCGTGGTGTTGGTCCAGGCTTCACGCAGCTCACTGCCATCGGCATGCCCGTAACCGGCCCCAACAGCCCCAGCACGACACCGTATTACACGGGCGCCAACGCGGCACTAAAGCCCGAGACGTCCAAGAACTACACGGCCGGCATCGTCTACAGCCCAAGCTGGCTGACGGGTTTCAACCTGACGCTGGATGGGTATCGCATCCGCGTCGACAACATCATTACCCTGCCTACCGCCAACAGCATCTTGAACAACTGCTATCAGCTGGGCGAAACGCAGCAGTGCACGCAGTTCCAGCGCTCACCAGCGAACGGCCAAGTCATCAACCTGCTGCAAGCCCTGGTCAACGAAGGCTTTGTGGATGAACGTGGCGCTGATGTGTCACTGAGCTACCTTTTTCCCGAAACACCCGTCGGGAAGTTCAAGGTCGACACTACCGGCACCTACATCAACTCATTGAAGGAACAAACAGTGGCCGGCGGCCCGGTCGTCGGCTGGAACGTGGGGGCCTATGACCCGAATCTCGGCCCGGTATGGCGTTTTCGCGACGTGACCAACGTCAACTGGTCGTGGGGCAACTTCGGCGCTACCTGGACCGTTCGCTACTTTTCGTCGTTGAAGGAACCCTGTCGGGGAAATGACACCAACCTGCAAATGTATTTTCCATGTAACGAGCCCGATAGCTTCGTGCAAGGCGGTCAAGGGGCCTATCGCCAAGGCGCGCTGGCGTTCAACGATCTGCAGTTCAGTTGGAGGGCGCCATGGCATGGCCAGATCTCCGTAGGTGCCACCAATCTTTTCAATCGGCACGCGCCCCTCAGCTATAACGGCGTGCAAAACGTGGCCGGCCCGCTGGGCCCGACCGGTACGGATGGTTTTACTCAGTATGGCTACAACCCGCAGTACGACTTCGGCCGCGTGGTGTATCTGAAGTACGACCAGAAGCTGTTCTAGGGCGCACGGGCTGTATCCAGACGAGCCCCTCTCTGCTGGAGAGGGGTTCTGCGTGCTGTCCGGCGCTATTTCCGGCGCTATTTGATATTCGCGCGTGCCCACGCGTATTTCACGTTAATCGGCATGTCCCAGCCGCAGGAAATCCCTTCCTTTCGCGCTCCGCCAAACAAAGGCAGCAGTCAGCAAAACATTGCGAACGCATATTCATGCGTGACGATTCATACGTTATTGCGTCATCACATCATCTGCATGGCAACTGTGTTTCATCTAAGGCTAACAAGCCGAGCGGATACGCATGGTAGGCCATGAAAAATTTGGCAGGCGGGGAAGCCTGCAAGCCTTTGGTTCCATAACAAGATGGGGACGAACGTGAACTTGCAACATCACAACATCGCACTGGCGATACGTATCGCCTTGGCATTCGGAGGGAGCGCACTGGCAGCAGTAGCTACTGCACAAGACACGACACCGCCGCCCGCAACGGGCCAGGCCGCGCCAACCACGACTCAACCACCTTCGCAGTCGCAACCCTCATCCACGGCAACACCGCAGCAAAACAACTCCAAAACCCTGCAAACCGTGACCGTCACCGGTTCGCTGATTCGCAGCGTGGATGTGGAGACGGCGCAGCCGGTTACGCAGATCACACATGAAGCGCTGCAACAGCAAGGCTTCGTCAGCGTCGGGCAGATTTTGCAGAATGTGTCATCGGTGGGTTCGCCCGGCACCAGCAATCAAAGCTCGCTGGGCGACGTCGTCGGTCAGTATGCGAGTCTGCGTGGGCTGGGCGCGCCGCGCACGCTGATCCTGGTGGATGGCGAGCGCTATACCACGGACATCTTCGGTCAGACTGATCTCAGCACCATTCCCAGTTCGCTGATCGACAGCGTGGAAATCCTGCAGGACGGCGCGTCATCGATTTACGGTTCGGATGCGATTGCCGGCGTGGTGAACATTCACACCCGCAACGTCAATGGTTTGTACCTGGATACCTACAACAGCACCTATGCGCCAGGTAACTATGGCAAGCAAAGCCAGTTCAGCCTGACTGGCGGGCATAAATTCTCGCGCGGCTCGTTCACCTTCAACATTTCGATTCAGAACCAGAATCAGATCATGGCGAACCAGACGTGGCTGACTCGCTACGGCTACGGCAGTTTTCCGCAGTATCCGCAATCGGTGCAGCCATCCGATTACGGCACGATTCTGAGCGCGACGGGTCCGGCGAGCACGCTTTATCCGTACCCGCTTACGGTCAACGCGGGCCAGAACGGGCAGAACATTGCCAACTATCATCCCAATACATTCGGGGTGATTTATCCCACGCCATATTTTGCCAACGATTATGCGAATCAGGCGGCGTACGAAACGTTCATTCCCAACAATCGCCTGAAGTCGTATACGTTGAAGGGTGACTACAAGATCACCGACAACATCAAAGCCGTGTTTACCGGCACATACAACAGCAACAATGCCACCGACTACATCGGAGGCTATCCTTTGAGTTCGCTCACGCCGGCCAACGGCGCAAATCTGGCCAACGCACTTGGGCTACCTGCAGGCAGTCTTGGCGCCGCATGGTTTCCGACACTTTCGCCCAACAGCTATTACAACCCGCTGCCTGGGAACACGGTTTCGTTCCAGTTGCCGCTGTACGAGCCCAATCGCGTGGTGGTGAACAACATCAAGCAATACGGCTTCCGCGCCGGCTTGGAAGGCGAGTTTTCGGCCGGCCAGAACGAATTCAACTGGAACGTCGGCTACAGCCTTTATCGCTACATCCAGGACATGGGCGGCCCGGGCAATCTCAATCTGGTGCATTTGTATAACGCGATCGGGCCCTCTTTCCTGGCCTCTAACGGACAGGTGGAATGCGGCACGCCAGGCAACGTGATCGCCGGCTGCGTACCGCTCAATCCGTTCTCCGGTTCGGGTGGATTGACGCCCGCGGAGATCAACTATCTCAACTACGACTTCTTTACCCACTCCTGGAGTCAGGCTCGCAACATCGAAGCCAATTTGAGCGGTGACATGTTCACGCTGCCGCAGTCGCTGGGCGAAGGCGACGTGACGTTTGCCGTCGGCGCCGATCACCGCGATGTATCCGGTGGCGTGACGCCGGACGTCTATACACAGCAGGGGCTCAATACCAACTTGCAGCAAAATCCCGGCCGTGGCTCGTATGGCATCAACGAAGCCTACGCCGAAATCAACGTGCCCTTGCTCAAGGATCTGCCAGGTGCGCAGCTGCTGAATTTCGACGTGTCGCACCGTTTCTCGCATTACACCAACTTCGGCGACACCAACAACAACTCGTACAAGATCTCCTGGCAGCCGATCACCGACCTGATGGTGCGCGCCAGTTACGGAACCGGTTTTCGTGCGCCGTCCATCTCCAATCTGTACGGCGGCACGATGCAGAGCTTTACCAGTTATACCGATCCCTGCGATGTCAATTACGGCCTGACCGCCAACCCGGCGGTGGCACAGCGTTGCCTCAATGGTTTTGCCAGCCTGCCCGCCGTCGGCCCTGGCTTTACGCAGCTGACCACCACGGGCGTGCCGGTGACCGGGCCCAACAGCGGCAGCACCACGCCGTTCTACACCGGTGCCAACGCGGCGCTGCGGCCTGAGACGTCCAAGAACTACACCGCGGGCATCGTGTACAGCCCGAGCTGGCTGTCCGGTCTCAATGTCACCCTCGATGGCTATCGTATCCGCGTCGATAACATCATCACCCTGCCCTCGGCCAACAGCATCCTGGATAACTGCTATCAGCTGGGTGTTGCGCAGCAGTGTTCGCAATTCCAGCGCTCGGCGGCCAACGGGCAGGTCATCAATCTGTTGCAGGCGCTGGTCAATGAGGGTTTCGTCGATGAACGCGGCGCTGATATCTCGCTGAGCTATCTGTTCCCCGACACGCCGGTGGGCAAGTTCAAGATCGACACCTCCGGCACGTACATCAATTCACTGCATGAGCAGACCGTGGCCGGTGGGCCAGTGGTGAGCTGGAACGTGGGTACGTACGATCCGGTGCTTGGCCCGATGTGGCGTTTCCGCGACGTCACCAACCTCAACTGGTCGTGGGGCAATTTCGGTGCGACGTGGACGGTTCGCTATTTCTCGTCGTTGAAAGAACCATGCCGGCCGGATGCGGCCAATTTACAAATGTATTTCCCGTGCAATGAGCCCGATGCCTTTGTGCAGGGCCAGCAAGGTGCGTACCGCCAAGGCGCGCTGGCTTTCAACGATTTGCAGTTCAGCTGGAAAGCACCGTGGCATGGGCAGATTTCGGTGGGCGCCACCAACCTGTTCAATCGCCGTGCGCCGCTCAGCTATACCGGTGCGGAAAGCGTGATTGGTCCGTTGGGCCCGACCGGTACGGATGGTTTTACGCAGTATGCGTACAACCCGCAGTATGACTTTGGACGGGTGGTGTATTTGAAGTATGACCAGAAGTTGTTTTGAGAGAGATGGTGACTCAGTGCGTGCTGGTTGCATTCGATCAGCATGGCGCTAAAGCACAAGCAACCCCACCCCGACCCTCCCCTGCCGCCGCAGGGGAGGGAGTGCATCGCAACGGTGCGAGGTGTCCGCGTGAACGTGTAGGCTGGGATGACATCCCAGCTTGCTTGTGGTTTCCAGTGCTGGGGTTTCATCCCAGCCTACGTGGGTTCACGACTCGCGCGCGAGCAAGCGCTGCCGTTGGCCTTTGCGTTCACGCCGGCGCGCACGTCGCGCGGCCCAGCGCTCGCTGAGGCACGAGAAGATCACATACAACGCCGGCGTGCTGAGCAAGGTGAGGCTTTGCGAAATCACTAGGCCGCCGATCAATGCGATACCGAGCGGACGGCGCAGGTCGGAACCTTCACCAAGGCCGATCGCAATGGGCAATGCGGCAAGAATCGCCACCATGGTGGTCATCATGATCGGACGGAAGCGCACCAGGCTTGCTTCGCGCGCGGCTTCCAGCGGTGTCTTGCCGTGCTCGCGCTGCGCGACGAGGGCGAAGTCGATCATCATGATCGCGTTCTTCTTCACGATGCCGATCAGGAGCACCAGCGCGATCTGCGCAATCACGGACAGATCCGTGTTGGTGAACCACAACGCGAGCAACGCACCGACACCCGCGGCAGGCAGCGTGGAAAGAATGGTGACCGGATGGATCAGGCTTTCATAAAGAATGCCCAGCACGATGTACACCACGACAATCGCGCCAAAAATCAGCCACAGGGCGCCGCTCTGCGATTCCTGGAAACGGCGGAAGTCGCCGCCCACGTCGAGCTTGATGTCGCCGGGCATGCGCATGTTGTCGGCCGTGGCCTGCACGATCTTCAAGGCTTCGCCCATGCTTACGTCGGGTGCGAGATTGAAGCTGAGGCTCATGGTGGTGTACTGATTCAAGTGCGTCACCTGTGTTGGCGCCACCCCCGGCTCCTGATGCGCAAAGGCAGACAGCCGCACCATCTTGCCGCTGCTCGAACGCACCAGGATGTCGTCGATCGATCGTGGCGTGGCCGTCTGTCCGGCCACCGCGTTGACCACCACTTTGTATTGGTTGAGATCAGCGTAGATGTTGCTTATCTGGCGTTGGCCGAACGAATCGTAGATGGCCGAATCGATAGTGCCGACATTGACCCCCAAGCGCGCAGCCTTGTCGCGGTCGATGACGATGTTCTGTTGCAGGCCGGCATCATCCAGATCGCTTCCCACATCCCGCAGCTTGGGGTTCTTTCTCAGCTCATCGACCAGCTTGGGCAACCAGAACTGCAGCTTGGCGGTGTTGTCCCCGCGCAGCGACATCTGATACTGCGCGCCCTGGCTGGTACCACCGCCGCCGAAGCTGGGCAGATCCTGGATGGCGCGCAGGCGTACGTTGAGATCGGGATATTGCGCGGCTTTTTTGCTGAGCCGCGTCAGCACGGCAAAGGTATCTTCCGTGCGCCCTTGTGCATGGGTCTTGAGCTGGATGTCGAAGGTGCCGGCCGTGCCGGTGCGCGTGCTGCCCAGGCGCGAACCCACCACAGCTATGTCGCGATCGCGTAGCAGCATGTCGATCAGGCGTTGCTGGCGCGCCACCGCATCCTGGAAGGACACGGTGGCGCCGGATGTGGCGCGACCGCGAATCAGGCCGGTGTCCTGCATCGGGAACAGACTGCTCTTGATCTGGCCGGACATCACGATCGCCACCGTCACGCCAATCAGGATCAATGGCGTAAGCGACAACAGCAAGGCATGGCGCAGCGAGAAATCCAGTGCGCGCTGATAGAACGTCAACATGCCCTCATGCATGCGATCGATCGCACGGCCCAGCTTTGAACTCGCCTTCGCATCGCGATGGCCCTGTAGAAACAGGCCGCACAGCGACGGCGTGAGCGTGAGCGACACCAGTGCCGAAATAACGATCGCACCGACCAGCGTCAACGTGAATTCCTTGAAGAACATGCCGGTAATGCCTGGCATGAACAGCAGCGGGATGAAGACGGCCACCAGCGATGCCGTGATCGACACGATGGTGAAGCCGATTTCGCGCGCACCGGCCAGGGCTGCTTCCATGCGCGTCATGCCCTGGTCGATATGGCGGATGACGTTTTCGATCACCACGATCGCATCGTCCACCACGAAGCCGATGGCGATCACACCCGCCAGCAGCGTGAGATTGTTCAGCGTGAACCCCATCGCGTACATGACCACGGCCGCGCCAGCTAATGACAGCGGCACGGCCACGGCGGCAATCAATGTCGGCGCCAGCCGGCGCAGAAACAGCGCCATCACCAGTACCACCATCGCCAGGCTGATCAGCAGAGTGGCCTGCACTTCATGCAGCGATGCGCGAATGGTGGGCGTGCCATCGAAATACGGCGTGAGCTTGGTGCCGGGTTGCAGATAGTTGCTCAGCAGCGGCACTTCCGCTTTCACGCGATCGGTCACGTCGATGATGTTCGCGTCCGATTGCCGGTACACGTACATCAGGATCGCCGGCTTGCCCTGGAACCAGGCGGCCTGGTACGCGTCCTGCTGTCCATCGTAGACACGCGCCACATCCTTGAGCCGTACCTGTGCGCCCTTGCCGTTGTTGGCGATCACCAGATTGGCGAAGTCGGCCGCCGTATGCAGCGCATCGTCGGCTTCCACCGCCATGGTGGTGTTGCCGTCCGAGAGGAATCCCTTCGGCTGGAGCACGTTCGCGGCCGTCAGCGCATTGCGTAGCTGGTCGGGCGACAACCCCTTGGCGTT
>Ga0209672_101223_pt1 | contig 10369 bp, 12 predicted proteins | sample AraplaCol_mMS_r2_FD_184273 | JGI IMG/M metagenome (GOLD analysis project Ga0209672, IMG submission 184273) | Arabidopsis root microbial communities from North Carolina, USA - plate scrape CL_Col_mMS_r2 (SPAdes) (version 2) | ecosystem: Host-associated > Plants > Roots > Endosphere | place: USA...
AGAAGTTCCGCATCTGGCGCCTGTACCTCGCCGGCTGTGCCTATGCGTTCGAGCACGACGACGTGTCGATCTATCAAGTCGTCTGCCGCCGCGCCGGCCGCAGCGCCCAGACGTTGCCATGGTCCCGCCGCTACATGTACGATCGGCCGCTTGAAGAAACGCGTACAAGCACCGCGCCCCTTGCGGCCATCAATGGACGATAGCAAAGAAGACCCTCAATTCGACCTTTTCGGCGCATTGCCGGCGCCCGACGGCGCGCCCGACACCTCCGGGGAACCTGAGAACACCGAGCCGGCTCGGGCCGGCGCGGCCAAACCCGCCAACGGTGGGCGCCGCGCTCGGCCGGTGCTGCCGCCGGCGTTCCCGCCCGAGCTTGACGAACTGGCCGGCCGGTTGCCGCCGCACATCCACCTGGGCACGTCGTCCTGGTCGTTTCCGGGTTGGGAAGGCATCGTCTACGGCGAAGCCTACAGCGACTCGAAGCTCTCCCGCGATGGGCTCGCCGCCTACGGAGTCCATCCGCTGCTGCGCACGGTCAGCCTCGACCGATCGTTTTACGCACCGCTTTCGATCGCCGAGTATTTGCGTTACGCGCAACAAGTGCCCGACGACTTCCGTTTCATCGTCAAAGCGCCGGCCTCCGTGACGGATGCCACGGTGCGGGGCGAACGCGGCGAGCCCGTTGCCGACAATCCCTGCTTTCTCGACGCGGGCCTCGCGGCTCGGGACTTCGTGGAGCCGTGCCTGGCCGGTCTTGGCGCGAAAGCCGGTGTGCTGGTGTTTCAGTTCTCACCGTTGCCCGAACGGATGCTCGCCGAGCCGGCCGCATGGATTGAACGGCTCGCTGCGTTCTTCGCGGCGCTGCCGACGCTGCCCACCGGCACCGACGAGGCGCCGGGCCCTTGCTACGCGCTGGAAGTTCGCGATGCCTGTCTCCTGACGCCGCGGCTCATCCGCACGCTGCGCGAGCGCGGCGTACGGTACTGCGTCGGGCTGCATGCGCGCATGCCCGAGGTGCTGCGCCAGGCGGCAGCCCTCGCGCTCATGGACGGCGACGAGCCGGCCGGCCCGCTCGTCGTCCGCTGGAGTCTGCACAGCGGGTTCAAGTATGAACAGGCGAAGGCGAAGTACGAGCCGTTCAACCGGCTCGTCGACGAAGACCTCGCCACGCGACATGCGCTCGCCGAACTGGCTGCGCGCTATGCGCTGGCCGGCCAGCCGGTGCTCGTCATCGTCAACAACAAGGCTGAGGGCTCCGCCCCGCTTTCGTGCGAGGCGCTCGCGCGCGAGATCGCCGCGGCTTGCGAGCGGCTGCGCGAAGAAATGAGCGATGGGAAAGCAGGCGTCGATGAAACGGCACACTGACGCCGGCGGCAATACGAAGAATGTGCCCCTTTCGGAGCGTCGCGATCAAGCGCCGGAGCGCGTCCAGCTCGCGAACTTCGCCCGGAACTTCGCCACCTTCGGTGCTACGACGAACGAGCAATAGCCTTGCTCGGGATGCTGGGCGAAGTAATTCTGGTGATAAGCCTCGGCGGGCAAGTAATTGTCGTCGAGCGAGCGGACTTCCGTCACGATCGGCTTGCCATAGACCTGCTCCTGCTCGAGCTCGCGCATGACCTCGAGCGCGATTTCGCGCTGCGTCTCGGAATGCGTGAAGATGATCGATCGATATTGCGTACCGACGTCATTGCCTTGCCGATTGAGCTGGGTCGGGTCGTGGATCGAGAAGAACACCTGCAGGATTTCGCGATAGCTGATCTTCCTGGGGTCGAATTGAACCTTGACCACCTCGGCGTGCCCGGTTCCGCCATCACATACCTGCTCGTAGCTCGGACGCGCGACAGTGCCGCCCGCATACCCCGACTCGACGGACAGCACACCGTCAAGATCGACATAGACCGCTTCGAGACACCAGAAACAACCTCCGCCCAACGTAGCGGTTTCCACCGGGTCAGTCATGACTGCCTCCTCTCGATGTGCGCGAGCGCTTCGGTGCGTTTGCTCACGCAAACGGATAGTAGAAGCTTAGTGCGTTTTGTGTGCGGCGGCGAGTTCGGGCGGCGTCTCCCCCGCCTCGCTGGCCCGAATACGCGGCGAAATGTCCGGATTCCATTAGAATTTCAACTATTCGCCGTTTTTGCGCTATGACTTTCGACTCCTCACTCCCGCTGCTCTTCATCCGCCCGTCTACGCCACCCGCTCGTTCGCGTTCCCCGCGCCGGGGGCAACTCATATGAAGCCTGTGAGCCCACCCGACTTCGATTCCGAGGCGTTTCGCCGCGCGCTGGGCCAGTTTGCCACCGGCGTCACCGTTATCACGACGCGCGCCCCATCCGGCCAATTGATCGGGATTACCGCGAGTTCGTTCAACTCGGTATCGCTCGATCCGCCCCTCGTACTGTGGAGCCTCGCGACGAGATCGGCATCGATGCCGGTCTTTCGCAGCAACAGTCATTACGTGGTCAATGTACTGTCCGAAACGCAATACGATCTGTGCCAGCGCTTTGCGACGGTCAAGGGCGACCGGTTCGCGGGCGTCTCTCACGCCGCGGGCGGCACGGGCATGCCTGTCCTCGATGGCGCGCTCGCCTGGTTCGAATGCCATAACCGAAGCCGTTATGACGAGGGCGACCACGTGATTTTCGTGGGGGAAGTGGAGCGTTGCGGCGTCCATCCGGACGCCGAACGCATGGTCCCGCTCGTTTTCCACGGGGGCGCGTTCCATGGATTGAAGCCTCGCTGAAGGGACGCCGTGCCGCCCCTTCACCATCAGACGGCGGTTTCCAGGCGGCGCGGTAGAGGAAAGCGCTTGGTCGGCCCGCTGGGCGGCACGACGTGAACGTTGCCTTTCACGATCTTCACCCGCCCCTCGTCGGCCTGCTTGCCTCTCCAATTCGTCGCCACGCGTAACCGCTCGTCGGCGCCGTCGGCGACCTCGTGGCGCCCCAGGCCCAGCCTCACTTCGTGCCGGTAGCCGATCAGCCACCCGATCTCGACTCGACGGCGACGCAGGTCGGCTTCGACATCATTCAGAAATGTGCCGACGCCAAGCAGGCAAGCTTTGAACGAAAGCAGGCCAACCGAGCGCAGCCCCCACGCCAGGAGCAAGCCGGCCACCGACTCCGCAAAAACGAGCTGGCCTTGCACGACGAGTCCCCGTTCCAATCCATGGCAAACCACGATGAGCTTCGTCGATAATCCCGCGAACGAAAGACTCTTGGCGTCGAGCGGGCGGAAACCATCGACAGCCGTATCGGAATAGGCGAAGCAGCGATCGAGGGGAATCGAATAGCGATCGCGCCATGCCTGCGCGTGCCTCATGACCGTTGGGTCCTTCGGGTCGAGAGCGATGATCGCGGCGTCATTCCACTTCATGTGCGTTCCTTCAAAATATTCGGTGTGCGCCCGCGAATGCGCGGGCGAAATGTTCAGACGACCGTGCTGATCTGATAGCGGCGCGAATATCCGTTCGGCGGACTCACATCGCAATTTCCTCGGACGATTTTCACGCGCTCCGCATCGGACGCCTTGCACGCACCGTTCGTCGCGTTCTGTATCGCGTAGTCATACTCGCCCGAGCATTCGTGCCACGTGTCACGCCATTGCCACGCTTCGTGTCGATAGCCGATCAACCAGCCGACGCGCATGCCGCGCACCGTGGCCATCGTCGCTAGATCGTCGAGAAAGCGCCCGCGCCCGAGAAGACAACCTCTGAACGTCAGAAGCCCGACCGCATTGACGCCCCATGTTTTGAGCCAGTCGGAGACGACGCCCGCATTCTTGATCGAACGGCGCACACTGATGCCCTGCGGGAGGCCGTGGCTGACCAGAATGATCTTCGTCCGGACATCGGAAAACGAAAGGCAGCCGGGTGTCAGCGGAACGAACCCGTATGGAATGCAGTCGTCGTCGTCGAGCGCCGAAAAACAATATTGGTCGGGCACCTGGTAGCGCGCTTTCCAAGCCAGCGCATCATCGATGATGGTCTCGTCGTTTGAATCCAGTAGAACAATGGCCGCCCTGCTCCATTTCATTTGAGGTCCCTCCAGAAATCGATAGATGCCACGACGTTAGTCGCGGCCCTATCGCCCCCTTTTCTGGAGAGACGCATCTAGGACCGATTCACGCCCCATCCCGCCTTTATTCGAAAATTCTCATGCGCGGGAGGAGCGTCGCTCAACGCGCGGTTGGCGTGAGCGTCACCGGGACGCCCGAATCCTCCTTGAGCGTCTGCAGCACGATGTTGGATCGGATATCCATCACTCCCGGCGCTTTATAGAGCTTCGAAAGGACGAAATCGGAGTAGTGCTTGAGGCTATGCGCCAGGACGCGCAGCAGATAATGGCTTTCGCCCGTGACGACGAACGCGGCCACCACCTCCGGCCATTCGCGCACGGCCGTGGCGAAACGCTCATGCCAGTTCTCCTGATCGTTGCGCATCGACACCTGCACGAACGCTTCGAGCTCGAGGCCGAGCGCCTCACGATTCAGGCATGCCCGGTACCGCTCAATGACCCCCTGCTCCTCCAGCAGCCGCAACCGGCGCAAGCAGGCTGACGGCGAGAGCGATATCCGCTCCGCGAGATCGAGATTGCTGATACGCCCCTCATTTTGCAAAACATTCAGAATGCGGCAATCCGTGGCGTCGAGCGAGATCGCGTTCATTTTTGCCCCCATTTCGATGCTTGTCTCGAATTATCTTCTAGTCCGGCCCGTTTTGCCCGACGATTTCGCAAGCACCTTGCGCGGCTTGCCACCTATCATCGTGGGTATCGGTCATCACGCACCCTCACGCATATGGACAGCCGTAGGATCTGGGACATTTCGCCGCCCGTCGGAGCGCGCACGCCGGTTTGGCCGGGCGATACTCCTTTCGCGACCGAGCGCGTGTGGAGGTTAGAGGCCGGCTCGCCCGTCAACGTCGCGCGCATGACGCTCTCCCCGCATACGGGCGCGCACGCCGACGCGCCGCTGCACTACGACGAAGCAGGTGCGCCCATCGGGGCAGTACCGCTCGCGCCGTACCTCGGTGCGTGCCGCGTGATCGATTGCAGGGGTGCGGCGCCGCTCGTGACGCCGGCGCATATTGCCGCGCAACTCGTCGATACGCCCCCGCGCGTACTGCTGCGCACCTACGAGCGAGCGCCACTCGATGCCTGGGACGACGGGTTTTGCGCCGTAGCGCCCGAGACGCTGGAGCTGCTCGCGCGATACGGCGTAATGCTGATCGGCATCGATACGCCGTCGCTCGACCCTCAAACATCGAAAACGATGGACGCTCACCGGTGTGTGCGCACGCATCGAATGGCCATTCTGGAAGGCCTGGTGCTCGACGACGTCGCCCCCGGCGATTACGAGCTGATCGCGCTGCCGCTCAAGCTCGCTTCGCTCGACGCGAGTCCGGTTCGTGCCGTCCTGCGCGCGTTGCCCGATAAACCGGAATGATGCATTCCGGGGCTGTCCGTCGGGGTGTCAATACTTAGTAGTCCAAACCTCCCTCTCACCCTCGCTTTCTTTCACTCGCATACGCCCATGAAAACCCGTGACGAAGCGCTCGCACTCGATCGCAGCGATCCGCTGGCGCCCCTGCGCAACCGCTTTGCGCTGAATCACCAGACAATTTATCTCGACGGCAACTCGCTCGGCGTGCCGCCTGTCGCGGCGGCGGCGCGGGCACAGGCCGTCATCGACGAAGAGTGGCGCGACGGGCTGATCCGCAGTTGGAACGACGCCGGCTGGTTCGCGTTGCCGCGCCGCCTGGGCGACAAGCTCGCGCCGCTCATCGGCGCGGCAGCGGGCGAGACCGTCGTGACCGACACGATTTCGATCAATCTGTTCAAACTGCTCAGCGCTGCGTTGCGCGCATCCGATGGCCGCGATTCGCACCGCCGCGTAATCGTCTCCGAGCGCGCGAATTTCCCGACCGATCTTTACATCGCGCAAGGACTCATCGAGCAGCTCGACCGCGGCTATACGCTGCGGTTAGTCGACGATCCGTCGGATCTGCCCGGCGCAATCGATGCGGAGACGGCCGTGGTGATGCTCACCCATGTCAACTATCGCACCGGGTACATGCATGACATGACCGCGCTCACGCGCATCGTGCACCGCGCAGGCGCGCTTGCGCTCTGGGATCTCGCGCATTCCGCGGGCGCCGTGCCCGTCGATCTGAACGCGGCCGGCGCCGATTTCGCCGTCGGCTGTACCTATAAATACCTGAACGGCGGCCCCGGTTCGCCCGCCTTTGCCTGGGTCGCAAAACGCCATCAAGCCGAGCTCGCGCAACCGCTCTCCGGCTGGTGGGGGCACCGCGCACCGTTCGCGATGGATCCGCGCTATACACCCGGCGAGGGCATCGGGCGCTTCCTGTGCGGCACGCAGCCGATCGTTTCGATGGCGCTCGTCGAAGCGGGGCTCGACGTTTTTCTCGAAACGGACATGCACGCCGTGCGCCACAAATCGCTCGCGCTCACCGACCTTTTCATCGCGCTCGTCGAGGCGCGCTGCGCAGGCCATGCGCTTTCTCTCGTGACGCCGCGAGCACACGCACAGCGCGGCTCGCACGTGAGCTTCGAACATCCTCACGGCTACGAAGTGATGCAAGCGCTGATCGCGGGCGGCGTGATCGGCGACTATCGAGAGCCATCCGTTCTGCGCTTCGGCTTTACGCCGCTTTACACACGCTTCGTCGATGTCTGGGATGCCGTGGAGACGCTGCGCGGCATTCTCGAGCGCCAAACATGGCGGGCGCCCGAATTCGCGGCGCGCCACACAGTCACCTGAATCGATGTTCGAGCGCTCGATCGATCGATCACTCGACCAATCGGGAATGAAATTGCGACGGGAGTCCAACATGACAGATCACACGGAACGGTTCGAGCGACCGGACGCCTCGGGTCCCGAAGACTCGGACGCGGCGGGCCGCACGACCCGCGACAAAAGCGAGGGCTGGCATAACGCCCAGCTCGATTTTTCGAAATCGATGAGCTATGGCGACTACCTCTCGCTCGACTCGCTGCTCTCGGCACAGCATCCGCTGTCGCCCGATCACAATGAGCTGCTGTTCATCATTCAGCACCAGACGAGCGAACTCTGGATGAAGCTCGTGCTCTACGAACTGCACGCAGCGCTCGAGTGTGTGAAGCGCGATGAACTGCCGCCCGCCTTCAAGACACTTGCACGCGTCTCGCGCATTTTCGAGCAGCTCGTCCAAGCGTGGAACGTTCTGTCCACGCTCACGCCGTCCGAGTACTCGGCGATGCGTCCGTATCTCGGCGCATCATCGGGCTTTCAGTCGTATCAGTACCGGCAGATCGAGTTCATGCTCGGCAACAAGAACCCGGAAATGGTCAAGCCGCACGTGCATCGGCCCGTCGTGCATGCGATGGTGCGCGCGGCCCTCGAGACGCCGTCGTTCTACGACGAAGTGGTGCGACTGCTCGCTCGGCGAGGCTTTGCCATCGCCCCCGAGCGGCTGCAAGGCGACTGGACCGCGCCGACCGTGCGCGATGCCTCGGTGGAAGCCGCATGGCTCGAGGTCTACCGCAACCCCTCGCAGCATTGGGAGCTCTATCAGATGGCCGAAGAGCTCGTCGATCTCGAGGATGCATTTCGCCAATGGCGCTTTCGTCACGTGACGACAGTCGAGCGCATCATCGGCTATAAGCAAGGCACCGGCGGCACGGCCGGCGCCCCGTATCTGCGCAAGATGCTCGATGTCGTGCTGTTCCCCGAGCTTTGGCAGGTGCGCACCGCGCTCTGAGGGGCCGCGCTCCGAAGCGTGCGGCTGGGCTCGCGCTCTATGGATCCGGCCCGTTGGGCGCCCGCGGAGGCACCTGCGCGCCGCAGGCGGTTTGGCGCACGTCGGTCAGCCTGCTCGACGGTGACGATATGTTATATCATCTCGTCTATCGTCAACCGGGATCGATGCCATGTCCGCTTCCGCCCACTCTCTGGCCGAGCGCCTCGCACGCGCCGATGCATTTGCGGCCGCCAATGGCCTGGCGCTGACGCCGCTGCGCCGGCAGGTCTACGCGCTCGTTGCGGGCGCGGGTAAGCCGATCGGCGCTTACGATCTGCTCGCCGCACTCGAGCCCGAGCGCGGGCGGGTCCCGCCCACTACCGTCTACCGCGCCCTCGATTTTCTCGTCGAGCACGGCTTCGTGCATCGGATCGAATCGCGCAATGCGTTCGTCGCCTGCTGCGAAGTCGGCAAGCCGCATCAAAGCCAATTTCTCATCTGCGAGCGTTGCGGCGAAACCGTCGAGATTCCCGGCGAGGAGCTCGCCGAGCGCTTGTCCGCCACACCGCCCGCGCACGGGTTCGAAGTTCACAAACAGGTCGTCGAACTGAGCGGCTTGTGCGGCGAGTGCAAAGCCGAACGCCGCGCTGCGCCGCTACGCTCCTCGTGAAGCCACGCCATTGCTTGTGTTTTTGCTTGTGCTTGTGCTTCTGAAAAAATCGACTCCAAGGAAAACGATTAATGAATTCGATTGCGAAAGTCTGGCGCAACGGTCATATCGCGGTCATCGCGAAAACGGTCGCGGCAGCGTGTGCCGCGCTGTCGATGAGCGCGGCGGCGTTCGCGGCCGGTGACGTCAAAGTGAACATCGTGGCCGCCGAAAATTTCTATGGCGATATCGCGAAGCAGATCGGCGGCACGCATGTCGACGTAACGAGCATTCTGAGCAATCCCGATCAGGATCCGCATCTGTTCGAAGCCAGCCCGAAGACGGCTCGCGCGCTCCAGCACGCCGCCATCGTCGTCTACAACGGCGCGTCGTACGATCCGTGGATGGACAAGCTGCTTGCCGCAGCGAAGGGCGGCCAACGCGCGACGATCGTCGCGGCCGAACTCGTCGGCAAGAAGAGCGGCGACAACCCGCACCTTTGGTACGACCCGAAGACGATGCCGCTCGTCGCCCGGAAGATTGCCGCGGCCCTCGTCAGTGCCGATCCCGCGAACAAGGCCGACTACGAGCGAAACCTGACGTCCGTCGTCGAGGCGCTGAAGCCGGTCGACGACAAAATCGGACAGCTGCGCGAGCGTTATCGCGGCACACCTGTGACGGCGACCGAACCGGTATTCGGCTACATGTCGGACGCCATCGGCTTCGACATGCGCAACATGCGCTTTCAGTTGGCCGCCATGAACGACACCGAACCGAGCGCGAGCGACATCGCCGCGTTCGAACGCGATCTGCGCGACCGAAAAGTCCGCGTGCTGATCTACAACAGCCAGGCAACCGAAGCGCTCACGAAAAGAATGCTGCAGCTCGCCAGGCATTCCGGCGTGCCGACTGTGAGCGTCACCGAAACGCAGCCGGCGGGCAAGACCTTCCAGCAATGGATGCTCGCGCAGCTCGGCTTGCTCGAAACTGCACTCAGCACCCAACAACCATGATCGACACAATGGCGACGACCGGCGGCCACGCACTCGAGTTCGATCGCGTCACGATCCGGCTCGGCGGCCGCACGATCCTGGCGGATACGCATCTCGCCGTGGGCGAGAGCGAATTCGTCGGCGTGCTCGGACCCAACGGTGCGGGAAAGACCACGCTGATGCGCGCGATACTCGGGCTCGTACCGCTCGCGCAGGGCACGATCCGCCTCGCAGGCGAGCCGATCGTTCGAGGCAACGCGGGCATCGGCTACATGCCGCAAGTCCGAACCGCGCTCGCCGGCAGGCGGCTGCGCGGGCGTGACTTCATCGCCATGGCCGCCGACGGGCATCGCTGGGGCCTGCCGCGCACCGATGCGGCAACACGGGCCGAGGTAGAACGCGTGCTCGATCTCGTCGAAGGACGGGCGTTGGCCGAGCGTCCGTTGTCCGAACTGTCGGGCGGCGAGCGGCAGCGGCTGTTGCTCGCGCAATGCCTGCTCGGCAAACCGCGCCTGCTGCTGCTCGACGAGCCGCTCATCAGCCTCGATCCGCACCATCAGCGGGGCGTGGTCGAGCTCGTGCGGCGCGTGCAGCGCGAGCTTGGCATCACCGTGCTCTTTTCCGCGCACGAGTTGAACCCGCTGCTGAGCGCGCTCGATCGCGTGCTTTACCTCGGGAACGGTTCGGCCGCGCTGGGCACGGTGGACGAAGTCATCACACGGCCCGTGCTGTCGCGTTTATACGGGTCGCCGATCGATGTCATGCGCGTGAACGGCCGCATTTTTGTCATGTCGGGCGACGTCGAAATCGAAAAGCACGATCACGAACACGAGGGCGAGCACGGCCACGTCCATTCTCACGGACATACGCACGATGTTTGAATATGACTTCATGGTCAACGCGTTCGCGGCCTCGGGCATCATCGCCGTGCTCGCGGGGATCGTCGGCTACTTTCTCGTCATGCGCGAGCAGACGTTCGCCGGA
>Ga0209672_101229_pt1 | contig 10334 bp, 5 predicted proteins | sample AraplaCol_mMS_r2_FD_184273 | JGI IMG/M metagenome (GOLD analysis project Ga0209672, IMG submission 184273) | Arabidopsis root microbial communities from North Carolina, USA - plate scrape CL_Col_mMS_r2 (SPAdes) (version 2) | ecosystem: Host-associated > Plants > Roots > Endosphere | place: USA...
CCGACGCGGCCGAACTGCAGGTGGGCGATCATGAAGCGGGCCATGTCTTCGCCGCTGATGGCGAGGCCGCTCGCGGGCGTAGGCAGGACGAGCTTCCACAAGGGGGCGGGCGTCCCGACGTTGGACGCCAGGCTCTGCCATAACGGATCGTTTTGGTGGAAGGTGGAGTGCTGCATTCCCATGGGTTCGAAGATGTGCCGATGGGCGTAATCCTCAAAGGTCTGACCCGACACGCGTTGCACGATGTAGCCCAGGAGCGTGGTGCCATAGGTGGAGTACGCGGGCACGTCACCGGGCGGATAAATACGTTCGGGCGTTCGCACCAGATGTTTGAGCCAGCCCTCGTAGGGCTGCTGTACCCGCTCCTTCGGTTCCGTGATGTACAGCTCCTTGCGCACATCCTCGAAGCCTGGGGTATACGTCAGCAGGTCACGCAGCGTCACCGGCCTCCCGGCGCGCGGTGGAATGGTGAAATCGAGATAGCGGTTGACGTCGGCATCGAGGTCGAGCTTGTGCTGCTCGACCAGCTGCATGACCGCCGTCGACGTGACGACGCCGGACATCGCGCCCACGCGAAACATCGTGGTGGCCGGGTCGATGGGCTTTTTCGTTTCAGCGTCGGCGTACCCGTAACCCCTGGAGTACAGAACCTCGCCGTCCTTCACCACCACGACCACTGCCCCCGTCACCGAGCCTTTCTGCATCACGCCGTTCATCTCGCCGTCCAGCCACGGCTGGAGATCGGCGACGCTCAGGTCCGCGGCGCCCAGCTGCGTGACGGCGGCGTGCTTGCTCTCGGGCAGCGGCTTGATTTCGATCTGCACCTGCGCCCACAGCGTGGCGGGCAGGCAAAGCAGCGCCAACGCCGCCGCGCGCATGTGCCATGGAAACCTGCCCCTCCGGGCGGACGCGATGGCGAGCATGCTTGGCTCCTTGGACGGGCGCGGGGACGAGCGGCAAGTATGCCGCGCTCCCCTGCGCGTCGCGTCTGCGCCACGTCAACGCGCGTCAGCAAGTCTTCAGCCGGGAACGTGCGCTCAGGCGCGTTTCATCTTCGCGACGATATCGGCCAGCTCGCGCACCGCGGCTTCCGATACCTCGCGTTGTGGCGTGATGTCCGGGTTGTTGTAATTCCCGGCATCGCCGATCACCTGCACCATGATGCCGTCCGTGCGCGGCACCACGCTCAGATTTTGCGTACGCAGCCCATAGGTCACTTCGGGCTGCGGAACCAGCCGCGCCGTCTGGCCGCGCACGGGTATCACGGACTCGTCGCCGAACAACGCACGCGCGCCGTAGCCGGTCGCGTTGACCAGCGTGTGCTCCGGCAGGTGCTGCAATTGCTCGGGATGCTCGAACTCGCGGATCTCGATCTTGCCACCGGCCGCGAGGTATTCGCCCATCAGGTAATTGGCGTAGCTGCTGATGTTGAACATCAGCGTGGTGTAACGGCGCACGTAGGGTTCCGGGAACGGATGGTTGCCGGGCGACAGTTCTACCGGGCGAGGCGTCAGATCGCGCACGCGATCGCCGAATTCACCGTACTCGGGCTCGTCCGCCACGTCGCCGTGGAACTTGCCGAAGGGCGCATCGGCCAGTGAGTAGCCGTCGATCCATTCGATCGGCTTGCCCGGCAGGCCGAGCAGGCTCTGGTAACGCGCGTAGGAAATGCGCGCCATCATTTCCCAGCGGTCGGCCAGCGCGGGTGCGTGCGTGGCATCGCAGATGCGTGAGTCGGGCGTCCACAGGCCGGAGGCGCGCATGGAGAAGACATCCGGCGGCAACGCCTTGGCGTAGATGCGCACGGTCAGGCCCGCGCGCTGGGCAAGCAAGGCGGTGGTGAGGCCGATGGCGCCGCAGCCGATCACGCCCAGCTCTTTCGCGCCGGTCGCCTGCACCAACTGAAGGGCCAACGTGCCCGAGCCCCAGGACAGCGACCAACCGCTGCCGCCGTGGCCGTAGTTGTGCACGACGACTTTCTTGCCCAGCTTTTGCGTTTCGATGCGCGGGCCTTCCGCGCGGAACGGTCGCGTGCAGACATAAACGCCGGTGATGCGGTCTGTGCTGGCGCGGATGAGCGGCAACGCAGGAACGGCTCCGGTCGATGCCGGCCGCGGTTCCACCTTTTGCCCCGCGCAGGCGGCGAGACCCGCCGTGGAGGCTACGGCCAGGGTGGCGCTGGCCTGGCGCAGGAATGTGCGTCGTTCCATCGGTCGATGTCCCGGGGCGGAGGGGGGTGCCGTAAGCCTACACGCTCGCCATTCCGGCCCTCGCCGGAATGACGGTCAAGAGCATCAACCCTTCTTGAGGAAGCCGCCCAGCGCAAGCACGGCACCCACTGCGGCGCCAGCGATGCCCACCCACTGCGGAAAGGCCTTGTCGTGCGTGGCGGTGACCTTGGCCGAACCGATCTGCACCAGCGTATCGGTCGTCTGGTAGCTGCCATGGCCCGTCAGGACCCAGATGCCGCCGGCCAAAAGGGCGAGGCCCACAAGGATCAGCACTGCGCGCATGGAAAACTCCTATGGATCGGGACGCCGATCATAGGAGCAGAGGGGGAAGGAAAAGTCGACGGCGGCATGAAGTGATGCGTCCGCCGTCGAGGGAGGTAAGCGAAGGTTCAGTCCACGTGAGCGAACAGCGCACCGTGGCCGGGCAGACTGATGCCGCTGGAAGTGACCGTGCCTTGATCGAGTCCATGCCCGTTGACGGCGGTGAGCTTGCCCACGGCCAGCGGCAGTTCGACCGGCTGCTTGGACAGATTGAATGCCACCAGCAACGTCTCGTCACCATGCTTGCGCGTGAAAGCAAGCACCGGCTCGGGTGTGTCGATGAACTGGATATCGCCCCAGCGCAGCGCCGGTTGCGTCTTGCGCCAGGCCATGAAGCGGCGGAAGCCGTTGAGTGCCGAATCAGGCGTGGCGTCCTGCATCGTCACCGCAAGTTCGCGATGTTCCGCCGGCACCGGCAGCCACGGTTCGCCGACGCTGAAGCCGGCGTTTATGCCACCGTCCCACGGCATCGGCGTGCGGCAGCCATCGCGACCCTTGAAGGTGGGCCAGAAGGTGATGCCGTAGGGATCCTGCAGTGCTTCGAACGGCACCTCGGCCTCGGTCAGCCCCAGTTCCTCGCCCTGGTACACGCACACCGAGCCGCGCAGCGAGCACGCCATGGCGCTCAGCAGGCTGGCCAGTTTGGGCGAGGCGTCGCCATTGCCCCAGCGGCTGAGCACGCGCGCTACGTCGTGGTTGGAAATGGCCCAGCATGGCCAGCCTTCGAGCATCTGCGCCTCGAGGTTCCTCACCGTGCTGCGAATGTAGTCCGCGCTGAAATCGTCGGTGAGCAGCTCGAAGCTGTAGCCCATGTGCAGGCGACCCTTGCGGGTGTACTCGGCGGTGGTGGCCAGCGAGTCTTCGGAGGAGATCTCGCCAATGGCGGCGACGTCCTGGTACTGGTCCATCAACGCGCGCAGCTGTTCGAGGAACGCGAGGTTCTCCGGCTGCGTGTTGTTGTAGTAGTGGTACTGGAACGCGTACGGGTTGTCCGGGCTGAAACCGCGACCCACGCGCTTATCCTCGGGCTTGGGCGGGTTGTCGCGCAGCTCGCGGTCGTGGAAGCAGAAGTTGATCGCGTCCAGTCGCAGGCCGTTGACGCCCTTGTCCAGCCAGTACTTCACCTCGTCGAGCACGGCGCGGCGCACGTCGGGGTTGTGGTAATTGAGATCGGGTTGCGAGGTCAGGAAGTTGTGCAGGTAGTACTGGCCGCGGCGCGGTTCCCACTGCCAGGCGCAACCGCCGAACAGCGAGAGCCAGTTGTTGGGCGGCGTGCCGTCGGCCTTCGCATCGGCCCACACGTACCAGTCGGCCCTGGGGTTGTCGCGGCTCTCGCGGCTTTCCTTGAACCAGGCGTGCTCCATCGAGGTATGGCTGAGCACCTGGTCGATCATCACCTTCAGGCCGAGCTTGTGCGCTTTGGCCAGCAGGCGGTCGAAATCCTCGTTGCTGCCGAACAGCGGATCGACTTCGCGGTAATCCGCGATGTCGTAGCCAAAGTCGGCCATGGGCGAGCGGAAGAACGGCGAGATCCAGATCGCGTCCACGCCCAGGCTCGCGACATAGTCGAGCTTGTCGACGATGCCGGGCAGGTCACCCACGCCATCGCCGTTGGTGTCCATGAAGCTGCGTGGATAGATCTGATAGGTGACGGCTCCTCGCCACCAGGGTGCTTCACTCATTCGCTTGTCCCGTTCCCGCCCAATGCCTGCGTCGCGCGCAGGTCGCACTCCGATAGCGAAGCGCGGGGGGCAGCTTAAAGGCAGAGTGCAAAGCGGACGCTTCGACTGCATACGTATTCAGAAAATCGTGATATTGCGATGCAGCAGGTAGCAAAAGGTTTCGTCGCGGAGCGGCAAATCTTGCGCTCGGCGAGGTGCGCTGAAGCTCCGCAAGCCGCGCCGTCATCCGTTTTTCGCGCACCGCCCCGGCTCGCGGCAGACCGTACGCAGACAACCGCCGTGAGACTCGCACCCCTTAGAATTTTGTCAAAGGTGCACAAAAAAACCGGGTCATGAATACGTATGCATAGGCCTGTTCGGGGTTTTTTGCAGCCCTACCATGGCCGCCACGCGACGGGGCCCTCCGAAATTTTCTCGGCTTGCACTGGCGCGTAGCCCGCAGCGCCTGTGGGGGCGGCTGCGGCAACTACAAAACCAAAGATGAAGTGCAAACCCGTGGGAGGGGAAGACGGTGGAACTGAAACGTAATGTGCTGGCCCTGGCGCTGGCGTCCGGTCTTTGTTTGACGGCGAGTATTCAAGCAGCGCCGGCGGATGCGGGCGCAAACGCGACCGGCACTGCCGCCGCCAATAGTGCGCAAGACGCAGGCCCGCAGACCAATCCGTCCACCAAGAAGGACGATCAGGGCAAGCCGACCCAGGACGAGCAACTGGCCAAGAGCCTGTCCACCATCACGGTGACGGGCTACAACCAGGGCATGGAGAAGGCGATCGACTATCAGCGTTACGCCGATACGATCCAGAACGTCATCACCCCGGCCGACATCGGCGGCCTGCCTGACCAGTCCATCGCCGATGCACTGACCCGCCTGCCGGGCGTGTCCGCCGAGCGCATCGCTGGCCAGGCTTCGCAGATCAATATCCGCGGCCTCTCGGGCAACTTCATCCAGACCACGCTCAATGGTCGCGAGCAGCCGTCCACCAGCGGCAGCAACTACATCCAGTTCGACCAGTACCCGTCCGAGCTGATCAACATGGCCACGGTGTACAAGTCCTCGCAGGCTTCGCTGATCACCGGCGGCGTGGGCGGCACCATCGGCATGGAGACGGCCAACCCGCTCAATGCGCCGAAGGAGCAGAACCTCAACATCGACGCGCGCGGCAGCTACAACAGCCAGGCGGGCGATGTGGCTGGCGCCAATTCCACCGGCTACCGCGTCAGCGCGGCATGGCAGGGCAAGTTCCTCAACGACACCCTGGGCGTGGGCCTGGGCGTGGCGCAGATGTACCAGCCGCACGTGGCCGAGCAGTTCGTGGGCGAAGCCTCTGATGGCAACAAGGTCACGCTGCCCAGCGGCCAGCAGGCGTATCTGACCCAGGGTCTGCAGTTGCAGCAGAACGGCGGTACCGAGCGTCGCACCGGCGAAGTCGCCACCATCGTGTGGAAGGCTACCGACGAACTGCAGTTCGGCGCGGATGCGTTCTACTCCAAGTACAAGAACACCTCGTTCGGCTACGGTTTCCGTTCGCAGAACATGTACGGCAACCAGGCGCTGATCTCCAATGCCGTGCTTGGCCCCTACGGCACGATGACCGGCGGTACGATCACCAGCACCGGCGGCGGCAACTTCTCCAACGAGACCACGGCCGACAACTACTCCACCGACACCAGCGTGTTCTCCGGTGGCCTGAACATGAAGTGGAACCACGACCGCTGGCACGTCAACACCGACCTGTCGCTGTCGCGCGCCACCAGCAACGAGATCAACGTGGACACCACGGCTGATCCGTACACCGGTCTTGGCACCGCCAACCCGCAGCTGATGGGACAGTCCACCACTTACCAGCTGGCCGGTCGCAGCCTCGGCACGGTGTCGTTCGCCAATCCGGGTGTCTACACCAACCTCAACGATATGGCGCTGTCGCGTTACGGCGTGTACCCCTACATCTATCACGACAAGATGAAGGCGTTCCGCACCGACGTGAAGTACGACCTGCCCAACAGCGGGTGGTTCTCCGCGTTGGAAGCGGGCGTGTACGTGAACAACCACAACTACAACGCGGACCGCGAGGTCTACGTGTATGGCAATGAGTGGGGCGGCACCGGCACCACGCCTCTGACCATTCCGTCCAGCGCCGCCAAGGTCACCTGCTGGAGCGGCAAGTTCTCGGGCTACCCGTGCTTCCTGCAGCTCAATGGCCCGGCGATTCTCGCCGCCCATGGCATCACGGCCAACCCGGTGAAGAACATCACTGACCAGAGCTGGTCGGAGATCCAGAGCGGCTCGGTTGACGAGAAGACCCGCGATGTCTACTTCATGGCGGACATCGATGCGCAGGACGTGTTCGGTCACGAGCTGACCGGTAACGTCGGCTTCCGTTACTCGCACCAGTCGCAGTACAGCAATGGCCTGCAGCAGGTGGGCAATGGCGCCGGCGTGCCGATCACCGACGGCAACGGCAACACCAGCCTCGACTACGCGCCGCTCACCGTCGGCAAGACCTATTCCGACTGGCTGCCGTCGCTCAACCTGATCTACCACTTCACCGACGAAGACCAGATGCGCTTCGCGGCCGCCAAGGTGCTCGCGCGTCCGCCGATCAACCAGATGCTGGCCGGTTCGGGCTCGTGGGTGTCGAGCGCCGGCAACCAGAACTATTACAACGTCTGGGGCGGCACCAGCCCGCTGCTCGATCCGCTGCGCGCCACGCAGTATGACCTGACCTACGAGCACTACTTCCAGGACTCCAGCGGCCTGGTCAGCGCCGGCGTGTTCTACAAGGACATCAAGTCCTTCGTCCAGGCAGTCACGTACAACAACTTCGACTTCGCCTCGGCAGGCATCCCGGTGCCGACCGATCCGACCACGGGCAAGCCGTACCTCAATGGCGAGTACCAGACGGCCTTCAACGCCAAGGGCGGCGAAGTCACCGGCCTGGAAATGTCGTTTGCCAAGAACCACATCTTCCCGGGCATCTGGGAAGGTCTGGGTGTGCAGGCCAACCTCGCGCTGACCCACAGCACGGTGAGTAACCCGACCACGCTGGGCGGCCCGACCTCGTATATCGGTCTGCCGGGTCTGTCCAAGCGTGTGGCCAGTGCGGCGGTGTTCTACGACTACGGTCCGTTCTCGGCCCGCCTGTCCGGCAACTACCGCTCGAAGTTCGCCTCCGACACGCAGATGTCGGTGACCAACCAGATGGTCACCTTCGCCGCTGAAACGGTGTACGACTTCCAGGCCTCGTACAACATCACCGACCAGTGGAGCGTGGTCTACCAGATGCTGAATCTCAGCAATCAGCCGACCCGCACCTACTTCGGCTCCGACCCGTCACAGACCGGCACGATCCAGTACTTCGGTCGTACCAGCTACCTCGGCGTCAACTTCAAGCTGTAAGCCACGATCGCGCCGGCCTCCGCAAGGAGTGCCGGCGCGATGCTTTCTGATGCCGTGCGTTCTGCGCGGCGTCCACCCACCGCGAGGCCCGGCGTAGCGGTCACCGGTCCGAAGCGAAGTCTGCGTTCCGGTGTACTGTCTCCCGTCGAAGGCCAGCGGCCTTTGCATGGAGATCGGCATGTCGCGGAACCGCACTTTCAAGCCCCTGGCCTTGTTCACCGCACTCGCGCTAGGCGCGGGCTTTCTTTCGGGCGCACACGCGGTTGACGCGACGCCGCCCGTTTCGAACACGCAGCCGTCCTCCGGCGTCTACTACGAAATCTTCGTGCGCGCCTGGTACGACACCAACGGCGACGGCATCGGCGATCTCAACGGCGTCACCGCCAAGCTCGATTACCTCAAATCGCTGGGCATCAGCGGCATCTGGCTGATGCCGATCAACAGCTCGCCGAGCTACCACGGCTACGACATCACCGATTACTACGGCATCAATCCGCAGTACGGCACGACGGCTGACATGGAGCATCTCGTCGCCGAAGCGCACAAGCGCGGCATCGCCGTGACCATGGACATGGTGATCAACCACACTGCCAAGGAACATCCGTGGTTCGTCGACGCGCAGAAGGCCGATGGCGCGCATCGCGACTGGTATAGCTGGACGTCCAAACAGCCTGACCTCAAGGCCATCAGCGCCACCGATACGCCGATCTGGCACGCCGGCAACGACGGCTGGTACATCGGTGTGTTCGGCGGCCATATGCCGGACCTCAACTACGACAATCCGGCCGTGCGCGCAGAGATGATCAAGGTGGGCCAGTACTGGCTGGGCAAGGGCGTGGACGGTTTCCGCCTCGATGCCGCCAAACACATCTACGTCGACTTCAAGTCGGATGTGCACAGCGCCAAGGCGCTGGACAAGAACGTGGCATGGTGGACCGAGTACCACGATGCGCTGGCCAAGACGCACCCCAACGTGACCCTGGTGGGCGAAGTCAGCGCCACCTCGCCGAAAGAACTCGCGCCTTACCTCAAGCCGCTGGGTTCGATCTTCGACTTCCCGCTGGCCGAGCAGCTGATCGTCAGCGCCAAGAGCGAGCGTGCGGGTCAACTGGGCAATCTGCTCAAGGCCACCTACGACGCGTACAAGGTGGCCGGCGATACGCGCAGCCCCTCCTGCGCATCCTGCGCTCGGGGCACTAGTCCATCCATGGACGTCGTCGACTCCACCTTCCTGTCCAACCACGACCAGGAACGCGTGATGAGCCGCCTCAACGGCAATGTCGATCACATGCGCATGGCCGCCGCGCTGCTGCTGACCCTGCCGGGCCGGCCGTATATCTACTACGGCGAAGAGCTGGGCATGGAAGGCAAGAAGCCCGACGAAAACCTGCGCGAGCCGATGCGCTGGACGCGTGAGGCGGGCCCGGGCGAATCGCGCTGGAAGCCTTCGAGTGTGAACCAGGGGCAGGCTGTGTCCGTGCAGGCCGAGCAGGACGATGCCAACTCGCTGTACAACACCTATCGCACCTTGATCGGCTGGCGTGCCCAGAACGGAGCCCTGCGCGATGGCGACCTGACCGTGGTGGCCACCGGCCTGCCCAACGTGGTCGCCTACTGGCGCAACGACGGCAAGCAGAAGCTGCTGGTGGTGCATAACCTTTCCGGCAAGAGCGCAGTGTGGAAACCTAAGGGGGATCTCCTGCCCAAGGACGCCGCCGTGCAACTGACCACCCAAGCCCACGCCGCACTGGATCATGGCCATCTCCAGCTCCCCGCCTACAGCACCGTCGTGGTGCGCTGATGCGGCCGCGCCTGCTTGCACTGGCGCTGCTTGGCGCCATGGCCATCACGCCGCCGGCCATGGCCGTGCGTAACGATGCCAGCGCCGACCGGATGGAACTGAGCCTGCCCCAGGGCAAGCTGGAACTGCGCCTGCTGGCGCCGGGCATCGTGCAATTGCGCGTGGACGGCACGCGCGAGCCGGCCACGCCGGTGATCGATCAGCAGGCCAGCTTCGATCCGGTCGAGGTGACGCGCGAGACGCAGGGCGACGAGCAGATCCTGCGTTCGGCGCAACTGACCGTGCGCTGGAATTCGCGGCGATCGCAACTTCAGGTGGAAGACCCCAAGGGACGCTTGCTGCTCAGCACCGACCTTGCGCACGCGATGGAGGGGCGCTGGTCGCTGACACATGCCAAGGGTGATCCGCAGTACGGCATCGGCGGCCTCAACGCCTTCGACGCGGAAACCGGCAATCTCCTGCGCAACGGCAAGCAGATCGCGACTGCAGGCAGGCAGGGCCATACCGGTGCGCCGTTCGTGTGGAGCACGGCCGGTTACGGCGTGCTCGCCGATGCGGAGCCGGCGCAGTTCGATCTGTCGGCCACCCGTATCGGCATCCAGGCCCCGCACACGGCGGTGCACACCATCTATCTGCTGGTGGGCGCGCCCGATGCGCTGTTCGCCCAGGTGCGCCAGATCAGCGGCGCGGCGCCGATGTTTCCCAAGTGGGCGATGGGCTTCACCAACAGCCAGTGGGGCATCGACCAGAAGGAAGCGCTGTCGCTGGTGGATACCTATCGCGCCAAGCACATTCCCATCGACAACTTCACCTTCGACTTCGACTGGAAGGCGTGGGGCGAGAACATGGGCGAGTTCCGCTGGAACAGCGACACATTCCCGGATGGGCCCGACGGCAAGCTG
>Ga0209672_101232_pt1 | contig 10326 bp, 13 predicted proteins | sample AraplaCol_mMS_r2_FD_184273 | JGI IMG/M metagenome (GOLD analysis project Ga0209672, IMG submission 184273) | Arabidopsis root microbial communities from North Carolina, USA - plate scrape CL_Col_mMS_r2 (SPAdes) (version 2) | ecosystem: Host-associated > Plants > Roots > Endosphere | place: USA...
TTGCGTCACAGCGCCGGTCGCACGACACGCCGAAAAAGAGTCCACTTTTGCGGGTGAAGTGAACGTCAAGCGCTAGCTCGTCGCTGGCAGTCGCAAGGCTCGCCGCGAGCGCTGCGAAATGGACGAGAAAGGGACCGGTGCAACGGTATCGGCTTTCGACCGAGGGTCAAAGAACGTGCGTTACTCCAAAGAGCAATGGGCAACGATGTTTGCCGCACTGGACGAGGAGCTCAACGGATTGGCCAGGCGCGATGCGCCGGAAGAGGACTTGTGGGCAGCGTTCGAGCAGCTGGTCCAGGTGCCGTCATCATCGATCGACCGCACGGACAGCCGATGGTGGTGGGAGCAGGTCTACGCCGCGATGGAACGTCACGGACTGACCGAGCTCAGCCGGCAGGCCTCCGCCGCGGGCTGAGGCCCTCGACGACGCAGTGGCAGGTGGGTGATGCCGCGCGCGGAAGCATCGTGTGGGCGCGGGTGCTTGCGCTGGACTAGCCCCGGGATGTTCCCGGGGCTAGCTATCGGTGCGGATCTCGCTGATGGGACCGTTGGAGCGTGCGATGGCAAGCGACGCGATGCGCAAGCGAGTGACTCAACCGGCCGGCTGAGCCGTGGTGGCCGCCGGAGCCGCGCTGGCGACAGCGGCGTTGGTATAGGCCGGGGCGGCGATCATCGCACCCAGGGTCAGCACGCAGACCAGCATGCAGGCGGCGAACAGGCTGTGCAGCATCAGGTTTTCGAATTTCATGGTCGTACTCCTTCACGGGGGTTGTTGGGTGGCTCTTACTGGGCCTTTCACTGGATATATGGCAAGCCCCGTGCCAACCTCCCGTATCGCTGGCAACCCGCATTCCCAAGCCATTTGTGCGCATCGCCACGTTGCATCGCCAGTGTCCGCGGACGGTGTCCGGACAAGCACGGCGGACTGCGGACACGCTCAGCGGACGCGCAAGGCGTGCACACGGTGTGAATCCCGGTGCCTTCGAACAGCGCAGCGACAGGCCGGGCGCGCAAATCCTTGTGCTAGCGTGCGCCATCTGTTTGCCGCGGCCGTGCGCATCGTTGATGGACGGCCATAGGCGTTACCGCATCAAGGAATACGCGTTGTGCCGCCGATTGCGCCCCTAATTTCCCGCGACCTGTTCGATATGCCGCCGATCGTGCAGTGGTTTTCGCACTGCAAGGACGGCCCCTTGCCCCGCGCATCGGCCGACGCGGTGCGCGCGCTGATGGTGTCGGAGTTGCGGCCGTGGGACGTGCGCTGGAACGAAGATTTCCTCGACGTGCAGCGTTCGCTGCGCGAGATCGGCGCCACCTTGCTTGGTGTCGACGCGCAGGACATCAGCCTGGTCACCTGCACCTCCACCGGGCTCGAAGTGGTGGCGCTGGGTTATGCATGGCAGGCGGGCGACGAGGTGGTGATTCCCGCCGGCGAATTCCCCAGCAATCGACTGCCATGGCTGGCGCTGGCCGGCAAGGGCGTGACGTGTACCGAAGTGGCGATGTGGGCCGGCCAGCTCGCGCAGCCGACGGTGGCGCCCGATGCGCAGATCGAACCGGAGCAGCGTTTGCTCGATGCGATCACGCCGCGCACGCGCGTGATGGCGGTTTCCTGGGTGCGTTATCAGGATGGCATCCGTCTCGACCTGGAAAAACTCGGGCGCGGTTGTCGCGCACGCGGCGTGCATCTGGTGGTCGACGGCATCCAGGGCGCGGGCACCGTCGCGACCTCGTTCGAGGGCGTCAGTGCGTTCGCCAGCGGCGGGCACAAGGGCCTGCTCGGCATGCAGGGGCAGGGGTTGTTGTGGACCGAGCGCAGCTTCCGCCAACAGCTCGTACCGCTGGGTACCTGGCTCTCCGCGCCGGATGATTTTTCGCAGAGCGGCGCGCAGGCGCAGAACGATGCGCCATGGGCCAGCGACGGGCGTCGCCTGGAAGCAGGCAGCCCGTCGATCGTGTCATGTGCGGCGCTGGCGTCTTCCATCCGCCTGCTGGTGGAAAGCGGCGGTGCGGTCAAATTGCAGGCGCACATCGCTGGCTTGCAGCGCGCCTTGTTGGCCGCTCTGGCGCCGAACCCAGCGTGGGCTGCCGAAGCACGGCGACTGGATGAACTCCTCAGCGCCGGCAGGTTGGGATCCATCTTGTCGTTCGCTGTACCGGCGGAACGTTGCGAACGTCTGCTGCGTGCCGCCGATGCACAAGGCATCAGCACCAGCACACGCGAGGGCTATCTGCGCATTGCCCTGCATGGCTGGCACGACGCAAGCGACATCGAACGCTGCGCCGCATGGTTGTCGGCGCAGCGCTGACAGCTCACCAGGCATGGATGCCCGCACGATCGCGGGCATCCGTTGCAGCTGCCGATCAGGCGATCGAACGCACCACGCCGCCATCCACGCGCACCGCCGCGCCGTTCGTGGCCGAGGCTTGTTCCGAGGCGAGATAGACCGAGAGGTTGGCGACTTCTTGCACCGTGGCCAGGCGCTTGATCAGCGACGAGGGGCGATGGGTCTGGATGAAATCGCGCTCGACCTGCTCCTGCGAAATGCCTTGGTCGCTGGCGATCTTGGCAAAGAAATCGCCGACGCCTTCGGAGCGGGTCGGGCCGGGCAGGATGGCGTTCACCGTCACGCCGGTGCCGGCGAGCGATTCGGCCAGGCCGCGCGACACGGCGAGCTGCGCCGTCTTGGTGGTGCCGTAGTGGACCATCTCGGCGGGAATCTGCAGGCCCGATTCGCTGGAGATGAACTGGATGCGGCCCCAGCCGCGCTTGGCCATGCCTTGCGCATAGTGGCGCGACAGGCGTACGCCGCTGAGCACGTTCACTTCGAAGAAGCGCGTCCAGTCTTCGTCGGGAATATCGAAGAACGCCTTGGGCTCGAAGATGCCCAGATTGTTGACCAGGATATCCGCCTCGGGCACCTGGGCGATCAGCTGGCGCGCGCCTTCCGCGCTGCCCAGGTCGCCTGCCACGCCGGTGAGCTTGGCTTTCGGCACGCTGTTCTTGATGGCGGCGATGGCCTCGTCCACGCGTGCCTGCGTGCGGCCCGTGACGACAACGTGAGCGCCGGTGCCGGCCAGGCCGGTAGCGATGGCCAGGCCGATGCCGGCGGTGGAACCCGTGACGATGGCCGTGCGGCCGCTGAGGTCGATATGCATGCGTTTGACTCCGGAAGAAAGGGACGGGAACGAGTGGTCGAGCTGAGCTACCCGAGTCAGCTTGAGGCTGGCCGCGTCAATCGCAAGTCCACGCCACGCCCTGTTCGACGAAGTCGCACATGTTCATCGACGGGGCCGGACGTGTTGGCATCGCGCGCATCCGATCATGCATCACCCCTCAACCTTCCGATCCAGCGAGCATCCCCATGAACGAGACGATTGCCTTCATCGTGCGACTGCCGGCCAAGCATGCCTACGTGCGCGAACTCGAGCAGGGATTGCTCGGCGTGCTGGACGCCATGGCCAGCGAAGCGGATTTCGTCACCACCTATCTGCATCAGCCGCCCGACGATCCGGACACCTTCGTGTTGTACGAAGTATGGGCGTGCAGCAGGGAGCATTTCATCCAGCATCACCTGGGCAAGCCGTATCGGCAGGCCTATGAGGCGCAGCTGCCGCAGTGGCTGCGGGCGGAGCGCAGCATCGAATTCCTGGATCTCAAGCGCAGTTATCACGCGGCGCTGGCGGCAGCCGCGTGATCGGTCTGCTGTGACGACACCGCTGCCGCCGACATCGCGGCCTGCTATTCGATGGTGAAGCCGACCTTCAGCGTCACCTGCCAGTAGGCGACCTTGCCCTCATCCACATGCCCGCGCGTTTCGATCACGTGGAACCAGCGGATATTGCGGATCGTCTTGGAGGCATGGGCGATGGCGGTGCGGATGGCGTCGTCACAGCTGGTCTTGGACGAGCCGGTCAGTTCGATGGACTTGTAGACGTGGTCGGACATGCAGGTGATCTCCGTGGGAGCGTCCCTCATGCGGGGTCGCAAGGCGTCCCCTCAGTGCATACCCACGCTCGCCAACGAGATGTGAAGAGCGGTGCCGCCGCTATCGACGCTTGCTGGCGTACGCCACGGCGTCGTGCGCGTGCAGGCTTTCCTGGTGTTCCAGCCGCACATGGAAATCGGCGAGGCGATCGTCGGCGTCCAGCACGCGCTGGATGCGGCGCGCGGCGTCCTCGCAGAACATCAGGTTGGCGCCGTTGGCGAGCGCAAAGGCCTGCTCGTCCTCGCGCTTGACGGCGGTCTGCACCGGCGTGCCGAGTGCCGCTTCGACCTGGTCGACCAGTCCGATGACATCCAGCGGCGCGCCGTGGGCGAGCCGCGCCGACACATGGGCCACGCTGCGTTGCGCATGCGGCGTAGCCACGATGCCTTGCTCGCTGCCCAGCCAGGCGAACACATCGGCATGCTGGAGCGGCTCATGCGCCGCGAAGTCCTGCGCGAAACGCTGCTGGATCAGCTGGCGTGCCAACGCTGCCGAAGCAGGGCAGGTGGAGGAATAGGTGATGTCCGTGGCCAGGGTCAGCTCGAAACCCTCGTGACCCAAGGTGGCCTCGAGCGTGACCGGATAGCTGCGCCAGCCGTAGTAATCGCTGCGTAGCGCCTTGCGCGGCACCAGCTGATCGAAGCGCAAACGGATCCGCGCACGATCGGCGAGCTCGTGATGCGACTGCAGGAAGGCACGCAGCAGGCGTTCCAGCGTGAAGGGACTGAGCGCCGTGGCGCCCAGGTGTTCGTCGATCAACAGATACAGGCGCGACATGTGGATGCCGCGTCGGTCGGTGCGCACCAGGTTGACGAAGGCATCCAGTCGCGCATGCACCTGCTGGATGTCGCCGTCGCCTGCGTCGATGCGTACGGGGGCGTCGATATCTTCCATGCCGACCCAGTCGAGAGGGCCGCCCAGATAGGGTTGGACGGCGACGTCGGGCATGCAGGAGGGGGCTTCGGCAATCTGCTTCACGGTGGGGATCCGCGATAAGGGAAAGAGTGGACGGCAGCGTCAACGCCGCGAGGTGCTGAGGGTATTGCGCAGCGCGATGACCGCGGCGGCGGCATCGACCTGGCGCATGCCGCCCACCACCTTGCTGCTGCTCAACAGCAGCTCGCGGATGCTGTTGGGATCGAGGTTCGGCGAGATCGACAGCAGCAACGCAACAATGCCGCTCACGTGAGCGGCAGCCATGGACGAGCCGGAGGTGAAGTCATAACCCCCGCCGGGTTGGGTAGTGAGGATGTCGGTGCCTGGCGCGCTCAACACGCCTGGCGGCGCGGGCGTCGGGCCGCTGACGCGCACCACCAGTACGCCGGGCGCACTATCGGGGAAGCCCCGCGTGCTGCCATCGGGTGGCAGGGCGGCGACCACCACGCGTCGTTCCTCCAGCAGTTGCAGCAACAGCTTGTCGAGCAGCGGATCGGACGGGCCGCCCAGGCTGAGGTTGATCACGCGCGCATCGGTATCGAGGATGGCGGCGAGTGCCTTGGCCAGGGTGAAGGAGTTGCAGCGTGCGCCGGCTTCCAGCGTGGTGGGATACCAGCAGGCCTTGTAGCTGCTGATGATGGCTTTGGGCGCGATGCCCACGATGCCCACGTGGTTGTCGCCGATGGCGCCGATGATGCCGGCCACTTCAGTGCCGTGCGCGTCGCGCTTGAACGCGGCATCGTCGCCGTCGACCTCGTTGCTGGCGTCGTGGATGCGCCCTTGCAGATCCGGATGCGTGGTGTCGATGCCGGTGTCGACGATGGCGATCGCCACGTGATCGCCCTGGCTGGTGTTGTGCGCAAGCGCCGCATCGGTTTCGACAAAGCCGCGCTGCAGGTCGGCATAGGGATCGTTGTACTTGTGCGCGCCGTCGGTGTTCTGCGCGGAATACACGGTGTAATCCTGCAGCGGCTGGGCCAGCGCCACGCGCTCGTCCTTGGCCAGGGCGGCGAGCAGCTCGTCGCGGCTCATGCCTGCCGGCGGTTCGAGCACGATGCAATAGAGGCTCAGCGCCTTGATCGGCCAGCCGGCGACTTCATGCCAGCCATAGTGTTCGCGCATGCTGTCCAGCATCGAAATGGCGCGCTGCCCCTTGCCGTAAGTGGCCGGCGGCGCGTAGCCGAGCATGCTGGAGCCCGCGTGGGTCGGCGGCGGCTCCTGCGGGTTGGCCACCGCGAGCACGATGTCGCGCGAGCTGTTCATGCTGGCCACGTGGTCGGCGCCGGATGCGCCCGGGCCGACCGTCGCGCCCGGCAACGAGGACGAGGCAGGGCGCGCCGTCGAGCACGCACCCAGCACCGTCAAAGCCAGCAGTAGCAGCAGGGCGCGGATCTTCATGGGCAGGCGTTCACGGGCTCGTCGTGGCCGGCTCGGCCAGCCGGATACCGTGCGACGCGCGCAGCTGCTGCAAGGTGTCCTGCGTGGCCGTCGCATGTTCCGGCACCACCGTATAGGCGCCCACATCATTGGGGCCGCCCACCACCTGCAGTTGCAGCGAGTGCAGCAGGTTGTCCCATTCGGCCAGTTTCATATTGGCGTCCGGTACCACGTGGATGGCGCCAGGCATGGCCATCGGCGATGGCTGGCTGAGGGTGCGATACGGCTGCGCGGCATCTTCGGACCACAGTTTCACGCCAAGCACGCCGATGCCCAGCGCCTGTACGAGCACGGCGGCCACCAGGGCACGGGTGAACCAAGTGCCACTGCGCACGCGCGCCGTGGTGGTTTCATGGGCCTCGTCATCGATGCGGGTCAGCAGGCGCTTGAGGCCGACCTCCGGATCGAGCTGTACGTCCGTGGGTAGCGCAAGTGCAAGCCGCAACTGGCTCTGCTGCGCGAACTCCTCGCGGCAGGCCTCGCATTGCGCAAGGTGCTCGGTGAGCCAGGCGCTCTGCTCCGGCGAGGCGCTGTCCTGCAGCACCCACGGCATCGCTTCCCAGGCTCGGGAACAGTCCCTGTCGGTATCCTTCGTCAACTTCATGGCACGCTCTCTTTCTGCGTGAGTTGGTCACCAGCCAAGGCTGGCAGTACGTTTCGTAATTTCACTCGGGCATGGAACAGGCGCGCCTTCACCGTGCCCACCGGGCATTGCATGATGGTGGCCACGTCGTCCAGCGTGTGGCCCACGCCGTAAACCAGTTCCACCACCACGCGCTGATCGGCCGACAGCCGCTCCATGCCCTTGCTCAGCCAGTCGCGCAGTTCGCGGTCCTCGCCGGGGTCGTGCGAGGGCATGCGGTCTTCGGGCATGCCTTCGTCGTCCACCGGTTCGTCGCCGCGCTGCCGCAGCGCCTTCAGGCCGCAGCGGTAGGCAATGCCGATGATCCAGGTGGACACGCGCGACTCGCCTTTGAAGCTGCCGGCCTTCTGCCAGACAATCCAGAAGCAGTCGTTGATGACCTCTTCGATCAGGTCGGCCCGCCGCGTCAGCCGCGACAAAAAGCGGCACAAGCGTCCGTGGTAACTGCGATAAAGCGTCGCCAGCGCGGCGCGGTCGCCCGCCACCATGCGTTGGAGCAGCAGGCGGTCCGTCTCGTCAGCGTCGATATCGGCGTCTTTCATGGCTGGTACTACCCATGGGGTTACACCACGTAAGTGCCCGATCCGCTCGAAATGGTTGCGTGATCAAAAAGTGAAGGAAATTGTGGCAACCCAGGGCGAGGCGGCCAGGTTTTCCTCGCGCATGCGGTGGTCGACCACCATGCGGTCAACCTCCACCCGCCACGGACCCTGGCCCCAGATCAGGCCCAAATGCCCGTAGCCATAAGAGTTTACGCGGTCGCCGCCGTGATAGCCGTAGCTGCGGTGGCCGTTGGGGTAGGTCATGTAGTAGGGCACCTGAGCCTGGGCATAGCCGGCCCCCGCGGAGAACGAGAATTGCCAGGGCAAGGGCCAGTGGAAGCCCACGTCGGCGGCGCCGCGCAGCTTGTGGCTGCTGCTGCCGACGGGCTGGATGGCCGAGACGCCCAGGGTGAGCACGTCGCGGTAGAGCCAGTTGGTACTGGCTTCCACGCGATTGAAGGTGCCGCCGCCCCGGTTGGGATAGTCGTAGTAGATGAGACCGGCCTGGAATTGCCAGTCCGGAGTCAACCGCCAGTAACGGGACGCCTGCACGAACGCCTCTGAGAGGGGCGAAAGATCGCGTACCTCCCCGCTGGCCGAGGCCCCGAAGACCCAGCCCGAGGGCAGGCTTACTGAGCCCGCCGCCTGCAGGACGGCGGTGTCGGGGGTAATTGCCAGGCCGCGGTCCACCAGTTGGGAGCTGAGCGCCACGGTGCCGCTCCAGGTCGCGGTCTGCGCCTGGGCCACCGTCCACGGCAGCCCGGCGCCCGTGGCCAAAGCCGCGAGCGCAAGGCGACGATGAACCCGCCGCGGCATCACCTTCAGGCACCCATGTCCGCACGCCGCGGGAACGAGCCCGCGGCGGGAAGTGGTACCTGGCAATCACTGCCTAAACAATCGACCTGCAACATCGGTCCTTTGAGCGAGCCGCGTCGGCGCCGTCCAAGGTTAGTGGGAGGAAGGCGTTTGTGCACACACCTGACGCGGTGTTCTCAATGATTGGATTGCAGATACGAGATCAGGTCGTCGAGCTGCTTGGCATCGTTGAGGCCGGAATATTTCATCTTGGTGCCCGGATTGGCCTGTTTTGCAGGTTGTGACAGGTACCAGTGCAGCTTGTCCTCGGTCCACACCCATTTCGCGTTCTTCAGTGCGTCCGAGTAGTTGTAGTCGGAAATGCTGCCCGCATTGCGGCCCACGATGCCGAACAGGCTCGGTCCCTTTTTGTTCTTGCCTTCCTTGGGGCTGTGGCATTCGGAGCATTCCTGCTTGAACACATCTTTGCCGGCATCGGCATCACCGGCCAGCGCGGGCAAGGCGCCCGCGCCGTAGAAAAACATGCCGGTCATCAAGGCGCAGCGCGCCGCTCTTGCAAGCCTTGCTTTGGTCACGTCCAGGCTCCTAGGGTGTCAGAACGCAACACTTGCGCTCAAGGTGAAGGCATCGAGATCTTTTGCATTGGTGATGAGCAACGCGCCAGGCGGTGCGCCGAAAATGTTGTCGCTGGCGCCGTTGAAGCGCGTGTAGCGGTACCAGGTGGCGGCGAGTTTCAGATTGGCAAGCGAGGTGAACGAGTCATCCTTGCCAAACGGCGTCCAGTACAAGGTGATCATGTTGGCGGTGCTGTCGGGCTTGCCAAAGGGCGGATAACGCACCGGGTCCTGGCTGCCCGTGCTGATCAGATGCGCCACCTGCAGCGCATAGCTCTGCTTGAAGGTGTAGGTCACGCTCAGCGTCTGGTCGCGTGCATTGCCGTTGGGCTTGGCCATGACGCCGTTGACCACGGGCGTGCTGCCATAGTCGCGCTGCTCCAGGATGTTGACGTAGCTCGCCTGGATGATGTTGTCGCGATTGCCGAGGAACTGGTAGGTGAGGTCGTAGCCCAGATCGGTGATGTCGTCGCTCGGTCCATTGCGCGGCAACGCACGCTTGGTGGTGAGCGCCACCACGCCGGCCGAGAAGAACTGCCGCTTCATGTCCTTCATATAGGCGAAGCGGAAATAGCCCGTATCGCTGATATGGCCCGGATCGCCGGCGGGGTTGAAGCCCAGGTGATCCTGCACCGAGGTCGGCATGGTGTTGTAGGTGCCGACTTCGCCGTACCAGTCGTTGTTGTAGAGGGCGTACACGCTGCCGCCGATCACTTTGTTGTAAAGCGAGTGCGCGCTGGACAGGTTGAGCAGGGTGCCCGATACCGCCGGCGGGCCCAGGCCCGACGCATACGGCAGCGAGGAGATCGGATCGTCGAAGCCCGGGCTGTTGTTGACGCTCACGCCGACCACGGTGTCCTTGCCGGCGACCTTCAGATCCTTGGCCACAAAGCGCAGGTCCAGATTGCTCAGCTTGGTGTTGTAGTGATCGTTGCCGGTATTGTCCGTCTCCACCTTGACGAAGCCGCCCAGGTGATCGCTGATGCGGCCGGCGAGATAGACGTCCACCTCGCTGAGCTGGGTGGTGTTGTCGCCGCGTGCGGGCACGTTGTGCGCGCCGGTGATCTGCGCCGCCACCGGAATCTTGGTGCCCTGGCCGTCGGTATCGGTATAGCCGTTGAGTTTGAAGCGCATGCCGTAGGGCGTGAGTGCCGGGCCGTAGGCGCCCGCGTGGCAGTCGGCGCAGGCATTGCCGGTCTGGCGTGCATAGGCAGGCACGGCATGGGCGCCGTTGCTGGCCAGCATCAGACAGGCGATCAGCAGGACCCATGGCGCATACGCGGCCCGGCGCAGGATTCGGGTCAGAGAGGGCGACATGAAAGCTCCTTGTCTCGGGTGGTGCGGCGGTA
>Ga0209672_101235_pt1 | contig 10279 bp, 7 predicted proteins | sample AraplaCol_mMS_r2_FD_184273 | JGI IMG/M metagenome (GOLD analysis project Ga0209672, IMG submission 184273) | Arabidopsis root microbial communities from North Carolina, USA - plate scrape CL_Col_mMS_r2 (SPAdes) (version 2) | ecosystem: Host-associated > Plants > Roots > Endosphere | place: USA...
CACCAGGAAGAGAAGTTCGGCCTGGGCGCCGACGTGGCCTGGACCAAGTGGGACGTGTTCAAGAACTTGAACGTGTACTACGCCAACCCGGCGCAGCCGACCACCTCCGAGCCGTTCAACTGGCGCAACAGCTGGTACGTCTCCGTGGGTGGCGAGTACTACGTCAATGACAAGTTCACCGTGCGCGGCGGCCTGGCCCTCGACACCACGCCGACCGTCACCGCCACCCGCGATCCGCGCGTGCCCGATGGCACCCGTCAGCTGGTCTCGTTCGGCGTCGGCTACAAGGTCAACGAGCGCTTCGTGCTGAACGCTTCGTACGCGCACATCTTCGTCAACAGCGCGCGCATCAACGCCAGCAGCGCCACCGGCGACGTGATCACCGGCGAGTCGGACGACTACGGCAACCTGCTGAGCTTCTCGGCCCAGTACAAGTTCTGATCGCAGTTCAACGCGAAGAACGGTTACAAAAAAACTCCCCGCGAAAGCGGGGAGTTTTTTTATGGCGTCATGGATGAAAACAAATCGCGACTCTGTGGGAGCGCACCCTGTGCGCGACGGCCACACCGTACGTTGGCGCTTCGATGTGGCCAGTCGCGCACAGGGTGCGCTCCCACAAAGGGGTTTTCGCCCATCGAGGTTTCGCGAGATTCAGCCGACCCGCATCAACAACTTCAACATCCGCTTGAATTGCGCCCCATACGGCGGGTTCAGCATGCCGGTGCCATTGAAGCGCGCCTGCCGGAAAATCGGCTTCATATGCGAGAAGGTCTGGAACCCGGCCTCGCCGTGATAACCGCCGATGCCCGACGGACCCACGCCGCCGAATGGCAGGCCATGCTGCGCGATGTGGTACAGCGTGTCGTTGACGGTGACGCCGCCGGCCTGCGTGCGCGTGAGCACTTCATCGATGGTCGCGCTGTTCTGCTCGAACAGATACAAGGCGAGCGGCTGCGCATGGCTGGCGACATAGGCGATCGCCTCGTCCAGCGAGTCGTACGGCATGACCGGCAGCAGTGGCCCGAAGATCTCGTCCTGCATCACCGCCATGCCGTCGTTGACGTTGGTCAGCATCACCGGCGCCAGCAGGCGCTTGGCCGGGATGTCATGCGCGTCGCTCATCGGCTCCAGCGTCGCGCCCGCGGCCACGGCCTCGTCGCGCAACCTGGCCAGGCGTTCGTACTGGCGATCAGAGACGATCGAGGAGTACTGCTGCTGCAGGCGCAGGTTCGGATAGAGCTTGCCCACCATGTCGCGCGCCATGCCGACGAATTCACCCAGGCGGGCGCGCGGCACCAGCACATAGTCCGGCGCAATGCAGGTCTGCCCCGCATTGACCAGCTTGCCGAACACGATGCGTTCCACCGCATGATCCAGCCGCGCACCGGGGCCGACGATGGCGGGCGATTTGCCGCCCAGTTCCAGCGTCACCGGCGTGAGATTGGCCGCGGCCGCGCGCATCACGTGATGGCCCACGGCGGTGGATCCGGTAAACAGCAGATGGTCGAACGGCAGCGCGGAGAACGCCTGCGCCACCTCGGCATCGCCGGTGACCACGGCCACTTCGTCCGTGGAGAAATAGCGGGCCACCTGATCGGCGAACAGTTGCGAGAAGCGCGGCGTGTATTCGCTCATCTTCAGCATCACGCGGTTGCCCGCGGTGAGTGCATCGATCAGCGGACCCACCGCCAGGAACAGCGGATAGTTCCACGGCACGATGATGCCCACCACGCCACGCGGCTGCGGCAGCAGCGTGGTGCGCGCGGGCAGGAACACCAGGTTGGCCAGTCTGCCGCGCGGCCGCATCCAGCGGCGGCCCCGGCGCAGCGAGTGCTTGAGATTGGAGAGGCTGGGATACAACTCCAGCAACTCGGTCTCCTCCGCCGGGCGATGGCCGAAATCGGCATCGATCGCTTCGGCAAACGCGCCGCGCTGCTCGTCCAGCATCTTCTCCAGCGTGCGCAAGCGCGTGGCGCGAACGTCCCAGGGCGGCAACGGATCGCGCGACTGCGCTTCACGCATGCGCAGAAGGATGGAATGCAGTGACGAGCTGGGTTCTTTCATGGTCATCGGCTCACGGTCAGAACTTCGCGCGCAATTCCAAGCCCCACATGCGGGGCGGCGTGATGGAGGCGAACGGCGTGCCGAACACGGAGGTGCTGATATTGTTCACGCCGGTCACGTATCGCTTGTTGAACACATTGTTGCCGTACAGCGCCACGCCCCAACGGTCGCCCGGGGAGTGCCAGTCGATGCGTGCATCCGTGCGCTGCTGGCTGCTGCCGATCTTGAAGTTCGGGCTGATGTTGCAGGCGCCCTGATACTGCGAGTCGTCATTGCAGCGCGTTGCTCCACGATAGCCCTGCGACAGATCGAACTCCAGGTCGCCGTTGGCCACGTTGCGCCAAGTGTAGGCCAGCGACAGCGCGCCGGAGAAGTAGGGCGCGCCGGTGGGCTGGCCGCTCAGGTCCACGCCGTCGGGCGCGGTGGCGCTGCGATACTTCGAATCGATATAAGCGCCCGCGAAATTGATGCGGAAACCATCGATAGGCTGCCATTGCGCTTCCACTTCCAGGCCCTTCGCTTCCTGGTTGCTGCTGTTGACCACATAGATCGGCAGGCCGGTCGCGGGGCTGTTCGGATCGAGCGCCAGCGACTGCATATTGTCGTAGCGGTAGTAGTACACCGAGCCGTTGAGCAGCAGGTTCTGATCCGGGAACAGGCTCTTGATGCCGCCTTCGTAGTTGGTCACCTTTTCCGGCTGGAAGGTCGAGCCGGGCTGCACGCTGTTGTAGCCGCCGGCCTTGTAGCCGCGGGTCACGGAGACATAACCCATCACGTCCGGCGTGAACTTGTAACTGGCCACCACGCGCGGGCTCCAGTTGTTCCAGGTGTTGCTGGCGTAGACCGGCGTTCCCACGGCGCTGGTGAAGATCACGTTCTGCTGGAACGCGTCCAAGGTGCCGGGCGGCAGGATGCCCAGGCCATAGAGGCCGGCGATGGTGGCGTCGAAGGCCGGTGCGCTGCGCGGCATGTTGTACCAGCTGAACTCCTTTTCATCGCGCGTGTAGCGCAGACCCGTGGTCACGTCGAACTTGTCGCTCACGTGCCAGATCACGTCGCCAAAGGCGGCGTAGGCCTTGAAGTTGCCGTCGTTGCTGATTGCCTCGTGCCACGGGTCGCCCAGCAGCGAGAACGGCAGCCCGAACGACGCCAGCATATTGCTGATATCGGTGAGCGGCGTGCCCGCGCCCAGTACATTGTTGGCCAGCGTGTCGATGCTGTTGGTGTTGACGTTGGTCTGGCTGGTCTGGCGCGCCTGCTCCTGGTAGTAGCTGACGCCACCCACCCAGTCCATCAGGTCGTTGTTGCCCGACAGTTTGAACTCCTGATACCAGCTGTTGTTGTGCTCGATGTTCGCCGTGTCCAGATAGGTCACGACATGGTTGGTGCCGTCGTAGTCACCCAGGTTGAACGTGTCGAAACCGCGCCAGGCGGTGGTGGAAACGAAGTCGCCCCAGCCGAACGAATGATCGATCCGCAACGTGGCGCCGTCGAAGCGCCGGGATTCGCGCCCACCGATGGCGTCGTTGTAGAGCGGCGCATGCAAGGGGTTGAGATAGTTGGCCGGATCGGCCGGGAACGGCGCGCGTTCATTGGTGTCGTTGGACAGCGGAATCAGGCCGATCGCAGGCTCGGGTGTCTGGTTGAGTTTCTCGTGATCCCACGACAGCAGTACGCGCGTATTGTCGGTGACGTTCCAGCGGAACACCGCGCGCGTGCCCCAATCGTTGTCGCCGCCATACTCCTTGCCGGTGGCCGCGTCCCGGATCCAGCCGTCGCTCTGGTTGTCGAGCACGCTCAGGCGCAGCGCCATGTCCTGGTTGATCGGGATGTTGACCAGCGCATCGGCGTATTTGCGGCCATCGTTGCCGACGCGCACGCGCGCATCGCCCTCGAATTTGTCGGTGGGTTCGTTGGTGACGATGGAGATGGCGCCCGCCGCCGCATTGCGGCCGAACAGCGTGCCCTGCGGGCCCTTCAGCACTTCGACGCGCGCAATGTCGTTGAACGCGAGCAGCGCGCCGCCCGAGCGGGCAGCGTAGACGCCGTCGACGTAGACGCCCACCGACGGTTCCGTGCCGATGCCGAAGTTGCTGGTGGAGATGCCGCGCAACTCGTACGTCGGCTGCGTCGGCTGGGCGGCGCTGATCACCAGGCCCGGCACGAAGATATCCATCTTGCTCAGATCGGTCGCTGCCAGCGTGTCGATCTGCTTGGCGGTGACGATCTCCATCGAAATCGGTACCGATTGCACTTCCTGCGTGCGGCTCTGCGCGGTCACGGTGACGTTACCCAGCAGCTTGGCTTTCTCCGGATCGGCCTTGGTGCCGGCAGCGGGTTGAGCGCTGCTGTTGTCCTGCGGCGCAGGCGATACGTCGTCGCTCGCCCAGCTTTCGGTGGGCAATACACCTAGCACCAGGCTGCTCCCCAGCAGCAGGCGATGCAGGCAGGCGGACAACGGACGCGGACGCATGTTCATCAGCAGTTTCTCCCCTCGATATGAAAAAACCGCGGCCCGAAGGCCGCGGCACTGCTTGGTTTCAATGAATCGCGACGCAGCCCCCCGACTGCGCCGCAATCCATGCCTTGATCAATGCCACGCCTTCGCGGTGCACTGTGCTACGGCCCAGTTCCGGCATCATCACGCCCGGGTCGGCCGAATCCATCCGGTACGGCAGGATGGATTCGTCGGGCGAGCCGGGCACGACGTCGAACAGATGATCGCCCGTGCCACGTCCCGCCGCGACCGGCGGCTTGCAGATGCCGAGATGGCGGTCTTCGGGCGCGCTCACATCCAGCGTCAGGGCGGTGGTGTTGGCCGCGCCCTTCGGGTTGTGGCAATGCCCGCAGTTGATATCCAGGTAAGCGCGTGCCCGTGCATCGAGCGATGCGCGCTCGTCCATCCAATTGGCGTTGCGCGGCGCTTCGGCGGCTGCGGGTGCGCCGCTGAGATAGCCGACCTTGGTGAGGTGTGCCAACTGGTTCTCGTCGCTGGCCGCGTAGTGGTAGTCGCGATTGAGATGGCGGGCCTTCGGGCCAATCGGATGGATCTTGCGCGTCACCCAGTCCTGCGCATGGCAGCTCGAGCATTGGCTTTCGTCGGGTACGACGTAGTTGAAGTCTTCGCGCGCGTCGCTGTCGGCCACCAGGGTCAACGGAATCACGGCGCCGGTGCGCGCGAGCAGGGCATCGCTCTGGTCGTCCTTCCATACATAGGGAATGGCCGCCCAACCGGATTCGCGACGCACCAAGATGCGCGTCTCGATCAGATGCACGTGCGAGAGATCCAGGCCTTCGCCGGCGAAGTCCTTCGCGCTGTCGTAGGTGCGCGCGACATCGCTGAACTTCCCGTCTGCTGCGCGCGGATAGTAGAAAGTCTTGCTGATGATGGTGCCGACCGGGAAGTCAAACGTATCGGTCGGGTTGTACTTCGCCGAGACGCCCTTGGGCATCCAGATCGTGCGCAGCTTGTGCGCGTAATCGGTGAACAAGGGCGTGTTGAGGTCGTACGGCACCACGCCCTGGTTGAGCACCAGCGCGCCATCACGCACTTCCACCACATGCCAGTCGCTCAACTTCGGCGGACGGCCATCCGCCTGGAACGCCACCGGGTCCATACCCCGGTGGCAGGCAGTCAACAGCACCAATGCCAGCAACACGCCGACATGCACGAACCACTTCATCATCTGCTGCAACCTCAGGCTTTCGGTTCCGGGTCAAGTACGACCGGCGGCAGCTTGGGCAGCGTGCACTGGTAGGGCTTGGTGTCGGTGCTCGGATTCTTGTAATCGTGCGGACCGTCGGCGTTGATCACGCCCACGTCGCCGTTCTGGATGCAGAAGCGGTCGCTGTCGGGCGGCAAGCCGTTAACGAGTTTCGTCTGGTCCACATAGCCGTCCCACAGGATGTCCGGGAACTTGCCGCTGAGGCCGAACACCGCGGTCTTCAAGGTCTTGAGCTTCAGCCCATCCGGCGAATCGCCGCCGCCCTTGAAGCGGTTGTCGTAGATGAAGATGCCCTTCGGGTAAGGGTTGTAATCGGCCGCCACACCCTTGGTGTTGTAGTAGTTGGTGGAGAAATAGCTGGAGATGATGACGTTGGCGGTCTGGTTGTCCGCAATGTCGTTGTCGAAGATCTCCACCTTGTCGTTGGAGTTCACCACCACGCCCGAACCGCGCGGCACGCTGGCCACGGCGGCGCCCTTGGCGGCGAAGTTGTCGGTGTTGTTGCCGATGGTCTTGTTCTTGAACACGCGCGTGCTGTGGCCCGCCTGCGAGAGGTTGGGCATGTTGAACACCAGGATGCCGCCGGTGTTGTTGGTGGCGGTGTTCTCATACACGTCGGCGTTCACCGAGTTTTCGATCTCGATGCCGGCCACGTTGTATTCGGCGCGATTGCGGCGCACCACGATGTTGTTGGACTGGCCCACATAGATGCCGGCGTCGGAGGCGCCGATTACCACCGAGTCTTCCACCAGCACGTTCTGCGTCTTCACCGGATACAGGCCGTAGGCGCCGTTGGTGGTCTTGGGACCGCCGGTCCACTCCACGCGCACGCCGCGGATGGTGATGTTCTTGCCCTGGTTGATCTTGAGCGCGTCACCCTTGGTGTCTTCCAGGGCGAGGTTCTCGATGGTGAAGTCGTTGGCATTGACCAGCAGGCCTTCGGGACCCACCACCTGGCCCTTGAACGACAGCACGGTCTTGTCCATGCCGGCGCCCTTGATGGTGACGCCGTCGGTGCGCAGGCTCAGGCCGCGCTGCAGGTGGTAGTGGCCGGCCGGGATATCGATGACGCTGCCCGGCTTGGCATCCAGCAACTGTTGCTGCAGCTTCGCCTCGAACGAGACGTCGCCGCTGCTCTGCGCGGTGGGTTCTTCATGGTTGCAGGCCGCCAGGGCCAGCGGTAGGGCGAGAATCAGGTGGATCTTGCGCATGGTCGCTTTCCTCCCCAGGAGCGCTGGCTGCGTGACAAGCCACTGTCCCGGAAACTACCGCCCGACAGGGAGGGGAGAACGGACGTCGAAGGGGGGCAAATCGGCCAGTGTGACGATCGTTTGAAAATCGGTGCGGTGGGGATTTGGCTGGCGGCCGGATGGTCAGGCAGCCTTCGTTGCCACGGGCCTGCGCCCAACCAGGCGGGCTCGCTCGCTCGCACTACGGCGAATTTCTACGGCCACCCTGGTGGACCGGCAGGGTGACGATGTTGGCGCGGGCGTGGATCGGCTCGTTCGCGGCCGGTGCCGGTGGCGCGATGCCTGCCACGTATTGAAGATCGAGTGCGCGGATCGCCTCGGTCATATAGTCGATGAATACGCGGATCCGGGCGGGCAGATGCTGCCTGCTCAGGTAGCACAGGTAGTGGCCGCGATCATCGGGGGCGTAGGTTTCAAGGCAGGGGACGAGGCGGCCCTCGCGCAGATGATCGGCGACTTGATAGCCGGCAAGTTGCGCCATGCCGACACCGTCGAGCACGCTCTGCAGCACCAGCCCGACGTCGTTGAACGTACATATCGATGGCGGCGCCAACTTGCGCCGCTGACCGTCCACATTGAATTCCCAATCGGCAATGCGTCCCGACGCCGTGCGGAAGTTGATGCACGTGTGTTGGGCAAGATCGTCCACACTCTGCGGCGCGCCGTATCGCCGAAGATAGGCAGGGGAGGCGCACACCAGCATCTGCATCGGAACCAGCCGCTTGGCAACGATCTGGCTGTCCTCGAGTTGGCCATCGCGGATGGCGACGTCGACGCGGTCGGTGGTGAAGTCGGTTGGACGGTCGTCGAGCAGCAGATCCAGCGTGATCTCCGGATAACGCGCGCGAAAATCCGCCAGCAGGGGTGCCACGATCTGGCGTCCGAAGCCCATCGAGGCACTGATGCGCAGATGTCCACGCGGAGGCCCTGAACGCAGTTCGCGCATATCCTCAAGCGCCTGCACGATGCGCTGCACACCCGGGTGGCAGTTCTCGTAGAACAGCTCGCCCTCGCGGGTCAGCGAGGTGCTGCGCGTGGTGCGAAGAAACAGCCTCGCGTTGAGCTGGGCCTCGAGCTTGCGGACACTGCGGCTGACCGCCGAGCGCCCGATCCCCAGGCGATCGGCCGCACGCGCGAAGCTCCCTTCGGCTGCCACGGCAATAAAGGCAACGACACCGGCATAACTCGCCGTGAAGCTGCACGCCAGCGTATCGGTGACGTCGCCCTGCGGCTGGCCATCTTGGTTGAGTGTCATAGTCGCGATACCTGCTGGATTTCAAGCTGATGAGCGGACGGCGGCTCGCGGAGAATCGCCATCAGCTCTCCCCGTACGGTCTAGTCGTATGGGGTGGGGCTGTTGTGACATGGGCGGCGGGGCGGGGCCCTCGCTTCACGGCGCATGCCACCCAGGGGACATACCATTGGTGCGTCACCGGCCATTTGATGTGTACCTCCGTGCACCTACTGGCACCGTATCGCGTCACCTAGCATCGGCGAACCAGCGGCCGCGGTATCGCCTGCCGTTCCTGCGCATACCGCACCCGACCACGTTTAGACGGACGACAGTCGAGGTTCCTCATGAAAATCGTTGTGATCGGCGGCAATGGCCTGGTGGGACGAAACGTCGTTCGACGGCTCCGGGCGGGCGGACACGAGGTCACGGCGGCTTCGCGCTCGACCGGCGTGGATATCATCACCGGGGTCGGCCTCGACGAGGTGCTGGTCGGCGCCGACGTGGTGGTCGACGTGAGCAATTCGCCGAAGCTCGAGGGTGACGCGCCACTGGCGTTTTTCCAGACCGCGGGAGTCAATCTGCTGCGCGCGGAAGCCACGGCCGGCGTGAAGCACCACGTGTCGCTGTCGGTAGTGGGCACCGACCGCCTCGTCGATAGTCCGTATTTCGTGGGCAAGGCAATGCAGGAGGCGATGATCCAGCGCTCCGGCATGCCCTATACGATTCTGCATGCGACGCAGTTCTACGAGTTTCTTTTGCGCATCGTCGAGCTGAGCGTGTATGAGCAGGAGCTCAGCTTGTCGCCCGCTTATATCCAGCCGGTTGCTTCAGCCGATGTCGCCGTCGCGATGGCCGAACTCGCCGTGCAGCCTGCGCACAACCGCATGATCGAAATGGCCGGTCCCGATCGCGTGCGGCTGTCCGAAATCATCCAGCGCTTTCTCACCGAGATCGAAGCGCCGTATGACGTGGTCACCGATGCGCTGGCGCCGTACTTCGGTGCGACGCTGAAAGAGGACTCGTTGCTTCCACACGACGGCGCCCACCTCTGCACCACGAGCTTTCCTGCCTGGATCCATCAGTCCGAATACTGCGGCGCCGACTGGTAGCGGCAAACGTCATGCGTGGCGATCGAAGCGCTTCGCGATTGATGCCAGGCAAGCAACACCGCAGCGCTCTTGGCGTATCTACCGATGCGTGTCCCCGTTGCCTAATCTGCAGGCTGACGAAGCACGGGAACACTCACGATGAGCACCATCACTACGAAAGACGGTACGCAGATCTATTACAAGGATTGGGGCAGCGGTCCGGTCGTGACCTTCTCGCACGGATGGCCATTGAACGCCGATGCATGGGATGGGCAGATGCTCTTCCTGGCGCAGAACGGCTATCGCGTGATCGCACACGATCGCCGTGGCCACGGGCGTTCCAGCCAGTCGTCGCAGGGCAACGACATGAATGGCTATGCGGACGATCTCGCGGAACTGATCGAAGCACTTGATCTGCGCGACGTGACCATGGTCGGCCACTCCACCGGCGGTGGCGAAGTGGCGCGCTATATCGGCCGACACCGCACGGCACGCGTGGCCAAGGCTGTTCTGATTGGCGCAGTTCCACCGGTCATGCTGCAGAGCCCGACGAATCCGGAGGGCCTGCCCTTGAATGTATTCGACGGCCTGCGCAGCGCCCTGCAGCGCGACCGTTCGCAGTTCTTCAAGGATTTCGCGCTGCCGTTCTACGGCGCCAATCGCCCCGGCGCACAGGTCTCGCACGGCGTGCTGCTGCAGTTCTGGCAGTGGAGCATGCAGTCGGGATTGAAGAATGCCTACGAGTGCATCAAGGCCTTCTCAGAAACCGACTTCACCGAGGATCTGGCCAGGATCGACGTGCCCACGCTGATCTTGCATGGCGAGGACGACCAGATCGTGCCCATCGCGGCCTCGGCGCTGAAATCGGTGCACATGATCGAGGGCGCGCGCGGCATCTACTATCCGGGCGCACCGCAT
>Ga0209672_101236_pt1 | contig 10271 bp, 7 predicted proteins | sample AraplaCol_mMS_r2_FD_184273 | JGI IMG/M metagenome (GOLD analysis project Ga0209672, IMG submission 184273) | Arabidopsis root microbial communities from North Carolina, USA - plate scrape CL_Col_mMS_r2 (SPAdes) (version 2) | ecosystem: Host-associated > Plants > Roots > Endosphere | place: USA...
AAAGCTCTCGCGCGAATTCCGCTTCACGGTCGAGCGTGTCGGCAGATAGCGGCGGCGCCGTGACGGGCGGTTGGGGCGGTGAGGGCGGTTAGAATACCCACCTCGTTCGCTCACAGGCCGTCATCGGCGATTCTCATTGACTATGTCTTCCAGCCCGTCTTTCGTCACGACGCTCAACGAAGCGTGGCGGCGCACCGATTCACTGCTCTGCGTCGGACTCGATCCCGAGCCGTCGCGCTTTCCCGGCGTACTCGGCAATCGTAGCGACGCGATCTTCGAGTTCTGCAGTGCTATCGTCGACGCGACGGCGCCCTTTGCGAGTGCGTTCAAACCGCAGATTGCATACTTCGCGGCACATCGCGCTGAAGATCAGCTCGAAGCGCTCATCGCCCATATCCACGAGAAGCATCCCGGCCTGCCCGTGATCCTGGACGCCAAGCGCGGCGATATCGGCAGCACGGCCGAGCAGTACGCACGCGAAGCCTTCGAGCGCTATCGTGCCGATGCCGTGACGGTCAACCCGTACATGGGTTTCGATTCCATCGAGCCCTATCTCGCGCACCCGGGCAAGGGGGTCATCGTCCTGTGCCGCACGTCGAACGCGGGCGGCTCGGATCTGCAGTTTCTTGACGTGGGCGGCCATCCGCTCTATCAGACGGTGGCGACGCTTGCTGCGCAGAAGTGGAATGCGAGCGGCGAGCTCGCGCTTGTGGTTGGGGCGACGTTCCCTAAGGAAATCGAAGCGGTGCGCAAGATCGTCGGCGAGATGCCGCTCTTGATTCCGGGCATCGGCGCGCAAGGCGGCGACGTGGAAGCGACCGTGCACGCCGGGCGCACGCAAGCGGGAACGGGCATGATGATCAATTCCTCGCGCGCGATCCTTTATGCGGGCAAGGGCGACGATTTCGCGCAGGCGGCTGCTACGGCGGCACGCGAAACGCGCGACACGATCAACCGTTATCGATAACCGATATCGATCAAGGACACGCGGCGCGCAACGCGCCGCCGCCCCTCGTTCGAGCGCGCGATGCTCCGTGCTCCTCCTCTAGACAGGGCGGGTCTATACGCCGGGGATCGCCCAGGTGCTTGGAATGATTGTCACCTGTTAAGAGATACGGGAATTCACTCAAATCGAATAGCCGGGCCAATCGGCCCGACGTCCTATTCAAAATGGCATTCTAATTTTTCCATTCTGGTTCGTAGTATTGTCCGGCGCTCGGGTCGGGCAATCGGGTTGCCCTCGTCGAAATATCCAGATGGCATCTATCACGAATGCGTTTTGAACCGAGCTTATTCGACAAGCTGTTTGAGAGCCATTCGCCGCGGGCGAACCAGTCGACGATACGCACCTTGTCGCTCGATGAAATCAAGGCCTCTGTGGCGCGCGATCTCGAATCGCTGCTGAACACCCGCATGGGGTTTTCGGAAGCCCGGATGGCGCCGTTTCCAGAATGCGCCGGTTCGATGCTGACCTACGGGTTGAACGATTTCTCGGGCCGCAGTCTTGCAAGCTCCGATGATCGTGAATTCATCTGCGAATCGATCCAACGCGTAATCGCACATCACGAGCCGCGACTGACAGACGTCGAGGTGACGCTCGCTCTTCGTGGACAGTCCGAGTCGGCCAGTGGGCTGAATTTCGCGATCAAAGCCATGCTTGTTTTGCACCCGGCGCAGGAGCTGGTCAATTTCGATGCGATGTTGCAACCGTCGACACATCGATATTGTGTGACGCGGGCAAGAGGCAAGGCTTGAGGGATTGGGAATGGACGATTTGCTGCCGTATTACGAGCAGGAGCTCGCATATTTGCGAAGATATTCGCGGTTGTTTGCCGAGCGCTATCCAAAGGCCGCAGGTCGTCTGGGCATGCGTGCGGAGACGGTCGAAGATCCGCACGCGGCGCGCGTGCTCGAAGCGGGGGCGTTTCTGAATGCCCGAATCAGCAAAAAGCTCGAAGACGACTACCCCGAATTTACGGACGCCCTGCTCGAAGTCCTGTATCCCCACTATTTGCGCCCGTTTCCGGCGTGTTCCGTGGTGGAGTTCAGCGGCGCGGACGAAATCAACCCACCGACTCAGCCTCGCATCATTGCGCGCGGCACGGAAGCGAAGTCCCGCCCGGTGCGCGGCGTTCAGTGTACGTTCCGGACCGCCTACGATGTCGTGCTTGCGCCGATCCGGGTGCTCGACGCGCGCTATGTGCGCGGCGGCCCGAGTCCGAGCGTCGCTGTCATGCCGCCGAATACGGTCGGAGTCGTTTCAATCACGTTCGAATCCACTGCCGCCCAGTTCGATCTGGGCAGCTTGGGCCTCGATCGCCTGCGTGTGCACCTCGCGGGGGCCCCACCGCTCGCAGCATCGCTGAACGACGCGCTGTTTCTCCATACACTCGCAGCTTATGTCGAACCGGAGGGCGGCGGCCGCTGGACGCGCCTGGCGAGTGTTCCTGTTGCCGAGGTCGGCTTTGATGAAGCCGATGCGCTGATCGACTTCCCCGATCATGCGCAGCCCGCCTATCGGCTGCTGACCGAGTATTTCGCGTTCCCTGCCAAATTCAACTTCGTGGATTTCGATCTCGCCGCCATGACGAAGGCGATCGGTCCATGCCAGCGCATCACGCTTCATCTCGCCGTCAGGGAAGCCCCCGGCGGATCGCAGCCGGCGGGGGCACTGGAGACGCTTGCGGCGAGTCATTTGCGGCTCTTTTGCACGCCGGTGGTCAATCTGTTCAGGAGGCCCGCGATGCCTGTGCTGCTGACGCAGCAGGCCACGGCCTATCCGGTTGTAGCCGATGCTCACAAAGCGTTCGCATACGAGGTCTATTCCATTGACTGCGCTCGTCTCGTGCGCAGGAAGGAGGACGGCACCGAGGAGATCATCGAACTGCGGCCGTTCTTTTCCGTGCGCCACGCCAAGACGTCGCAGGGCGGGCGTTACTGGTACGCGCGTCGCAACGATTGGGTGGCGCAGCGCAGTCCCGGTTATGAAACGGAGCTGTCGGTCGTGGATCTGAGCTTCAACCCGATCGCGGTGCAGATCGATACACTCAGCTTCGACATTACCGCTACCAATCGCGATTTGCCGGAGCGTCTTTCGATCGGGCAGCCGGGCGGCGATCTTTTCATCAGCGGAGCGCCAGCGGAGCAGCGGATCACGCTGTTGATGCGGCCGACGCAGACCACGCGCTTCGACCGGCGCAACGCGGCGCATTGGCAGATCATCTCGCACCTGTCGTTGAACCACCTTTCGCTCGCCACACATGGCGAGGAAACACTGAAAGAGATGCTGCGGCTTTACGATCAGCGACGCACGGCCGCGTCAGCACTCCATATCGACGGGATCGTCTCGCTGGAGGCGACACCTGCCATGGAGCGAATGGCTCCGACACCCGAGATGGGCAAGCATCCATTCCCGGTCTATGTGCCGGGTATCGGGATTCGCATCATGCTGGACGAGGATCACTTCGTGGGCGCCAGTCTTGGCACCTTCATCGGCGTTCTGGATCGGTTCTTCGGGCTGTACGTCCATATCAACAACTTCACGCAACTCACCGTCCTGTCGGCGAAAACGGGCCGAGAAATCATCAGATGCCGCGCCCGTAGCGGCGAATCGATTCTCGTGTAATCCGGCCAGGCCGACGACAGGAACATTCTCATGAACCTCCACGATCTGATTCGAAGTGTGAGCCGGGGCATCGTGCAGAACGATCGCATCCTGAAACTCGATACGCCGTTGGGCAAGGACGTATTGTTGCCGCTGCGCGTGGTGGGGCATTCGCGCCTCGGCCGCAACTTTGGTTTCAAGATCGATACGGTCTCGGTGGCGAATCAGATCGAACTCAAACAACTGATCGCGCAGCCGGTGACGCTCTGGATGCAGCAGACCGATCGGTCGTACCTGCCGCACCACGGCTACGTGCACACCGCGAGCCGATTGGGCGCCGATGGCAGCGTGGTGTATACGCAGCTTGAATTCTCGTCGTGGCTGCACTTTCTGAAGTTTCGCAAGGACGCGCGCATCTGGCAGGACAAGACGGTCGAAGACATCTTGTCCGACGTATTCGAGGCGCATCCGCAAGCGCGGGGCCGATATCGCTTCGCGTTGTACTACACGCTGCCGAATTGCTCTTTTTGCATGCAGTACGAGGACGACTGGAATTTCGTACACCGGCTCATGGAATCGGAGGGCCTATGGGGTTACTTCGAGCAGGCGCCCGATGGTCAGTCCCACACGCTGGTGATCACCGATCTCACACACTTCTGTAAGCCGCTGGAGCCGACGACGATTGCCTTCTCGCGATCCGATGCCGCCGCGCAAGTCGATGCACTCACGCAATGGGCGGGTATCCGTACCTTGCAGAGCGTGAGCTACACGCCCGTCACGGGCGATTACAAGGCGCCAGGAGATCACCGGATCACCTACGGTCAGACGATGCCCAACCAGGGCAAGCTGCCGGAGCAATTGGAAGTGTACGAATACACGGGCGCCTACAGTCACTTCGATTTCAACCGGGGAGATCATCTGAACCGCATCCGTATCGAGGAGTGGGAGTCGCGCGCGAAGCGGTTTTTCGGCACCGGCGGGGTGCGCCGGGTTGACGCGGGCCGCTGGTTCGAGCTCATGGATCATCCCGATCATCGGAAGGACACGCAGCAAGATCGCAGCTTCCTGATCATCGAGGCACGCTGGGTGGTCGAGAACAACCTGCCGCTGGGCAATACGCGGCGATTCCCGGGGAGTTTGGCTGTGGAACTGGAACAGGCCCGAGCCACTTGCTCAGCTCAGCCTGCGGATATCGATCGCAGCGAGGGCTTTTTCCTGACACACATCGAAGCGCAACGGCGCGCGATACCGTTTCACAGCCCGTTGGAGCATCCCAAGCCGCAGATGCGGATGCAGTCGGCGACGGTCGTCGGACCGCCCGGCGAGGAGGTCTATACCGATGCGCTGAACCGCATCAAGGTGAAATTCCGCTGGGACCGGCTCGCTGCCGGCGATGAAACCTCATCGTGCTGGCTACGGGTCATGCAGTCCGACACGGGAAGAGGATACGGCGGCACGCACGTGCCGCGCGTTGGCGAAGAAGTGTACGTCGACTGGGACGGAGGGGATTGCGACCGGCCCGTCGTGATCGGGCGAGCGTACAACGCAGCTATACAACCGGCTTGGCACACCCACGGCATCTTCTCGGGCTTTCGCTCGAAGGAATATGCAGGCAGCGGATACAACCAACTGGTGCTCGATGACGCGAGCCATCAGACGCGCGCGCAACTAATGAGCAGCAGCGCCAACAGCCTGCTGCATCTCGGTTACCTGATCCACCAGAGCGGCAATGTCCGGGGGGCTTACCTCGGTAGCGGCTTCGATCTGAAGACCGATGCGTATGGGGCGGTGCGGGCCAACCTGGGCCTGTATGTGACGACCTACCCGACATCGGCGAATAACCCGCCGATGGACGCAGGACCCACGCGTGCGCAACTGAACGATGCGGGCGGCCTCGTGCAATCGCTGTCCGCGGCCAGCACGCAACATCACGCTGAAACGCTGGCACCGGGCCATGAGGCGTTGAGGCAACTGCTGCGTGCAACCGAGCACAGCGTGACGGGGGAACGCAAAGGTGGTGTTACCGCGGGCGGCGGATTAGGAACGGCCCCCGCGTTCAAATCTCCGGTGCTCCTGCTGGGCAGCCCCGCAGACATTGGTCTGTCGAGCCAACGCAGTACGCACATACAAGCGGGCCAACACGTCAATGTAGTGAGCGCACACAGCACCTACCTGGCCGCAGGCAAATCGCTCGTAGCGAGCGTGGCCGAGAAGATCAGCCTGTTCGCGCACAAGGCCGGCATCAAGTTGTTCGCCGCGCAGGGGCCGGTGTCGATTCAGGCTCAGGGCGACCAGATGGCGCTGGCAGCGTTGAAAGACTTCACGCTCACGAGCTCCGAGGGCAAGGTCATCCTCACTGCGGCGAAGGAGGTGTGGATTGGTGCGGGTGGGTCGTATATCCAGATCAACGCCAACGGGATCGTGAACGCTTCGTCCGGGCCGATCGTCGAGAAAACGCCTAAGTGGAGCAAACAAGGTTCCGACGCACAGATGCGCAGTTTTTCGCCGTTCGGAACAGGCTCGCCCACCGACGATTACTCCCATTCACTTTGATCAGCCCGCAAGCGTTCCATGATTATCAGCCCTCCCTTTCTTTCCGCACAGGCGCAATACAACAATGCGATATCGAGCGCGGACGCTGGCAATACGGTTGCGTCTGATGGCGACGTGTGCGCGGCGAACATGCACGAATGCGCGCCAGGCAACGGAGCCTACCCGATCAGCTTCAACCTGGGCTGGCACGGTGGCCCGCATTTGATCGCGCCGACCGACGGTGATCAGCCGGCCGCTGTGCGTGCGATCGCGGATGGCAAGATCGTGTACGTGCGCGCGACTGATACAAGCAAAAATCCGGCGCTGCACTATCGCGGCGTCCGTACGGACGACGGTTGTGTCGTCATCCGGCACGACACCGAAATCGGCGAAGGGGATAACGCGAAGATCACCTTCTATTCGATCTACATGCATCTGCAAAACGTGATGCCAACGCTGGCTGTGGGCAAGATGATCTATCGCAAGGACATCTTGGGCACCCCCGGCCAAATCTACGGTCAGTTTCCTCAGATTCACTTCGAAATTGTCTGCGACGAAGCCAATCTGAAGAAGATCATCGGGCGCGAGCCCGGACCGGTCGGGCATACGGGGCGCAGCGACGCAGTTTATGGCGATATCTGGTTCTTCGTCCCGCGAGGCGCCAAGCTTTTCGCCAACGAGCCGCACCCGTACCGCGATGACGACAGCGCGCCGGCTGTTGGGACACTGCGCTCACAGGCCGGCGTTGTCGAGGCGGGCACACGCTGCGATCTGGTGGTCCGCATGCATTACGAAAAAGACTGCACGTTGACGACCTATGTGCAGGACGCGGAGGGGACTTGGTCCACGGCAGGCGCGATGCTTGTCGAAAGCGAGGCGGAGTACAACTTGTACAAACGGGCCAACGATCTGCACCGTCGTTATAACGACGGCAGTCTCGCTGGGCTGACTAGCGTCACGGTGCCCTCGCCCAGCGCGATCTTTGAAATGATTCGCTTCGGGCGCTGTATCAACGACGCGCTTGGAAGCGGTGCGCGGTTCAACCACTGGAGGAAAGTGGGGACGCCGGATGGCGAGGGGTGGATCAACCTGTCCGAGGCCGGCGTGCGCGTTTATAGCGATGCGGACTTCCCCGAGTGGGCTGGATGGAGCTTTATCCAGGATGATCCGACGCCCAACAGCCTGTGTGAATCGCCGACGGTGAAGCAGTGGCTGGATGTCGATCATTCTGGGCAGGTGATCCACGGCGAAGCGGTACAGGCATTGAGCATCGATGCGGTCAAACAGCGTCTTTCTCGCTCCGTTTGCAAATTCCCGACCGAATGGAGCCGAGATGGACTGGCGGATCGGTATCGGTGGTTAAAGAGCCCGCACGAAGCGCTGAGCAATCCGCTTTCGGAGACGGACTTCTCAACACTGATGGAGCATGCACACGCCCTGGGCTTCTGGGAGGATATTAACGATGCCGATTTACCTCCAGCGGACCAGTGTTGGCATTTGCCCGTCACTGGATTCATAAATCAACTGAGAGGTTGTCGTTGGCTTTCTTCCAGTGAGCTGGAGCAGACCTATCCAAATACGTATGTTGAGAAGTCCAAAGGATATTTGCGGCAGGCCGCGGATGCTGTGTCGGGCGATGTGCGTGATCGATATAGGGTAGCCTTGAACCGAGTCATGGAAAAGCATTCGATTACGAGAAATGCAATGCGAATGTCCCACTTCTTGGGGCAAGGGGCGGAGGAGTCGAGAGCGCTCGCCTGGATGGATGAACGCAGGAGCGAAGCCTCCTGTAATTCGCTTTATGCGCATGTAAATGGAAACGATCTTCCTGGGGATGGATATAAATTTCGTGGGCGTGGATTTAAGCAGTTAACGGGAAAGTATAATTATGCTGAGTATTGGGTGTACAGAGGGTGGCTAGCGAGAAGTTCATTCACTCCATTCTGGTGGAGGCGATCTCATCCGGTTAGACCCGATATCGCAACGCCAGATATCCTTTTAACGGTTCCATACAATACGGTAGATGCTGGAGCATGGTATTGGGAGGCTGGCCCGAATCGGGGTTTGCCACATCTCAAAGGTACAATGAACTTCCATGCAGACGAAGGTGTCAGTGAGCAAATCGTTGACAGAATTACCAGGGCGATCAACGGCGGGCTTAATGGTCTGGAAAATCGAGTTTTCCACACTTTGCGGCTCTATAAGTTTTTTGGAGACGGGTGATGTCCACAGTTCACCGACTCGTTTGCGGTTTGATTTGTGCTGCCATCTGCGTACCGTCTGCGGAGGGGTATGCCCATGAAACACAACAAACATATTCTGACGAGCATGTGATTTTTTCCTATCCAACAAGTCGCTATGCGAAGGTGCGATTCGGGGAGGTAACGGAAGAGGGGTTCTATACTTACTACCTCGAGGTGAGAGGGGCGGGCGTGGAGGATACCTTGACCGCATGTAAGGCTACTGTCGACCATTGCGGCTTGGATACTGGCTCAGTGAAACCTTATTGGTATAGTGTTGACGGATCGATAATGCTTTTTAGCTCAACAACAACTGTCAACAAACGGGCTGTCAATTCAGGGGGGGCTGTGTATGAGGCTTTTCCAGCGTGTCCGGCAACCGACGATGAGGGCTCGTCAGCTTATGGCGGTGATTGCTATGAGTTGGTTGAGGCAAGTCCAGATAAAACGTTATCTATAACTTATTGGATTGGTCCAAGATCCGTTCATCGGTCAAGAAAAAAAGCGGTTGAGCAGGCTAAGAGTATTTTAAAGTCAATTGTAGTGAAGTAGGCGACGTGTGTTGTGCAAACGGATTTTTTATTAATCAGTCTTGGAAGTTTCCCAATGACCAAAACCCTCATCTGCCACGCCGACCCAACCACCACCGGCGGCACAGTCATCGCGACAGCATCAACCATGTTCGACGGTGACCGTCGCATCGCGCTCGATCAGGAACTGGCGACGTGCGGCAATTGCCCCGGCCAGCATCCGATCCAAGGAACCGCCACCGACATGGACGAAGACGGCCAGCCTTGCGTATTGAATGGCGATCTCGTCCAGTGTCCGTGCGGCAAGAACCACGTCAAGGCAAGTCCCCAGGCCGGCTGCGCTATCGGTTGAAACCAAACGGGACACAAATGTACTTCTGGCTCAAAAATCCTCGCGTTCTGGAGCGCTTGTTCGACGAACCGTATCGCTTCGAATTCTTCCAGGCGGTACGTTTGCTCGAACGGTGGTTCACCGAGCATGGCGGCGCGACTCCGCGTCACGCTGTACCTCATCACATCGCTTTCCGTACGACGCTCACCACGACATTTCCACCGAGTGAAATCGAGCAAGCTTCGGCGTTCGACGATGCGGGCGAACCGCTGACGGACCCAGCGATCCGCATAGACGCTATGGAAGCCGACAAGCTTTCAAGGGCGGATCTGACGCCTGCATTCTTCGGCTTGCTCGGTAGTCAGGGCGCCTTGCCTCTCATGTACACCGAGCGAATCCTGGCCGATGACCCCGCGCCAACCACCCGAGCGTCTCAAGCCTTTTTCGATATCTTTTCGAATCGCTCGACGGCACTTTTTTACGCGGCATGGAAGAAGTACCGCCTGCCGCTGCACTACGAGCTCGATCGCAATCACCATTACCTGCCGATACTCGAAGCTCTGGCCGGCGTCGCCGACCCCAGCTCTCGCGAAGCACTGCACGAAGAGCCCGGCGCGCTCGAGCAAGACGCGGTCGCCGGACATAGCGCGGCAGTTCGCCATCGTGCCGTCTCAGCCGTGTACCTGCGGCGCACCTTATCCAAATATTTTGATGTGCCGGTCCGTATCGAGCAATTCATCCCCAAGAAGTACAAGATACCGCCCGAGGAGCAATCGGTCACAGGGGGCACCAATATGGCGCTAGGTTCGACGGCGATGATCGGCGAACATGTCTGGCTGCGGCACGCTCGCATCCGTGTTGTGCTGGGGCCGCTGTCGGCAAGCGAGTACGAAGAATTCCTGCCCCGTTCCGCCAGCGCGCTTGCGCTGACACGCCTTTTGCACCTGCTGCTCGGCGTCACACTTGAATTCGAGGTGCAGCCCGTATTGAAGCGGGAGGCAGTCATGTCTGTTCAACTGGGTTCGAACGGTCGG
>Ga0209672_101239_pt1 | contig 10245 bp, 8 predicted proteins | sample AraplaCol_mMS_r2_FD_184273 | JGI IMG/M metagenome (GOLD analysis project Ga0209672, IMG submission 184273) | Arabidopsis root microbial communities from North Carolina, USA - plate scrape CL_Col_mMS_r2 (SPAdes) (version 2) | ecosystem: Host-associated > Plants > Roots > Endosphere | place: USA...
TCGCGGTGCGCTTCACTTCTCCCTCTCCCCTCCGGGGAGAGGGTTGGGGTGAGGGGCCAATCTTGCCTCGCCGTGAGTTTGTGCGGGTGGCTTCGCTCCTGTCCTCGACAACTCAGTCACTACCGATGGCGGTTATCCACCCATCTGAGTAACACTACGGGCAATACACAGGCCGCTCTTCCATGCGCGCCTGTATGTCGCGATTGACGGGGACTAAACATGAGCTTGAACACACATGGTGCGCGCCTTATCGGCGCGGCGGCGCTGATTGCGCTTTCGACTGGCGCCGTCGCACAGGGGCGTACGCTCACCCATGACGACTACGCGCGCGCCGAGCGCTATGTGGGCTACAACGCCACGCCCCTGGTGGACCACGCCGTGCAGACTGTGACCTGGATCGACGATACGCACTACTGGTATCGCGACCATGATGCCTCCGGCGATCGCTACCTGCGTGTCGACACCGGCACGGGCAAAGTCGAGCCTGCATTCGACCACGCCGCCATCGCCGCAGCGCTTGGCAAGGTGCTCGGCAAGTCCGTCAGCGCCAACAAGCTGGGTATCACCACCTTCGCCACCACGCTCGACGGTCGCCTCGACGTCAACCTGCGCGGCAAGCACTATCTGTGCGACATCAAGGGCGACATCGTCTGTGTTTTCAGCAGCGACGAAAGTGTCGACGGCACGGGCAACGAACCCGGTGTGCCCTCACCCGACAAGCACAGCGAAGCCTTCGTGCGCGACTGGAACCTCTGGGTGCGCGATGTCGTCACCCGCAAGGAAACCCAGCTCACCATCGACGGCGTGGAGAACTACGGTTACGCCACCGACAACGCGGGCTGGAAGCACAGCAGCAAGGCCATCCTCGTGTGGTCGCCGGACTCCAAGCGCATCGCCACCTTCCAGCAGGACCAGCGCAAGACCGGCGACATGGTCATCGTCGGCACCAACGTGGGCCACCCGAAAGTCGAGAAGTGGAAGTATCCGCTGGTCGGCGACAAGGACGTGACGATGATCGAACGCGTCATCGTCGACGTCGACACACGCAAGATGCTGCGCCTGAAGATGCAGCCCGACCAGCATCGCTCGACCTTGTGCGACGACGTGAGCTGCGGCCGCAACGGTGGCTGGGACGATGTGCAGTGGGCGCCCGATGCCGGCTCGCTGGCCTTCGTGTCGTCCTCACGCGATCACAAGCAGGCCTGGTTCCGCGTGGCCGACGTGCATAGCGGCGACGTGCGCACTGTGTTCAATGAGAGCGTGCCCACTTACTACGAGAGCGGCAACGGCAAGGTCAATTGGCAGTACCTGCCGGCCAGCCACGAAGTGGTGTGGTTCAGCGAGCGCAACAACTGGGGCAACTTGTATCTGTACGACCTCGACAGCGGCAAGCTCAAGCGCGCCATCACCACCGGTGTAGGCAACGTCACCGAGGTACTCAAGCTCGACGCGCCGTCGCGCACGCTGTGGTTCCGTGGCGTGGGCCGCGAGCAGGGCGTGGACCCGTATTACCAGCAGTTCTACAAGGTAAGCCTGGACGGCGGCGCACCCGTGCTGCTGGCGCCGGAGCCGGCCGACCACACCGTCACCCTGTCGCCGGATGGACGTCTATTCGCAGACGCCTACTCCACGCCAACCACCCCGTCGATTACCGTGCTGCGTAGCGCGCAAGATGGACATGTGCTGTCCACCATCGCCAAGGCCGACATCTCCCGCCTGCTCGCCACCGGCTGGAAGGCGCCCGAGCCGTTCACCGTGAAGGCGCGCGATGGCAAGACCGACCTGTACGGCCTGATGTTCAAGCCCACGCAGTTCGATCCTTCCAAGAAATATCCCGTGATCGATTACATCTACCCCGGCCCGCAGACCGGCTCGGTAGGCTCGCGCAGCTTCAATCCCGCGCGCGCGGATCACCAGGCGCTGGCCGAGTTGGGCTTCATCGTTGTCGCCATCGACGGCATGGGCACGCCGTGGCGCTCCAAGGCGTTCCACGATGCGTATTTCGGCAATATCGGCGACAACACCATGCCCGACCAGGTGGCCGGCCTGAAGGAACTGGGCAAGCGCTACACCTGGATCGACCTGGATCGCGTAGGCATCTGGGGCCACTCCGGCGGCGGCAACGCCACGGTGACAGCGATGTTCCGCTACGCCGACCTGTTCAAGGTGGGCATCGCCGAGAGCGGCAACCACGACAACCGCAACTACGAGGACGACTGGGCGGAGAAGTGGCAGGGTCTGCTGGTCACCGACAAGGACGGCAAGAGCAACTACGACGACCAGGCGAACCAGAACCACGCCGCGGGCCTGAAGGGCCATCTGCTGCTGGCGCATGGGACGATGGACGACAACGTGCCGCCTTACCAAACCTTGCTTGTTGTCGATGCGCTGATCAAGGCCAACAAGGATTTCGATCTGTTGATGATCCCCAATGCGCATCACGCGTATGGCGCGGCGGCTAATTACATGATGCGCAAGCGATGGGATTATTTTGTGCGGAATTTGGCGGGGGATGTCCCGCCGAAGGAGTTTGAGATGAAGCCGCCGAAGGATTGATTGGGGTTTCGTCTGGACTCGCAGTCGCGACGATTCCGCGCTACGTGTAGAGGTGCGTCCGAATGGCCGGTCATCCAGAGCCCCAGTTTTTGGTTTTAGCGGGACGGCGACCTGGCTCGCCTGCCGCGGGCTCCCGTCCTCCTGCCGGAGGCCGGGTTACTTTCTCTTGCTTGCCCAAGAGATCCCACGGGACTAGCTTCGCGTCGAAGTAACCAAAGAGAAGGGCCCCCCGGATGGCGCGCCCTCCGGGCCTGCGGCCCTTCGGGCTTTCCTCCACCCGCCCGCCGCGTCATACGGGGACCCCGGCGGAGCCAGATCAAGAGCCCAACGCCCGGCGTTGCCGAGCCGAGCGAGTCTTTTGTAGGAGCGCACTTGTGCGCGACCAACCGGAGCGATGCACCGCGGCGCTGCGGTCGCGCACAAGGTGCGCTCCTACAAGGGTGACGCAGGTATGGGGATGGCGGATCAATCTTGCCGGTCGGCACTTTGTGGGAGCGCACCCTGTGCGCGACAAACCTACGGAGCGGTACACCCCAGCGTGGCTGTCGCGCACAGGGTGCGCTCCCACAGACAAGCGGGCGTGGCAGAGGAAATGAACGGAGCGATGCCTAAAGCCGATGCGCAGCGAGGCCCCGCTTTAAGTCCTCAGCGATTCGGGCGCGTTGCGCAGCGCTTGGAAGTATCCGCTGTGTACCCTCGGAGGTTGTCCCACAACTACGTGCCTCGAGCGCTCGGGCTTTTCCCAGCACGATGCTGCGGGCGTTATCAGGCCATTCTCTTTGGGTTACTTTCGACGCGAAGCTAGTCCCGTGGGATCTCTTGGGCCAGCAAGAGAAAAGTGACTCGAGCGGCGGCAGCCGGTCGAAACGCCCGCCGCGCAGGCGGCACGCTGGCGTCAACGCAACAACCAAACACCGAGGCTCTGGATGACCAGCCTCCGGCTGTTGAAGAGCGCCTCCGGCCTGCGCCGGGATGACGAGAAAAAAAGTTCCTGCCCCGCGACAACAACCCAGAACCGCCAGGCCAAGCCCCCCACCTACCCCCTAGTCGCCACCACCGGCGGCACCCCACTCGCCCGAATCGCCGGCCCCAGCACCGCCAACTGCCCCAGCAAACACAGCGACACCGCCCCCACGGGCACATAAAGCCAAGGCAACCGCTGCAACGCGTAATGCTGCATCAACAGCATATTGAGCGCGTAGGCAAGCACCACGCCGAGTACAACACCCGCCCCAACAATCACCCCATTCTCCGTCTGGAAATACCGCAGGATGTCTCGTCGTGTTGCTCCCACCGCACGACGAATGCCGATGGAGCGACGACGTTGCTGGACCCAGAAACTGGCCAGGCCGGCGATGCCCGCTGCCGTCACCAGCAGCAATCCGAGGGCTGCGGAAAGCAACAACGTAATCATGGTGCGATCGCGGCGAAAGTAATCGTCACGCAGCTGGGTAAAGGTCTGCGGATGCCGCAGCACGCGATTGCTATCGAGCCTCGCGAGCACCTGCTGCGCCTGCTTGAGCACGCGCTCCCTATCCTGCGGCGCCGTGCGCATCACATAAGTGATATCGGCGGTGTCCGGCAACATGGGAAACAAAGTTGCGTAGCCACTCGCTTCGGATTCTCCCAGCGAAGGACGCAGCAGCTGATCCACCACGCCGACGATGCGCACCGGTCCATCCCCCGGATAAATCACCTTGCCCAACGGATCCTGGCCAGGAAACAACTTGGCAGCGAGCGCACGCGTGATGATCGTGGAAGGCACGTGGTTGATGCCGGCCCAGTCATGCGCCGCATCGAGCGGAATGTATTCCTCCGGCAGAAACCAGCGTCCAGCCACCAGGCGCATGCCAAGCACGCGTGCTTCGTCCTGCGTGCCGTTGAATGCCGTGGCGGTGGCCGGTGAGGGACCATTCGGCACGAGCGAGATGCCATTGCTCCAGTTGTTGCCGTTGAAGGGCAGGGCGTCGACGGCAGCGACCAGGGTGACGCCGGGTATCGCGCGCAGTGCCGCCATATCGGCGTCGTGCTTGGCGAGGTGGTTGGCGGTCTCGTCGACGCTGATGCTTTCGATCAAGGCCAGCTCGTTCTCCACCACACCGCTGGGCAATTGCATCTGCGCCAGGCGATGGCCAATGATGGAGGCGACATTGCAGACGATGGCGCAGGTCAGCGCTACCTGCATCACCAGCAGGCAGACAGTGAGCTTGTGACGCGACAGACTCGCGATCAGGGGCGAATGCGACATGGCAGGCCTCATTGCGTCTTCAGTTGCAGGGCGGGAGGAATGCGGCAGGCGCGCCAGGCGGGCAGCAGGCCCGCGATCACGCTGGCGACCAGGGCGAGCACAAACGTTCCAAGCAGCATGCCCGCGTCCATCTGCGCGAGTTGCGCGTAACCGTCCGGTCGCTGGCGCACACTCCACAGGCCCAGGCAGGCGATGCCTAGTCCAAGCAGGCCGCCGGCCAGGCCGATCACGCAGGACTCCACGCCCAGTTGCAGAAAGATGTCCCAGCGCCGCGCACCCAGCGCCCGACGCACGCTGATCTCGCCGCCGCGGCGCAGGAAGGTGGCCAGCAGCAGGCCCACTACGTTGAGCATGCATACGGCGAGAAAGCCGAGCGATAGCGACAGCTGCAGGCGCAAGTCGTCGGGGATGGCGTGCTGGCGCGCCAACCAGTCCATCAGGCCGTAGAGTTCTGCCTGGACAGGTCGCGGCATGCGGCCATGGGTTTGCTGATCGCGCCAGTAGCTGCCCAGGAACTGGCGATAGGCCTGCGCCTTGGCGCTGCTGTCGAGTTGCACCAGGAACTGCAGCCACACACAATGATTGCTGGTGCGCGCTTCGCCACCACTATCCCAACACGACAAGCGGCCGTTGAAATCCAGTCCCAGATCCTGCGCGGTCTGCAGCGGGAGAAAGAATTGGTCGGTCTTGCCGAAGCCGCGTCCATCCACCTGGGCGTAGAACTGCGGCTGCGGATGCCAGTCGTCGAGCACGCCGATGACACGGAAGTCAGTGTTCTTCAAGCGCACGCTATGGCCGATCGCCGAGCCGTTGCCGAACAGCTTGCGCGCCAGGTCGCGGTTGAGCACGACGATGCGCGCATGGTTCTCGTCATCGTCGCTGCGCCACGCACGGCCTGCGGCAAACGGCACGTTGAACATGCTGAAGAAGTCGGCCGTCACGTAGCGCCCCGTTTCGTAGAATGGCAGCTCGCCGCTCTGCATCGGCCGCACCGGCACCGCACCGCCCGCCATCGCGGCCTGGCGATCCGCCCGGCGCGCGTGCAACAGATTCATGGCGTCCGGCCAGCTGAAATTGCCGTCCGGCTCGGTGGGCTCGCTGTGATCGCGCGCCAGCGGCCGGATATCGATCACCGGTGCATAGATTTGTCCGCTGCGGCCAGGCAGCGGATCGCCCGATAGCACATGGAAAATCGTGATCATGGTCATGCTGGCGCCGATGCCCAGGCCGATGACCAGCACCATCAGTGCGGCCAGCGCCTTGCTGCGGCGCAGACTGCTGACGGCGGTTGTCGCGTAGTAGCCAATCATGTCGCCTCCTTCCCTGCGTGGACCGGGTGCGCGTAGGCAACGGCTACCCGTCGCCCCAGAAAGCCGGGGCGTGTGGTTGGTCGATGGAACCTGGATCGTGGTGGCGTGCCGGGGCACACCACCGCGCTGGGGCTAGCGGTTGCTTACCGGCTGGGCGACGCCCTTGGCGAGCGCTTCGTCGAGCAGGCGGCTCATCTGCTGGGTCGCCTGTTCCGTGGCTTGTTCCTCGCGATGGGCGAGTGCGTCCTGCTGCTTGGCCAGCGCTTCCTGCTGCTTCTCCAGGTCTTGCTGTTCGCGTTCGAGACCGGCGCGTTCGCGATCGATCTCCGCACGCTCGGACTCGAAGGACGCGCGCTCGGCCTCGCCTCCATCAGACGACGGACGCTGCGCCTGCCGCGCTGCGATCTCTGCCTCACGCGTGGCCATGCGGGCCAACCGTTCGCCCAACGCGCCCTGGCGCGCACCGATGCCGCTCTCCTGACCACTCACGCGGCCTTGTTCGCCACTGAGCCGGCCCTGTTCCTTGGACAGCTCGGTCACCGCCGCGTAGGCCGCCTTGGCGCGCGTGAGATAGGTTTCATCGCGGATCACATAGGCGTTGCTGCCGCGACGGAACATCAACAGCGGCTCCGACTGCCCGCGCATGCGGCGAGCCGTCGTAACGTCCAGATCGTTGCCGTTGATGATCACCGAATCCTTGTCGAGCAAGGCGAAGCCGTATTGCGCATCGGTATGCGTGTCGATATCGATGTGATGCGCTGAGAATCCTTCGGAACGCGGTGCCGGCGGTGCAGGCGGGGCCGGCGGCGGAGGCGGCGGAGGCGGCGGTGTCGGAGCCGGAGCTTTGGGCTCGGGCGGTGCCGGTGGTACGGGCGGAACGGCCGGCGGCGTCATGCTGCCGCGAGGCGACGGCTTGGTCTTCGGCGTGGCGGGCGTCGTTGGCGTAGCCGGGGTAGGCGGCGTCAGCGGTGTGGCCGGAGTCGGCGGTGTCGCAGGTACGGTCAGCACACTCGACGTACTCGCCGGCGTGGAGGCCGTGTCGCCCTTGGCTTCGGTCACGCGATACGGCAGCACGCCAATGGCGGCGACCAAAGCGACCAACAACCAGCTGCGCACGCGCGAGGTGGTGTCCTGATCGCTCAGCTGCAACATGGTCAGGCGCCTTTTCAGGTTGTGGAAGGTCGGCGAGGCGCCGGCAAGACCCGCATGCAGCGGATGCGCCACGCCCAGGCGCAGCAGCAGGCGGCCGTAATCCTGCGGTGCGGCGTCGTGCTGATGAACCACTTGCGCGTCGCACGCGGCCTCGCGGTTCAAGGCGTACTCGCGCATCGCCCACGACACCATCGGATGAAAGAAGAACAATCGCTGCGCGATGGCGGGAATCCAGCCCATCCACAGATCACCGCGACGCAAATGGGTGAGTTCGTGGGCGAGCGCCAGGGCGCTTTCTTCGGAGGACAGGTTCTGGTTCGCCGGCAGCAAGACCACCGGCCGCCACACGCCGCTCACCTGCGGTGAACGGATCGCATCGGAGACTCGCAGCGCGGGACAGCGGCGCAAGCCCATGGCATGCGCTTGTTCCGCACACAGTGCCTGCAGCGCGGCGTCATCCAGCGGTTGCGATGCACGAACCACGATCCGCGCCTGGCGCCAGTGGCGCAGGGTGATGAGCATCTGCACGATCACGCCGGCAAGCCATACCGCCAGGAGCGCCGGCAGCCAGCGCGTCCAGCTTTGCGGTGCCGATGTGGTGGACCGAACGATCACGGTCTGGCCATCGCTCTCAGGATCGGCAGAGAACGATGCGGAGCTTTGACCCACGCTGGCGATATGGTGTTCGGCCGGCGTCACCGTGGTGATGACTGTGGTTTGGGCGGTAGAGGGCGACAGCAGCGGCAGCGCGACGGGCGTCGGCAGTAACAAGCCCATCAGCAGCTGCACGCCAAGCAGCCACCACAACAGAGAGCGCGTGGCGGCGGAGAGTCGCGGCAGCTGCCGGTTGAGCAACCACACGGCGCCGACCAGCAAGGCTGCCTGCAGCGAGGTCCAGGCGAGACGTCCCACGACTTCTTGTGCGAGAGAGGCAATGGCGCTCATGTCAGGTCTCCTTGCGGCGCGTCTGCAGTTGATGCACCAGGGCTTCGAGTTCGGCCAGTTCGTTATCGCTGACGTCCGTGCGTTCGGACATCCATGCCACGAACGGCGAGACCGAACCGCTGAGCGTCTTCTCCACAAACTGACCCACCGCGCTGCGCATGACCTCGCCCGGGCCGGTGGACGGGCTGTAGCGATACATGCCCTGGACCTGCTTGCGGCGCAGATAGGACTTGCCGCGCAGGCGTTCCATCATGGTCAGCACGGTCGATCGCGCGAGGCCGCGCGGTTCGCCGAATCCGGTCGCCACTTCGCCGACCGATGCGTTGTTGTTGTCGGCGAGGTATTGCAGGAGCGCCAGCTCCTGATCGCCGATGGTTGGCTTGCCCATGTCCAAGGTCCTTGGTGACTACAGCTGTAGTCAACGTACGCCGTGACTACAGCTGTAGTCAATAGGCCGGTGGTGCTGGATTTGCGTCAGTGCTGACTTGTTGCAACGCACCAAAATCGGAGTAGAGTGCGCCCCGTCCTCATCCTGCAGCGCGCCTGGAGTGCGCTTATATGAAGGCTCGCACGCTACTTATCGCTGACCCATCCCGCCGCACACGGCGAGTCATCGCACCCACGGGTTAGCAACGCCCCACGTCCTTCGCATACCGCCTCGACGCGCTGACGTGTCGATGCGGGCGCTTGCGAACGGACGTCCATACGGCACTCGCCAAACCATCATCACCACGGGGAAAACCATGAAGACGCTTGTCGACTGGCTGGCGCATCGGCTGTGGCCGTTCGTCGTCTGCCTGCTGCTGTACATCGCTGTCATCGGGCCGGAGCTGATCTCGGCCGCAAGCACGCTGGCCGTGCTTATCGGTCTGGTTCTGCTGGCCTTGCTACTGGCGTGGGGCTATCTGCTGCTGCGCCGCGGTTTCACTCACAAGGAATGATCACCATGAAACGCGTATTGACGTTGTCGTTGTCGCTCTCCGCCCTGCTGCTGGCCGCCTGCTCGAAGGTGCCGGCGGGCAATGTCGGCGTGAAGTTCCAGATGTACGGCGATGACAAGGGTTCGCTGCAGGAGCTGCCGCCCGGCCGCTATTGGGTGGGTTGGGGCTACGAGATGTACACGTTCCCGACCTTCACGCAGACCTACACCTTCACGCGTTCCACCCTGGAAGGCCGTGCGGTGGACGAGTCGATCAGCTTCCAGACCGCGCAAGGCCTCACCGTGAACGCGGACGTGGGCATCACGTATCACATCGATCCGTCGAAAGTGACGCTGATCTTCCAGAAGTACCGCAAGGGCATCGACGAGATCACGGACGTGTACCTGCGCAACATGATCCGCGACGCGCTGGTCAAGGAATCGGCCAGCCTCGATATCGAGTCGGTCTACGGCAAAGGCAAAGCCAACCTGATCGAGTCGGTGCAGAAGGACGTGAGCGAGGAAGTAGCCGCAGTCGGCATCAACGTGGAGAAGATCTACTGGATCGGCGAATTGCGCCTGCCCGAAAACGTGGTGCAGTCGATCAACGCCAAGATCCAGGCGACGCAGATGGCCGAGCAACGCCAGAACGAGGTGGCGCAGGCACGAGCCGAAGCGGAAAAGGTGGAGGCCGAAGCACAGGGACGTGCCCAGGCGCAGATCACGATTGCCACGGCGGAGGCCAAGGCGATTGAGTTGAAAGGTAATGCGCTGCGCGAGAATCCCAACATCGTGCAGATGTCGGCGATCGAGAAGTGGGACGGGCATCTGCCCACTTACAGCGGGAGTAGTGCGCTGCCGTTCGTGAGTTTGGGTAGTCTGCCGGGCAAGTGAGTGCGTGGCGTTCCCCTCTCTGCGGGGAGGGGGACGCCGAGAGGCTTCTGTAGGAGCGCACTTGTGCGCGACCAGCCAACGAAGTGGTGCATCCACGCGCTGCGGTCGCGCACAGGTGCGCTCCTACAGGTGGGTGCCAAGCGCCCGATCAGAACGCCATATCAAACGCCACATCACCCTGCACGCCAACCTGATACGCCGACACGCGACGCTCAAAGAAG
>Ga0209672_101240_pt1 | contig 10236 bp, 10 predicted proteins | sample AraplaCol_mMS_r2_FD_184273 | JGI IMG/M metagenome (GOLD analysis project Ga0209672, IMG submission 184273) | Arabidopsis root microbial communities from North Carolina, USA - plate scrape CL_Col_mMS_r2 (SPAdes) (version 2) | ecosystem: Host-associated > Plants > Roots > Endosphere | place: USA...
ATCGCGGTGCCTGCTCGGCACCGCGGTCGCGCACAGGGTGCGCTCCCACGAGGTGGTCGCCTTCAACATGCTCTTCATCGGCGTATGCTGATGATTCGTGCTTCGGGAGGCCGCCCGTCCATGAGTATCACCGTCAAGCGCATCTATGAAGCGCCCGCCAAGAGCGATGGCTATCGCGTGCTGGTGGATCGCGTATGGCCGCGTGGCATGAAGAAGGAAGACGCCGCGCTCGATGCCTGGAGCAAGGAGCTGGCGCCATCCACGGCCCTGCGCAAATGGTTTGGCCACGATCCCGCGCGCTGGGAAGGCTTCCGCCATCGCTACGCCACCGAACTCGATGCCGTGGCTGAGCATTGGCGTCCGCTGCTGACGCAGGCATCGCGTCATCGCATCACGCTGTTGTACGGCGCGCGCGACGAGGAACACAACAACGCGGTGGCGTTGAAGTGCTATCTCGACGCGCAGTTAAAGGCCAACGGGCAGCGTTGATGGCTCAGGCGCGCCGAGTGAAGACGCCGGTGCGTGCGGGCTGCCAGTTGGCCAGGGCCACGCGCGCCTGCTGGCGGCCCATTTCGATCAGTTCGCCGGCGCGATAGAACTCGTACACCGTGGCGACATTGCGCGGCATGCGGATCAACAGGTCAGGCTCATAGGCCGCCAGGCGCAGGCGCGACAGATTGGCCTGCATCAAGTCCATCGATTGCATCAGCAATTCCAGCATGCCCGGTTCGCGCGGTTTCTCGGCGCCGTGCGGCATCAACTTGCCGATGAAGTCGCCGATGCGCGATCGATAACCCTCGTTGCTGCCGGTCGGCGTCGCCGGCACTTCGTCAGGGGTGCCCGCATCGGGCGGGCCGTCCATGCTCACGGCAAACAGATAGTCGGCCGGATCGCGGATCAGCGGCGTCACCGGTACCGGATTGAGCAGGCCGCCATCGATCAGGCGTCGCTCGGACAAGGTGTGCGGACGAAAAATGGTCGGAATGGCGATGGACGCGCGGATCGCATCAAACAGCGGGCCGCGGGTGAGCCAGACTTCGCGTTCGCGGTCCAGGTCGGTGGCGACCGCGGTGAAGGCGATCGGCAGCTCTTCGATGGCGACGTCGCCAATCAGCCCGCGCATGGTCTCGATGATCCGCTCGCCCTTGATCAGGCCGCCGCCGGACAGCGTCCAGTCGACCAGCTTGAGCACATCCATCTTGGCCAGCGAACAGACCCAGTCGCGGTAGATGCCCAGCTTGCCGGTGGCGTAGATGCCGCCGATCAGCGCGCCCATCGAGGTGCCGGCAATCGCGACGATCTCGTAGCCCTGCGCTTCGATCTCTTCGATGGCGCCGATATGCGCCAGACCTTTGGCCGCTCCGGAACCAAGTGCGAGCGCAATGGTCGGTTTCCTGGTGACTATGGCTTCGGCAGGAAGCGTCGAGGGATCGGCGATATCAGTGGCGCTCATGGCTCAGACGACAAAAAGTGAGTGGAGAGGAGTGCGTGGCGAGAGGCTGCGTCCGCGCGCGTGCTCGCATCACACTCGTGCTGGCCCACTTATCTCACTGATAGCCGCCGAGTGCCAGCTGCAGCTGGATCTTCATTTCCTCGCGCAGCGACAAGGGCGCCACGACTTCCGCATCCGGACCGTACTTGAGTACGTCCATCAGCAATTCCTTGGAATTGGAATACGGCACCTGCAGCTCGTAGCGGCCGTCGGACAGCCACTCGCCCTTCTGCTGCGAATGCCAGTGTTCGTCGGCGACCCAGCGCGCGGCGTGCTGCGAGAAACGCAGTGTGGCCCAGGCCTTGGGCTTGCCGGCAAAGATGCCGTAGCTCGAGGCCAGCGCGTCGTTGAGTTCCTGCTCGACCACATCGCGCGCGGGTTCTTCCAGCGACTGCGGCTCGGCAATGCGATCCACGGCGAAACTGCGCAGCGCTTCGCGATCGTGATCCCACACATCCAGGTACCAGTTGTCGCGATAGTGCGTCAGGCGTTGCGGCGACACGCGGCGATGACTGTCGGCATTGGTGGTGCGCGCGCGATAGCGGAAGCGCAGCTGCTTGCGTTCGAGCACGGCGCCGGCGACCACGCGGAACACCTGCTGGTCGAGCTTGCGCTCGCCCCAGGCGATCACGCGGATGCGTTCGATCGGCAGCGTCTTGCCGGTGCCCTGGTCGGACAGCAGATGTTCGATGCGCGCCTTGAACGGCGCGAGTGCGCCGGCAAGCACGCCCGGTCCACTGCGACCGATCAGCTCGTTGAGCGCAAGCAAGGCTGCCAGTTCATCCGAAGTCAGCCACAATCCCGGCAACTCGAATCGCTCGCCTTCACCCACCGCGTAGCGGAACGCGGCGTGTTCGCCGCCTGCGCTTTCGATGGGCGCACCCAGCGCGTCGCGCAGAAACGCCACGTCGCGATACAGCGTGGCACGCGAGCACTCCAGCTCGTCCATCAGACGAGGCAGAGGCACGGGATAGTGCGCCGACTTCAGCAATCGGTGCAGGGTGAGAATGCGCTCGTAACGATCCATGAAATGATTTTCGACGGCTGCCTCTGCGTAGCATGCGCACCGTTGAGACAAGCCGCAAGTCCACCAAATGGTGGGATTCAGCAAGACCACGCCACGGTCACGCGCACGTGATCCCCTTTTCACGTACAAAAGACACCACGCTCATGAAGCCGCGCCATCAAGCTCAGCCCTATGCTGTCGTCAGCAGCCGCACCGGAGCTGCGCGGGCACGACCACGTCCCTTGGCAGCCACGTTGTTGCACGTCAGCGGCTACGACGGCTTTGGGCTGTGGATGGTGCTGGGACTCGCGCTGGCGGTGGGCGTCTACCCCGACGGTCGTGGCGATGTGCTGGTGCCGGTAGCGCTGGGTGCTTCGTTGGTGGCGATGGGGCTGCTCGCGGCCTGTGTGCATTCGCGCTGGATGGAGCACTGGCACGGTTGGGTCATCGTCAATGGGTCGCGGCCTACCCGCGATGCCTTGGTGGCGCTCGCCTGCGCCCTGCCTGTGTTGGCGGTGGCGGGGCTGGCGCGTGGTGACAACGCATTCTGGGCAACCCGCTTGTCGGGCGCGGCGATGGCGCTGTGCTGCTTTGGCAGCATCATCGTGACGTCCTATGCCGATGCCCAGCGCCAGGCGCCCGGCATGGATCCGCATCTGGCCACGCAGTTGCCGCTCAGTCGCGTGGTGACCGCCACCTATGGCGGAGGCCTGTGGCTATGGCTCTGCACGGCCGGCCAGAACGCCGATGAGACTATCCTGCATCCGCTGGCCTGGATCATCGGCTTGCTGGCGCTCGCGCTGCTACGCGGCCTGGTGGAAAGCCTGCGCTGGCAGGCGACCCTGCAACGGGTGGCCGCGCCGCGCGGTCGGCTGGAACTGCAGCCCAAGCGTTATCTGGCGGCGCTGCTGGTGTATGCGGTGCCCTGCGTGGCCTTGTTGCTGATGAGCTTCGAAGACGGCTGGCTCGCCCTGGCCGCTTTGGCTGCCGTGAGTTGCACGGTAGGCATGGCGACCGAGCTAAGTTTGTATGATGAAGCCCTGGCAGCCTTGCCAGACGGCCCCTGAGGGGCTCGTCGCGCGTCAGCGCTGAACAAAACCTCCCCCGGTTCACAGGCAGTTCAATCCGCCCCGTTAAGGTGGCGGCCTGCATATTTTAACGAAAAAGGAACAATCACAGATGAAAAGCACCCTGATGGCGGGCGCCCTGCTCGCAGCGCTGGCCAGTTTTGGCGCTCAAGCCGACGACGCGTCATCCAATCCGGCCAACAACGGCGGGTGGACGGGTTCGGGCGAATTCGGTTTCGCGTCCTCCTACGGCAACTCCCGCTCGGAAAACATCAACGCCAAGCTCGGCGTGAGCCAGGAAAACGACATGTGGAAGAACAACTTCTTCCTCAATGGCCTGCGCTCCAAGGGCGAGGTCGAGGTGCAGGACCAGCAAGGCAACACGGTCGACCGCCTCACCACCACGGCCAATCGCTACGACAGCGGCGCCTCGGTGGGCTACAAGCTCGATCCGCGCAGCTACATCGTGACCGCCGCGCGTTATGAGCACGACGATTTCGGTGCCAACCTGTGGCAGGGCATCGTCTCGGTCGGCTACGGCTATATCGCGCTGAAGACGGAGCGCACCGAGCTGTCGTTCGAAGCCGGCCCCGGTTACAAGCGCTATCGCCCCGCCGACGTCGACCAGGCAGTGACCCAGCCCGATGGCACCACCGAAACGGTGCGCGTGCGCCAGAACACGGTGAGCGAAGCGGTCGGCCGCGGTCTGGTCAACTACAAGTACCGCCTCACCGACAACACTGCATTCGAAGACACCCTGCTGATCGAAGCGGGCTCGGACAACAAGTACTACCAGAACGATATCGGCCTGTCGGTCAGCATGACCAAGAAGGTGGCGCTCAAGCTCGGCTACCAGCTGCGCTACAACAGCGACGTGCAGCCCGGCACGCAGAGCACCGATTCGCTGGTGACGACGAACCTGCTGTACAACTTCTAAGCGTTCGCGCTTTGCCCAAGCCACCCTGGCGGGCCGTCGACGACGGATCCGCGGGGCGGCTTCTCTTTGGACTCAGTGGCCCAGCAGCGGGCCGGCGCCTTGCGCGAACAGCGCTTCAGCGACCTGCTTGCCCAGCGCCTCGGCCTGATCGCCTTCCGCTTCGGCTTGCGCCTGCAGCAGGCGGCCGCTGCGCACATCGCCCACCATGCCGCGCAGGTGCAGGCCGCGCTCGGTCAACGTGCACCAGGCGCCCACCGGTACCGTGCAGCTGCCGCCCAGGGCCTGGTTCATGGCGCGCTCGGCGGTGACGGCGATGCGGGTCGGGGCATCGTCCAGTGCGGCCAGCAAGGCAAGGACGTCGGGCTGGTCGGAGCGTGCCTCGATCGCGATGGCGGCCTGTCCCGGCGCGGGCAGCCAGTCGGGAGCGGCCAGGCGTCCGCGGATGCGCGAGGCCAGGCCCAGGCGTTCCAGCCCGGCACAGGCCAGCAGGATCGCCTCGTAATGGCCGGCATCGAGCTTGGAGAGGCGCGTGCCCACATTGCCGCGCAGATCAAGCAAGGTCAGGTCCGGACGCACGGCGCGCAACTGCGCCTGCCGGCGCAGCGAGGAGGTGCCCACGCGGGCGCCCAGCGGCAACGCGGCCAAATTGGCGTAGTCGTTGCTCACGAAGGCGTCGGCGCGAGGCAGGATGGCCGGCAGGGTGAAGCCCGGTTCCAGTTCGGACGGCACGTCTTTGAGCGAGTGCACGGCCAGATCGGCGCGGCCTTCCAGCATGGCCACTTCCAGTTCCTTGAGGAACAGGCCCTTGCCGCCGATCGTGGCCAGCGGCTGGTCGAGGATCTCGTCACCTCGCGTGGACAACGGCACCAGGTCGACGAACAGACCCGGATGGATCAGGCGCAGCTCCGCCGCGACGTGTTCAGCCTGCCAGAGGGCGAGTGCGCTCTTGCGGGTGGCGATGCGCAGCGTGGTTGGCGTCATGGTGATCTCGTTGGGGCGGCGCACGAGGCGTCGTCGGGGCCCCCATTGTCGCGTAATTATTGCCGTGGCTGCATTAGGTGGCCGGTCGCACTAGCAGTTATCCTGCGCCCGGGATGGGACAGCAAGGAGTGTTGTCATGAAGATCCGCAGGGTAGTTTGCAGCGTCCTTTTCATGGTCAGCGGCCAGGCCGCATTCGCGGCCAATCTTGCGCCGGCTGCCAGCAATACGACCACGGCATTGCCCGTGTTGTTGCCGGATGGACGGCCATACACCGATCCTGATCTATCCGCGCGCGGTCTGCCGGAGGCATCGGCGTTCAACCAGGGTGGCTATCCCGGCAGCGCGCCGCAGCTTTCACCCGTGCGCAAATTGACCGATGAAGGCTGGCTGGCGGCGAGCGCACACCGCGCAAGCGCGGCGCAGATCAATTTCCATCGCGCCCTGCGCATCAAGCCGAACGATCGCCGCCTGCTCTGGGCGGTCGGCTGGAGCATGATCAATCTCAACGATCCGGCGTGCGCGCTCGAAGCGTTCCAGCGCAATCTCTCGCTGCGTCCGCAGCAACGTCCGCAATGGGTGCCGATGGCGATGGCGCTGACTTATACGGCGTCCGGCCAGCGCGACGTGGCCGTGGCCTGGTATCGCGCCGCGGCGCTCAGCGATCCGCTGCGTTTTGGCACTGACAACGCCACCCGTCGCAGCACGCTGCACTGGACCGCCAGCGAGCGCGCGCTGATCAAGCAGTTGATTGGCTATGCATCGCAGGGCGATGGCGCCGAGAACAGCGAGCTGGCGTCGCGTTGATCGACCCGTGAAGCGGCGACGCGTTGCGCTCGCCGCTTCAGCCCATGCGCAGCAGCTTGCGCAAGGTCGGCAGATTGCGCCGGCTCACTTCCGGCATCAGCTCGGTGCCGCCCAGTCGCGCAAGCACGCGGCCATCGCTGAGCGTCTTCAGCCCCAGCAGTCGTTGCGCGGGCACCAGGCAATTGCGATGCAGGCGTATCAGGATGTCCGGATAGGCCTCTTCCAGCTGGCGCAGTGATTCTTCCAGCAGCAGCTGGCCGCCGCGGTGCTGCACCACCACGTACTTCTCTTCGGCAAGCAGGCAGACCACGTCGTCGAGCGCGACGCGCACCTGCTCGCCGCGCAGGCGGCCGTGCAGATAGCCGCCGGTGTCGCGCGGCGTCTGCTGCAGGCGCTGGCGTGCGCGCTGCAGCGCTTCGTTGAGTCGTTCCAGCCGAACCGGCTTGAGCAGATAGTCCACGGCGCCGAGGTCGAACGCGTGCAAGGCGTGGCTTTCGTAAGCGGTGCAGAACACCACCAGCGGACGCTTGCTGCCGGCCAGTCGCTGCGCCAGTGCGGTGCCGCTCATGCCGGGCATGTTGATATCCAGCAGCAGCACATCCGGTTGCAGCTCGCCCAGCGCTTCGAGCGCCGCTTCGCCATCGGACACGCTGCCGGCCACTACGACGTCGTGGCATTCGCCCAGCAGCGCCGCGAGTCGGGCACGTGCCAGGGGTTCGTCGTCAACGATCAGTACGCGCATGGGTTCGGTTCTAGGCTTCGGGCAGCAACAGACGCACGATGAAACGCCCGTCTTCGGGGCCCGCGATCACGCGTGCACGCGGACCATAACGATAGGCCACGCGACGACGCACATTGTCCAGGCCATGGCCGTGGCCGCCGGGCGCCGGCTCGCTGGCCAGCGGGTTGTCGATTTCGATCAGGATGTCGCCGCGCTCGCGGCGGCCGCGCAGGATCACTTCGCCGCCTTCGCGCAAAGGCTGGATGCCATGGCGCACGGCGTTCTCCACCAGCGGCTGCAGCAGCAGGCGCGGCAGCGGAAACGCATCGGGCAGGTCGTCCAGCTCGCGCCGTACGCGCAAGCGCTCGCCCAGGCGCAGTTGCTCGATGTCGAGATAGCGATCGACCAGGCCCAGTTCTTCGCCCAGCGTGCCGTCGCGCGTGCTGTGTTCGCCGAGCGCTGCACGGAACAGTTCGGAAAGATCTTCCACGGTGCGTTCTGCCGCGGCGGGATCCACGCGCACCAACGCCGCCACCGTATTCATGCTGTTGAACAGGAAGTGCGGGCGGATGCGCGCCTGCAGTGCCGCCACCTGGGCCTGCGAGACCGCTTCGAGGCGGGTCTGCCACTGCGCGAGCAAGTAGAAGTAACGCAGCATCGCGGCGCCGAGCAGGGCGGCGATCACCGTGTTGTTGAGCACGAAATCGCCGGTGCTGTCGCGCAGCAGTCCCATCTGCATGACGCCGTCCATCCAGTGCACCAGCGCGCTGCCGGCCACCACGATCAACACCATGGCCGTCCATACGGCGGCATAGGAGGCATGACCCGGCAGGCGCAGAAACAGCGGGCGCAACTTGCACAAGGCCACGCCGATCACCACGGCCAGCCAGTCGGCAAACAACATGCCCACGCTGAAGCCGCGCCAGCCGTGGCTGTTGTTGGGTGCCAGCCACATCACCGTGACCGTGACCGAGGCCATGATCAGCAGCGCGAAGATCACCGGGCCGCTGCAGAAATCAGGCAGCGGGCGATGGTCCGCGCGACTAGGTGCCGGTGGCGTGGTGGTGGACTCCCTCATGTGAAGGAGTATGCCGCATGCGTGGTCAGGCTACTTTGAGCGTCATCCCAGCGTGGGCCGACAACCGGCGGCCATCAGACGCCCAGGCGCACCGTCATCCACTGGCGCAGGTCGGCCACTTCCTCGCCGCATACCGAGTGCGGCATCGGGTAGGTGTGCCAGCTGACCGAATAACCCAGCGACTGCAGCAGGTCGCGCGAGCTCACGCCGCGGGTCAACGGCACGATCGGATCGGCGGTGCCGTGGCCCCAGAACACCGAGGCGTGGCCGTTGGCGGGGCTGCGCTCGCTGGCGAATGAGTCCTGCAACGGAAGATAGGTGGACAGGGCGATGATGCCGGCCAGCGGCTCGGCGTGGCGCAGGCCGCCCGCCAGCGCGATGGCGCCGCCCTGTGAGAAGCCGGCGAGCAGGATGCGCGAGCTCGGCACGCCACGCTCGTTCTCGCGGGCAATCAGCGCTTCGACGCTGGCGATGGACGCCCGCATGCCGGTTTCGTCCTGGCGGGAAATCAGGTCGACCCCCACGATGTCGTACCAGGCGCGCATCGGCATGCCGCCGTTGACTGTCACTGGTCGCACCGGCGCATGCGGGAAGACGAAGCGCAGCGCGGGCCACGCCGGCGCCACCAGCTCCGGCACGATCGGGGCGAAGTCGTTGCCGTCAGCCCCTAGTCCATGCAGCCAGATCACACTGTGGCCGGGGTTGGGAGCGGTTTCGATCTCGACAGTAGGGAGGGGCATGTTGTTCGCCGTGCTGGGTCTTTCTAGGGGGATAGCATGCCTTCAAGACACGCAGGAGAACCTCACGGAACGCATGGCCCGCAGGGTTGGCCGACAAGACGCCGGCCAGAAGCCCGACATGGGCTTGGGGATAACCGCTAAGACTACCTGCCTAGGCGATCAGTTTGTACGGGACCATCGGCGCTTGTGCGGGCCGAGGGCTTGGCTATGCTCCGACGTTTTGACTGTGGAGCCATCCATGCGCCGAACGTTGTTCGCCGGCCTTGCCGCCCTCGCCACGCTGCCCGCGGCGGCCCTCTCGCCGCCGTCCTCCGGGGCGCAGCTGGATCTGGAAACCATCATGGCCAATCCCGATTGGATCGGCGCGGCGGTGGAACAGCCCTACTGGAGCGTGGACGGCCATAGCCTGTACTACTCGCTCAAGCGCGACGGCAGCAAGGTGCGCGACCTCTACCGCGTCGACGCCGCCGGCGGCCAGGCCACCAAGCTCGATCCCGCCGCCATGGCGCAGGCCGAAGGCCCGGCGGTCTACGACCGCACGCATCGCCACGCCGCCTATGTGATGCACGGCGACGTGTTCATGGTCGATCTGACCACCGGGCGCCATGTCCAGGTCACCCGCACGTCGGAACCGGAGACGGCGCCGCGCTTCTCCAGCGACGGTCGCAGCCTGCAGTATCGCCAGGCCAACAACTGGTTCGTCTACGACCTCGCCTCGGGCGTCAGCGCACCGGCTGCCGTGCTGCGCTTTGTCGACGATCCGCAGGTCAAGAAGCCCGACCAGCTCAAGGACATGCAGCTGGAGCTGTTCCGCTCGCTGCGTGAGAACAAGTCCGACAAGGACGCCTCGCGCGACAACGACGATGCACTGATCGCCGCCGATCCCAGCCGCGCACCCAAGCCGATCTACCTGGGCGAAGGCGGCGAGCCGGCCGACACCGAACTGTCGCCGGACGGCCGTTGGATGCTGGTGGTGACCAAGCCCAAGGGCGCGAAGGACGGCAAGCGTCCGGAAGTCACCCATTACGTGACCGAGTCGGGCTACGCCGAGCAGCAGGAAACGCGCGTCTACGTGGGCCGCAACGATCCCGCGCCGCAGTCGATGGTGCTGGTGGATCTGAAGTCCGCCAAGTTCTATCCGCTCAAGACCGACGCCCTCCCCGGCATCAAGGATGACCCGCTCAAGGACATCCGCGCCAAGACCGTGGCCGCGCTGGAGAAAGACGGCAAGGGCGACGAAGCCAAGGCGCTGAAGGCTCCCGAGATCCGTCCGGTACGCATCGTCTCCAATGCCGACGACGGCGGTGGCGGCGGCATCGTGTGGAGCGACGACGGCCAGAACGTGGCCATCCAGCTGCGCGCCATCGACAACAAGGATCGCTGGATCGCCAGCGTGGACTTCGACAAGC
>Ga0209672_101241_pt1 | contig 10236 bp, 6 predicted proteins | sample AraplaCol_mMS_r2_FD_184273 | JGI IMG/M metagenome (GOLD analysis project Ga0209672, IMG submission 184273) | Arabidopsis root microbial communities from North Carolina, USA - plate scrape CL_Col_mMS_r2 (SPAdes) (version 2) | ecosystem: Host-associated > Plants > Roots > Endosphere | place: USA...
GCTTGCGTTGATTTCGCGGTTGAGATCGTCGACGAGCGCCTCGGCCAGCAGCACCGCATCGTCATCGCGCTCGCGCAACGGCGGCATGGCGATCGAAGCCGCATCGAGCCGCAGCCAGAGATCCTCGCGTAGCGCGCCTGCGTTGACCGCTTCGCGCGGCGGCCTGCGCATCGTGGCAAGGATTCGGCAATCCAGACTGATCGGATTCGTGCCGCCGACGCGCGTGTACGTTTGCGAATCGAGGGCACGTACGAGTGTCTCTTGCTGAGCGAGCGGCAATTCGGCGATCTCGTCGAGGAACAGCGATCCGCCGGCGGCTTGCTCGAAAAGCCCCGGCTCGCGCCGCTCGGCGCCGGCACCGGGCTCCTGGCCCAGCAAGATACTGTCGAGCGGGCGATCGGTATGGGCTTCACGCGCGAATGTACGGCAATCGAAGACCACGAACGGACCCTTGCGGCGCCGGCTCATCTCGTGCAGCGTGCGGGCGGCCGCTTCCTTGCCGGCACCCGCCTCGCCCGTAATGAGCACGGCACTTTCGGTCGGTGCGAGGCGTTCGATCGTGTCGTAGACATGCTGGATCGCATTGCTGCGCCCGATCATCGGACCGAACCGGCCGAGCCGGCGCAGTTTCGCGCGCAATGCCTGGACTTCCTCGGTGAGTTCGTAGGGCCGCGGAATACGCGCGAGCAGGCTGCGCAGGCGCGGGATGTTGACAGGCTTGAGCAGGTAATCCCAAATGCCGTGGCGCAGCCCTTCGATCGCGCTTTCAACCGTTGCGTTGCCGGTCATGACGATGACGGGCAGCACGCCATCGGGCTGGGCGGGCAGGTGCGAAAGCAGATCGAGGCCGCTGCCATCGGGCAGGTTCAGGTCGATCAAGACGACATCGGGGATGAAGCGGCTCAACGCGGCGCGCGCTTCGGCGAGCGAGACGGCGGTGTCGACAGAAAAACCGTCTGCGGCGACGATCGCGGAAAGGCCGGACAGGCTGTTGGGATCGTCTTCGACAATCAGAGCATGTGGCATTGCGGGCGGCAATCAATCAATTCGAGGGAGCGGTTCGCCCGGAACGGCGTGCTGCGCCGGGCGGAAACGTTTCAAGCCGAAGGGCCAATCGTTGCAACAAGCAGGTTTCACGCCATGAGAAATTTTACTTAGAAAACAGCGTTCTAGCATTTTCTGCCAGCCTTGGCTGAGGTTTCGTCCGGTCAGGACGGGAAAAACGACCGGTAAAGTTTTCTCAACCATACACGAGTCATACGAAAAAAAAAGCGCCCCGATGGGGCGCCCGGACTCGGCAGGGTGCGTGCCGCTCGGATTTGCTTTCGGCAAGCTTACGCGCGGCTGCGATATTCGTGCGTGCGCGTGTCGATTTCGATCTTGTCGCCGATGTTGCAAAAGAGCGGGACTTGAAGCTCGAAGCCGGTGTTGATCTTGGCTGTCTTCAGAACCTTGCCCGACGACGTATCGCCCTTGACGGCCGGTTCCGTGTAGGTGATCTCACGCACGACGGTGGTCGGCAACTCGACGGAGATCGCCTTCTCGTTGTAGAAGACGACTTCGCAAGCCATGCCGTCTTGGAGATAATTGAGCGCGTCACCCATCATCTCTTGCTCGACTTCGTATTGGTTGTAGTCGGCGTCCATAAAGACGTACATCGGATCGGCAAAGTACGAGTAGGTCACTTCCCTGCGATCGAGCACGACGACATCGAACTTGTCGTCCGCCTTGTAGACCGTTTCCATGCCGGCGCCCGTCAGCAGATTTTTGAACTTCATCTTGACGACAGCGGCGTTGCGGCCCGATTTGTTGTATTCGGCTTTCTGCACGACCATGGCGTCACTGCCAATCATCACGACGTTACCCGTGCGGAGTTCCTGTGCGATCTTCATAAAAACACTGTCCTTGCGAATGAGGTTTCCTGTTGCTCAACGGCATCGATCGCTGATCGATCGCTGGGACTTCATTCGAAGACCTCGCTTGAACACGCTAGCAGCCGTTGGGGATAACCGCTTATTTTAACTGGCTTTTCGCGAATTGCGCTAGGTTTGATGCGAGATCGCCGAGCGCCGTGAGTTCGTCGGCCCAACTGGCGGCACGCGCGCAAAAGGCTTCCCGGTGCGACCAGAAGTCCGCCCAGTCGGCCGTTCCCGCCCCGTTCCACGCGTGCCAGAACCGATCCATCGCCGCGCGGGCCGCGGCCGGCAGCGGGGCGGCGTAATGCGCCAGTGCGGCATCGAGCTTGGGTAGATGCGCAGCGTCCGCTTGCGGGTAGATGTGCCAGACGAAGGGCCGCCGCGCCCATTGCGCACGCACGAATGAATCTTCGCCGCGCACGAAGTTCAGATCGCTCGCCCAGAGCATTGCGTCGAACTCGGATTGGGGCACGAACGGCAGGGCATGCGCGCGCACGTTGCCACGCTCGACAAGCGCCGGAGCCTTGAACGAAGCGAGATCAAAAAAGCGCGCGACGGCTCCCGAAATGCGTCCTTCCGGCACGAGCAATATCACCGGGGTGGGCGCATCGCGCCACTGCGCGAGCAACGCTTCGACGGCCGGATTCTCGTAGGCGAAGAGCGAGATGACCGTCGCCCGCGCGTGGGGCGCCGGCCCGAGCGTCATGCGCTGCCACCAGGCTTCGCGGGCCTCGTTCGACGCAAGAAACCGCTCGCGCGTCGCATCGAGATCGTGTTCCTTGAGGACGCCGCCCGTGCCTTGACCGAGGCCAGGGAAGAAAAATGTCTTCACGAGCGCGTGACGCGGATGCGGGGACGGTTTCAAGTGAACGTCGGCCACCCAATCCTCGGCACTCAGATACTCGAGGTTGAGCCAGACGGGCGCGCGCTCGCGTCTCGTCATGGCGGCGAGATAGGCGCCCGGCAATTCGCAGGCGAACGCTTCGATGACGATATCGGCCACGCGCAGCGTCTCGCCCGCATGGACCGGCTCATGCCAGTGTTCGATTTCGATGCCGGCCACCGTCTGCTTGGGCGCGGCCGCATCGACGGCTGGCTCGAGCCGCGCGAACGTATGGAGGTCGTCCACGATCAGACGCACTTGCCAGCCATGCTCGCCGGCAAGTTGGCGCGCGAGGCGCCAGCAAACGCCGACATCGCCGAAGTTATCGATGACGGCGCAAAAGATGTCGCAAGCGAGGATGGAAGGCGCTGCGCTGGCGGGCGTGGCCGCGCTCGGGCGTCTGGGGCGTGACGGATCGGACATGAGGCGGCGCGCCGCGCGAGCGCGGGAGCATGCGCAAATGTTCTAAACTGGCGATTCTAAAGCACGCCGCGCCGCTTCGCTGTCAGGCGCGGCGCTTTCCGTCCGACATTCGCATGACCGACCCGCACGCTCCAGAATCGCTCACGCCCGCGGCCTTCGAGCCGAAGCGAATTCTCGCTCAATTGCCGCATATGCCCGGCGTCTACCGGTACTACGACAAGCTCGGCGCCGTGCTTTACGTGGGCAAGGCACGCGACCTCAAAAAACGCGTTTCTAGCTACTTCACCAAGACGCAGCTCTCGCCGCGCATCGCCATGATGGTGACGCGCATCGCCCGCATCGAAACGACCGTGACGCGCTCCGAAGCCGAGGCGCTGTTGCTCGAGAACAATTTGATCAAGGCCCTGGCGCCGCGCTACAACATTCTGTTTCGCGACGACAAGTCCTACCCTTATCTCAAGCTGACGGGACACAAGTTTCCGCGCATGGCGTATTACCGTGGAACCGTCGATAAAAAGAATCAGTACTTCGGGCCGTTCCCGAGCGCGTGGGCGGTGCGCGAAAGCATTCAGATCCTGCAGCGCGTTTTTCAGTTGCGTACTTGCGAGGACTCGGTATTCAGCAACCGTACGCGGCCTTGCCTGCTGCATCAGATCGCGCGCTGCACGGCGCCGTGCGTCGGCGCCGTCAGCGAGGAGGACTACGCGCGTGACGTCGAAAACGCATCGCGCTTTTTGCTCGGCCGCCAAAACGAGGTGATGAAGGAGCTGGAAGCCAAGATGCATGCGTTCGCTGCCGAACTCAAGTTCGAGCAGGCCGCGGCCGTGCGCAATCAGATGAGCTCGCTCTCGACCGTTCTCCATCAGCAGGCGATCGAAGTCGGCAGCGACAGCGATGTCGATATTCTGGCTGTCGTCGCTCAGGGCGGACGTGTCTGCGTCAATCTGGCGATGGTCCGCGGCGGGCGACATCTGGGCGACAAGGCCTATTTCCCAACGCATGTCGACACGGCGCTAAGCGGCGACGAAGCGGCTTTGGACGCCGAGCTCGACGCGGCCGCGACGCTCGAAGCCGAGGCGGAGCCGGAGCCTACCGCTGCGGCCGGCATCGAAGCCGAGGTCCTCGAGGCGTTCATCGCACAGCACTACCTCGGCAATCGCGTGCCGCCGGTGCTCGTCGTCAGTCACGCTCCCGGGAGCCGCGAACTGGTCGAGCTCCTGAGCGAGCAGGCGGGTCACAAGGTGACGCTCGTGCGCCAGCCGCAAGGTCAAAAACGTGTCTGGCTCGGCATGGCGGAGCAAAACGCGCGTCTCGCGCTCGCTCGGCTGCTCTCCGAACAGGGCTCGCAACAAGCGCGCACGCGCGCATTGGCGGAAACGCTCGGCCTCGAATGCGACGATCTGGCGCATCTGCGGGTCGAATGTTTCGATATCAGCCACACGATGGGGGAGGCTACGCAGGCTTCCTGCGTGGTCTATCGCGACCACAAGATGCAGTCGAGCGAGTACCGGCGCTACAACATCACGGGCATCACGCCCGGGGACGATTACGCGGCCATGCGTCAGGTGCTGACGCGCCGGTACGAGAAGATGGTGGAGTCGGCCGCGGGCAACGCGGACGATCGGGCGGCCGAGCTGCAGCCCGAGGCGGCCGCCGATCCCCAGCTCGCGGCCGATGCGGCCGAACCGCGTGCGGCCGGCGGCACGTTGCCGAACATCGTGCTCATCGATGGCGGCAAAGGGCAGGTGGAAGTCGCGCGCCAGGTGTTTGCCGAGCTCGGGATCGATCGCTCGATTCTCGTCGGTGTGGCGAAAGGGGAAGGGCGCAAGGTGGGGCTCGAGACGCTCGTGTTCGCCGATGGCCGTTCGCCGCTGGAACTCGGCAAAGAAAGCGCGGCGCTGATGCTCGTGGCGCAGATCCGCGACGAGGCACATCGCTTCGCGATCACGGGCATGCGCGCCAAGCGCGCCAAGGCGCGCCAGACGTCCCGGCTCGAAGAGCTCGAGGGCATCGGCGCCAAGCGTCGGCAGCGGCTTTTGGCCCGATTTGGCGGGCTGCGCGGCGTCGTGGCGGCAAGCGTCGAGGATCTCGCGAGCGTCGAAGGCATTTCGCTCGCGCTGGCCGAGCAGATCTACAAGCAGCTGCATTGAAGACTGAAGGGGCGCGATCCGGGTGGCGGGGCGGCCGGGGGCCGCTGCGGCTTGGCTTGTGGCGGGTTCGTCGACACGGCACAATGGCGTCTCCTTGTTCCGTCAACTTCGCGGGGCCGCCGGCCATTCGCTCATGCCGTTCAATTTTCCGATTTTCCTGACGTGGCTGCGGATCGTGCTGATTCCGCTCGTCGTCGGCGTGTTCTACGTGCCTGACGCCTGGATGAGCGAGCCGCAGCGCAATGCGGCGGCCTGTGCCATCTTCGTGCTCGCGGCGCTGACCGACTGGTTCGACGGCTATCTCGCCCGCAAGTGGAATCAGACGTCGGCGTTCGGCGCGTTTCTCGATCCCGTGGCCGACAAGCTGATGGTGACGGCCGCGTTGCTGATTCTCGTCCAACTCGGGCGCATCGAAGCGGCGATCGCGCTCGTGATCGTGGGGCGCGAAATCGCGATTTCGGCGCTGCGCGAATGGATGGCTCAGATCGGCGCATCCAAAAGCGTGGCGGTGAACCAGCTCGGCAAATTCAAGACGGCTTGCCAGATGGTTGCTATTCCGATGCTGCTTTTCGAGGCGCCGCTGCATATCGACGGATGGGTCATCGCCACGCATACCTGGGGCGTCTGGCTCATCTATCTCGCCGCCGTGCTGACGATCTGGTCGATGCTCTATTACATGAAGCTCGCATGGCCGCAGATCCGCGAGCGGGGCGGAATCGTCTAGAGCAGGTTCGTAGACCGGACTCGGGCAGTCATCCAACGCGATCGCTGTGGGAATCGCTTCAGGAAGGAAGGCCGAGTTCGCGCCGCAAGAGACGTGCCGCGGATTGCGTCACGTCGAGCCATGCACCCGGGGCCGGTTGGCGCACGAGGCGTGCGCTCGGATACCACGGACTCGGCTCTCCAGCAGTGTTGCGCTGCGTTGCCGTGCCGGGCTCGGGCGTGAACCATCGCCAATCGGCGGCGAACGGCAACATCAGCACGAGCGGCTTGCCGAGCGCGCCGGCCAGGTGTGCGATCGACGTATCGATCGAGACCACCGCATCGAGCCTTTCGACGATCGCGGCCGTGTCGGCGAAGTCGCGAATCCGCTTCTCGTAACGATGGATCGACGCGCGCCGGGCGTGCAGTTCCAGCGCTTGGGCGTCGAGTTCGCTGATGACCGGCTGCAAGACGATCCAGTCGATGCCCTCGATCGCGAAAAGCGGTGCCAGTGCATCGACCGGCATCGAGCGCGTCTCTTGGGTCTGAATGCGGCCGGACCACGCAATCCCCACGTTGAAGCGCGACTGACCGCCCAGCGAGCCGCGCCAGCGGCGTTTGTAAGACGCGGGGGCTTCGACATAGCGGCGAGGGGCGGGCAGCGCGTCGCGCGTCGTGCCCAGCGCGAGCGGCAAGCTCAGCAGTGGACAATGCAGATCGGCTTCGATCGGTTCTTCGCCGCGCGCCACCACCTTGACGCGCCATAGCCCACCGAGCGGCTCGATGAGCGGCAGCAGCTCGGGCTGCACGGCCAATACGAGGCGCGCCGCGCGTTCGCGCGCGAGCGGCACGAAGCGCATGAATTGAAGCGTATCGCCGAATCCCTGCTCGCTTTCGACGAGCAGCGTACGGGTTTCGATCGGTTCACCGTGCCAGCGGGGTAGGGCGGATCGGGCGCGCGACGATGTCGCGTCGGAAGCCGCGGAGAGTTCGAGGCGCGCTTCATATTCGGGCAGGCCCCGGGCGAAATCGCCGCGCGCGAGCAACGTGAGCGCCCGGTTCAGCCGGGCCGACGCGAGTTGCGGGCGCAGCCTCAACGCTTGATCGTAGGCTCGCAGCGCCGCATCGTGCGCGCAAAGCGCGTGGTGCGCGTTGCCGAGACTGAGCCACGCGAGGCTCATGCGCGGATCGATCCCGACGGCGCGCTCGAATGCGGCGATCGCCTGCGCGTGACGACCCAGTGCGGCGAGCGCATTGCCGAGTCCGAGCAGCGCCGGCGCAAACGGCGCGTGTAGCGCGAGGGCTGCCTCGAATGCCGTGATGGCTTGCTCGTGTTGGCCGATCGCGTCGAGCGTGTTGCCGAGATTGAAATGCGCTGCGATGAAACGCGGCTCGAGCGCGAGCGCCTCGCGGAAATGCGCAACTGCGTCGTCGGCGCGGCCAAGTGCCGCATAGGCCATGCCGAGATTGTTATGCGCGCCCGCGTGATCGGGGCGCAGTGCCAGCGCTCGCTTGAAGGCCTGGATGGCATCGTCGTGGCGACCGACCGCGTGCAGCGCATTGCCGAGATTGTTCCAGGTCGGCGCATCGTCGGGCGTAAGACGCAGTGAGCGTTCGAATGCGTCGACGGCGTCTGCGTGCCGGCCTGCCGCCGCGTAAGCGTTGCCGAGGTTGTAGTGCGCGAGCGGAAACTCGGGGGCGAGCGTCAGCGCGTTGCGAAACCGTTCGATGGCGCCGTCCAGTTGCCCCAGCGCCTTCAATGCGTTGCCGAGATTGAGCTGCAGACCTGCGTCATCGGGGCGCAGCCGCACGGCGCGGCCGACGAGATCGGCGGCTTCGGCGTGTCGTCCTTGCTGATGGCGCAGCACGCCGAGCAGATGCAAGGCGTCGGTGTGCGTGGGGTCGGCGGCGAGCGCCGCGCGATAATCGCGCTCGGCGTCGGCGAGCCTTCCGTCACGATGCGCCGCATAAGCGCGAGCGAAAAGAGAGTCCATGACGGCAGGAAAAGCGGCAAACGCGGCATTTTCCCACACTCGCGGCGCCGCACGAAAAGTGCGCTCGGCCACGCGGCGGGTTTGGCGCTTTCGCGCGCTTCACGCCCACCCGCGCCGGCAGCCAGCGTACACTAGCCGGATCGTGGTTCGCCGGAGGAAAAAGCATGGCCGCCGTCGGAAACGAGCAGCCGGTGCTGATCGTCGGCGCGGGCCCTACCGGGCTCGCCGCCGCGATAAGCCTTGCACGCGCGCAAGTTGCCGTGCGCATCATCGATCGGGCGCCGCAACCGGCGGCGCACTCGCGTGCGATCGGCATCCAAGCCCGCACGCTCGAACTCTTCGAGCAGCATCGCGTCGTCGAGCCGTTTCTCGCGGCCGGTCACCGGCTGCGGGCCGTGAACCTGTTTTCAAACGGCCATCGACTCGCGCGTCTCGATTTCGATCCGCTGCAAACGCGCTATCCCTATCTGATGTGCCTCGATCAGACAGTGACCGAGCGCATTCTGACCGAGCATCTCGCGAGCTTCGGCGTGAGCATCGAGCGCGGTATCGAGCTCGTTGGCCTCACGCAGGGGACCGCGCGCGCCGAGGCCGAACTGCTTCACGCCGATGGCCGGCGCGAGATGATGCACACGCCGTTTATCGTTGCGGCCGACGGCGCTCACAGCACGGTGCGTCATTTGCTCGGGCTGAACTTTGCCGGCAAGACGTTCGAACAGACCTTCGTATTGGCCGATCTGCATGCCGATTGGGATTTATCCGACGATGAATTCCACCTGTTCGCCTCGGGCGAGGGGCTGGCGGCGCTGTTGCCGATGGGTGGCGGCCGCCACCGGTTCATTGCGGATCATCCGGAGACGGTCGCGGGTGGCGAGATAAAGCCGGAGCAGCCTGCCGATGCCCGTTCGGAAGCCGATGACGATGCACCCGACGATCCGCCGCCGCTTGCGTTTTTCCGTGAGGCCGCCGCACGGCGCATCCATCGTCCGCTCGAGTTATCGGGAATGGAGTGGTCGTCGTATTTCAGGTTGAACAGCCGGATGGTCGAGCGATTGCGTGTGCAGCGTACTTTTCTTGCGGGCGACGCGGCGCATGTGCACAGCCCGGCCGGTGCGCAGGGCATGAACACGGGCATTCAGGAAGCGTTCAACCTTGGCTGGAAACTGGCCCGCGTGCTCAAAGGGCATGCCTCGGAGCACCTGCTCGATACTTATCAGGCCGAGCGTCATCCCATCGAACGCGACGTGCTGCGGCAGACGAGCTTCATTACCCAGTTGGCCGAAGCCGAGCGGGGACCGCTGAAGCTGTTGCGCGAACGAGCGATGCCGATCCTCGCGGCATTCGGCCCGCTGCGCGACGCCGCCCGCCTCATGGTGAGCGAGCTGTCGATTCAGTACCGGCGTAGCTCGCTTACGCTCGAGCGTGTGCTCGATGGCGGACCGCGCGCCGGTGAGCGGGCGCCGGACGCACTCGTTCATGTGATCGATGGGCCGCTCGGTCGTGCTCCCGGTACCGGCTGCATTTTCGATCTGCACGATCCGGCTTACTTTTCGCTCTTTTTGCTGCTCAGCGTGCCCGGCGGCGATCGCACGCGTTTCGACGCAATGGATCCGCATGCGGCGGCATCGCTTGCAACCGATCCGAGTGTGGAGAAGCTCGCTTCACTCGTCGAGCGTGTGTTGGCGGGGAATGTACGCATCTGGCGTGTGATCGATGCGCAAAGCGGAAGCGGCACGCCGCTGACAGAGGCTTACGGAAGAACCCGCCCGGCGTTCTATTTATTGAGGCCGGACGGCTACATTTGTGCGCGCGGACGTCCGGCGTCCGATGCGAGCGCGCTCGCGAGGCATTGCGAGACCTGGTTCGCGGCGACGCGCGTGAACAGTTGATACGGTGATTTTCCCGGGGAAGCGCTTCCCCGGGACGTACATCAAGCGGCTTCAGCCGGCGTGAGCTTCTCGCGTGTGCGAACCAACGCGTCCTTGACGATCGGCAGCATGGCGGCGCTGGCTTGCGGATCGTCGAGTGTCGCGAGAATCGTTCGCCGCATGCGTGGCTCCCAGAAGCGCCGGATATGCTCGGAGATTCCCGAGAGGGCCTCGTCGCGATCGGGCATCGATTCGAAGAACTCGCCGATGCGGTTGGCCATCTCGATCAGGTGCTGCTCG
>Ga0209672_101244_pt1 | contig 10213 bp, 6 predicted proteins | sample AraplaCol_mMS_r2_FD_184273 | JGI IMG/M metagenome (GOLD analysis project Ga0209672, IMG submission 184273) | Arabidopsis root microbial communities from North Carolina, USA - plate scrape CL_Col_mMS_r2 (SPAdes) (version 2) | ecosystem: Host-associated > Plants > Roots > Endosphere | place: USA...
TCCACGCTGATCGAACAGATTCTCGCGTCGCATTCCCGTGTTGAAGGCACGGCGGAGCTGACCGATCTGCCGCTGGTGATTGGCGAAGCCTCCAATCAATGCAAAAAGCCTTATCCGAACTGGCTGCCGGACATGCGTGCGGATGATTGGCAGCAACTGGGCCAGCGCTATCTGGAGCGAACCGCGCGTTGGCGCAAACGCCGCCCGATATTTACCGACAAGCTGCCCAACAACTGGATGCATATCGGCATGATCCGCGCCATGCTGCCGGGTGCACGCATTATCGTCAGCCGCCGTGATGCGTTGGAAACGTGTTTCTCGTGCTATCGGCAGTATTTTCCAGGCAACGATTACACGCGCTCGTTTTCCGATTTGGCTTCGTATTGGCGTAGCTTCGATGCGGCGGTAAATCATTGGGCGGAAAAAGCACCCGCGCATGTGTATCCGTTCGTGTACGAAGACCTGATCGAACATCCCGAAGCGCAGATTCGTGCGCTGCTCGCCTTCTGTGGCCTTCCATTCGAAGAGGCATGTTTGCGCTTCAACGAAACACAGCGCGCGATCGGCACACCGAGCGCCATGCAGGTGCGTCAACCGTTGCGCGCAGACACCGCGCGTGCGCCACGTTACGGCGCATTGCTGGATCCACTGCGCCAGGCGCTACATGTAATGCCGCGCGCATCATCACAATAATTTCATCTATATCAGCCAGATGGGTTTAGACATCTAAATTTGGATCGAGCCAAATTTTTTCTTGACACCACTTATGGACTGCCTTTATTGATTAACGACCCGCGGCATCGCATGCATTGCCGCGAGCAAAAAAGCATTTCAAAAATCCGTATCCGCTGGACTCCTGGGGAAGACGGCGAGGCAGTCATCTCGCCCGCAACAGCATCAGTAGCTGGACCCGTTTGTGTATCTCAAAAGCAGTGCTGAAGGGCCATGGCGCGCGCCATGGCTCCGGGTGGATTTGCGCCTTGCAAACGCAGGGCGCTCAACAACAGCCAACCTGCCCCAAGGCAGAGGAGACACATGTCCATGAAACAGATCAAGCGCAAACCCATGTTCACGCTTTTGGCCTCTGTGCTCGCGTTCGCATGCGCAAGCGCGCATGCCCAAAGCATGGGCTACACCGGCATCTTCGGCGGCGGCCCGATGTACAAGCACATCGCGAGCAATATTTCGGAAATCGAAAACTCCGGCTTTACCGAAGTGGTGGTCTGGAGCGTTGAAGTCGGCTCCACTGGTAACTTGAATTTCAACGGCGAATTCCCGCTGACGTCCAATGGCACTTACATAGGCAACAACGCCTGGCCGTCGTTCGCGGCCGATCTGGTGACCATGAAGCAGGGCACGCCCAAGCGCATCACCTTCAGTATCGGTTCGTCGAACGTCGGCGACTGGCAGGACATCAAGGCCTTGGTCAATGCACAAGGCACCGGACCGAGCAGCATTCTCTACAAGGATTTTCAGGCATTGAAACAGGCGTTGCCGTCGGTCGATGCCATCGATTTCGATGACGAGAACAGCTACGACGCCGCTTCTACCGTGGCCTTCGCCGTCATGCTCGGCAACCTTGGTTATCACGTGGAAGTGGATCCGTACACCAATGCGTCGTACTGGACCTCGGTGGTCTCGCAGATCAACAGTCAACGCCCCGGCACGGTGGATGGCGTGCATCTGCAAACCTATGCCGGCGGCTCGGGCAACAGTCCTTGCTCGGGGTGGAACTTCGGCAGCGTGCCGGTCTATCCCGGCGTCTGGGATAGCGATGACACGCCGCCGCAAGCGCAAAGCGCCATGAGCAGCTGGCATTCCCAATGCGGCATTACCGGTGGCTTTTTGTGGTTGTACGACGACATTGCCGGCAAGACCTACAACGGCCAGGACGAAACCGCGGCCTACGCCAGCGCCTTCAATGCTGGCCTCGGCTCAAGCACGGCGCAGCCTGCCGTCTATGGCATTTACAGTGATGGCACATCGTTCACGACGGGCGGACTGGATGGCGATGGCTACGCTTATTCGGCCAAGCTGCTTGGCAACTCGCTGAGCTGGAATGGCAACACCTTCGCCTTCGGCGCCGCCAACACCGCCAACGCGTATAGCAGCGGCACCATCAATCTGACGCAAGGCCAATACAGCGAGCTGAGCATTCTGGCGACCGGCCTCAATGGCAACCAGGCGTCGCAAACCTTCACCGTCAATTACACCGACGGTACCAGCACCATCATCAGCCAAAGCCTGAGCGATTGGTTTACGCCACAAAACTACTCAGGTGAATCCAAAGCCGCCACCATGGCGTATCGCGATAGCAGCAGCGGCACCGCGGACAACCGCACGTTCTACTTGTATGGCTATGCGTTCCCGATCGACAGCACCAAGACGGTGAAGAGTGTGCTGTTGCCGAGCAATCGCAACGTGGCGGTGTTGTCTTATGCACTGAGCAATCCGGCCACCAGCGCCGTGTCGGTCAATCTTGCGCCCTCGTTCAACCAGCGTGCCGTCAGCAGCGGCACGGCGCTACCGCCGGGATCATCGCTGGAGTTCAACGACGTGCTGTATCGCTTCGGCAAGGCCAGCGCTGCCAATGCCGTTAGTGCAGCGGGGCAGAGCATTCACCTGCCGGCGGGACAATTCTCCACGCTGCAATGGCTGGGCGCCGCGGTGGACGGGCATCAGACCTCGCAAACCTTTACGGTCACCTACACCGATGGCACCAAGTCGACCTTCACGCAAAGCGTCAGTGATCGCTCCAGCCCTCAAAGCTATGCCGGCGAATTGCAGGCCGCCAAGCTGCCTCAGCGCGATCGCCGCAACGCCTATCTCTACCATTACACCTTCCACTTAAACCCGAAGCTGGTTCAGAGCATCCAACTGCCCAACAACGACGCCGTACAGATCATGGCGATGACGCTGGTGCAGTAACGAAGGTTCCCGGTAATCACCCGTTGGTGACCAGCGAAGCAGCCCTTCGCTGGTTTTTTTTCGGTGCCCGCGCAAACGCACGCTATCTGCGGTTTCCGGTAGGTTGGACCAAATCTCAGCTCGCTTGGCCGAGTGATGCCGGGACTTCATCCCAGCCGACCTGCAAGAGCATCACGGCAGACGATCAAAAGGCAGGTTCCACACGCGATCGTCGGAGATGCGCATGCCCGTCACATGCCCTGGGTGGTCGAGCATGGGACGCAACATCACATCACCAGACATGAAAGCGCCCGTATACGCGGGCTCGAACAAACGGCTCTTGCCGGGACGGTCTTCCGCCACCACGCGCAGGCCATGAGCTTCTGCCGTTATCTGATACGTCACCGGCACTTCGTCGTTATGAAAACGCCCGGCCATATATACAAGGTCCGCCGCCGTGGGGACATACATCTGTTCGCGATCGTAGAACGTCGCATCGCCTTCGGCATCGAAGCGAAGGCGGCCATCCGCAAGTACAGCCCCCGTCATGGCAATCACGCCGTTGGTATGTTCCAGCGTGAGCGTGCCGTTCGGCCCTGCCTTGAGGATAAGGCCGGTATCCGTCTGCAAGCGGTCGCCATGTACCGTCAACCGCAGCGGCACGCCATCGCGTTCGCTCGCGTAGATGCCCGCCAAGCTTGAGGGCGGCGCCAACGTGTAGGGACTCGGTGCGGGTTTTGCATTGGGCACGTACCGATCGGCCAAGGCATGCGCGTAGTTGGAAGGAATGGCGTCATCGGCGTTGCACAGAATAGCCATGGACAAATGCTGGTCGGGATAGCGCCCCAGCCACGCACGATAACCCGCCGTGGCGCCATCGTGCGAAATCTCGCGCATGCCGTGATAGCTGCGCAGGAACAATCCTCGCGCATAGATCGTAGGCCGTCCATTGGACAGTAACGTGCGCGTCTGCATGGCCTGGGTGACGAACGCGCCGAGGCGCCCTTCGCTCAACGCCTTGTTCCAAAGCAGCAGATCGCCCACGGTGGTCAACAATCCGCCGTGTCCGTAGGTATCCTCGAACGGCATCATCTGCTCATAGGTGCCCGCCGATGTGCGGTGATAGGCGATCGCCCGATCGCGCACGATGCGGCGGAAGTCGTCACGCCATTGCGTATGCGTCATGCCGAGCGGCGCAAACAAATGTTCGCGCGTGAAATCCACAAAGCTGGTGCCGCTCACGCGCTGCACGATCAACACCAGCAAGTTGAAACCGGTATTGGTATACGACCACGCCGTACCAGGCTGGAAATTCAGGGCGCGCTGGCGCGCGGTGATATGCAGTACGTCGGTCATGCCATAAACGCGCTCGGTGCGCGGCCAACCGGCAATCGCCTCGATATCGCCCCAGTCGCGCAGGCCGCTGGTATGTCCCAGCAGCTCGGCAATGGTGACGGGGTGTCCGTAATCAGGCAGTTCCGGCAAGTACTTGCGGATGTCGTCGTTGAGCGATAGCCGCCCTTCGCTTGCCAGGATCAAGGTTGCCGCCGCCGTGAACTGCTTGCTTACCGATCCGGCTTCAAACACGGTGTCGACGCTGACAGGTACCGCATGCTCCAGATCGGCCGTGCCGAAAGCGCGCCGTATTGGAGCGGCATCACCCACCTGCACGCCGACGGCGCATCCGGGCGCATTGGCAGGTATGGCGTGGGCGAAAACGTCGTCGATCTTCGCTGCAGCGGAATCCTCGGCCATGGCGCCGGTCGCAAACGTCAGTGCGAGTGCCAGCATCAGCATTTTCATGCGTTCTCTCTCTCTCTGCGAACCGCGCGATCAAAAGCTATCGACGCTATGCAAAATGAGCGCGCTTGCAAGTGCCATTGGATGCTCTGCGGGCGCAATAAAAAACGGCGGTATGGTCCCGTGAGCCGAAAGCGTGCAGACAGCGCGAAGACCTGCTCGTCGATTTGTGAAAGCCCCCAACGCGCAACGCATGAAGCGCCTCGCCTTACAAAATTTCTTGCCAGTGACGCGCCGCAGAATTTCATAAGACCAAGAAGCGCTCCCAAGACGGCCGGCACGCACGCATCTGCTTCGGCGCAAAGACCTTTCGCAAAATCATCACGCAAGCATGCTGCATTGCTGCGTCGCGATAGTCACGCCGTGACCAAACGCATGGCTCTTGCGCAATCATCATACAATATGATTGCATCGCGTCCTCACGGTGAAAGGACGACCTTACGACTTCAGCGCTGCCCTGGCGACTTCGATGGCAAAGGTCCTCCGAGCACAACGCGTAAACATGCTGCCGGCATAGTCGGTGGCGCAGTGGGAGGACAGAGACATCATGATACGAATCAGTATTCCGCAGGCTTTGCTCGCGGCGACCATTTTTGCCGCACTCAACGTGGCGCACGCCACGGATACAACGCAAAGCACTGATCAATCGCAGACTGCCCAGCCGCCCGCAAAAAAGGCGGCAAAAAAGCCGGTGACGGAGAACGGTACATCACCGCAGGCGGGCAATCAGCCGCAGAACGCCACGACGCTGTCGCAAGTCGTGGTGACGCCGCTGCAAAACAGCTTACGCAGCGCGCAGACCATCAAGCAGGATGCGGCCATGATCGTCGATTCGGTCGTGGCGGAGGATATTGGCAAGCTGCCTGACAACAGCGTGGCGGATGCCTTGCAACGTGTAACCGGCGTGCAAGTGGCGCAAGGCTTTCAGGGCGAAACCAGCACCGTAGTGATTCGTGGCTTGCCTAATGCGGTGACCACGCTCAATGGGCGGCAAATCTTCAATGCCGGCGGGCGCGAGTTTTCCTTTCAGGACCTGCCGGCGACGGCGGTGAGCGGTTTGGACGTCTACAAATCCACCGATGCGAGCATGGTGACCGGCGGCATTGCCGGCACGGTGGACATCCGCACGTTTCGCCCGTTTGATTTCGATGGCTTCAAGTTATCCACTACGTTCACTGAAACCAACCAGAAATACGGCTCGCATACCGACCCCAATGGCAGCTTTCTGATCAGCGACCGCTGGAAAACGGATGCCGGTGAATTCGGTGCGTTGTTGAGCGCAGGCATCAACACCATGCACTACGACTACAACGTGTCGTATGTCGACGATAACCTGACGCGTGTGTTGACGGATGGCACGGGTAATCCGGTGCGCGCGCCGAACGGCAATCTGCTGATCGCGCCCAATCAGTACGGTGCCAACTACAACATCGGCTATCGCCAGCGTCCCGAAGCGAACTACGCCTTGCAATGGCGGCCGAACGACAGCACGGAAGTCTATATGGAAGGCCTGTATACCTGGCTTTCCGACAAGTACAACCAGCCGTATTACTTTTCGGGCCCGCAGAACGTGGTGGCGCCTTCCAGCTTTACCGCAAGCAGTGCCTGTTTCCCGATTGGCCTTACCACTTCGCCGTATTACGGGCAGACCATCTGTCCGCTGACCAGCGCCACGTTCACGGGCAACTACTACGCCGCCACCAGCACACAGGCGCATCAGGACTGGGGCCACAACATCCAGAATGCGATCGGTGTGAAGTGGAAAGGCGATCGCCTGCGTCTTTCCACCGACTTCACCTTGAACGGCTCGAGCTACTACAACGAGCGCTTCGTCATCGATACGTTTCTCAATGCGTATGCCAATCCGCTGACCACCTATTACAACTACCCCAACAACTGGGGCCTGGCGGGCAATCCGCAGAACAACCCCGCCAACTACTATCTCAATGGCCTGTACCAGCAATGGAACGACAACCGCGCCACGCAAAAGGCCTGGCGTGCGGATGGTTCGTATGACACGGGCAACAGCCTTTTCAGCACGGTGAACTTCGGTGTGCGTTATGCGGACACCAAGTCCCAGGCAAGTGGTGCGCAATTCGACCAGGCGCCGCCGGGCGGTGCGTACCTGGCCAATGGCCAGCCCAATCCGGCCAATAACGTGCTGGCGCTGTTCGGTTCGTCCTACTTTTGCAACGTGCCAAGCATTGCGTCGATTCCGGGCGGCGCGTTGACCGGTTGCTACAACTACCTCATCAACAACAAGGATGCGTTGCGTGCGTTCTACGGGATGCCACCGGGCAACCTGCCGGCGCAGGACAGCCAGTACTTCAACATCACGGAGCGAACCTTGTCGCTGTATGGTTCGGCCAACTATGGCGGCGATCTGTTCGGCCTGCCGTTCGACGGTGTATTGGGCGTGCGCCTGGAGCGCATCAACCGCAATCTCAATGCCTATACCTATGACACGGCGGCCAATCTCTTTTCGCCGATCGGCTTGACCACCAGCCAGCGTGCCGCGTTGCCCAACGCCACCTTCAACCTGCATTTCACCGACAGCCTGCAAATGCGCCTGTCGGCGGGCAAGACGCTGGAATATCCGGACTTCACGCAGCTCAATCCATCCTTGTCGCTGAGCCCGCCGACAGCCAATACCATCGCGACCGGCGCAGGTGGCAATGCGTACCTCAAGCCGACCAAGTCCAACAGTTATGACGCCACGCTGGAGTGGTATTTCAGCGACGTGGGCTCGTTGACCGGTGGCTTGTTCTATCACGACATCACTGGCTACATCGAAAACTACACGTTCGAACAGAACATCGGTGGCATCACGTATTTGATCTCCGGCCCACAAAGTTCCGGCTCGGGGCATCTGGATGGCGCAGAGCTGGCGTATACGCAGTTCTTCAGTTTCCTGCCGGGCGCATGGAGTGGCCTCGGCCTGCAAGCCAATTACACGTTCATCCAGAGCAAGCTGAAGACGCCGGCGATGGATGGCACTGGCTTTATCGACGCGCCGTTCCAGAACGTGTCGAAGAACAACTACAACATCGTCGCCATGTATGAAAAATACGGCTGGTCGGTGCGCCTGGCCTATAACTTTCGCAGTCGTTATCCGGAGTTTTTCCTGGCCAGTTCCAGCGTGCTCGGCAACAACGCGCAGATGTACGACGAGCCGGCCAGCGAGTTGGATCTCTCGCTGGGTTACGACATCAACAAATACCTGACCGTGGTGCTCAACGCCACCAATCTGCTTGGCAACAACTTCCACCAATATGCCGGCCCGGGTACGGGCATGCCGCAGGATTTGCGTTATCAAGATCGCTCGGTGGGCTTGGGTGTGCGCTTCAAGCTCTGAAGGTGTGCTACGGGAATAGCAGCCAATCACCGTCGCCCTGGCGAAAGCCGGGGCTCAGTGACTTTGAGGCACGGCAAGCAAGCGGCATAGCAAACCGATGAAACACGTCATCGCCTACGTACTGACACTGGCCGCATCGTTGCTGATGCAAACCTGCACGGCAGCGACATTTACCAATCCTGTTTTCCAGAGCCAGGACCCGTGGGTGACCTACGTGGATGGCATCTATTACTACTCGGGTTCCAACTGCCGTGTGGCCGACATTTGTGTGAAGACATCCCGCAGCCTGAGCGGCCTGGCCAAGGCACCGTGGGTCGGTGTGTGGACGCATGCCCACGACAGCGACCCCAATGCGCACGAGATCTGGGCACCCGAACTGCATCGCGTGAACGGGCGCTGGTACGTCTATTACGCCGCGGATGATGGCGACAACAATCACCATCGCTTGTACGTGCTGAGTTCCGACGGCAAAGGACCCGGATTGGGAACGTTCCATGAAGCCAACACAGGTTTGCCGCACGGCGAACTGAATGCGTCGACCGATCACTGGGGCATTGATCCGGATGTTTTCACGGCAGCCGACGGCAAGCTCTATCTCACCTGGTCTTGCACCAACTTTCCTGACTCCACGTTTCCGCAGCGTATTTGCCTGGCGCCCATGCGCGATGCGGTAACAGTGGCAGGCGAAACGGTCTATCTCTCCACGCCGGACCAGCCCTGGGAAATGCGCGACAAACCGATCCAGGAGGGGCCCGTGGGCTACACGCGGCAGGGACGCACGTACATCACCTACTCGGGCAGCGCCAGTTGGGTTCCCAACGATTACGCTGTGGGCTTGCTCACGTTGCAGCGCGGCGCGAATCCGTTGAACGCTTCCGCGTGGAAGAAATCCGGGCCGATCTTTGATCACCACGGCAAGGTATACGGCCCAGGTTCCGTCGTGTTCGTGCCATCGCCAGATGGGCGTGAATACTGGAACATCTATCACGCCATCGATCGGCTGACATGCAAACCCGGCTACGCGTGCCGCGACATCCGCATGCAACCTATGCATTTCGATGCGCAAGGCGCGCCGGTGCTTGGTGTGCCGGTTGATCCAGGTGTACCGTTGCCGCTGCCATCGAGTGATAAGGCGTATTGATGCAAGGGTTCGCGTTCCGGCGGCCAGCACTTCAGACGAGCATGGCACCCAGCGTCGACACGCAAACCAGCAAGCAGGCGGCGAACAGGCTGTGCAGCATCAAGGTTTCGAATTTCATGGTGATTCTCCGTGAGCGATTGGGCTTTGCAAGATAGATAGGGCAAAGGCCGTGCCAACCGCGCACACCCGCGGGAAACCGCATGGTGAAGCCATTTCTTGAAATTCGCCGGAAGACATCCGCGTGTCCGCGGACGTTTGTCCGCGTTGTACGGACAGCGCGGCGACCGATTGCCCGTAGCGCGGTGATGTACTCCCTCCCCTGCGAGAGCAGGGGAGGGTTGGGGTGGGGTTGCTTGTGCTTCAGCGCGCAGTCGAGAGCTGCAAAAGAATTTTTCGCGCATACACGAAGGCAACGCCATTGCCGCTCACTGCGCTCACACCCCACCCTAGCCCCAATGCTCCGAACTTAAGGTTTTCAAATCGCCTCAGGTCCAATACCCGTCATTCCGGCCTTCGCCCACTGCTGTCCGGCAAGATTTTTGCGTGAATCGATCAATCGCCTCATGGCCGTCATTCCCGCGAAAGCGGGAATCCATGGTGTTCTGATGCAAAAGGCAAAATGGATTCCCGCTTTCGCGGGAATGACGGCCTTGAGGTTCATTGCGCTTTGTGAGTCTCGACGCCGGAAAAATGGCATCAAGGGCCCGTCGCATTGCATTCTTGCTGCCGTCCGCAAAACGCGTGCCGGACAGGCCTTCGCCGGAATGACGATCCGCTTTGAAACTGCATCAATGCGGATTAGCCCTAGCCCTCACCTACTGGCGCAGGGGAGGGGACTGCATCTCGCACCGATGAGGTTCGACGCCAGTCAAGCTGATTGAACAAGCGCGCGCGATATAGCGCTGACCATCAAAGATGCGCATCCGGCTCCGCACGCTGCATAAACTCGTACCGCGCCGCGTTGTGGTCCACACTCACATGCGTATCCACACCAATCACTTGCCGCAGCA
>Ga0209672_101247_pt1 | contig 10176 bp, 10 predicted proteins | sample AraplaCol_mMS_r2_FD_184273 | JGI IMG/M metagenome (GOLD analysis project Ga0209672, IMG submission 184273) | Arabidopsis root microbial communities from North Carolina, USA - plate scrape CL_Col_mMS_r2 (SPAdes) (version 2) | ecosystem: Host-associated > Plants > Roots > Endosphere | place: USA...
GAGGAACTTCTTGAGCAGACGCTCGAGCTGGCCCACATCGCGCTGGGACATGCCTTCCACCTGCCACTCCAGCATCGCGCAGACATCAGGCAGGAAGCTTTCGATCAGCGCGAAGCCTTCGTCGGTCAAGGTGAGCGTGATCTTGCGACGATCCTCGTCGCTGGCGTTGCGTGCAATCAGACCTTTGTCGGCCAGCTCGTTGGTGAGTCGCGTGATGTTGGCCAGCTTCTCGCCCGCGGCATCGGCCAGCTCAGTGGGATGCATCGCATTGCCCTCGGTGCCGTAGATCATCATCAACAGGTTGTATTCCGGATGATTGATGCCATACGGACGCAGCATCGCGTTGGCGTCGTCATTGACGCGCTTGTAGATGTGCCGGATCAGCCGGACGAGCACGGCCGGGTCCCGCGGAAACGCGGGATAGCGCTGCCGGGTCACCGCCAGTCGCTGTTCGGTCGGAAGAAAGCTGCTCATGGCGCCCCGATTAATTAGTACATATATGTAATATATATAACTGAATTTTATGCCCGCCCCGGACGGCATGCAAGAGCGTCGAACGGCGCGCGTGAAAAAGGCGCCACGAGGGCGCCTTTGGGGTAAAGCCGGCGAGCGTTCCACCCTCGCCCCGGCGATGGCCGGGGCGCAGCTGCGGACTGAGTGCGCGCTCTATGCGCCTCAGCCGCCCTTGGCGGGATACGTCTCGAATCCGCTCGGTGCGGTGCCGTTCGGCGCCGGATTCGGATTCGGGTTGGTCGGGTTGGCCGGACGAGCCGACGGCGCCAACTGGGCATTGCCGCACTGGTAGGCGCCCCACGGCTGCGAGCCGTCGGTGGGTTCGCCCATCGGTTTGATGGTATCGGCGTGCATCTTGGCCGCCTCGTTGCGCGCCATCACTTCCAGCTCGTCGCGCACCTTGATGTCGTTGCGATCGATGGGACCGACGTGATCCATCACGGACACGGTGACCTTGCCCAGGTCACGGCAGGAAGACACATCGCCGCTCCACGCCGTGCGGACGTTCTTCCCGGCGTCGTCGAGCGTGATGCCATAGGTGCACGCGCCAAGCAGCGCGATGGGAACGAGCAACAGCAGGGTCTTACGCATGAGCAGCTCCGCAACATGAAATGAAAAGGCCGGGCGGTCCCCCGCCCGGCCTCCATCCTAACCCGGGGACGTGAACAGCTCCCCACAAAATCTCGCGCTTACTTCGACGGCTTGGACGCCACCGGCTTGCCGTCACCGTCGATCACCTGCACGTCGCCAAGATTCAGCGCACGCACCGGCTGCTCGATCTTCTTCAGGTCACCCACGATGACCCAGGTCAGCGCCTTGGGCTGGATGATTTCCTTGATCGCGCTTTCGGCATCAGGCTGGGTCACCGCTTCGGTGCGGGCCTTGAGGGTCTGCACGTAATCGTCCGGACGGTTGTACTGGACGATCTCGCTCAACGCGCTGAGCACCTCCGAGCCGGTCTCGAAACTGCCCGGCAGGCCGCGCACGTTGGAGTCCTTGATCTTGTTCACTTCCTGCTCGGTGAGCGGACGCGCAGCGATCACCTCGTTGGCTTCCTTGGCCACTTCGTGTGCCGATTCGGCGGTCTTGTCGGTCTGCACCGGGGCGTACATCAGGAACGGACGCTGTCCGATCGCATCGCGCATGAAGCTGAAGGCGCCATAGGCCCAACGCTTGTCCTCGCGCAGGTTCATGTTGAGACGCGAGGTGAAGCTGCCGCCGAACGCGCCATTGGCCACGTCGATGGCCAGCTCGTTCGGCGCCTTGCTGGACGGCGCAAGCAGGCCGGCCAGGATCAGCGACTGCGGTGCATCGGGCTTGTCGATCAGGAACACGCGCGCCTTGGACTGGGCGGCCACGGTGGCGATGTTCTTCTTCGGCACGGCGCTGGACGGCGCCTTCCAGTCACCAAAGGCGGCATCGAGCTGCGGGATGATCTGCTGCAGCGTGGTGTCACCGGCGACCAGGATCTTCACGTTGTCCGGGCGCAGCCAGTCATTCTGGAAGGCCGACAGGTCCGATGCCTGCATCGCCTTGATCGCCGCTTCGGTACCCGATCCTGTGAACGGAATGCCGTAGGCATGATTGGCGCCATAGAGCAGCGGCGGCAGGGTACGCAGGGCCAGCGCGGTGGGCTGGGTCTTTTCCTGCGCGATGCCGGCCAGCCACTGGCCGCGGATGCGTTCGATGTCCTCGGACTTGAAGGCCGGGTTGCGCACGATGTCGGCAAACAGCGCCAGCGACGGCTGCAGCTGGTCGTTCAAGGCATTGAGCGAAGCGGAGCAGGAGTCCAGCCCGCAACCGATGCGGGTGATCGCACCCAGCCGCTGCTTGCGCTTGGCCACTTCCACCGAGTCGAGATCCTTGGTGCTCTCGTTCATCAGCGTGGTGGTGAAGCTGGCGGTGCCGAGCTTGTGGCCCTGGTCGGCCGCGTAGCCGGCGTCGAACATCAGCTGCACATGCGTCACCGGAATGGTGTGGCGCTCTGCCAGGATCACTTCGATGCCGTTCTTGAGCTTGCCGCGCTCCAGCGCCGGGAATTTCAGGTCCGGGAACTGCGATACCTGCGGCACGCCCTTGCTGCGATCGATATCGCTCTTGGCCACGGTGTAGTCGTGCTTGGCCGGCATCTTGGCGGCCGGGCGATCGGCCTGCGGGCCCAGCGCGACCACCTTGGCGTCTTCGCTGTCCGGATTGAAGTCCTTGCCGGCCGGCAGCACGGTCAGCAGGTAATCGCCCTTGCTGAGCCACTTGTCGGCAGCGGCCTTGACGCTCGCCGGGGTAGCGGCGTTGGCGCGCTCCAGGTCCTTCTTGTAGGCACCCGGATCACCGCGATACACCTGACCTTCCGCCAGGATCACGGCTTTGCCGCCGAAGCCGCCGACCTTTTCCAGGCCACGCACGAAGCCGGCGCGGTTGCCGATCTTGGCGCGCTCCAGTTCGTCGGCGGTGGGGCCGTCGGCGAGGAACTTCTTCACCTCTTCGGCGATGACAGCCTCGACCTTGGCCTGGTCCACGCCATCCTTGATGTCGGCCTGGATCTGGAACTGGCTGGCCAGCGCAAACGGGGAAATGCTGGCGGACACGTCATCGACCAGCTTGTCCTGGTAGACCAGGCGCTGATACAGGCGAGAGGTCTTGCCGCCGCCGAGCACGGTGGAAGCAAGGTCGAGCTGGATCGCATCATCCGTACCCAGCTGCGGCACGACCCAGGTGCGATAGATGCGCGGCTGCGCCACGTGGTCATGCTGGATGCCGCGGGTGGATTTGCTCAGCGGCGTGATCCATGCCTGCTGGCGCGGCACCGGCGGGCCGGCGGGGATGTCGCCGAAATACTTCTCGGCCTTGGCCTTGGCTTCGGCCACGGTGATGTCGCCGGCCAGCACCAGGGTGGTGTTGGCAGCGCCGTAGTAATCGTGGAACCACTGTTTCACGTCGCCCAGCGAGGCGGCGTTGAGATCGGCCATCGAGCCGATGGTGTCGTGCTGGTAGGGATGGTTGCCCGGATAGGTGTTGGACAGGATGTTCTGGTCTACGCGACCGTAGGGACGGTTTTCGCCCTGGCGCTTCTCGTTCTGAACCACGCCGCGCTGGGTATCGAGTTCCTTCTGGCCGATCGCGCCCAGCAGGTGGCCCATGCGGTCCGACTCCATCCACAGCGCCATGTCGAGCGCAGTGGTCGGCACGGTTTCGAAGTAGTTGGTGCGGTCAAACCAGGTGGTGCCATTCATGTCGGTGGCGCCCGCCAGCTCGAACGGCTGGAAATACGTGCCCTTATGATTCTCCGAGCCGGAGAACATCAGGTGCTCGAACAGGTGCGCGAAGCCGGTCTTGCCCTTGGGCTCATCGCCCGAACCCACGTGGTACCAGATGCTGACCGCAACCACGGGTGCCTTGTGGTCCTCGTGCACCACCACGGTGAGCCCGTTGGGCAGCGTGAAGCGGGTAAAGGCGATATCCGGGACCGCTTGCGTGGATTCGGCAGCGGCCGCCTGAGGCAGCGCGATCGCGGGCAGGCCGGCCGACATGCTGAGCACTCCTGCAACGAGTAGGGCGAGGGGCTTTCTTGCCATCACGACACTCCTGTTTTTTTTCGGCGAATGAACATTCCGAGGCTAGCCACGGCCCGGAACCTTGGCAAATGACCAATGGCATGGTGGACAACCGCCGCCGAGCTTCGTTCGACGCAAGATCATGACGGGGCGGCGTGCAGGACCTCCGGACAGGTGTCCGCAGTTGTCCGGCCACGCCCGGTCGCTGTCCGCGGACAGCACAGCCCTACTCACCGACTGACAAAATTCCCCTTAGTAACAGCCACTTGAACCGAAAGAAAGGCTTGGCACGGGGCTTGCCATATGTACCGTGCAGGACTACCCCACCTTTCATCGGAGACATGATCATGAAATTCGAAGCCTTGATGCTGCGCGGCCTTTTCGTTGCCTGCCTGCTGGTTTGCGGACTCGTGCTGGGTGCCATGGTGAACGCTTCCCCCGAAGCCATTCGCCTCGCCGCCGCCGGCAGCGCCGGCCAACTGATTGCCCCGACCGCTTGCGCGCTGCCGCCTGACGGCGTGGTGTGCCCGCGCCTCTCCAACGGCTGAGCAAGGACGCTCACTGTTTTACGGGTCCACGGACAGACCTGATAATGGCCGGATGCTGCATGTCATCCTCTACCGACCGGAAATTCCTCCCAATACGGGCAACGCGATCAGGCTGTGCGCCAACACCGGCGCCTCGCTGCACCTGATCCGCCCCCTGGGCTTCGAACTGGACGATGCCCGCCTGCGCCGCGCAGGCCTGGACTATCACGAATACGCGCAGCTGGCCGTGCATGACGATCTCGCCAGCTGCCTTGAGAGCATCGGGCAGCCACGTGTGTTTGCGTTTTCCACGCGGGGACGGGTGGCGCATGTTGATGCGCGCTTCGTTGCAGGGGACGCGTTGTTGTTTGGGTGTGAGACGGCTGGGTTGCCTGGGGAGGTGCTTGATGCCTTGCCTGAGGCGCAGCGGTTGCGTTTGCCGATGCGGGCGAACAGTCGAAGCCTGAATCTGTCGAATACTGTGGCGATTGCGGTGTATGAGGCGTGGAGGCAGATGGGGTTTGTGGGGGCTGCACCTTAGCGCGCTGGACGCCTTTCGCTGGTCTCGTTTTTTGCGCGTCATCCCGGCGCAGGCCGGGATCCAGTAGCAGTGCGCTGCGATTGTCGCGGTGCGGCGATCTGGCCGCCTACGCGGCGGGCGTTTCGATCGGCTGCCGCCGCTCGAGTCACTTTTCTCTTGCTGGCCCAAGAGATCCCACGGGACTAGCTTCGCGTCGAAAGTAACCCAAAGAGAATGGCCTAAAACGCCCGCAGCATCGTGTTGGGATAAGCCCGAACGCTCGAGGCACGCCGTCAGGGGACAACCTTCGAGGGTACACAGCGGGTACTACCAAGCGCTGCGCAACGCGCCCGAATCGCTGAGGACTTAAAGCCGGGCCTCGCTACGCATCGGCTTTGGCGCTGCAGATTGCGAACTGGCTAGCGCGCCTGGCGCTTGTCTGTGGGAGCGCACCCTGTGCGCGACAAACCTACGGAGCGATGCACCCCACTTCTCCCTCTCCCCTCCGGGGAGAGGGCTGGGGTGAGGGGCGGGTGCTCGCGGGAACGCTTCAAACGTAGTCCCTGCTCTGCAATCTCAGCCCCAGCACCCGACCCGCTACAATCCCCGGCATGACTGCCCCATCCCTCATGTCCCTCCTGCCACGCCCCATGCGCGCCCTCGCCGGCCGCGCGCTGGAAACGGCGCTCAACCACACCTTGTCGCTCGATCCGGAAACCGCCGGGCGATTGTCCGCGCTCGATGGCCGCAGCGTGCAGCTGCATCTGCGCGGGCCGGAGCTGGCGTTGTCGGTGACGGTGCAAGGCGAGCGGCTGAAGGTCGGCCCCGCGCAGGACGACAGCCATCTGCGCGTCGCCGCGACGCCGGGCAGCTTGCTGGCCATGCTGGTGAAGCGCGATGACGAAGGCGTGGCGCCGGGCAAGGTGGAGATCGCGGGCGATGCCGATCTTGCGCGTCGCCTGGAAAAGCTCGCCAGCAAGTTCGCGCCGGATTTCGAAGAGGCGTTCGCGCGCACTTTCGGCGATGTACTCGGCGTGCCTCTCGCCAAGGCGGTGCGCAGCGGTCTGGCGCATGCGAAGGAGACGGCCAGCCATCTCACCACCGATACCGCCGACTGGCTGCGCGACGAAGCCCGCGTGGCAGCCGCGCCCGGTGAAGTGGAAGGTTTCCTCGACGGCGTCGACGATCTGCGCGAACGCAGCGAACGTCTGGAAGCGCGCCTGACGCGTCTGGAGCAGCGCCTGAAGAAGGGACCCACCGCGTGAGGACACCGTTGAAGGTGGTACCGCGCGTGATGCGCGTCGCTTCTGTTTTGCTGGCTTATCGCCTGGATGAACTGGTCGATGCCGCGCATCTGTTCCGTCCGCTCAAGCTGGTGCGCCCGTTCGTGGCGCGGCCGCGCACGGACATCACGAATCTCTCGCGCGGCGCCCGCCTGCGGCTGGCGCTTACCGAGCTGGGTCCGATTTTCGTCAAGGCCGGCCAAGTGCTGTCCACGCGCCGCGACCTGGTGCCGGCGGATATCGCCGACGAGCTGGCGCAACTGCAGGATCAAGTGCCACCGTTCCCCGGCGGCGAAGCGCGCGCCATCATCGAGCAGGAACTGAAGGCGCCGATCACCACGCTGTACACCAGCTTCGATGAAACGCCGCTGGCCTCCGCTTCGATCGCGCAGGTGCATGCGGCGACACTGGCCGATGGCAGCGCGGTAGTCGTCAAGGTGCTGCGCCCCGGCATCGACCAGCAGATCGCGCGGGACATCAAGCTGCTGCGTTCGCTCGGTGAGCTGGCGCAGCGCTGGCATCCCAATGCCGACAAGATCCGCCCGCTCGACGTGGTCGCCGAAGTCGAGAAGATGCTCGAAAACGAGCTGGATCTGCAGCGCGAAGGCGCCAGCGCCAGCCTGCTTCGCCGCAACTTCAAGAGCGGCGATGATCTCTACGTGCCGGCGGTGTTCTGGGACCTCACCAGCGCCCGCGTGCTGACGCTTGAGCGCGTCTACGGCGTGAGCTGCGACGACATCGCTGCGATCGATGCGGCGGGCATCGACCGCAAGGCGCTCGCCGTGAAGGGCGTGCGACTGTTCTACGAACAGGTATTCCGCGACAACTTCTTCCACGCCGATGCACATCCCGGGAATATCTGGGTCGACACCATGCGCCCGGTTGATGCGCGCTTTATCGCGCTGGATTTCGGCATCATGGGATCGCTGCCGGAGCGCGACCAGTATTGGCTTGCCCAGAATTTCATCGCCTTGTTCGAACGCGACTACGCGCGCATCGCGCAGTTGCACGTGGATGCCGGCTGGATGCCGTCCACGGTACGCATCGACGAACTGACCGCGGCAGTACGCACCGTGTGCGAGCCCTACTTCACCCGTCCGCTGTCGCAGATCTCGCTGGCGGAGCTGGTGGTGAAACTGTTCCAGACTGCACGTCGCTACGAGTTGACACTGCAGCCGCAGCTGATCCTGCTGCAGAAGACCTTGCTCAATATCGAAGGCGTCGGCCGCATGCTCGACCCGGAGATCGATATCTGGGCGGTGGCGCACCCGGTGCTCAAGCGCATCCTGCGCGAACGCTACAGCCCGCGCCAAACCTTGCGCGAGGTGCGCAAGCGCCTGCCCGAGTGGTTCCACGCCGCCCCGCAGTTCCCGGAACTGGTGCGCGATGCATTGCGCCAGGTGGCTACCGGGGAGCGGCAGGCGGTCAGTGATCCGGCTGAACTGGCGCAACAGCGCGACGAGGGACAGCGCACGCGACGCGCGCTCTCGTTCGGGTTGCTAGGCGCCAGCTTGTTGATTGGCAGTGCGGTGCTGTGGACTCAGGCGAGCGAGCACGGCGTGTGGCTCGCATCCGCCTGCTCCGCTGCCGGCTTGCTTGCCTTCGTAGCGGGCTGGCCTCGCCGCTGATTGTTCCGACATGCTCGACATCCTCTACCAGGACGACGCCATCATCGCGGTGAACAAGCCCGCGGGCCTCGCCGTGCATCGTTCGAAAATGGTCGGCAACGCGGAAGAGTTCCTGATCGACCTGCTGCGCGAACAGGTAGGTGGCACGACCTACCTCGCCCATCGCCTCGACCGCGCGACCAGCGGCGTGCTGCTGGTGGCTCGCTCCAGCGAGATTGCCGCGTCCCTGGGCGAGCAGTTCATGGGGCGCAACGTCCACAAGCAATATCTCGCCGTGGTGCGCGGCTGGCCCGAGCCCGAGGAGGCCCTGGTCGACTATCCCCTGCCCGGCTCCCGCGACAGCGGACCGCGGCGCGAGGCGCGCACCAGCTATCGACGGCTGGCCACGGTGGAAGTACCCATCGAACTGGGACGCTATCCCCAGCAGCGCTACGCCATGCTGCTGGCCGAACCGCAGACCGGCCGTTTTCGCCAGATCCGCAAGCACATGGCCCACCTGCACCATCCCATCATTGGCGATTGCCAGCATGGGCGCAGCGATCACAACCGCCTGTACAAGCAGTACTTCAGCTGCCACCGCATGCTTCTGCACGCGTGGCGGCTGAGTTTCGCGCACCCGCTGAGCGGCGAGCCGTTGCGTCTGGAAGCGCCGCTGGATGCCGCCTATCAAGGCCTGCTCGAACGCTTCGGCTGGTCTTTGCCCGATTTGTGATGCGCCGCGTCGTGGCGGCATGTCACGCTCGCCCGCTAAACTTTGCGCCATGCTCACCATCAGCCGATCCATCGTCCTGCCCGAGACCGAGCTGACTGAGCGATTCCTCCGCGCAGACGGTCCCGGCGGCCAACACGTCAATCGCACGGAAAGCGCGGTCGAACTGCGCTTCGACGTGGCCCATTCGCCGTCCTTGCCCGAACCGCTGCGCGAACGCCTGCTCGCGCGCCGCGATCGCCGCCTCACCGACGAGGGCGTGCTGGTGATACAGGCACGCCGTTTCCGCGACCAGGGCCGCAACCGCGAAGACGCGCGCGATCGCCTGGTCGAGATCATCCGTGCCGCCCTGGTCGTACCCAAGGCGCGCATCGCCACCAAACCCACCCGCGGCTCGAAAGAGCGCCGGCTCGCCGGCAAACAGCAACGCGGCAAGATCAAGCAAACGCGGTCGCGTGACTGGAGTCGTGAATGAGCACCCCGATGCTGCCCCCTGCCCCGCCCGAGGCACCCAAGCTCAACAGCAAGTTCTGGCCATGGCTCGCACGCTGCCTGTTGCGCCTGTCGGGATGGAAGCTGCTCGGTGAACTGCCCAACGAACCCAAGCTGATCATCATCGGTGCGCCGCATTCGTCCTATTGGGACGGCTACTACGGCCTGCTGATGAAGATCGGCCTGGGCGTGGACATCAACATCATGATCAAGCGCGAGGTGCTGGACGGTCCGCTGGGCATCATCCTGCGCCCGATCGGCATGATCGCGATCAACCGCAGCGCCGCGCTCAACGTGGTGGATCAGATGGTGCAGCGGTTCCGCGAAAAAGACCGCATGTGGCTGGGCATCACGCCCGAAGGCACGCGCAAGAAGGTCAAGCAATGGAAGTCGGGCTTTCTGCGCATTGCACATGATGCGAACGTGCCGATCCAGACGCTGTTCCTGGACTATCCGAGCAAGACCTTCAGGTTCGGACCTGTCGTGCGCGCCACGGATGATGCGGATGCGGACATGGCCAATATCCGTGCGCTGTTCACGCCGTATCGGGGCAAGCATCGCAACGCGAACGACTGATACTCAAATACCGCATCATCCGGGGGGGGGGAATGACATGAAACGTGTTATTGCAGGAACCATGGCCTTGATGGCTACGCTTGTAGCCCATGCAGATCAGACGGACGTCAACGCATGGAAACGCTCCGACCTTTACGTGACGGCCGCCGTCGATATCGATGCACAGGGCAAGATCCAGCACCTGGAATTCCTGCCTTTCAAGGACAGCAACGGCAAGGATCTGCAGCCGGCGCTACGTTCGCTGGCCGAGGCAACCCTGGCGAAATGGGAGTTCGTTCCCGCCACGGTGAACGGGCAAGCGGCACCCGCTCACACGTTTCTGCACGGCGTTTTTGAGTTTCGCGAACACGGCAGGGATTACGACGGCCGCGTGGTGT
>Ga0209672_101251_pt1 | contig 10171 bp, 9 predicted proteins | sample AraplaCol_mMS_r2_FD_184273 | JGI IMG/M metagenome (GOLD analysis project Ga0209672, IMG submission 184273) | Arabidopsis root microbial communities from North Carolina, USA - plate scrape CL_Col_mMS_r2 (SPAdes) (version 2) | ecosystem: Host-associated > Plants > Roots > Endosphere | place: USA...
CCACCACCGAATCCTTGCCGCCCGAAAACAGCAGCGCCGGCTTCGCGCACTCGGCCACCAGCTCGCGCAAAATGTGGATCGATTCCGCTTCCAGCCAGTCCAGATGGTCCATGCGGTTCGTCGTGACGGTACCCGCCGTCATGACCGATTCATCCAATTGATCAACTGTGCTCATGTTTTTTCTCTCAGGTTCTACGTTCATTTGCTCGATGGCGTCTTGTTGGTCATCGCTGCCCGACACTACGGTAGGCGATATAGGCCGCGATTGCCATCAGCACCAGGGCGAATACCTGGCGCAGCAATGCGCCGCGCCGTGACAACGTTTTCGCCATGCGCATTCCCGCACGTCCGCCCACCAGCCCGCCGCCTACCAGCGACAGTGCGAGCGGCACGCTGACCTTGCCGGCCATCGCGTAGTTCACGCCCGTTGTCGTCCCGAACGCGACGACGGAAACAAGCGATGACGCCACCGCTTCGAGCATCGGAATACGCGCGATGAGATGCAGCGCGGGTACGGAAAGAAACCCGCCGCTCACGCCGAAAAAGCCCGACACGCTTCCCACGGCAACGCCCGCTCCTGCAGTGGCCAAGCCGCGGCCGCGCGGCAGCGGCCCCGTCGTCGCGGCGTTCGTGCTCTTGGCTCGCGAAAACATCAGCACGCCGACGACAGCGACGATGCCGGCCAAAAACAGTAGCATGGCGCTACCGTCGACGCGCAGCGACCAGGTCGATCCGGCGAACGCACCTGCCACCCCGGCCGTCGCGAACAACGCTCCGGTGCGCCAATGGACGAGTCCGGCGCGTGCATAAGTGATGAGATTGACGAGCGCCGTCAACGCGATGGATACGGCGGTCGTGCCGATCGCCAGATGGGGATCGCCTACCTTCACGACGTACAACAACAGCGGTACGGCCAGCGTGCCGGCACCGCCGCCGACGAGTCCGAGCGTAAAACCGATCGACAAGCCTGAAGCGCCGGCAAGCGCGAGTTGCGCTTGCAGCCAGGACAACGACATAGACATGGGAGACTCCTTGGTCCGTATATGCGATGCGACGAGAAGGAACGCCTTCTCAGTCGGTCACCTCGAACGGCGCCACGAGTTCGTCGAGCCGATGCCGCGACGCTATGCCCGCCGCCTTGCTCGATGCGCGCAGATCTTCCATTCGCACGCGCACAGCCGCCAGATATTCAGCGCGCTGGCGTCGCAGCACATAGTCGCGGAAATTCGTCGCTTCGAGCGTGCGCCACGCTTCGTGCTTGCGCTCGTCGGATAGCCGGCGTGCCGCATCGAACGCGGACGGATCGATCTCGACCGAAGCCTGAGTCGCGAACTCGTAGCCATAACGCCGCATCTGGCGCGCGGTCAGCGTTTCGATGACGGCAATCTCTTCGATCGACAGCTGAGCCTTGTACTTGTCGATATTCGCGGGGATCGGCGCAAAACAGTTCGACGACCAAAGTGCAGACATCTGCGAGATCTGCTTGGCCTCCGCCGAGCGGGACACATCGAGCATCTGAGGCAAGTAGTCGATGCCGAAAAATCCGCAGACTTTTCTGAGCGTGGCTTCCTGGTCGTGCAGAAAATCCTCGTAGCGAATCGTCATGACGCGCTCGGGATAATGCTCGATCAGCAGGTCGGCGGCGCGGTGCGCCTCGACCCAGGTTCGCGCGTTGAGCAGCGTATCGAAGTCGTGAATGATCGCTTTGTTCATCGACGCGATTTGCGCCCGCGGATCGCGCACGACGTTCAAGAACCGCATATCGGGCATGAGCCGCATCAGCTCATCGGCGTAGTGGACGCTATCGAGCGACTTGTCCATGACGATGCGCGCGCCGCGCGCCTCGCCCGAGCGCAGCAGCAGTTCCCACACGATGCGATGCACGCTGCGCGGCTCATGGCGAATGGCTTCGAATATCTCGACCGGATCGAATACGACGCCAGGCCACTTCACCATGCTGACAGCCTGCAGGCCGATCACATCGCTGACCAGACGGAAGTAGGCGTGATCGTCGTCGAGGTCGCCATACAGCGGCAACAGCGGCAGGAAGTCGACGATATGCAGCGGATACGGCGAATAGAACTGCGGATTGAAATTGAGCCGCAGCCTCAGCGCGTGCGATCCGCAGCGGCGCAGCGGAACCATCAGCACGGGCACCGGACGGTTTGCGTTTTCCCCGGTCGGGTTGCTCTTGTTCATAGACAGGAGTCCTTATCGTTTGCTCTCATACGAATGAGTGGGTTGGGTCGAATCGGGTGCCGGTCCGAGCGCTCTCCCGCTCGAACCGGTCCCGGTGAAATAGTTGCGGAATGCCGCGAAAAACGCTTCGAGTTCCTCCGCGGGTAATCGATTGACGCCCGCCGCCGCGCGCCGTCCGCCGCCGCTCGCGAATCGCTCGCACAAGAGGTTGGCAGGCCGCGCGTGCGGATCGCCCGATCGCACGCTCACGCCATAGGCCCCGCCTGCGCACTCGGTCAGGACTGCGAACGAACAGCCGGGCTCGCACTGCGTCAGCCGGTTCGCGAGCACGCCCGAAATTCGTCGCGCCCAGCTCGTGTCGGGCAGCAGATAGATCGACGCACCGTCGAACCTGCAGTACGGCTCGATGGCGGACACGCGCGCGAGATCGGCGCGATAGCCCGCGGCCAGCGCCTTGTAGCAAAGCGCATCGGCAACGAACGCGAGCGGATCCTCGTAGGGGTGCAGTTCGCGATAGAGCCGGTCCGGCGGGACATGCAGATCGGCGATCGTTTCGCCGTATGCGTTGTAGTTCAGGATTCGGCCAAGCGTTTCGAGCGCATCGGTCTCATCCGTCGTACATCCATCGTCGGCCGCCAGTCGGCGCGCCACGGCATCGAGGTTGTCGCCGAATGCCGCCGCGATCGCCCAGCGGCGAAAACGCCCGCCCAGCTCTCGATCGACGATCAGACTCGTGCAGATATCGGGCGAGTCGTCCCATACAAAACGCAATTGCGTGTGCGTGAAGGCTCGGCTCGCCGCGTGATGATCGAAATAGGCGACACGCGCGCCGGCATCGAGCAACGCGGCGAGTGCCGCATGATTCGCATCGAGCGAGATATCGAGTACCGTGACTTCGATACCGGGGTTTCGCGGCACGCGCGCGAGGAGCGAGATATCGCGCTTCACGCCGGTCACCAGCTCGGCCGACAAGGGCCGGACAAGCCGCAGTTGATGCAAGGCGCAAATGCCATCGGCGTCGCCGTTGAAGACATCGTAAGCCCGCGCGGCGCGCGAATCGGGCTTGCTGCTCGTCCCGTCAGCCATGCGCGACACGATCGGCGCCTCCGCTTTGTTCACGCAGATACGCGTGAAGCATGGCCGCGGCCGCCGCCGACGTCAATGTGGCCGTATCGACGGTCAACGCAGGCGCGCTCGGCGGCTCATACGGCGACGATACGCCCGTGAAGCCGCGAATCTCGCCGCTGCGCGCCTTGCGATAGAGCCCCTTCGGGTCGCGTGACTCGCACAGGTCGAGCGAGGTGCTCACATAGACCTCGACAAAACGGTCCGCTCCGACGATCGCCTTCGCAGCCTCGCGATCGTCTCGGTAGGGCGACACGAGCGAGGCCACGACGACGAGGCCGTTTTCATTCATCAACCGGGCGACTTCGGCTGTGCGCCGCACGTTTTCGTGGCGATCGCGTTCCGAGAAACCGAGGTCGTAATTCAATCGGTGCCGGAGGTTGTCGCCATCGAGAACCGCGCAAGGCTGCCTCTGATGAATCAGCACGTTCTCGAATTCGTAGGCGATCGTCGACTTCCCGGCACCGCTCAAGCCCGTCAGCCAGAACGTGAGCGGCACGCACCCGAAGCGGCGTGCGCGCGCTTCCCCGGAAACGGCGCCCGCGTGCCAGAAGACATTCGCCGGCGCGCACGGCTCGCGGCGCTCGGAGGTAGACGCGTGTGCTGCCACCGCCGTGCGAAGCTCGTGCGGATTGTTTTCAGTGTGCTCGATGCCGGCGGAGGCGCTCAGCGCTTTGCAGCTCATGAACAGTCCCTTCCTTTGAGTTCAGCCCCATCGCATGGCCGCGAGTGCGCACGCCGCGTGATGCGCGGCGGCGCCGCCGGCGCGTTCGATCGCGCCCGGCGGCCATTCAAGCAAACGGGTAAGGTCAGTGGATGACGACGCTCAGGCCGGCTGAGCTTCGTGAGCGATGAGCGCCGCCGATGTGGACCGGACGAGTCGCCGTGGCGCATTCGTCGATGCCGGCAGGCGGGGCGTCACCGCTTCGACCTCGTATGTCCCGCCCGACTGCTCGAGCTTGAACACGCCGACCGCGTCGACGAGCGCCGCGGTTTGCTCGCGCATCGACTCGGCAGCGGCCGCGGCCTCCTCGACAAGCGCCGCATTTTGCTGCGTGACCTGGTCCATTTGCGTGAGCGCCTGATTGATCTGCTCGATACCGGTAGCCTGTTCTTCACTGGCGCTCATGATTTCAACCATGATCTGCGTCACGCCTTTCACGCTGTCCATCACCTCGCTCATCGTGGTGCCGGCTTCCTGCACGAGCTTGTTGCCGAGCGCCACCTGCTCCACCGAGCCACCGATGAGCGCCTTGATTTCCTTGGCTGCCGTGGCCGAGCGCTGAGCGAGCGAGCGGACTTCGCTCGCGACGACGGCAAAGCCGCGCCCTTGCTCGCCGGCACGCGCCGCCTCGACCGCCGCGTTGAGCGCGAGGATGTTCGTCTGGAAGGCGATACCGTCAATGACGCTGATGATTTCGACGATCTTCTGGGAAGCCTCGTGAATCGTGCCCATGGTCTGCACGACTTCGGATACGACCGAGCCCGCGCGCTCGGATACCCCGGATGCGGACGTGGCCAACACGTTCGCCTGGCGCGCATGCTCGGAGTTGCGGCGCACCGTTGCGGTGAGTTCTTCCATCGAAGCGGCCGTCTGTTCGAGCGATGCCGCCTGCTCTTCGGTGCGCGACGACAGATCGAGGTTGCCGCTTGCGATCTGATTCGCCGCTGTCGCGATTGCGCCGGTGCTGTGATGAACCTGACCCACGATGCCGACCAGGCTTTCACGCATCGTCTTCATCGCATACATCAGGCTCGTCTGATCGCCGGCCTGCGACACCACGCGCACGGTCAGATCGCCGGTGGCCACACGGTTGGCTGCTTCCGCGGCGGCCGCGGGTTCGCCGCCGAGCTGCTTGAGCACGCTGCGCGTGATCACCAGTGCCGACGCGACGCTCAGAATGACGGCAAGCGCGGTGAGGCCGATCATCAACGTGCGGCTCGCGTCATAGAGCTCCTTCGCGCTCGCCGTTTCTCTGTCGTTTTGTTTGCGCTCGAGCTCGCGCAATTCGCGGACATACTTCCACCACTTCGCCTGCACCGGGCGCAGGTCGAAGCGCAGCACGTGATAAGCCGCTTCGCGCTGGCCCGACATGGCGAGTTCCTTGCCCTTCATCATGAGCGGCAGCGCGATGTCCCCTTGCTGGCGGATCTGCTCGAGCAGCGCACGTTCTTCGGGCGTCGTCTCCGGGTTCTGGAACATCGTCGTCAACTTGGCGCGCGCGTCCTCGTAGGATTGCGTTTCCTTGTCGAAGCGCGTCGTCTCGATGGCGATCTGATCTTGCTGGTCGGCTTGCAGGAGGATCAGATTGCGCAGCGCCAACGCGCGATTGGAAATCGTATGATCCAGCTGGTTCGCCAGTCCGGCCTCGACAGCGTTGATATCGGTAATTTCGATCATCGAGGATTCGAGCTGCGCCATCCGATAAAGCGCAAACACAGTCACGGCAACCAACAAGCAGGAGATCAAGCTGAAGCCGATACCGAGCCGGGTCGATACCTTCATGTGGGATAAGTTCATTGTGTGATGCCTTCTAAAAGTCCCGATCGACACACGCGTCGACGCATGCTGCTCTGTCAGCACGTCGGGCGTCGCAGCCGCTCTCTCGGCTACAAGGTGGTCAACGGCAAGGCAACTATCGACTTGAGCAAGTCGTCATACTTATGAGAAAAAAGTCTCAAGTCGAAAACAATCAGAACTGAATGGCTACAGCTTGTCGGCGGTTCCCTACACCACCCTAGGATTGGGTTTTTATACGCGCGGGATCAACGAAAAGGTCAGTGGCGATGAAGCAAGCTGCGCAGCGGATGTCGCCAATCCATACGCCGCATTCCCGGAATGCGCGTTTCCTTGCGGCGCTCCTGCCAGAGTTCGTCCGAAAACAGAAAAGCGACGATCACCAAGGGCAATACGAGAAACGTCCCCAGTATCCAGTGCTCGATCACGATGAACCTCCCGTGCGCTTCCCGTTGCAATGAATGGTTTCATTGTAGTGCAGCGCGGCGGGAGTCGGACGCGGGCCGATTTTTAAGGTCACCACAAGCTCGTGCTTTAGATCCGGCATCATTTTTATTCAGTAATCAGCTAATTCGTTCGTGCGCTTTTTGAGCTCCGTTGCGCCTCTTTGTGTGCATTGCATCAATGCACGTTCCGCGCCGTGCGAGCGTTTGTTTATCTGCGTTCTGCGCCGTGGTGGAATTGTCGTAAAGCCTTGTGCCATCACCGTCTCAAGCATTCGGCGAACCGCGGACGCCTTCCCTGCGCGACTCCAAGTCCATGCCAATCGCATGGATTGGACGATGCAAAACAGGTGCGACAATCCGTCGCTTTTGCAACCGCACACAAATTGTGCTTGTTCTTTTTCGCGCGTGTTCTATGTTCAAAAACGTGGGTTTTGAATTGCCTTTAAACACATAGCTAACCTTAGTAAAAACCCGCATTGGAGGCAGGAAATGAGGAAGTACGTCGCATCGCTTTTCGTGTTGGCGGGTTTTGGCGCGGCCGTTTCGATCGCACAGGCGCAGGATAACGTGATCAAGCCGCAGCAAACCTTCGAATTCCGATCCGGCGCCTACGGCTGCCTGTCGAAAGACAAATTCGATGCAGCCGATCGGCACGCGCAGGCCGGCGAGCAACAGAAAATGCAGGAATTCTTCGCCGGTTACGAATGCTTGTCCGCTCCCGAGCACTCCTCGTTCCGCGCAGTGCGCGTCGTCGGCCATGACGTCGAATTCGTCAACGCCGGCAACGACGACACGCAAGGGCTTTGGACCCACGATCGGTTCATCAAGCAATAACATCTCAGCCTGATCCGCTATCATCACGCGCCGGCATGCTATGCCGGCGCGGCGTCGTGTATTGAGCTTCAACGGTGTGCGCCTTTGCGGCCCCGCAGAGGTCCACCACGGCCCGCGAAACGCTATTTTTCCGGTGCCGCATGGCTCTCAAATCGACGATCCACAAAGCCGAGCTGCAAATCGCCGACATGGATCGGCACTACTACGCCGATCATTCGATCACTGTCGCGCGCCATCCGTCCGAGACGGATGAGCGGATGATGGTGCGCATCGTCGCCTGCGCGCTGTTCGCCAGCGAGCGGCTCGAATTCTGCAAGGGGCTGTCCGATACGGACGAGCCCGATCTCTGGCAAAAGGACTTGACCGGCGCGATCGAAACCTGGATCGAGCTCGGCCACCCCGACGAGCGGCGCATGGCCAAGGCCTGCGGGCGCTCCGGCGACGTTGCAGTCATCGCTTATGGCGGCCGCGCGTCCGATGTCTGGTGGCAGGGCGTGCGCGGCAAGGCCGAGCGGCTTGCCAACCTGCGCGTATGGTCATTGGCGGACGGCACGGCCGGCGCGCTCGCGCGGCTCGCCGAACGCACGATGCGTCTTCAAGTGACGGTTCAAGACGGCGCGGCGTGGGTGAGCGGCGGGCAGCCTGAGCCGGTCGCCGTTGAGTGGACGGTGCTCAAGCCCGCGACGGGCTGAGCTGCCGGAAATTCACGCGAGCGCGTCGGGCGCTTCGGGCGGCCCCTTCAATTCGACCATGTTGCCTTCCGGATCGAATAGATACAGCGACGGTCCGTATCCTTCGGCGCCATAGCGCCGGCCTTCGTCGCCGAGCTTGGCGCCATGCGCCTCGAGGTGAGCGCGCAGCCGGGCGGGATCGTAATTCTCCACGCGCAGACAAAGGTGGTCCATGTTGCGGCCGGTGCCCGGCGAGCCGCTGTCGGCCCGATCGAGCGGGCCGCCCACAGCGAGCAAATCGATCAGGGAGCTTCCCGCGCGAAGCTGGGTGAGACCGTACTCGGGCTGATCCTTTTCGGGTTCGCAGCCCAACACATCGCAGTAAAAGCGCTTCAGCGTCTCGGGGTTGGCCGCGCGGATCACCACGTGATCGATATCGCGAATCGTTGGCTTCATCGGCACACCTCCTGTTGGGGATCGTGGTGCCTAGTGTAGGGCCCGTTCGGCATGGGGTACGCACTCCTGATCGACGTTGAGCGCGAACAGGCAAAAAAAACCCGCTCAAGGTGAGCGGGTTGAATCCATATCAGGAGGAGACATGGAGGAGACAAGGCATACTATACATAAATCAATGGTGCGATGCAATATGCCTCTCGTGAGATCGTGAGGGGAGCGTTGCGGCGCTTCGCCGCAACGCTTCAATTACACCGCAAGATGCGGCGCGCGCACCGTCCAGGGCAGGCATAGAGTAAAGCTCATCGATTGACTCATTGCGAGGCCACTATGCATTCCGCCTATCAAACCGACGACGACCGTTGGAGCGCTGTATCCGCTCGCGACTCGAAGGCTGACGGCGCCTTTTTCTACGGCGTATCGACGACGGGGGTCTTTTGCCGCCCGTCTTGCGCGTCGCGCATGCCGCGCAGGGAAAACGTCGAATTTTTCGCGACGGCCGACGCGGCGCGCGCGGCCGGCTTTCGGGAGTGCAAGCGGTGCCGGCCGGACGGCCTGCCGCGCGAATTCGCGATCGTCGAGCGCGCCCGTGCTGCCCTCGACGCCGACCCGTCCGCCCGCATGACCCTCGCGCAATTGAGCGATGCGGTCCATGTGAGCCCGTTTCACCTGCAACGATTGTTCACCCGCGTCATGGGCCTGTCGCCGCGGCAATATCAGGCCGCGCGGCGCGGCGCGGCGCTGCGCGATGCGCTGCAACGCGGCGAACCCGTCACGCGCGCGGCGCTCGACGCCGGATTCGGCTCTTCTTCGCGCCTTTACAGCAACGTCGCCGGCGAGCTCGGCATGACGCCTTCGACCTACCGTTCCAAAGGCGCCGGTCTCACGGTCCATTACGGCTGCGCGCCGACAGCGCTCGGCTATGTGCTGATCGCGGCCACCGATAAAGGCATCTGCCGGATTGCGTTCGGCGACGATGTCGGCGCGCTGGTCGCCGAACTGCGCGAGATGCTCGCGAATGCGGCGCTCACCGAGGACCGGGCACGTATCGCACCGTTCATCGCCCAGATCGAGGCTTATCTGGACGGCTCGCGCGAAACATTCGAGCTGCCGCTCGATGTGGCCGCGACGGCATTTCGACAGCGGGTCTGGGACGCCTTGCGGCGCATCCCGTACGGCGAAACGAGGACCTACACCGATATCGCCGAATCGCTCGGCGAGCCGCGAGCAGTACGGGCCGTGGCCAGTGCGTGCGCCTCCAACCCGGTTGCGCTCGCCATTCCCTGCCATCGTGTCATCCAAAAGGGCGGTGCATTGGCGGGATACCGTTGGGGCCTCGAACGCAAAGCGGCTTTGCTCGAAGCCGAAGCGCGGCGTCGCGGCGCGAGCGCGGTCGTCGACGAGGCTGCGCGTGCGAGGCGGGCGCTCCGGGCCGTCGCAGCCGAAGACAAACTCGCCGATATGGACGACGCCGCTTGAGCGCCGCGCCGCAAGCCAGCTTCGAGCTCCGGTTCAAGGCGCCCTACGATTGGCCGCGTGTACTGCGGTTTTTCGCCGGGCGCGCAACGCCTGGCGTCGAAATCGTCGAAGACGGCGCTTATCGTCGCGCCATCGAATGGGGCGGCGATAGCGGCACGCTTGCCGTGCACCGGCATCCGCGCCGGCACTGCCTGGTCGTCACGTTGCAAGGGCCGGTGAGCCGGCATGCCGATGCGCTCACCTCGCACGTCGCGACCATGTTCGATGTCGGCGCCGATCCCGCGGCGATCGGCTCGCATCTCGGACGTGACGCGCTGCTCGCACCGCTCGTCGAAGCGGCGCCGGGCCTGCGCGTGCCGGGTGCATGGTCGGCTTTTGAGCTCGTCGTGCGCGCGATCGTCGGCCAGCAGGTCAGCGTCAAGGCCGCGACCACGCTGATAGGGCGG
>Ga0209672_101254_pt1 | contig 10148 bp, 8 predicted proteins | sample AraplaCol_mMS_r2_FD_184273 | JGI IMG/M metagenome (GOLD analysis project Ga0209672, IMG submission 184273) | Arabidopsis root microbial communities from North Carolina, USA - plate scrape CL_Col_mMS_r2 (SPAdes) (version 2) | ecosystem: Host-associated > Plants > Roots > Endosphere | place: USA...
AGCACGTTCCGCCCAGCCCAATTTCGTCGGCGAGAGTTTCTCGACCATCGCCGGCTATCAGGCCAATGGCGCCCTGCCCCACTACCGCGCCACGCCGGAGGCCCATAGCACGCTGAAGCCGCAGGGCCTGCTGCTGGTCGATTCCGGCGGCCAATACCTGGGCGGCACCACCGACGTCACCCGCGTGCTGGCGCTGGGCGAAACCACCGCCGAACAGCGCCGCGACGCCACCCTGGTCATGAAGGGCCTGATCGCCCTCAGCCGCGCCCGCTTTCCCAAAGGCGCCAGCGGCCCGCAGCTCGATGCGCTGGCCCGCGCGCCACTTTGGGCCAGCGGCATGGACTACGGCCACGGCACCGGCCACGGCGTGGGTTACTTCCTTAATGTGCACGAAGGCCCGCAAGGCATCCGTCCGCCCGCCTCCGGCGCCACCCTGGTGCCGCTGGACCCGGGCATGATCACCTCGATCGAGCCGGGCCTGTACAAACCGGGCCGCCACGGCATCCGCCACGAAAACCTGGCGGTGGTGATCGATGCCGAAAAGACGGAGTTTGGCGAGTTCTACGCGTTCGAGACGCTGACCCTGTGCCCGTTCGACCGCCGTGCGCTGGAGCCGGAACTGCTCAATCCCGAGGAACGGGCCTGGCTGGACGACTACCACGCGACCGTACGCGCCGCGCTGGCGCCGTTGCTGGAAGACGCCGACCTGGCCTGGCTCGAGCGGCACTGCGCTCCCCTCTAGACGCGATAACCTCCTTGTAGGAGCGCACTTGTGCGCGACCCGGCCTTTGGCCGGGCCGGGTCGCGCACAAGTGCGCTCCTACAAAGGGGCGCTTGACCTTCCCGCCCCCGGCAACCCATTCTCCCCGTCTTAGCCAACCCGATTCTTCCCCATGAGCAGTCGCTACAACGCCGCCGACATTGAAGTCCTCTCTGGCCTTGACCCCGTCAAGCGCCGCCCGGGCATGTATACCGACACCTCGCGCCCGAACCACCTGGCGCAGGAAGTCATCGACAACTCGGTGGACGAGGCCATTTCCGGCCACGCCAAGACGCTGGACGTGATCGTCCACACCGATGGCTCGGTGGAAGTGAGCGACGACGGCCGCGGCATGCCGGTTGATATCCATCCGGAAGAAGGCGTGCCGGGTGTGGAACTGATCCTCACGCGCCTGCATGCGGGCGGCAAGTTCTCCGGCAAGAACTACAACTTCTCCGGCGGTCTGCACGGCGTGGGCGTGTCGGTGGTCAATGCGCTGTCCAACCGCGTGGAAGTGACCATCCGTCGCGACGGCAACGAATACCGCATGGCGTTCGAGAACGGCGATCGCGCCAGCGATCTCGACATCATCGGCTCGGTGCCCAAGAAAAAGACCGGCACCACCGTGCGCTTCTGGGCCGACCCGAAATACTTCGATTCGCCGAAGATCTCGCTGGGCAAGCTGCGCCACTTGCTGCGCGCCAAGGCCGTGCTGTGCGCCGGCCTCAATGTGAAGCTGCTCGACGAAGCCACCGGCGAAGTCAACGAGTGGCATTACGAAGACGGCCTGCGCGACTACCTGCGCGACGAGCTGTCCGGTGCCGAAGCGATTCCGACCGAGCTGTTCGTGCACCACATCCAGCGCGAGGCGGACGGCCTCGACGTCGCTCTCGCCTGGCTTCCGGAAGGCGAGCTGGTGCAGGAAAGCTATGTCAACCTGATCCCCACCGCGCAGGGCGGCACGCACGTGAACGGCCTGCGCTCTGGCCTCACCAATGCGATCCGCGAATTCTGCGATATCCGCAACCTGCTGCCGCGCGGGGTGAAGCTGGCGCCGGAAGACGTGTGGGAACGCCTGGCCTTCGTGCTGTCGACCAAGCTGCAGGATCCGCAGTTCGCCGGCCAGACCAAGGAGCGCCTATCCTCGCGCAACGCCGCGGGCATGGTCGAGAACGTCATCCACGATGCTTTCAGCCTGTGGCTCAACCAGCATGTGGATCTGGGCGAACGCATCGCGCAGCTCGCCATCGAGCGCGCCAGCGCGCGCCTGAAGGCTGCCAAGCAAGTCGTCCGCAAGAAGATCACCCAGGGCCCCGCCCTGCCCGGCAAGCTCGCCGATTGCACCGCGACCGACCTCACCCGCACCGAGCTGTTCCTGGTCGAGGGCGATTCGGCCGGCGGCAGCGCCAAGCAGGCGCGCGACAAGGAATTCCAGGCGATTCTTCCGCTGCGCGGCAAGATCCTCAACACGTGGGAAGTCGAGTCCGGCTCGGTGCTCGCTTCCGAAGAAGTGCACAACCTGGCCGTGGCCATCGGCTGTGATCCGGGCAAGGACGATCTTTCGGGCCTGCGTTACGGCAAGGTGGTCATCCTCGCCGACGCCGATTCCGACGGCCTGCATATCGCCACGCTGTTGAGCGCGCTGTTCCTGCGCCACTTCCCGTCGCTGGTGCGCGAGGGCCATGTGTTCGTGGCGATGCCGCCGCTGTTCCGCGTGGACGTGGGCAAGCAGGTGTTCTACTGCCTGGACGAAAGCGAGAAGAACGCGATGCTCGAACGCGTGCAACGCGAAAAAATGAAGGGCGCCGTCAGCACCACCCGCTTCAAGGGTCTGGGCGAGATGAATCCCTCGCAGCTGCGCGAATCGACCATCCATCCGGATACGCGCCGGCTGGTGCAGCTCACCGTCGACGGTGACGATGGCACCACCAAGCTGATGGATATGTTGCTGGCCAAGAAGCGCGCCAGCGACCGCAAGGCGTGGCTTGAGGAAAAGGGCGATCTGGCGACGCTGGAGGTCTGAGTTCGCTCAACCGGCTTTAGCCCGCTGCTTGTCTGTGGGAGGCACCCTGTGCGCGACAGCCACGCCCGGGTGTATCGCTCCGTAGGTTTGTCGCGCACAGGGTGCGCTCCCACATAAATGCCCACCGGCAATTTTGATCCGCTATCCACGGGTCTACGTCTGCCCTTGTAGGAGCGCACTTGTGCGCGACCGCCGCGCTGGAATGTACCGCTCCGTCGGGCGGTCGCGCACAAGTGCGCTCCTACCAATGGCAGCGCCCAGCGCAACTACACCGTGAGACACTCTTTCCCAAGGCGTGCCCGCGGCGCTATCTTCAAGGCCCCGCCCCGGAGCACCCATGGCCCTCACGCCTCCCATCGACCTGCAGCGCTGGATTGACGAGCATCGGCACCTGCTCAAGCCGCCGGTCGGCAACAAGTGCATTGTCGATGGCGATTTCATCGTGATGATCGTGGGCGGGCCCAATTCCCGCACCGATTACCACTACGACGAAGGTCCGGAGTTCTTCTACCAGCTCGAGGGCGAGATGGTGTTGAAGGTGCAGGATGAAGGCGTGGCCCGCGATATTCCCATCCGCGCCGGCCAGATGTTCTACCTGCCGCCCTGCGTGCCGCATTCGCCGCAGCGCCTGCCCGAGTCGATCGGGCTGGTGATCGAGCGTCGCCGACTGGCGGGCGAGAAAGACGGCCTGATGTGGTACTGCGAGCGCTGCAATCACAAGCTGTACGAGGAGTATTTCACCCTCGACAGCATCGAGCGGGATTTTCCGCCGGTATTCGAGCGTTTCTATCGCTCGATCGACGCACGTACCTGCGTCGAATGCGGTCACCTCAATCCGGCGCCGGCGAAGTATTCCGGGCAGCCCGCCTGAGGCGAGCGCCGCTCAGGCGCGCAACAGCCACTTGCGCGCCATGCGCGCCAGCGATGCATCGGCCGAGGGATCTTCCGCGATCTCGCGAATGGAACGCCATGCCAGCGCGTTCGATTCCTCGTTGATCACATAGTTCTCGTTGGCGCCCGCACGAACGACGTAACGCACGTCGTAGTGCCAGTGCTCGGGCTCTTCGCCGCGCGCAGGGATGCGGTGCCGATCCAGGTCGAATGGCGCCGCCTCGACGCTCAGGTCAACCAGACCGGATTCTTCTTCGGCTTCGCGCAACGCGACGCGCGCCAGATCCGTGTCGCCATCGGCATGACCACCTAGTTGCAGCCAGCGGCCCAGCTTGCGATGGTGGGTAAGCAGGACGCGCTCGCCGTCGGCACTCACCAGCCATGCTGAACCGGTGAAATGACCTTCCAGCGCCTCCCGAAAGAACACACGCTGGCCCTGGCCCAGAAAGGCCTCGAAATGCCCGGCATCGCTCTCCTGCGGCCATTGCTGGCGATAGTCACTAAGCTGTGCAAACAACGCGTCCATCGATTATCCGTGTCAGTCAAAACCGGCCGCGCAGCTGCGGCACGGCGGGCCGCATTATTCCAGACGCCGCCGAGACTGGCACGGGCCGGCAGCGCGTTCCCGCCCAGCCGCAATGCAGCTTGTACCCCCAAGGCCCGCTGGGCTATGGTTCCGTGTCGTCGCAGGGGAAGCGACGTTAATGGCCATGGCGAAAGTCACGGTTTCACGCTTTTAAGAAACGAGCATTCCGGCGGTAGGGGAGAAACATGCTGAAAAACCTGTTCGCGACGCATCCCATTGAAGCGTCGCCACACGTCGACGCGGGCGAACTGCCCCACGACGGCATCCAGGGCGAAACCAGCCTCAAGCGCGTACTGACCGCGCGTCACCTGGTGACGCTGGGAATCGGCGCGGTGATCGGGGCGGGCATCTTCGTCATCACCGGCCAGGCCGCTGCCGAACACGCAGGCCCTGCCCTGGTCATCAGCTTTATCGTCGCCGGCATCGCCTGCGCATTTGCCGGCCTGTGCTACGCCGAATTCGCCGCGATGATCCCGGTTTCGGGCAGCGCCTACGCCTACTCCTATGCCACGCTGGGCGAGATCGTCGCCTGGTTCATCGGCTGGAATCTCGTCCTCGAATATCTGTTCGCCGTTGCCACGGTGGCGGCAGGCTGGTCGGGATATTTCAACGAGTGCCTGTCGATCCTCGGACACTGGACCGGGATCCCGATGGCGCTGCCTGACTATCTGGCAAGCGCGCCGCTGAAGTTCACTGACACGCACCAGATCGTGACCACCGGTTCGCTGATCAACCTGCCCGCCGTGCTGATCGTGTCGGGACTTACCTGGCTTTGCTACGTGGGCATCACGCAGTCCACCTTCGTCAACTCGCTCATTGTGACGATCAAGGTGCTGGTGATCTCGCTGTTCCTGATCTTCTCGTTCCGCTATATCAATCCGGCCAACTGGCATCCGTTCATTCCGACGGAAGAAGGCCCGGGCCGCTTCGGCACGAGCGGCATCTTCCGCGCCGCGGTGTTGGTGTTCTTCTCCTACGTGGGCTTCGATGCGGTGTCCACCGCCGCCGGCGAAGCGAAGAATCCGCAGCGCGACATGCCGATCGGCATCCTGGGTTCGCTCGCCATCTGCACCGTGCTGTATATCGCGATGGCGCTGACGCTTACCGGCATCGCTCCGTATCGCATGCTGGGCACGCCGGAACCGGTGGCCACGGCGTTGAGCTTGTATCCGCAGCTGACCTGGCTCAAGGCCATCGTCTCCTTCGGTGCGCTGGCTGGCTTGTCGTCCGTGATCCTGGTGATGCTGCTGGGCACGTCGCGCATCTTCTTCAGCATGGCGCGGGATGGCCTGTTGCCCAAGGGCATGTCGCGCGTACACGCCTCGCACCGCACGCCGCACGTCGCCACCATCATCGCCGGCGTCGCTGCGCTGGTGATCGCCGGTCTGTTCCCGGTGAGCATCCTGGGTGAGCTGGTCTCGATGGGCACCCTGCTGGCCTTCACCACCGTGTGCATCGGCGTGCTGATCCTGCGCTATACGCGTCCGGAACTGCCGCGCTCGTTCCGCGTGCCGGGCGGCATGATCGGCGTATGGACGGTGGCGGTGCTGGGTTCGGTGATCTGCCTGTATCTGTTCTGGCAGTCGTTCCGCGCCAACTGGCCGCTGATGCTGGGCTGGACCATCATCGGCATGCTCATCTATTTCCTCTATGGGTATTCCCATAGCAAGCTACGCAAGCAAAACTCCTGATCTGACACGAAGGGCCGGCTTAGCGCCGGCCCTCTCGTTTTGAATCCCGCGCCTCTCGTGGCACCAGGCCGACGCATGCTCAAACAGTTATTCGCTCGCAAAACCGATTTCTCCGACGCCGACGACGCGTCCCACGGCCCCACCCTGCGCCGCACCCTCGGCCCCTGGGGCATCACCGCGCTAGGCATTGGCGCCGTGATCGGCACCGGTATCTTCGTGGTGACCGGCCAGGCCGCCGCCGAACACGCCGGCCCCGCGGTGCTGATCTCCTTCATGCTGGCGGCGCTGTGCAGCGGCTTTACCGCGCTGTGTTACGCCGAGTTCGCAACGCTGATTCCCGTCTCGGGCAGCTCCTATTCGTACGCCTATGCCACGCTCGGTGAGCTGCTGGCCTGGTTTATCGGCTGGAACATGGTGCTGGAGTACGGCATCTCGGCCTCGGCCGTCGCGGCCAGCTGGACCGGTTATTTCACCAGCATGCTCGACCAGGTGGGCATCCACCTGCCCACCTCGCTGACTGAAGCGCCGCTGGCGTTTACCGACGGACACCTGGTCACCACCGGGCATCTGATGAACCTGCCCGCGGTGGCCATCGTGCTGGCGCTCACCTGGCTGTGCTACGTCGGCATCCGCGAATCGGCGGGCCTGAACGTGCTGATGGTGGCGCTCAAGGTGGGCCTGATCATCGTGGTGGTGGTGGCGGGTTATCGCTACATCGATCCGGCCAACTGGCATCCGTTTATTCCCGCCAACGAGGCGCCGGGCAAGTACGGTTGGTCCGGCATCATGCGTGGCGCGGCGATGGTGTTCTTCGCCTATATCGGCTTCGAGGCCACCTCCACGGCCGCGCAGGAATGCAAGAACCCGCAGCGCGACCTGCCCTTCGGCACCCTGGTGTCGCTGGTGATCTGCACCATCCTCTATCTGGCGATGGCGGCGGTGCTGACCGGTTTGATCTCGTACACCGAGCTGGGCACCAGCGAACCGGTGGTGACGGCGATCAAGAACCATCCGGAGCTGGGTTGGCTGCGCTGGGTGGTGGAAATCGGCGCGATGATCGGCTTGTCGTCGGTGATCCTGGTCATGATCATCGCGCAGCCGCGCATCTTCATGATCATGTCGCGTGACGGCCTGCTGCCGCCGATCTTCAATCGCATTCATCCCAAGCACCGCACGCCGCACATCAACACGGTGATCACCGGCATCGGCATCGCCGTGCTCGCTGCCGTGTTTCCGCTCGACCTGCTGGCTGACCTCACCTCGATGGGCACCTTGATCGCCTTCGTGGCGGTATGCGCAGGCGTGCTGATTCTTCGTTACACCGCGCCGCAGCTGCATAGGGGCTTCCGCGTGCCGTGGGTGTGGTTTATCTGCCCCGCCGGCGTGATCAGCTGCCTGGCCCTGCTGGGCGCCATGGCCTGGTTCAATTGGCTGTTGATGATCATATGGACCGTCATCGGCCTGGCCATCTACTTCGGTTACGGCATCCGCCACAGCCGCCTGCACCGCCCTTCCTGAAGGGCCTGGCGATCTTGGCGGCGATCTGCCGCCAACGTCGCCGAAAATCCAAAAAGCCACACCCTGCGCTCCAGGAAGGAATGATCGACCCTGGACGGCTATTCGTGATTGCTAATCTCTAATAGTCAAGCAAGTTGTTGTTTTTATTAGATTTAACGAGACTTTTTCGAGAAAATTTTGGCCGCCACGGGCCCAAAAATGCCCGGCCGGGAGTATCATCTGTGCTCCGTGGGTTGATCACTTGGCAGTGGGCCCCGGATTGCCGCCCGGCGCGTCAGGCGGGTCAGCTCCTCGGCCTGACGCGTCTGGGCAGCATCTTCTCTCTCACCGAGTTCTTCGGTTCGAGTGCTTACCCATGAGCAGCAAAACGTCGATGCGAAACGCGTCGTCGCGTGCGTGATGCTGACGCAGGCAAACAAAAAAAGCCGGCATGCATGCCGGCTTTTCGTTGCGTGACGTGTTGCGATCAGGCTTTCTTGGGTGCGTGCGATACGCACCAGCCCTTTGCATTGACCGCTTTGCCCGGGAACAGCTGACACGGGCCGTAGCCGGTCGGCGCGCCGGTATAGAACTGGCAGTTGGAGCAGACGTCGCCGGCCTTGTGCTTGGGATCGGTCGATTTGCTGGCATCTTCGACATAACCGAGCGCCTTGGCCGTCGGATCGGAGTCAGCCAGGTGCGGCAGATCGGCAGCGCGCGATACACGCGGCAAGGAGCCGATCACGGCCGCGGCGACAGCCGTCCCGGCTGCGGCCTTGAGAAAACGGCGACGCGATTCGATATCTTTCTCATGCGACATAGGTCCAACCTCCGTCTTGAAACATTCATGTTCGCCACGCCCGTGGCCAACCTCCTGCCGATGCTACTCGCGCCAGCGATAAGTCGTGAGAATGGATCGCATTTTCGGCATATACCGGAAACCGCCGTGGTATAGTGCCAACTCATTTGGACGTCCATACATCATGAGCCAGGCTCTCCCCGACACGATCTCCCCCGCGCTGTTCGCCGAGCGTTCCGACGCGATTGCCGATGCGGCGCGCGAGCTTGCCGCTGCCGGCTGGACGCCTGCCACCAGCAGCAATTTCTCGATGCGCATCGACGGCGATCACGCCGCGATCACGATCTCCGGCCGCGACAAGGGCAAGCTCGGTCGCGACGACATCATGCTGATCGACATGAACGGCCAGGCCGTGGGCACCAGCGCCCGCCCCAGCGCCGAAACCGACCTGCACACGCAGATCTACCGCCGCTTTCCCGAGATCAACGTGGTGCTGCATACGCATTCGCGCACGCAGAGCGTGGCCTCGCGCCTGTTCGCCCGCGACGGCGTGGTGAAGCTGGAAGGCTGGGAGCTGCAGAAGGCCATCGCCGGACAGACCACGCACGATGCCGAGCTGTCCATTCCGGTGTTCCCCAACACGCAGCACATGCCGGAGCTGGTCGCGCAGGTGGAAGCCTGGCTCGACAGCGGCCGCTCGCTGCACGCTTATCTCATCAACGGCCACGGCATCTACACCTGGGGCCGCGACATGGCCGAGACGCGCCGCCATCTGGAGGCGCTGGAATTCCTGCTCGGCTGCGAACTCGACTTGAGGAGACTCTCCGCATGAGCCGCCTGCGCATTTTCAGCGATACCCAACCGCAAGCCCCGCTGTCGGTGCATACCGAGCATGCGGATATCTCGCGCGAACTGGCCAAGATCGGCGTGCGTTTCGAACAATGGGAAGCGAACCAGCCGATCGCGCCCGGCGCCAGCCAGGATGAAGTGATCGCCGCCTATCGCAGCGACATCGACCGGCTGATGGCCGAAGCGGGTTATCAGGCGGTCGATGTGATCAGCCTCAAGCCCGATCACCCGGACCGTGCGACGCTGCGCCAGAAATTCCTCAGCGAGCACATCCACAGCGAGGACGAAGTGCGCTTCTTCGTCGCCGGCGCCGGCCAGTTCACCCTGCACGTGAACGGCAAGGTGTACGACGTGCTGTGCGAACAGGGCGACCTGATCGGCGTGCCTGACGGTACCCGCCACTGGTTCGACATGAGCGAATCGCCCTATTTCGTGGCCATTCGCCTGTTCACCAACAAAGAAGGCTGGGTGGCGCAGTTCACCGGCGAAGACATCGCCCTGCAGTTTCCCCGCATGACGCCGCACGCCTCGACGGCGGCGGCCTGAGACGATTCCCGGCCGCCGTCGCGGCCGCCGGGTGAACGGGATCATGAACCGGCGTACCGGCGCTCGCCCGGGGACCCGGCGGCGGGTAAGCTTGTCGCTCCTGTTCCCCGGCTCTAGGTATGACCGTCATCCGCGCCATCGTCACCGATATCGAGGGCACCACCAGCTCGATCAGCTTCGTCAAGGACGTACTCTTTCCGTACGCCTATAAGCGGCTGCCCGCCTTCATCGAGACCCACGGCGACAAGCCCGAGGTGCAGCACTGGCTGCATGAGGCGGCCAAGGAAGAAGGCATCGTCGAAGCGCCGCGCCAGGATGTGATCGAACTACTGCTGCGCTGGATCAAGCAGGACCGCAAGTCCACCGCGCTCAAGGCGCTGCAGGGCATGATCTGGCAGGAAGGCTACGAGGCCGGCGATTACCAGGCCCATGTCTATCCGGAAGTGTCGGCCAAGCTGCACGCCTGGCGCGCAGACGGATTGCATCTGTACGTCTATTCCTCAGGC
>Ga0209672_101255_pt1 | contig 10116 bp, 10 predicted proteins | sample AraplaCol_mMS_r2_FD_184273 | JGI IMG/M metagenome (GOLD analysis project Ga0209672, IMG submission 184273) | Arabidopsis root microbial communities from North Carolina, USA - plate scrape CL_Col_mMS_r2 (SPAdes) (version 2) | ecosystem: Host-associated > Plants > Roots > Endosphere | place: USA...
GCAACGGAAGGATGCCGTGCGCCTTGTGGCCGCGGCACCTCGCCGGTCGCGGCGTAACCGGTAAGCGCATCTTCGAGGATCGCAACCTGACAGTCCAGCATCGCCACATCGAGATAGCGGCCGCGCCCTGTGTGCGTACGCTCATAAAGCGCCGCATTGATGCCGATCGCCAGATAGAGCCCCGATGTAATGTCGCCCACCGATACGCCGACGCGCGTGGGTGGCCCATCCGGTTGACCGGTAACGCTCATCAAGCCGCTCATCGCCTGGACGACGATGTCGTAGGCGGGTCTGCCCTGGTAAGGGCCGGTCTGGCCGAAACCGGACACACTGCCGTAGATCAAGCGGGGATAACGCTCGCGCAGCGTTTCGTGGTCCAGGCCGAAGCGACGCATCACCCCTGGCCGGAAATTTTCCACCAACACGTCGGCCTCGTTGAGCAGCGCATGCAGGATGTCCCGATCGGCGGGCTGCTTGATATCGAGCGCAATACTTTCTTTGCCGCAGTTCAATGCGGTGAAGTAAGTCGACTTGCCATTCTTGAAGGGGCCGAAAGCGCGCGAGTCATCCCCTGCTCCCGGGCGCTCGATCTTGATCACGCGCGCGCCCAGTTGCCGAAGAATCATCGTGGTGTATGGGCCGGACAGGACGCGCGTCATATCGACGACCGTAATGCCGGACAGCATGCCCTTTTGCCGGATCGGCGTGGTGTTCGATTGCATGATCGATTTCCCGGAACGAAAGACTCATGTCGCTCTGAATGTCACCGAGAAACCCACCCATGCAGCGCTCGGGCGCGACATCTGCCATACCGAGTCTATCGCCGGAAAGCTCGCCCCGAGGCTAACGAAATCGCTAGGTCCGTGCCGCGCGTTCGCGCCGACGCCAGAACGGCAAATGCCGCATCACGTTGAACGCGATGAGATTGCCCACTACGACGAGCGCCAAACCAGCGACGGCAGCAGCCGACCATTGGTACCCTTCGAATACCGTCGACACCGCCAGCGCAACGAACGGAAACAGCACCGTGCAATAGGCGGCCCGCTCGGGACCGATGCGGCCGACCAGCGTCAGGTAGGTCGTAAAGCCGATTACCGATCCAGGCACGGCAAGATAGGCCAGTGAGCCGAAATACCGCACCGTCATTTCAGGCTGGAACGAAAACCCCGCGGCCAGGCTGCCGAGTGTCAGCAGCGCCGCGCCGATCAACATCGCCCAGCTATTGGTGACCGTCGGGTGCAGTCCCATCGCCTGCATGCGGCTCGAAAACAGATTGCCCGCCGAAAACGACATCGTGCCAACGAGCGCAACGACAAGACCTATCCACATCGTGCGGTCGCCCGTGTGACCGACCATTTCCGGTGCAAAGAGACACAGGATACCCACCAGCCCGAGCGCAGCGCCCACGATCGCGCTGGGCTGCAGTGGGCGCTTCAGGAAGACGCGGCCGTTGATGGCATTGAATAGCGGCGCGGTCGAGAATACGACCGCAACCAAGCCGCTCGGCACGATCTGCTCCGCGTAGTAGAAGCAAAGAAAATTGATGCAAAAAAGCGCCAGCCCTTGGCCCGCCAGCAACGGCCATGCTTCGCGCGGCGCCTTGACCGAGCGGCGCAAAAGGCGCATCAGAACGAACATCGCCAGCGCGGCGAGCCAGAACCGAAACGCGATCGATACGGGCGGCGCCACCACGCCGACCTGCCACTTGATCGCGATCCAGGTCGTACCCCAAATCAACACCGTAATGAAATAAAGCAATAGGTTCATGTCTGCGGCCGACTCAAAAAGATAACGAACAGGCGATGCCCCGTCCAATCCGCGTCCCGGCGTGAAGGCGGAAGCCCCCCGATGCGGTACCACTATCGCGCAGCGGCTTCGGTACGGGTTGTCTACGTTTGCGCTTTTTCGAGACAGATCCAGCGTGTGCGGCGCCTCGCGTCTATACTCGGAACTCCGCCGAATTCCCTTTTTGCGCTTTTTTGAAGCCCTCACCGTGGATGTCAGCCCCTTCCTCACCGCACCGGCCACCGGCGAAGCGCCCTTCGGGATGCACTCCGTCGGCCGTACGCTTGCGCAAGCGCAGGCGACGCTCGAGCGCTTCGCCTGGCTCGGCGACCGGCTCGCGGCCGCGGTCTGGCGACGCGTCACCGTCGAGGAGGAAACGACGTACGACAACCCCGGACATCACACGCTGTCGTGCTACCTCGACGGCGGTTACCGCACCGAACGGCAAAAGCTGCCGGGCCAGTACGGCGCGCCGCAACGACTGTGCGCGCTGCCGGGCGACCATGAATCGCGCTGGTGGGTACGCGGGCAGATGCATTTCATGCACCTGTACTTCCTGCCCGAGCATTTCACGCGCCGCGCCGTGCAGGAACTCGATCGCGAACCGCGCGAACTGACGCTCGCGGACCGGACCTATTTCGAAGATGCTCGCATCGCCTCGCTGTGCCGCGGCCTCGCCGCTTCGCCGTGGGAGGGCCCGGACGACCGCCTGCGTGCCAACGAAACCGCGCACGAAATTCTGAGCCTGCTGCTGCGCGCGCAGTCGGTACGACGCGACGACGCCGCGCTCAAGGGCGGGCTTGCGCCGGCCACGCGGCGGCGCCTCGTCGAATATATCGACGCGAACCTTTCGCGCACCCCGACGCTCGGCGAACTCGCCGAGCTGGCGTGTCTCTCTGAATTCCATTTCTCCCGCATGTTCCGGGCCTCGTTCGGGATGCCGCCCTCCGCCTGGATCGCCTCGTTGCGCCTCGACCGGGCCCGCCTGCTGCTGCGCACGACGACACTGGCAGTCGATCAGATCGCCGCGCAGTGCGGCTACGCGGATGCCAGTCATTTTGGTCATCGATTTCGCGCCGCCGTCGGCGCAGCACCGCTCGCCTATCGGCGCGCGCTGAATGCCGACCGTACTGCGTTGAGCCTCGACATCGATTAAACGGGCGGCCCCGCCTGTCCGGCTATCACGGCGATAGCAGCTATATCTCGAGAGGCTCCAGCACGGTGTCGCCGTTTCCCAATCGATGCGATGGGAACGTTCAATTGTTCTTTTCTCGCGGCGCGCGCCACCATGCGTCGTATGAGCGGGTCCAAGCCCGCCTACGTCAGCGAAGAGAGGCGAACCAATGACAACGGCGCAAATGCAGCTCGGCATGACCGAGCGCACCACGCAAGCAATGAGCGCAGCCCTCGCCGGCCGCGGGTTGAACCCGCGCTCGGCACTGCTCTTTGCCGGTCCCGCCGTCGTCGCTTCGATCGCCTACCTCGATCCGGGCAACTTCGCGGCAAACATCGAAGCCGGCTCGCGCTATGGCTATTCGCTGCTCTGGGTCGTCGTCATCGCCAATGTCGTCGCGATGCTGTTTCAGGCGCTCTCGGCCAAGCTCGGCATCGTCACGGGCCGCAACCTTGCCGAAATGAGCCGCGAGCAGTTTTCGAAGCCCGTCGTCTACGCGATGTGGGCCGTCAGCGAAATCGCCGCGATGGCAACCGATCTCGCCGAATTCCTCGGCGGTGCCATCGGTATTTCACTGCTCTTCCACTTGCCACTCATGGCCGGTATGGCCATCACCGGCATCGTCACCTACGCGATTCTCGGCGCGGAAAAAAGAGGCTTCCGACCGCTCGAGCTCATCATCGGCGCACTCGTTGCCGCGGTAGCACTTTCGTACATCGTCGAACTGTCGATCGTCGACGTGGCATGGCCCGATGCCGCGCGCGGCGCGCTCGTTCCAACGCTCCCGGGCGACGGCGCGCTCGGCGTTGCCGTCGCCATGCTCGGCGCCACGATCATGCCGCACGCAATCTACCTGCATTCCGGCTTGACGCAACGGCGTGCTCCTGCGCGCAACGACGTGCAACGGCGCCAGCTTCTGCGCTTCTCGAATCGGGAAGTCGTCATCGCGCTCTCGATTGCCGGGCTCGTCAATATGGCGATGATTGTGATGGCGTCGGCCGCGTTCCATAACGGACACGCCGATATCGCCGAGATCGAGACGGCCTATCGCAGCCTCGCGCCGCTCTTCGGTGCGGGTGCGGCGGCAGTCTTTCTCATCGCCTTGATTGCTTCGGGCATCTCGAGCTCCGTAGTCGGAACGATGGCCGGGCAGATGGTCATGCAAGGCTTCGTCGGTTTTCGGATACCCGTCGGCGTGCGGCGCCTCGCGACGATGGCGCCCGCGTTCGTCGTGGTGGCGCTCGGCGTCAATGCGACCGATGCGCTCGTCTATAGCCAGATGGCGCTCAGCTTCGCGCTGCCCGTGCCGATGATCGCGCTCGTCATTTTCACGAGCCGCCGCGACATCATGGGGCGCTTCGTCAACAGCAGGCTCGTGAGCGCCGGCGCCATCGTAGCAACGGCAGCCATCGTCGCGCTCAATGCGGGGCTCGTGCTGCAAGCGGGTTTGAAAGTGCTTTGAGTCCCCCGACGATCAGGGGCTCTTTTCGGGAATTCGGGAATCCAGCGCAAGTGATGTCGATTTCGGCCGCCGTCGTTCGTCGTGTAGGATCGGGGACGCCGTCCCCTCTTCCCGGAGATTGCCATGTCGACCCATACCGTCCGCCTTCACCGTGTCCTGCGCGCCACGCCCGAGCGCGTTTATCGCGCGTTCCTCGACGCTGCCGCCATGAGCAAGTGGCTGCCCCCGCACGGCTTTACCTGCACCGTCCATCAGATGGAGGCCAAGGTGGGCGGCAGCTACCGGATGTCCTTTACGAACTTCACCACCGGTGGCGGACATTCGTTCGGCGGCGAATATCTGGAACTCGCGCCGAACGAACTCATTCGCTATACCGCCAAGTTCGACGATCCCCATCTGCCCGGGACGATGACGACGACCGTGTCGTTGCGGCAGGTCAGTTGCGGGACTGAACTGAACGTCGTGCAGGAAGGCATTCCCGCCGTTATTCCGAACGAGGGCTGCTATCTCGGATGGCAGGAGTCGCTTTCTTTGCTGACGTTGCTCGTCGAGCCCGAGATTCGGCAGTAGTGCTGGGGGGCGGTTCGCGCCCCCCGGCGCGCGGGACCTCGAGAGCACTTTTGACCAAGACGAGACCGCACCGCGCGCGGCATACTGGCTCGATCGTGAATCGTGAATTCGGATCGCTCCGGACAGGCCACCGTCATGCCCCACTATCTTTGCCACGAACAACCCGATCTGCTCGACTTCGATACCGTTGTCGTGGATGCGCGTCCGGGTGCGGTCGTGCTTGCGCAGTCCGCACTGCATCCGGGCGGCGGAGGGCAAGTCTGCGATGCCGCGACGCTCGTGCACGAACACGGTACCGTGCGGATCATCAACGTGTCGTATGAGCGCGGCCGCTACTGGCACGTCTTCGATGCTCCACTGGAACTGGCCGGCCCCGTCCATATATCGATCGATGCACAGCGGCGCTCGACGCTCGCGCAATTGCACACGGCGACGCACATCCTCAATGCCCTCGTCTATCGGCAATTTGCCGGTGCGCTCGTCACGGGCGCGCAGATCAACGCCGATGGCATCGCACGAATGGACTTCGATCTGCCGGAGGCCGATAACGATCTTCTGCGAGCGCTGGAAGCGCCCATCAACGAGGTCATCCGCCAGGGGCTCGATGTCCGTACGCGATACGTTCCCGCACTCGAGGCACAGGCAACACCGGGCCTCATCCGGAGCTTGTCCGTCGCTCCGCCGCCGACGGACGACGGTATGATTCGCCTCGTCGAAATCGGTGAACTCGATCGGCAAGCGTGCGGTGGCACGCATCTGTCGAATACCGCGCAGTCACGCCCGGTTCGCATCGCGAAGATCGAGAACAAGGGCAGGCGCAATCGCCGCGTGCGGATCGAACTTGCTTGAAGAGAAGATTTTCGGCGGATCGGCTGGGAAGGCGAAGGTGAACGTGATGGCAATGGGAATTCGCGGAGCGCACGAAACAGTTTCATACCGGCGTGATGGCGCACTCGAAGGCGCGGCGCTTGCGACAGCCCGTTACGGCGCGCATGAATTCGAGCGTCACGTTCACGACGAACTCGTCATCGTGATGACCGAGCTCGGCGGCGGCCAATGCCGCACGCGTGCCGGCAGCGACGTATCGGGGCCGGGGACGGTGTGGGTCTTCGCTCCCGGTGAATACCATTGCGGCGAAGTCTGGGATGACAAAGCCTGGCACTATCGCGCGATCTATCTCGACATGACGGGGCTGGCGGCGCTCAGCGCCGCCTTCGATGACGAATCACGCGGTGAGCGCTTGCTCCATATCCCGCCGGGACTCTATCGCGACGAACAGCTCAGCGCGCGCCTCCTGCAAGCGCACGGCAGTCTCGATGGCAACGCCAATACGCCATTGATGGAGCGGCAGGCGCATTGGTGGAGTGCGATGGCAATGCTCTTCGGTCGGTATGGTCAGCCGAAGCCCCTCGTCGACGATCACGGACGCGAAAGCCACAAGATGGCGCGCGCGAAGGATTACCTCGCTGCCCACTATCAGCGTGACATCCCGATCGATGAGCTGGCGAAACTCGTTGGACTGAGCCGATATCACTTCATGCGGGCGTTCCGCAGAGAGTACGGGTTGCCGCCGCACGCTTATGTCAACCAGCTTCGGCTGATCGCCGCGAAGCAGTTGCTCGCAGCCGGGCGCAGCGCGGCGGATGCCGCGGTGAGCGCCGGGTTCTACGATCAGAGCCACCTCAATCGCGTTTTCAAGCGCGCTTATGGGGTGACGCCGGGGACTTATGCCGCGCTGAGGCCAGCGTTTTAGATCTGATCGTCCAAGGTCATGCCAGAGACGGCCTTGCCTCACCGCTCGTTCGGCGCTGCGGGCGCAGCAGTAAATAAAAAGCCCCGATGTGCGTGATCATCAGCAACGGTACATAGACGATCGGAATTGCGTAGGTCGCACCCAGCTCACCGGCCAGCGGCGCCAGCGCTACCTGTATGCCGTGGTAATAGTCGATGAGGATATCCGCGGCCCCAACGACGTTGAAGGCGACGACGAACAACCAAAAGAGCGGGCGGACCCTGACGGTCACGAGCGCCAATATTGCCAGCAAGCCGGTAGCGAAGTCGCCATAGGCCGCGAACGCAGCGAAACTGCTCGGCAAGTGGGTGCCCACCACGCCGGGAACGAGAAAAACGAGCCCAAAAAACCGAAAGCTGTGCAGCGTAGCGATAGCGCGCTGCGCGTCGACCCGGTCCATCGACTTGAGCTTGGGCCAGCCATACACGGTAAAACACAGCACCCAGGGAACATAACCCAACAGAAGATGAATCTGGAAGATCGTTGCTGTAGACATTTTGGGCCTCCGATCGTGTGCTGATTAAATGGCCTCGAATACCGCGGTCAACACACCGAGCCGGCCTTGCATGAGATTCTTTCCCTGGTTGATGGCGAGTTCCGGAAAATCCGGTCCCATCACCACTCCGAGGTTCAGGACCGGCGGCATTCCCGATTCGCGCAATTTCATCATCCAGACCTTGGCGGCCTCGGTATCGTCACGCGACGTGAGCGTCCGAAAACCCGCTGATTCGATCGCCTGGCACGTGGCCTCGGCCGTCAACATAAAGCTCGTTGCCGACGTTCTCGCCCAAGGAACGGGGTAGTGCGGATCGCCGTCCTTCAGTACGATGTCGAACGTCACGAACTTGCCGCCCGGCTTCAGGACGCGCCGAATCCCGGCGTAAAGCCGCGGCCGGTCGGCGATGTTCATCGCCACATGCTGGAGCAGCGCGGCATCGAATTGGCCGCGATCGAAGGGAAGATCGAGCGCGCTGCCCGTCTCGAACGATACCTTTGCGCTGAGTCCCGTGCGTTCGGTCAAATAGCGCGCGGCTTCGACGAAGGGCTCGCTGAGGTCGATACCGACGACATGGCAGCCATGGGTTGCGGCCAGAAAACGCGCCGGCCCGCCGATGCCCGAGCCGATATCGAGCACGCGCATGTCGGCTTGAATGCCGATCAATTCGCCGAGTTCGGCGGTGGCCACGAGGCCTAGCGTGTGGAACTGATCGAGCGAAGCGAGCTGATCGGGCGCGAGCGGTTGATCGTCGGGCCCGAGTGCCATGAGGGTAGCCTTCAGCCGCGCCGTCAGGCCGGTTGCGCGATAGTGATCGCGCACGTGATCGAGTACGTCAGTCATTGCGAGCTCCTCGTTGGATGATGAGGTGTACCGTACGCTCGCAATGCTGTTCGATAAAGCGGCTGAATCTATACGGGTTGTGAAGCGTAGCTACGCAATCGTCGATTCAGTCGTCATGCTCATCAGCCGTCGCGGAAGATGAAGCTGTAGGCGCTCAGCGCGGGCACGCCGCCGAGATGCGCGTAGAGCACCTTCGAGCCCGGCTCGAATTCGCCGCGACGCACTTTGTCGATCATCCCGTGCATCGATTTGCCCTCGTAGACCGGATCCGTCAGCATTCCTTCCATGCGCGCGCAAAGACGGATCGCCTCCAGCGTGCCCTCGTTCGGCAGGCCGTATTCCGGGCCGCCGTAGCGCGTGTCCAGAATCACGTCCTTCTCCGTGATGTTTCGCCCGAGGTCGACGAGTTCTGCGGTGTGACGCGCGATGCGTGTGATTTGCGCATGGGTCTTTTCCGGGGTGGCCGATGCATCGATACCGATCACGCGGTCAGCGCGTCCGTCAGCCGCAAAGCCGACGACCATCCCCGCTTGCGTGCTGCCCGTGACCGAGCAAACCACGATGTAGTCGAATTTGAAACCGAGCTCCGCTTCCTGCTGCCGCACTTCCTCGGCGAAGCCGACGAAGCCGAGGCCGCCGAACGGGTGCTCCGAGCAACCGGCCGGGATCGGATACGGTTTGCCGCCTGCTTGGGTCACGCTTTCGAGCGCTTCTTCCCAGCTCGGGCGAATGCCGATGTCGAAACCGTCCGGGACGAGCCGCACGTCGGCGCCCATCATGCGCGACATCTGGATGTTGCCCACGCGGTCGTATACGGCATCCGAGTAGTTGACCCAGTTTTCCTGCACGAGCACGCATTTCATGCCCAGATGCGCGGCCACGGCGGCAACCTGACGCGTCTGGTTCGATTGAATACCGCCGATCGATACGAGCGTGTCACAGCCTTGCTCGAGCGCGTCGGGAATCAGGTACTCGAGCTTGCGGGTCTTGTTGCCGCCGAATGCGAGGCCGCTGTTGCAGTCCTCACGCTTTGCGTACAACTCCACCTTTCCGCCGAGATGCTCGCTCAGGCGCTTGAGCGGTTGAATCGGCGTCGGGCCGAAAGTGAGCGGATAACGAGGGAAGCGTTTCAAGTTCATCGAATGTCTCCGGAAGGGTAGCGGCGTGGGGAAAATGATAGGCGCCGGGCGACGAAATGAGCTTGCTAAATAAATCGCCTAAGCCTAAGTTAGTAGTCCTGAATCCATTGTCCGAGAACTTTAAGTTCGGCAAACCGCGCTTCGACGAAATGAAATTAAGCAAAGAATCGGCTGCGACACCCGACGCCCAGACCGCGTTGGACCGGATCGACCGCGCAATCCTCAAGCAGCTTCAGCAGGACGCGTCGATCTCGAACGTCAACCTCGCCGCAAAGGTGAAGTTGAGCGCACCCGCTTGCCTGCGGCGCGTGGAACGGTTGAAGGAAATGGGATTGATACGCGGGATCGTGGCGCTGCTCGATCCGAAGGCGCTCGGCGTGGGGATGCTCGTCGTCATCGGCTTCGTGCTGGACCGGTCCACGCCCGAAGCATTCACCGAGTTCGAGAAAGCGGCACAGAAGGTCTCAGGGTGCGTGGAATGCCACGTCGTCACCGGAGAATTCGATTACTTCATGCTCGTGCGCACGAAGGACAACGAGAGCTTCAATCGGTTACACGCGGAACAGCTGCTGTACCTGCCGGGGGTACGGCAGGTGCGCAGCTTTATGGTGTTGAAGGAGATTCTGTCGACGCATGCGTTGCCGATTTGATCCAGGCGTGGAACGGCAGCGAGGAGAAGGCAACGCCACGAATAGCGTCACTCAGCACCGCCAAGGCGCAGGGCTCGGCTCCGAAGTTTTGCCATAACGCTTGCGAGCCGCGCGGACGATTGCCACATCGATCTCGCCATCGTCCGCCAGCGCCTTCAACGCCGCAATGACGATACTCGTCCGGTCGACCTCGAAGAACGATGTG
>Ga0209672_101256_pt1 | contig 10102 bp, 2 predicted proteins | sample AraplaCol_mMS_r2_FD_184273 | JGI IMG/M metagenome (GOLD analysis project Ga0209672, IMG submission 184273) | Arabidopsis root microbial communities from North Carolina, USA - plate scrape CL_Col_mMS_r2 (SPAdes) (version 2) | ecosystem: Host-associated > Plants > Roots > Endosphere | place: USA...
GCCAGCAAGCACGCCGTACTCGGCCTGACCAAGACCGCCTCGATCGAACTGTTCAAGCAAGGCATCCGCGTCAACGCCGTCAACCCCGGCATCATCGACACACCGTTCCAGGATCGCATCTGGCCAAGCACCGAAGCGAAGGACGCCTTCGCTGCGTCGACTGTTCCCGGCCGCGCAGGTTCAGCGGCAGAGGTGGCTAATGCCGTCGCGTTTCTTGCTTCCGATGATGCGTCGTTTGTTTCGGGGCATGGGCTGCTGGTGGATGGTGGTTATTCGATCGCCTGATCGCTTGCAGCACCAATGCACTGCGTCCCGAGCAGCCCCGATGGATGCTGCTCGGGCACGCGCTGAAAATGCGATCAATCCTTTTTCTGAGCCGCTATCCGCTGTGCATCACAGCCGCTCCATCCGCAACCAGGATGGATCACCGAGCCATGCGCGTTGAAATGCCGCCCGTGCCGCGGCCGCTTCGCCTTGATGGCCCAGCGCACCTTCGCTTTGGGCCAGCCCATAAAGCGCCCAGCCGTTCTGCGGCGTTTGCTGCAGCGCTGCCTGGAATGCGCGGCTGGCTTCCTCAAATCGCCCCGCGCCGAACAACGCCGCGTCAAGCGACTGGCTGACCGGGTAGTACCAGTACGCCGGCTCCTGGTAGGGAATCTTTCGCTCGAAAGCAATCGCCTCACGATAGTGATCCGCCGCCTCATCGAAGCGGCCTTGCGCATGCGAAAACCGGCCTCGGGCGACGGCTTCGGCAAGCAGCAGGAGATCGGGTGCGGGCACGCCCTGCTCGATCATCGGCGTGAACACATCGGAAGTACGCAGCGCGGCGAGCGCTGCCAGCTCGCTGTCGAAGGCGGCACGATCTTGTCGCTGGGCATGGGCCACCGCGCGCGAGTAATGGCGCATGGCTACCGCGTAAGGAAGACGCGCATCCGCCGGTGGCATGGCGAGTATCGCATCGGCCTGCGCAAACTGCGCCATCGCCAGATAGGGTGCGGCGTCGATCGCCTGCACCCAGGCAATGCGTGCGGACGTCTCCGGATCGAGCACGGTACGCAGGCGGCCGGCCTCGCGGATGGCGGTGTCCATGTCGCCCGCCATCTGGGCCGAGGCGACGATGAAATGGATGTTGTGCGGGTAGTAGCCATAACGCACCAGGCTGTGATCGTCCGTCTGGCGAATGAGCGCCTCGTCGGATCGGGCCGCCGCGACGTTGACACGCATCGCATCGGCATATCGACCGGTCAATGCATAGATATGGGCCGGCATGTGGACCAGGTGTCCCGCGCTTGGCGCGAGTGGTTGCGCCAGGCGATCGGCAGCCGCCTCCGCGCGACGCGGGTCTGCGCTGTTCTCCATGAGATGGATATAGAGGTGAGACGCCTGGAGATTTTCCGGATGACGGGCAAGCACCTTTTCGACCAAGGCGACGGCTTCGCCGCTGCGCCCTACAGGCGTGCGCTTGTCGGCCTCCCAATAGTTCCAGGGGCTGGTGTCCATCACCGCTTCGGCCGTCAGCACGGCGACGTCGTCGTCATTCGGAAAGCGACGCGCGACTTCCAGCATGGCGTCGGCATAGGCTGCATCGAGCGCGGCACGATCGGCTTTCGCAACGCGCGAGTAACGGCGCGCAATGGCGTCGATCAGCGCCTGCTCAAGTGGCGACGCATGTGCGCGCAGTGTATGCGCTCGATCCATCGCGGCCAACGCGGCGCTTCGATCACGATCGTCCATCGGGGCATTGATATTGGGCCCCAGCGCGAGCGCCTCGCCCCACCAGCACATCGCGCAGCCCGGATCGAGTCGCTGCGCTTCCCTGAATGAGCGCACCGCCCCCGCGTGATTGAATCCGTAGGTGAGGACCAAGCCCTGATTGAAGTAGCGCCTGGCCTGCTCGCTACGCGTCGTGATCGGCAGCTTGGATGCCGTCAGATCGGCGAAGAGCGGCATGGGCGCCGATGCAACCCCCACTGGCCCAGCGACAGCCGATGCAAATGCCAGGTGGCGCGGCAGAGACCATGTGGCCGAGCCGCTGCCACACATCGCACTAGCCAGCACGGCTGGATCAAGAATCCGCGCGTCGGATAAATAAGACGTGACAAGCGACGAACTGGTGAGTGCAACACCAGCCCCGGCGAGTAACGCGTACTTCGACAGGTTGCGCATGGCCAAGGCTCCGTAGAGGAACGTAGCCAGGTCAGGTTACTCGGTCTGCCGCGGGCGTAAATAACCAGAAAGAGAGATCCGCAAACGCGAGGGCAATGTGGGAAGCGCCGTCCTTCTGTACGCGCTCCACGGGCACGTGACACTGCCATATCGGCGACGCCGGAGTAATCCGTGAAACTACTCACTTTACTTAGGATGAAAGTCATAGACGTTTAGCCGTCCGTACGTGTTCGTAATGGAATTCCGCCAGGACCCGCCGGCTTGCGCATCCGATAACCTGACTTCAAAGTTCGACGCCACCTTAACCTTCGTTACCGTAGGCTCTTGCGCCGGGGTGTTCGCGGGGGCGCTGCACGCTTTCAAGTCCCGCTGGGGTACGCAGCCGACAACGGCTGTCGCGAAGTGGATTCGTTTGGAATGACTGGCTTGGTTTGCTGACTTGGTCGGCACGGTTTTGTGTTGCCTGAACCAAAGTCCGCCGGCATGCCGGTCCATACCATCTGGCGTGGGAGATTGGGCGGGGAACACTGGGGAAGCCGTGGTCGAACGGCTCGGCAGACATGATCCGATGCACGTCACTTGTGGCGCGCGTGTGGAACGTTTGCGGTGCGCTCCGAAGCCTATGAATGATCTGCCGTTCCGATGGGAGTCTTTCACGACGGAGGGACGGTCATGCCCAGCAAGACGCGACGCGGCGCCACCATCCAGCGCGACCTGGCCGAGTTGGCCAACGATCCGCGATTTGTCGCCGGCTTTGATCGCGCGCAGCTGACGCGCGTCGAAGCGACCGTGGGCGGCATCGCCGCGACGGTGGACATCGGGCAATCGGTGATCCGCTCCGAAGACTTCCTGTCCATTGGTTTCTCGCTGATCAACCTGGATGTGGTCGCGCCTGATGGCGACGGCCCGGCCACGCTCAAGGCGAAGCAGGGCAAGACGGCCTACATCGTGCTGCGCTTCGCGCCGCAGTCCATCTCGGAAGAGGTGTACTACCAGGCCCCTACTGACGGCATCGACGACACGGATGCCCAATCTCCCAAAACGTCGCCTCCTACGAACACGGGCGGCGAGTCGCCGCGTCCTCCACCCATCCCTTCGCGCATCGCCAATGGCAGCCGCGCCGTGTTTCGCTACGACGCCAAGCTGCTGGCCGATGCCGACATGCCATCGGTGCCTTATACCTTGCAAGGCATCCTCGATGCTTGCCTGCATCTACCCTTGAGCATCACGGCGAACGCGGCCCGTGCCCCGGTTCGGCGCATCGTGGTCGGTCCACTGACCGGTGTGCTCCAGAAACGCCAACGTGCTGCCTTCGCCGCGCTCACGCCGGGCGAACGCGCGCGCACACTCGCCACGACGCTGCGCAACCTGCGTGTTGTGCAGAACAGCGGACCGGAAGGCCTGCATCTGCTGTTGCGCCGGGCCGAACTGCGTGCCGATCAGCTAGCCCTGCCGGCCGAGCAAGCTGGTACGGAGGTCCTTGAACCGGGCAGACCGGTGGCCGGCAGCGTTCGCCCCGCCACCCATCAATCGCTGCACAGCGCGTCGGCCATGGCGCTGTACGGCGTGGTCGGATCGGCAGGTCTCGAGATCACGAAAGTGCCGCCTTCCTGGTATCTGCGACCGCCCATCCCCACCTTGCCCACTGCCACGCAAACGTCGCTGGAGCTACCGTACCGGCTGATTCTTTCGCCCAATGAAACCGGGCGCTTTCTGCATGCCAGCGTGTCGCAGACCTTCGCCCCGACGGGCTGCACGCCGCTCTGGCATACGCGGCTTGGCTACCTGGACAGCAAGGCCGGCGTCGTCAAGGAAGGGCCAGAAAGTGGCACGGAAGTGCGCGCCGTATGGGCGCGATTCGGGCCGCAATCGGTGCCGCCTACGTTCGACCCCGGCGTTCCCACAGCAGCCACCACACCGGTGCCGAAGGCGGTTCCGTTCCGCATGACGCTGGACGACCGCGACCGTTTCAACATCGTCCACGAGTCGAGCAACTTCCGTATTCCCGACGGCAATCAGGAACCGATCGCATGCAACCGGCTGATGCTTTCCGCGCTGGGCGGCTGGCTGGATGCGCGCGGCGCGTGGAAAGTGCCGGCCGGACTATCGGTGGAAGAGTGGGTGCATCAGGCGACGCAGGCGCGCGACCACTACGTGAAGGTGGTCTACAAAGGCTACCTCTGCCCGTTTGGTCATCAGGTCTCGCTGGTCAAGGTGAGCGAACGCAAGTTCCATCACGACAGGGCCGGCAACCCGGCTTATCTGCGCCAGCGCACCTTCATCATCGTGCGCGAGCCCGTGCACAGCTATCCCACGATGACGGTGCCGTCGAGCGACGCCCTCCCCGGCGTCGCCGATTCCGCCTATACGCGCTACTTCCATCGCCAATTTCCCTTTAGCCAGATCCGTTGCCTCACGCACGTCACGCCCGATCTGCAGAACCCGGATGGTAAGGCCGTTGACGGCCAAGGCATGCTGATGTTCTGGCCTTGCGTCGTTGAGAACACGCCGTTTCGTTTCCGCTTCGTGGGCACCGACCTGGATGGCAAGAACGTCGCGTTCGAGATGCCGGGCATCTTCATCGACAACTCACTGGCCAATCCGTCGTCCGACGGTGATCGCAGCGACGCCGAAGCGAACTACGAGAAAGTCCAGAACGACTGGTATGCCGCCAACAATGACGAATGGCGCAAGGCGACTACGCGCCGGCAACGTGTCTGCATGGCGCCCAGCCAAAAGCCCGGCGATACATCGTGCGAACTGGACGAAATTGAGTTTGGCATGGAGGTGCGTCAACTGCGCCACGATCCGGCGACGCGCGCCGGGCCGCTGACCTATCCCTCGATCCAGCGGGCCACGGCTTTTATCCCATCACTGACCTACTTGACCGGCGGCAAGAGCGGCAGCGAGATCCAGTGGAACAAGCAGTTCGCCGCACGTGCAAAGGACTTCGACAAAGGCGAAGTGTTTGCCGACATCGCCTCAGGACCGGACCTGGACTTCACCAGCAAGGGCGATCGTTCCGGCGGTTTCGTGCAACCCAACCTGCGCCCTTCGGGTATTTCGCGCCTGGCCGGTCCCATCACGGGCGATGTCGCCGGTTTCAACAGCGGCGCCTTCGATGGCTCGCAAGCCTTCAGCGCCATCGTCAGCCCCGTGCTGTTCGGCTGCATACCGCTGGGCGAGTTGTTGAATCTGGTGCACTTCGATCCGGGCGGCATCGACAAGCTGCCGAAGTTCGTCTCCGAAGCGGCCGACGCGCTGCAGGACTTCATCGGCGCACTGGGCAACACCAACGACCTGCTCGGCCAGCTTGAATCGATGGCAGCATCGGCTGCGCAGTCGGCGCTGGAGCAGTCCATCAACCTGGCGTTCGAACAGATCAAGCCGCAGATCCAGGCGCTCGATGCAACAACCGCCGCCCTCGCCAGCAAACTCGATCAGGCGGTCGACGTGGGCAAGGACCTGATCGATGCGATCAAGGCGGCCGATGCGTTCAAGCCGCCCGCGAGCGGACTCACCACGGCGCTCAACAACATGCAGGGTGAACTGGGCAGCCTGCTTGCGGCGGTGAATCTGCGCATCACGCAGCTGCCTGGCAGCGGACTTTCCACCGCCGTGCAGAATGTGGTGCAGCAACAGCTCGTGCCGATACGCACACGCCTTGCGCAGATCCAGGTGATCGTGGATGACATCAAGCGCATTCCGGCCATGGTGGCTCCCGCCGAGACACTGTTCAACGCAGTGTCCGAGTTGCTGGTTCCGCCCGAGCAATTGCCCGACCTGCTCAAGAACGAAGCTGACGTGCAGGCCAAGATCCAGGCCGTAGGCAACGCGCTGACCGACTTCCAAACCGCCTTCGACAAGATCAACCTCTTTGCGGGTGGCGTGCGCGGGACGGTGGACAAGATTGCCGCCACGCTGCGCGCCATCACCGACAAAGCCGCGGACATCGCGACCTTGCTTTCCTCGCTGCTCGGCGACGAGATCACCGTCCGTTTTGACTGGCACCCCACCATCAAGCCCTGGCCCGATCCGTCCAACTCGCTCTACGGTGCGCTCGGCACGTTGTTCAAGCCGCACGACGTGGATGCCTTCATCGTGTCGGTCGAGGCCAAGGTCAAGAAGAGCACGGGCGAGGCAAGCGTAAAGGTGCTCTGCGGCCTGCGCGCTTTCGACCTGATCCTGTTGGGCGAGAAACTGGGCTTCATGAAGCTCGCCTTCGAGAAGATCGAATTCCGCGCGGATTCCTCGGCCAAGATGGACGTGGACGTGAAGTTCGACGGCATCCACTTCATCGGGCCGTTGAAGTTCGTGGAAACACTGAAGGACCTGATCCCGCTGGACGGCTTTTCCGATCCGCCCTCGCTGGACATCTCCGAGAAAGGCATCGACGCGAGCTTCTCGATGGCCCTGCCGAATCTCGCCGTCGGTGTGCTCAACCTGAGCAACCTCAGTCTGGGCGCGGGCTTCACGGTGCCCTTCATCGGTCAGCCGCTGTCGGTGCGCTTCAACTTCTGCACGCGCGATCAACCGTTCTGCCTGACGGTTTCGATGTTCGGCGGTGGCGGCTTCTTCGGCATCACCATCGATCCGCACGGCGTGCAATTGATGGAGGCGGCGTTCGAGTTCGGCGCAGCCATCGCGGTGGATTTTGGCGTGGCCTCCGGCGGCGTGCATGTGATGGCCGGCATCTACTTCCGCATGGAGAAGGATGCCTGCCAGCTCGCCGGCTACTTCCGTCTGGGCGGCAATGTAAGCGTGCTCGGCATCATCTCGGTATCGATCGAGCTTTACCTCGCGCTGAGCTACGACAGCGGCACCGGCAAAGCCAAGGGAGAGGCCACGCTGACCATCTCGGTGAGCCTGTTCATGTTTTCGGTCAGCGCATCCATCCACTGCGAGCGCAGCTTTGCCGGCTCCAACGGCGATCCCTCGTTCGTTGCACTGATGGGGCCGGATGCCGGACCCGTCACCGACGACACGCAATATCCCTGGCGCGATTACGTCAACGCTTTCGCCTGAGCGAAAGGATCCACGCTCGCAAGGAGACGATCATGGCGGAAAAACTGGTCTGGACCGTGCTGCCCTATGGCTTCGACAGCCATGGCCACCTGCGCGTCTCCATCGTGCTTTCCCCCAGGCTCACGCCGGATCCGGACAGCGGCAATGCACAGGCGCTGCTGTCGGGCTATCCGGATTTCCTCGACTGGCCAAAGACGTTGGCGCAGCTCAGCTTCTCGTTGAAGACGGATAGCGCCACCTTCGATCTCAAGGTCGAGGAAGCCGCCAAGAGCGGCATCTGGAAGAAGCTGTTCACGCCGGACATGAGCGTGGCGCCGTTCGTGTACACGGACATGAGCCAGCACAACCTCAACTCCTTCCCGGTGCGCCATGTGGTGCGTTTCCTGAAGGATCACTACGGCGACCTCGCTGCACAGCAAGGATTGGATCGCCCTGCCCTGTTCCCCATTGGCGCCAGTCCGTTCAAGCCGATGATCACGCAGGCGGCCGGCGGAGAACGCTGGGGCCAGCGCAAGTATTACCACCGCCGGCCCAACGGCATCGGGGACCTGCTGGTGAACAGCGACATCGACCAGCGCGTGCGTGGCGAATACTTCGGCAAACACAGCAAGTACGTGCCGGAACAGATCGTGGGCATCGATGGCCGCCTCACCGCCAACAAGAAGCACACGCCGACCCGCGCGCTGCCCGGCGATCTTCCTCCGGGCCTCAAGAACCTGTTCGGCCTGAGCACACCGGCTTATGCGCTCTACCAGGCAAACCGATTCTATTCGCGTGAAGCCACGCCGCCGCCCTACGCGCCCTACCCTGATCCCACGGCCATCAGGCAACCCATACCGACGCCGAAGTACGACTTCCACAAGGTGGTGGGTTCGTTCGGCGACGCGCCAGCGATGATGCGCACGCTCGGGCTCGTCATCGATGCCACCGTGGTGGGCGCGGAGCACCTCATCGAACAGGGGCGCGCCGCCGATCCCGCCGGCATCACCGGCACCATGCAAGTGGTGGTCAAACACCGGGGACAGAGCACCGCCGAAGACTCCACGCCACGCACCGCCTGGCACCTGACCGGCCGGCGTTTCATCGTGCTCAGCCGCACGACCACCGACGTCACCGATGGTTTCCTGGCACTGGCCGGCGCGATGGAAGTCGCACGTTCGGATGACGCCAAAGCCGCCGACGACAAGTCGCCTTTCAGCCTGGTGCAGGTCGATGCCGACGGCTCGGCGATCAAGACGGTGAACTTCGTCAACAGCACGCTTACCCACCTACAGAACACACCCAATCCTGACGACCACGACCCACTTGGCAAACCGGCCGGCATCGCCTACACCACCAACAACAACCAGGAAGCCACGCCCGCGCTGCGTTCGGCAGGCATCACGGTGACGCGCCACAACCGCGCCACCGACCTGGCCGCGGACCTCGCCGCGCATTCGCTCAAGAACGATGCACTCGACGATGCCAGCCAGTCCTCCAACGTGCTGCTCTACGCCGAAGATGTGCTGCGCGGCTTCCGCGTGGACGTGCGCGAAAAACGCACCGACCAGTGGCGCTCCCTGTGCGCCCGCGTCGCCAACTATCGCGCCACCGAAGACCAATCACCGCTCATCGACGACGTGCATGACGAAGGTTGCGTGCAGGGTCCTTCGACCACCACGCAAGCCGCGCCCGACGACGTCGACAACAACAAGGACACCCAGGATCACTACCTGCACGAGGCGTTGTTCAAATGGGCCGGCTGGAGCCTGGTGGCCGAACGTCCCGGCAAGCGCATCGTGCCCGTCAACGAACACGGCCTGATCCAGGAAGAAACCGTGCAGGCGCAAACCGATGCCGATGCCGCCGACGGCGCGTCGCCCATGTTGACGCGAACTCACTGGCAACCGGGCACGCTGCCGCGCCTACGCTTCGGAGAAACCTATCGCCTGCGCGCTCGCACGGTCGATCTCGCCGGCAACAGTCTCAAGCTTACCGACAAATCGATCGCCGACCTCGAACAAGCCAGCGACGAGATCACCTATCGCCGCCTGGAACCGGTGGACCCACCCGTACTCTCGCTACACGGTCGCGTTTCCGAAGGCGAATCGCTGGAACGCGCCGTGATCCGTTCCGATGTGGTGGCTACGGAAGCGGGCTACCAGAGCCTGTCCACCAGCGAGTACATCGCGCAAGGGCCTTATGCGCTGAACGATCCCTTGGTGAGCGGCTTCGCGTACGTCGATGTGAATCTCCGCCACGTGGTGCCGCCGAAAACCTCCCAGACACTGGCCGAGCAGCACGGCTGCTTCGACGACGCCTTCGATGCACCCGCTGGGCCCGGCAAGAACGCCGCCATCCACCAGGCCTTCGACCTGATCGCCAAGCGTGAGGCCGGCACCCTGTATGACGGCGGGGCGGCAGTGAAGATCATCACGCCCGCCATCGATGGCGCGTCCAAAGAACAGGCGTTGACGCAGTCACCACCCGAGGGCTTTCGACTGCAGCCGGGCGAATATGTCGTGCACACAGAAGATCGCCTGGCCACACCTTACCTACCCGATCCCGCGGCTGCGGCCGTCGTGCTACGCGGTGTGCCGGGCATCATTGCACCCGTGGTGATCCACGCCGCCGACAACGTCCACGCCGACTACATCCCACTCACCCAGGAGCTCGTGCTCTACGTGCCGCTGAAAGGCACCTGGCCTGAAATCGACGGATTCCGCATCGCCATCGTCGAACTGGCCGAACAGATCGACGCGGTGCCGTGCACTGACACCGTCGATGCCACGCATGCCGTTCCCACCTGGGACAGTGCCAAACGCACGTTGACGATCTTCCTTCGCAAGGGCGAAATCGCGCCCGTGCGCTACTCCACCGGCATCCGCGTGGACCATATCCTGAAGATGGGTTTGCCCGCATGGACCAGCAC
>Ga0209672_101259_pt1 | contig 10051 bp, 6 predicted proteins | sample AraplaCol_mMS_r2_FD_184273 | JGI IMG/M metagenome (GOLD analysis project Ga0209672, IMG submission 184273) | Arabidopsis root microbial communities from North Carolina, USA - plate scrape CL_Col_mMS_r2 (SPAdes) (version 2) | ecosystem: Host-associated > Plants > Roots > Endosphere | place: USA...
GCAGACCGATTACTTCAAGCCGACTCGCCCGCTCACGGCCGACGACGTCGTCTTCACGTTCTCGCGCATGCTCGATGCCAACCAGCCTTGGCACAAAGTGGCGGGGCCGAACGGCTTTCCGCATGCGCAATCGATGGGCCTCGTGAAGCTCGTCAAAGCGGTGACGAAAGTCGACGACTCGACGGTGAAGTTCGAGCTCAACGAACCCAACGCGACGTTCGTGCCGGTCTTGACGATGGGATTCGCCTCGATCTATTCGGCCGAATATGCCGATCAGTTGCTCAAAGCGGGCAAAGAGACCGAGCTCAACAGCAAACCGATCGGAACGGGCCCGTTCGTGCTCAAGAGCTACACGAAGGACGCCATCATCCGTTACGACGCGAACCCGCGGTACTGGGGGGCGAAGCCGAAGGTGGACAGGCTCATCTACGCCATCACGCCGGACGCCACCGTACGCGCGCAAAAGGTCCGCGCGCGCGAATGCGATATCGCGCTGTCGCCGAAGCCCCAGGACGTGGCGGCTGCGAAGACGGACAAAGCGCTGAAAGTGGTCGAGGCTCCGGCTTTCATGACGGCCTTCGTGGCACTCAATACCGAGCATAAGCCGCTCGACAACGAGAAAGTCCGGCAAGCGCTCAATCTCGCATTCGATCGCACGACCTATCTGAAAACCGTCTTCGACAATACGGCACAGCCGGCCGTCAACCCGTATCCGCCCAACACGTGGAGCTATGACAAGTCGATCGCGCCTTACGGATACAACATCGAACAGGCGAAGAAACTCCTGCGCGAAGCCGGCTTGCCCGACGGCTTCAAAACCACCATCTGGACACGCCCGACCGGCAGCGTGTTGAACCCGAATCCGAAAGCCAGTGCGGAGCTGCTGCAAGCCGATCTTGCGAAGATCGGCGTCAAGGCCGATATCAAGGTCATCGAATGGGGCCAGCTCATCAAGGATGCGAAGCAGGGTCAGCACGACCTGCTGTTCATGGGGTGGGCCGGCGACAACGGCGACCCGGACAACTATTTGACGCCGCTTTTCAGTTGCAATGCGGTGAAATCCGGCATCAACTTCTCGCGCTATTGCGACCCGCAACTCGACAAGCTGATTGCCGATGCGCGCGCGACGCCCGACCAGGCCAAGCGTGCGAAGGACTATGAGGCCGCGCAGAAGATCATTCACGATCAGGCGCTGTGGATTCCGCTCGGCTATCCGACAGCCGCGGCCATCACGCGGGCCAATGTCAGCGGCTATCGTGTGAGCCCGTTCGGGCGGCAGAACTTCACGACCGTATCGCTGCAGTAACGGGCCGATCGGCGGCCCTCACCGGGAGACGCCCCGATCGGGGCGCATTCCCGTTCAGCGGGCTTCGGCGAATGCGTCGAGCGCGTCCCGGACCGTCTTCATGACGGATATCCACTCGCCGCGCGCGGGCTGCCGTATCAACCGCGCGCTCGGATACCACGGCGTGTCGGCACGCTCGAGGCCCCAACGCCAATCAGGCGCATAAGACAACAGAACCCATACCGGCAAGCCCAGCGCGCCGGCCAGATGCGCGACGGCAGTATCGATACTGATGACGAGATCGAGTTCGGCGATGAGCGCCGCCGTCTCGGCAAACGTATCGAGTTCCTCGGAGACATCGAGGACCGGGGCGTTTCGAAGCAGAGGAATATCCTCCGGCCGGACATCCTTGACGAGCGATACGAAGGTGGCCCGCGTCGCGGCTGCGTCGAACACCGGTTGCCATGCCTCGAGCGAAATCGAACGATGGCGGCCGGCGATGTTGCCCGTGTTGCCGCTCCACGCTATGCCGATGCGCAGACCTTGCGCCGAAGCCGCGAGCCGTTGCCGCCAACGTGCGCGCTTCGCCGCATCGGCGCGCAGATACGGAACGTCGGCCGGAATCGGCGCGCGGTGCGCGCCGAGCGCGAACGGCAGGCTCAGCAGCGGGCAATGCAGCTCGAACGGCGGCAACGGCTCGCTCTCCCCGATGACCTCAGCCGCGCCCGGGTAACCCGACAACAGTGCAAGCAATGGGTCCTGCACGCGCAGGACAACGCGCGCGCCGCGCGCGCTCAGCGCATCGACATAACGCACGAACTGCAGCGTATCGCCAAAGCCCTGCTCGTTGAACACCAGCACCGTCTTGCCGGCGACAGGCGACTCGCCGCGCCACGGGTTCGGCCATGCCGGCAGCACCTGTTCGCCGTCTTTCCAGCGCCATTCGTATTCGCGCCAACCGTGCTCGAACTGGCCGAGCAACAGGTTCGTCTGAGCACGATTGGTCCGCGCCCCCGGATGATCGGGATCGAGCTGAACCGCCTTTTTGAACACCCGCAACGCCTCATCGAACTGGCGCAGATCGCGCAGTGCAACGCCGAGGTTGATGTATACGACGACAGCTTTGGGATCGAGCTCGATTGCGCGGCGGTAAGCTGCGATTTCCTCGTCGTAGCGCCCCGCGAGCCCGAGTGCGCGGCCAAGGTTGTAGTGGCTTTGCCAGGCACGGGGCTGGAGATCGCGCACGGTAGCCAGCAACCGGGCGGCACGCTCATGGTCATCCGCCTCGCTGGCCGAGTGTGCCGCCGCGTGAAGCGTTGCGACGGCATGCGGAGACAAGGCGAGCGCTTCGTTGAAACAGGCCAGCGCTCGCGCGTGCCGTCCCGCAGCTTGATTGGCGAGGCCCGCATCGTGCCAACGGGCGGCGGTGGCCGGCAGGCAAGCCAGCGCGCGTTCGAAGTAGCCGGCCGCGGCATCGGGGTCGCCCTGCCGCCCTGCGATATAGGCGAGGCCCTCGAGCGCCTCGCCGCACTCGGGGTCCTCCTCGATGAGCGTGCGCAGCAGCGCGGCAGCCTCGGCGAGATGCGAATCGCGAAAATGCGCGTAGGCAGCTTCGAGTCGGGCGTCGAGCTGGGGCGGGCGAGGTAAAGCGGTCATAGAGCGGGGCTGCAAGTCGGGTCGATAACGTTTCGCCGCACGGCGGGCTAAGCAGTTTAGCCCATGGTGCGCGGCAAGCCGATGCCGCGCACGCCACTCCCCCTTTGGCGCACCGTGCGCCACCCACTTGCGCGATTGGTGGCACGCCAGGCGCCGCTGCTCTATCCTTGGTGCACTTTTCAGGTGCGGCGAACCACGCCGCACGTTTCTCCGGAGTTCGCCATGTCGTATTTGCTCCTCATCGTCGAGCCCACCGATCAGCGCGACCAACGCACGCCCGAAGAAGGACGCGCGGCCTATGACGCCATGCTGCGCTTCGCCGACGACCTCAAATCGCGCGGGCTACTGGTCACGTCGCAAGCGCTTGCGCATCAGCGCGAGTCGGTGCGGGTGCAGGTGCGCCAGGGAGAACGACGCCTCGTGGATGGCCCGTTTGCGGAAGCGAAGGAAATGGTCGGCGGCTTTTACCTGCTCAATTGCGACCGCGAAGAGGACGCTGTCGCCATCGCAGCCGAATGCCCGGCGGCGCAGTGGTGCACGGTCGAAGTCCGGCGCCTCGCCCCTTGCTACGAATAGGGGTTTTCACCTAATCAGAGGCGTTCGCGTCGAGCAGGTGTCATCCGAATCGTCGTATCGAAGAGGCCCGCTTCCGGGGCCGTCAACGACCAAGGAGCGATGCGATGCGATTCATGATCATGGTGAAAGCGACGACGGCCAGCGAGGCCCAGGCGCGGCCCGGCGAGGGCGTCGACGAGAAAGTGATGGCGGAGATGGCCGCCTATCACGAAACGCTGGCGAAGGCCGGCGTGCTGCTGGACGCGAATGGGCTGAAGCCGAGCGCGCAAGGTTGGCGAGTGCGCTACGCCAACGGCAAGCGCACGGTCATCGACGGCCCGTTTGCCGAGACGAAGGAGCTCATCGCCGGCTATACGCTGATTCAAGTGCGCTCGCGCGAGGAAGCCATGGAGTGGGCGCGGCGCTTTCCGGCGCCATTCGGCGACGCGGTCGAAGGGGAGATCGAGGTACGTGAGCTTTTTGAATTCGAGGATTGCGAGCCCCGTGCCGCCGGCGCCGCACTGCAGGAACACGAACATCAGGCGACACGGCACTGACGGACAGTGAGCACAATGGAAACCACGAACGCAACGCACCGCGCCATCGAGGCCGTCTGGCGCATCGAAGCCGCGCGCGTCGTTGCACACGCGGCGCGGCTCGTGCGCGACATCGGCATAGCGGAAGAGCTCGCGCAAGACGCGCTCGTGGCTGCACTTGAACACTGGCCGCGCGACGGGGTGCCCGATAATCCGGGTGCCTGGCTCATGGCAACGGTCAAGCACCGGGCGCTCGACAAGCTGCGGCTCGATGCGCTGCACGCACGCAAGCACGAAGCGATCGGTCGTGACCTCGACGCGCTCGAAGCGCATATCACGCCCGATTTCGTGGACGCGCTCGATGCCGCGCGCGCGGACGACATCGGCGACGACCTCTTGCGCCTTGTCTTCACCGCCTGTCACCCCGTGCTGTCGACCGATGCGCGCGTGGCGTTGACGTTGCGGCTGCTGGGCGGCCTGGCGACGCATGAGATCGCGCGCGCCTTTCTCGTCTCCGAGCCGACGATCGCGCAACGCATCGTGCGCGCGAAACGCACGCTGTCCGCGGCCAAGGTCCCGTTCGAAGTCCCGCGGGCCGAGGAGCGCGCGACGCGGCTCGCGTCTGTCCTCGAGGTCATCTACCTGATTTTCAACGAAGGTTATGCCGCGACAGCGGGCGATGACTGGATGCGGCCCACGCTGTGCGATGAGGCGTTGAGGCTGGGCCGCGTGCTTGGCGAACTGACCAAAGAGGACAGCGAAGTGCATGGCCTCGTCGCGCTGATGGAGCTACAGGCCTCGCGGCTTCACGCGCGCACCGACGCGAACGGGCGCCCTGTCCTGCTCGCCGACCAGGACCGTTCGCGCTGGGACCCCCTGTTGATCCGGCGCGGGCTGGCCGCGCTCGAGCGGGCCGAGTCGCTCGGCGGCACGCTGGGGCCCTACGCCCTGCAAGCGGCGCTCGCGGCTTGCCACGCGCGCGCGCATACCGCCGCCGACACCGATTGGGCGCAAATCGTCGCGCTTTACGATGCGCTGGCGCAAGTCGCGCCGTCGCCGGTCGTCGAACTCAACCGCGCGGTGGCGGTCGGGATGGCGTTCGGGCCCGAAGCAGGGTTTGCCGTCGTCGAGCAATTGTCGGACGAGCCGTCGCTTGCGCGCTATCACTGGCTACCCAGCGTGCGGGGCGATCTGCTCGCGAAACTCGGGCGGCATGATGAAGCCCGCGCCGAATTCGAACGTGCCGCCGCGATGACGCAAAACGGGCGCGAGCGTGAGTTGTTGCTCGAACGGGCGAAGGACATGGCCGGCGCCGCGGTGCGTTGATCGGCAAAAATCAGAAAATGCCACCGCCGCGGCGGGCGCGCGCGGGTCAAAATCGAATACGACCACAGCACAACGGCACCGACCATGGACAAGCCCACGATATTGACCGGCGATCGCCCGACCGGTCCCCTGCACATCGGCCATTACCTCGGTTCGCTGCGCAATCGCGTCGCATTGCAAGATAGCCACCGCCAGTTCGTGCTGCTCGCCGACGCGCAAGCGCTGACCGACAACATGAACGATCCGGCCCGGGTCACGCGCAACGTCGACGAAGTGGCCTTGGACTATCTCGCGGTCGGCCTCGATCCGGCGAAGGTCACCATTTGCTTGCAGTCCCAGTTGCCGGCGCTGAGCGAGCTCACGCTGCTCTATCTGAATCTCGTCACCGTCTCGCGGTTGGAACGCAATCCGACCGTCAAGGACGAGATTCAGGCGCGCGGCTTTGCGCGCGACATCCCGGCAGGATTTCTCTGCTATCCCGTGGCGCAAGCTGCCGACATCACGGCGTTTCGCGCCACGGTGGTGCCCGTCGGCGAGGATCAATTGCCGATGATCGAGCAAACCAATGAAATCGTGCGGCGCCTGAACCGTCAGACCGGACGAAACCTCTTGCCCGAGGTAACAGCGTTGTTGTCCGACTTCGGCCGGCTGCCCGGCATCGACGGAAAAGCCAAGATGTCGAAGTCGTTGGGCAATGCCATCGCGCTGTCAGCCAGCGACGAGGAGATTCGCCGAGCGGTAAGGATGATGTATACCGATTCGAACCATTTGCGCGTGTCGGATCCGGGCCGCGTGGAAGGCAATGTGGTGTTCACCTATCTCGATGCGTTCGATCCGGACAAGGCCGAACTCGATGAACTGAAGGCGCACTATCAGCGCGGGGGACTCGGCGACACGGTGCTGAAGCAACGACTCGAAGCGATCTTGCTGAGCGTGATCGCGCCGATCCGCGAGCGTCGCGCCGCGCATGCCGCTACTCCCGACACGGTGCGCGACATCATTCGAGACGGTACGATGCGCGCCCGCGTCGTCACGCAGCAAACGCTCGATTGGGTTAAATCGGGGCTCGGTCTCTACAGCTTCTGACGACTGACGCACACGACGCTGCGCCCCTCTTCGTCAAACCCGCCTATAAGCCAACGCATGTGCAGTGGGCGAATGCTTCGCGTATCGCGACCATCAACTGGTGAATGCCGGGTTCGTCCGTGAATATAAACGGCGCAATATTCACTCGTATTCGACCTCGATAGTTGCCCGAAACGCAAAAGAAAACCGCGCGTCGAAGGCATCGACAAAAGCAATCGTCTAATACGTAGTTTTTGCCCGGGCAAACCACGCTTACCTAATAAACCTGGTAATTGCATCTACCCGAACTGCGTTGTTTAATCGTCTAACGCGTACAGCCCCCGGGTCGCGAAAATGCTTCGCGCCGGCTCGACCTTTCTGGTCATTATCCAGTCACCCATCGAATAACTGCCCCGTCAATCCCGAGCGCGAAAATCCGCGATAAAACATGCCATTTTCATCGAAAGATGTGCAACGTTATTTGATCAACGGTTTTCGATCGGCTCCGATTGCGAAAACGATGGGGCTTGCGTTGACCTACGACGATGAGGGTAACGCGAGCGTCTCATGGAGCCGCGCGATGGATTACGACCACGGGATGAACGACACGCATGGCGGCATTTTCGCGACCATGCTCGATAGCGCCGGCTGGTTCACCGTGGCGGCACAGTGCGTCAAGACCGTCGTCACTTCGGACTTGCACGTGAGAATGCTTCAACCAGCAAAACAGCAGGACCTCGTTGCTACGGCGCGATTGGTTCGCAGCGGAAACAAGCTGGCCGTTGCGGATATGCAGCTGCATTCCGCCGACGGCCAACTCGTTGCAACCGGCACCGCATCTTTTGTGATCGTCGGGGACCTGCCGGTATGAATTCGGTCATTTATTGCAGCGTTTTCCCGTCTCTCCGTTTTTCATAGCGGCCGGAGCGAGCACGCACAGCGACAGAGAAATTGATCAGAAGCGCCACTGCCCGGCGTCGCGATCGTCGACATCCGCTATCCATTCGGTGCCGGCACGTGCATACGCTTGCGCTCAGAGAATCTTGCCCAGCATGAACGACACCTCTTTGCTTCACACCCACCGCACCATCGTCGATCGCTTGCGCCATTGGTGCGAGCGGAAACCGGATGCGCCCGCATATACGTTTTTGAAAGAGCAAGGCCGCTTCGAGGGAATGCTGACATTCGCGGCGCTCCACGACGCCGTCTGCGCACGCGCCGCCGATCTGCTTGCGCGCAATCTCGAAGGCGAGCGTGTGATGATCCTGCTGCCGTCTGGTCTCGAGTACATCGTCAACTTTCTCGCCTGCCTCGCCGCGGGGGCCATCGCGGTACCGATGTATCCGCCTTCGACGCGGCGCGATTGGGACAAGATCCGTGCAGTCGCGAAGAACGCCAAGCCGAAAGTCGCCATCTCGACGCGCACGGACATCGAATCGCTGACGACCGAGCTCGAAGAGGGACCCGAGCCGCACCGGCTGTCGTTCATGCTGATCGATGCGCACGATGCGGAAAAATCGGCATCGCAATTGATCGCTCTGCCGCCCGATCCGAACCGTCTGGCGTTTTTGCAATACACCTCAGGCTCGACCGGTCAACCGAAAGGGGTGATGGTCTCGCACGCGAACATCCTTCATAACGCTGCCCAGCAGGCGCAAGCGATGGGAACCGACGAGGACGCGGTCCTCGTCAGCTGGCTGCCTCTCTATCACGACATGGGCCTGATCGGGGTCGTGTTGCAAGCGCTGAGCACCGGCGCGCACGCGGTTTTGCTGTCGCCTTATACCTTCTTGCGCAATCCGCTCAATTGGCTGCGCGCGATCTCCGAGTATTCCGGCACGATCTCGGGCGCACCGAACTTCGCGTTCGACCTCTGCGTCGACAAGATACGCGACGCCGACATCGACGCGCTCGACCTGACTCACTGGCGCGTGGCCTTCAACGGCTCGGAACAGATCAAAGCTTCGACGCTCGATCGGTTTTCCCAACGTTTCGCACGCGCAGGTTTTCATGCGAACGCGCTGTTTCCTTGCTACGGGCTGGCTGAAGCAACGCTGTACGTCTCGGGTGCGCATCTCCAAACGGAACACAGTGCCCTCATGCTCGAGCGCGAGGCACTCGCCGCAGGCATTGCGGCGCCCGTGCACCCGGCGAAGGGAGCCGATGCTGCCGTGCAGATCGCCAACGTCCACCGATCGCCCGCCGATCTGCAAGCGATCATCGTCGATCCGAACGCCTGGCAACGTTGTCCGGAACGCAAGGTCGGCGAAATTTGGCTCAAGGGCGCCAATATCGCCGGGGGGTACTGGGAACGTCCGATCGAAACGGCAGAGACGTTTCGCGCCTACCTGGCCGATACGGGCGAGGGGCCCTTCCTGCGCACCGGCGACCTGGGTTTCATGCAGGGGGGTTGCCTTTACGTCACAGGGCGGATCAAGGAACTCATCATCGCTCAAGGCGCGAATTACTACCCGCAGGATATCGAGGCCACGGTGGAATCGCTGGGCGATCCGCTTCGCACCCATAGCGGCGCGGCGTTCGCGCTGCCGGACGAAGGCCTCGCGATCGTCCAGGGAGTCGATCGCACGAAGCTCTCCGCCGCGGAGTTTCAGACGATCATCGAACGCATCCGCCGCGCCGTATGGGAGGCGCACGGCATCGCCCCTTCCTTCGTCGGGCTCGTTCAACCCGGCGAGATCGCCAAGACGAGCAGCGGCAAGATTCAGCGGGCGTTGATTGCGCGCAGGCACGCGGCGGGCGAGCTGAACCTGCTCGCGTCCTGGCATGCAAGCGCTGCCGTCGCAGCACCCGGCAGCACACCCGCGGTGCCCCCGGCTTCGACCGAAGCGCTGGCGCGCATCGAATGGATCAAGCAGTACTTTTCACGCCGAGTCAACGCTCAACTCATCGACGAGCGACGCACGATTCCGCCTTATGTCGTACTCGATCTCGGCAATCGTGGTTTGCTCGGCATGCTCGCGCCGCGCGCCGCGGGCGGCCTCGGCTTTTCGACCAGTGACTTTCTGCGTGTGCTCGAAGCGCTCGGCGCCAAAGACATGACGATCGCCCTCTTCGTGGGGCTCAACAATGCACTTGGCATCCGGCCTATCGCACATCACGGCAGCGACAGCGTGCGCGATCAGCATCTGGGCGCGCTGGCCACGGGGCGGGAGCTGGCCGCGTTCGCGCTGACCGAACCCGGCGCGGGCTCGAATCCCGGCGCAATCCTCGCCACTGCGCGCCGCATGGCCGACGGCAGCTATCGGTTGAACGGCACCAAGTACTGGAGCGGCTCCGCGGCCTGGGCCGGCGTCATCAACGTGTTCGCGAAAACGCTCGACGAGCAAGGCAATGTCACGGGCGTCACGGGTTTTGCCATCGCCCAGGACACCCCAGGACTTCACCACGGCCCGGAAGCATTGACGATGGGCATGCGCGGGATGATCCAGAACACGGTGAAACTCGAAGACGTACCCGCTTACGCGCATCAAGTGCTCGGCACAGTCGATCACGGCATGTCGATCGCACAGGACACGCTTTGTCACGGGCGCCTTGCGATTGCCGCGGTCTGCCTCGGTGCTGCCAAGCGCTGCTATCGGACGATGCTTCGCTATGCGAGCCGTCGCGA
>Ga0209672_101263_pt1 | contig 10033 bp, 10 predicted proteins | sample AraplaCol_mMS_r2_FD_184273 | JGI IMG/M metagenome (GOLD analysis project Ga0209672, IMG submission 184273) | Arabidopsis root microbial communities from North Carolina, USA - plate scrape CL_Col_mMS_r2 (SPAdes) (version 2) | ecosystem: Host-associated > Plants > Roots > Endosphere | place: USA...
GGCGCCGTCGGTGGTGGAGCGTGCGCTGGAAGGCATCGACCCCGATGCCATGACGCCACGTGAGGCGCTGGAAGCGCTCTATCGGCTCAAGTCGCTGGGTTGAATAGCAACAGACATCGGCTCGCCGGTGCGCGAGTCGATGTCGCTCGCCGCCATCTAGTGCGGATATTCCGACTTGCGCGCGTTACCGATCGCTTCGAGCACCGGCGTCGGCAGATGATCGAGGTCGAGCACCACCTTGCCTGAATGCACGGCGCGCACGGCACTCACCGGTATCTCGAAGTCGCCGCCGTTCTCGATATAGACCAGCAGCGCATGGCCGCCTGCCAGCAGCCGGCGCACCGAGCCGATGCCATCTTCGCCGTCGGCCACGAAAACCATGTCGCCTTCCTGGATGTGTTCTGCCACGACGACTCTCCGCTGGGATTCAAGAGGCAGGCATCGTCAGACAGGCAGGGTGGTGTGTGCGTGAAAGCCGCGATGCGGCGTCACTGGGCGCCCTGCTTCCACTGTCCAAGCCAGCAAGTACACGGCACGAGCTTCTCTTCATAGGCCACAACTATGGACGACATCAAAACAATCGAATTCCACAAATAGGACCAGCTACCTAGAGTCGAGTGCATGCCAGCCATTCCCCACGTGCAAGGAGCCACGCATGACTGCCCATCGCAAGACCCTCACCACCGCGTCCGGTGCATCCGTCCCCGATAACCAGAACGCCTTGACTGCCGGCCCTCGCGGTCCACTGCTGGTGCAGGACCATCAGCTGTTCGAGAAGCACGCGCACTTCAATCGCGAGCGCATCCCCGAACGCGTCGTGCACGCCGTCGGCTCCGCGGCGCACGGCACGCTGACCATCACGCACGACATCACCAGGTACTCCCGCGCCCAAGTGTTCAAGCCGGGCACGAAGACGCCCTTGTTCCTGCGCTTTTCCACTGTGGCCGGCGAGCGCGGTGCCGCGGATGCCGAGCGCGACGTGCGTGGTTTCGCCATCAAGTTCTACACCGAGGAAGGCAACTGGGATCTGGTCGGCAACAACACGCCGATATTCTTTGTGCGCGATCCGTACAAGTTTCCCGATTTCATCCACACGCAGAAGCGCGATCCGCGGACCAACTTGCGCAGCCCCACCGCCATGTGGGATTTCTGGTCGCTGTCGCCCGAATCGCTGCACCAGGTCACCATCCTGATGAGCGATCGCGGCCTGCCGGCCACGCTGCGCCATATGCATGGCTTCGGCAGCCACACCTACAGTTTCTGGAACGACCTGGGCGAGCGTTTTTGGGTGAAGTTCCATTTCAAGACGCAGCAAGGCATCGAGAACTGGACCAACGACAAGGCCGCCGGCGTGATCGGGCAAGATCGCGAGTCGCACCAGCGCGACCTTTACGAAGCGATCGAGCGCAAGGACTACCCGAAGTGGACGATGTACGTGCAGGTGATGCCGGAAGCCGAGGCGCAGAACACGCCATACAACCCGTTCGACCTCACCAAGGTGTGGCCGCACAAGGACTTTCCGTTGATCGAAGTGGGCGTGCTCGAGCTCAACCGGAATCCGGACAACTACTTCGCCGAAGTGGAGCAGTCGAGCTTCTCGCCGGCCAATGTGATCCCCGGCATCGGTTTTAGCCCGGACAAGATGCTGCAATTTCGCATCTTCTCCTACGCGGACGCGGCTCGTCATCGCCTGGGCACCAATCACGAAGCGCTGGAAATCAATCGCCCGCGCTGCCCCGTGCACAACTACTACCGCGACGGCCAGATGCGCTTCGACGGCAATGGCGGCGGCAGCGTGAATTACGAGCCGAACTCGTTCAACGGCCCCGTCGGAGACAAGTCGGTACAGGAGCCGCCGCTGACGATCTCCGGCGATGTGGATCGCTACAACCATCGCGAGGGCAATGACGACTATACGCAGCCGGGCGATCTGTTCCGCTTGATGAGTGCGGATCAGAAGAAGCAACTGTTCGCCAATATCGCCGCGTCGATGCGCGGTGTGCCGGAGGCAATCATCCGTCGTCAGATCGCCCACTTCAGCAAGGCCGATCCGGCCTATGGCGAAGGCGTCGCCAAGGCGGTGGGCATCACGCTCTAACGATGCTGGAAAAACGAAGGCGGCGTCTCTTGCGAGCGCCGCCTTCTGTCTTGCCAGCGAATCGAGAGATCAGGCCGCCATTTCGGGCACGGTCGCCAGGGCCGGTTCGTCCGTGGCGTTGGCCAGCATGGCCGGAATGGTTTCCACCGGCACCGACACCGGCAAGGACACCACCTTGGCAGCTTCGCGCGCTGACAATCGCCCGAAGCCCACCAGGCGATCGATGCTGCGAGCGACTTCCGCCTGACCGAACGGCTTGCTGATGAAATCGTCGGCACCAAAGCGCTGCACGTAGAACTGCTCGGTCGCCTGCTGGTTGCCGCTGATCATCACGATCGGCACATGCTGCGTGGCCGGATCGTGGCGCAGCGCGCGCAACACGGCAAAACCGTTCATGCCCGGCAGCACGATATCCAGAAAGATCATCGCCGGTGGCTCGGCGCGCGCCATTTCCAGCGCACTTTCGCCGTCGGCCGCCCGCACGACATCGTAGCCGTCCACTTCCAGCATGCGGCCGAGCACGGCACGTATCGTCGCCGAATCGTCCACCACCAGTATCCGTGCCCCATGCGTGGTCTTGCGCCACGTCTGCTCGACCTGCCCCGGCGTTGCGCTCGAAAGCAGTCGCTTCAGGAATCCCATACCCGCCATTGTCGCCCTCCCACCTCAATTCCTAGGGGAAAACCACGCGCCCGCGCCGCTTTCCTTGGAGGACATGCTTACCCAGAACGACGCTGCGTTCTGAGATGGGTGACTCACATGGAATCCTTAAGCCGTCGCAATTCTCGACGTGCCTGCTTATCGGGACGGCCTGGAGGAGCCATGGCGCCCAATAACTTACGCTGAGCCTTCGCCGCCTCGCGTGCGGCGATGCTGGCCTCGCTTTCGCGATACAGCGCCTGCGCAACCAGGGCCGGGCCGCGCTTTTCCGACAGCGCCAGCACCTCGATTTCCAGCCGCTCCTCGCCCCGGTTGATGCGGAACACGTCGCCCACATGCACCGCCTTGGCGGGTTTGCAGCTGCCGTCGTTGAGGTCGATCCGGCCGCCCTCGATGGCCTGCTTGGCGAGGCTGCGGGTCTTGTAGAAGCGCGCCGCCCAGAGCCACACATCGGCGCGCACGGGGTTCGCAGGAGAGGATTCAGGCCGTGACATGCCCTCAATTATCGCCCACTCCGTCCCTCTTTTCCCGCACAGGGCGCGTTTCCACAATCCCCCGCGCACCCCTTGTAGGAGCGCACTTGTGCGCGACAGCCCTTCGCGAGGAAATCTAGGACTGAGCTGATCCGAAGCGCCGCGGTCGCGCACAAGTGCGCTCCTACAAGGGGGTGCCTTGGTGGAAGAGCATCTGCCACTGGCCATCGCGCAGGCGCCAGATCGAGCTGCGCAGCGAATCCGACGCCGGACGCTGCGGCGTGGCGAAGCGATGCCCACGGTAGGTCACCAAGGCCACATCGTCGGCCAGCATGGTCAACCGAAAATCGCTGACCTCGCGCGGCGAAAACGATTCACCGCGCAGCGCCTCGACGACGGCATCGCGTGACCACACGGTGCCCGAGACGCCGAACTCGAAGAAGTCTTCGGCGATCAGCTGCCGCAGCGCCGCCTCATCGGCGCGCACGTCCTGCCGATGCAGTTGCGTCTCCAGGTCCAGCAAGTGCGCGGCGAGATCCATGCTCATTCCTCAGCTGCCCAGCAGCAGATTGCCCAGCGGGATGGTAATCAGCGACAAAACGATGCCGGCACCCAGCAAGGTGTTGGCGAGCGACGGCTCCAGCTTGTACTCATCGGCCAGGATCGCCGCGGAAATCATCGGTGCCATGCCCGCCTGCAGCACACCTACGGTCAGGGTGAGGCCACCGACACCCGCAGCCATGCCCAGCGCCAAAGCAGCCAAGGGCGCGAACAACAGCTTCCATCCCAGACCCAGCAACAAGGGCGGCAGCTGGCGTTCGCCCAGATGGAACTTGATCTGCAGGCCCACCGAGAACAGCGCCAGCGGCGTCAGCGTGGCGCCTACGGGCAGCAGGACTTCATCGACGATCGGCGGCCAGCCACCCAGCGCGCCGACGATCGCGGCGAGCACCAGGGCCAGGAACGATGGAAAGGTGAGGACGCGGCGCGCAATCACGCCCGGCTGCGGTGAGCGGCCTGCATATAGCGACGCCACCGCCACGCCGGCCGAGGCCAGCAAGGGGAAACACCCCAGCTGATCGGCCACCACGGCGAGCGCCAGGCCCTCCTTGCCGTGCAGGGCCTGCATCATCGGATAACCCATGAATGAGGTATTGCCCAGGCCGCAGACCAGCGTGAGGGCGCCGATGCGCTCGCGCGACCAGCCGAGCACTCTTCCGAGCACGGCGAACAGCAACCACGCACCAAAGAAGGTCACCCACATCGCAGCCACGGGAAACCAAAGCTGTGTGTCCACCTTCACCTTGGGCACCAGCGCCAGCACCAGCGCCGGCAGCGCGATATTGATCACCCACCAGTTGATGCCATGGACGAGGCCGGCCGGCGTCTTCGCGAAACGCGCGACCAGTACGCCGAGCAGCAGGCAGGTAAACAACAGCAGCAACGCGCCCATAGGCTTCCCGGAAAACAAAACGGCCGCAGTATAGCGGCCGTTTGTTGGGGGGCTTGGTGAAGTCGAACAACGTCACGCCCCCCATCGACATTCCGGCGCAGGCCGGAATGTCGAGCCCTAGATCGTCACCCCGCGATCAGGCGATTCAAACGCTGCACAAACGCGGCCGGATCCGGCAACTGCGCGCCCGCCGAAATCTCGGCCTGGTCAAGCAGCAGGTTGGCGAGATCGGCGGACTTGGCCGGATCGCTCTCGTTCTCCACACGCTTGAGCAACGGATGGTGAGGATTCACTTCGAGCGTCGGCTTGGCCGCGGGCACATCGTGACCCGCTTCGCGCAGCAGGCGTGCCAGGTGCGGCGCCATCTCGTAGTCGGAAAGGGCCAGGCACGACGGCGAATCGGTGAGGCGCGCCGACACGCGCACATCGCCAACGCGGTCGCCCAGCAGTTCCTTCAGCTTGAGCACCAGCGGCTCGGCCGCCTTGCTCGCCTCTTCCTGCTGCTTCTTGTCCGCTTCGTCCAGCGGCAATTCGCCCTTGGCCACGTTGCGCAGCTTCTTGCCGCTGTATTCGGTGAGGCTGTTGAGCATCCATTCGTCGATGCGGTCGGACATCAGCAGCACTTCGATGCCCTTGGCCTTGAAGGCTTCCAGCTGCGGGCTGCCGATAGCGGCGGTGTAGCTGTCGGCCGTGATGTACCAGATGGTGTCCTGGGTGAGCGGCATGCGGCCGATATAGTCGTCGAGCGATACCGTCTGTTCGGCGCCATGGCCCTTGGTGGAGGCAAAGCGCAGCAACTTGGCGATGCGTTCGCGATTGGCGGGATCTTCGGCGATGCCTTCCTTCAGCGTATTGCCGAAGGCCTTGTAGAAGGTGGTGAACTTCTCCGGCTCGTCGCGCGAAAGTCTTTCCAGCAAGTCGAGCACGCGCTTCACGCAGGCCGCGCGGATACGTTCCAGCTGGCGGTTGTGCTGGAGGATTTCGCGACTCACGTTGAGCGGCAGGTCGTCCGCATCCACCACGCCGCGCACGAAGCGCAGGTAGTTGGGCAGCAGTTCCTCGGCCGCATCCATGATGAAGACGCGCTTGATGTAGAGCTTGAGGCCCTTGCGCTCGTCGCGACCGCCCATCATCAGATCGAACGGGGGCTGCGCCGGGATGTACAACAAGGTGGTGAAGCTCTGGCTGCCTTCGACGCGGTTGTGCGTCCAGGCCAGCGCATCGTTGAAATCGTGGCCCAGCGACTTGTAGAAACTCTGGTAGTCCTCGTCGGAAATCTCGTTGCGCGGCTTGGCCCAAAGCGCCGACGCATCGTTGACGGTTTCCCATTCGTCGCCCGGCTTGCCATCTTCGTCCTTGGGACAGCGGATCGGGAAGGCGACGTGGTCGGAATATTTGCGGATCAGCGAACGCAGTTCCCAGCCCTTGAGGAACTCGTCCTCGTCGGCCTTCAGGTGCAGGATCACTGCGGTGCCGCGCTCGGGCAGATCGACCTGGGCCAGGCTGTATTCGCCTTTGCCGTCGCTCTCCCACTTCACGCCTTCGCTCGCCGGCAGGTCGGCGCGGCGGCTCAGCACGGTGACCCGGTCGGCCACCACGAACGAGGAGTAGAAGCCCACGCCGAACTGGCCGATCAGGCGGGCATCGGTTTTCTGCTCGGCGCTCATCGCCTCCAGGAAGCGGCGCGTGCCCGAGCTGGCGATGGTGCCGATATTGGCCACCACTTCATCGCGGCTCATGCCCACGCCGTTGTCGCGCACGGTGACCGTGCGCGCCTGCGGATCCCAGCTCACATGGATCTGCAGCTCACCGTCGCCGCTGAGCAGGTCGGGGTTGGCGATCGATTCGAAGCGAAGCTTGTCGCAGGCATCGGAGGCGTTGGAGATCAATTCGCGCAGGAATATCTCCTTGTGCGAATAGAGCGAATGCGTGACCAGGTGCAGCACCTGGGCCACTTCGGCTTCGAATTTGCGGGTTTCGGGCGCGGTAGTCGTCATGCGGAAAGACTCATGCAAAGGTCAGTCGAAGGAGTGACAAGCGAAGGGGCCGACGAATCGGCCCCTTATGATGCCCGCTCTGTGTGGGAAAGCGGGTGAATTCAGGCGTTGGCCGAAGGGTTCTGCAGGGCGGCAATGCGCTCTTCCAGCGGCGGATGGGTCATGAACAGGCGCTTGAAGCCCATCGCCAGCGGGCCGGAGATGCCGAACGCGGCAATCGTCTGCGGCAGCGTGCTTTCGCCGTGCTGCACCTGCAGGCGCTGCAGGGCGGAAATCATCGCGCCACGGCCGGCGAACTTGGCGCCGGCGGCGTCGGCACGGAATTCGCGCCAGCGCGAGAAAGCCGCCACGATCATCGAGGCGAACAGGCCGAACACCAGCTGCAACACCAGCACCGAGACGAAGTAGCCGATGCCGCCACCGCCCTCGCGGTCGCGACCGCCGGAGAGCCAGCTGTCGACCAGGCGGCCGACCACGCGGGCCGCCACGATCACCAAGGTATTCACCACGCCCTGGATCAGGGTCAGCGTCACCATGTCGCCGTTGGCGACGTGGCCGATCTCGTGACCAAGCACGGCGGAGACCTGTTCGCGATCCATTTGCTGCAGCAGGCCGGTACTCACCGCCACCAGCGAGCTGTTCTTGGTCATGCCCGTGGCGAACGCGTTCATTTCCGGCGCGTCGTAGATCGCCACCTCGGGCATGCCGATGCCGGCGGCCTGGGCGTGGCGGCGCACGGTGTCCAGCAGCCAGCGCTCGGCTTCGTTCTGCGGCTGCTCGATCACGCGGGCGCCGGTGGACATCTTCGCCATCCACTTGGACATGGCCAGCGAGATGAAGGCGCCGCCCATGCCGAACACCGCGGCATAGATCAGCAATCCGCCCATGCCGCCATAACCCTTGGCGGCAGCCCACTGATCGACGCCAAACAGATGGCAGACGATGCTCAGCAGGAAAAGGACGGCGATATTGGTAAGCAGGAACAATGCGATGCGACGCATGGCTGTCTCTCGGGCAGTCATGAAAGGGGATGCGACTTTCGCCGCTGTGAAAGGATCGTGGCGAATTCTTGCGGTTTCAAGGGCTGTGAGCCGGGAATCTTCAAACCAGGCGGCAGGCTTTCAACTGCGCGTCAGCTAATACCATCCGTACTCCGGTGATTCCTGCAGTCAATCGCCCGCCCGTAAAATGGTCCGATGAGCTACCGCGGACGTTTCGCCCCTTCTCCGACCGGCCACCTGCATTTCGGTTCCCTCGTGGCCGCCGTGGGCAGCTGGTTGTGCGCCCGCCATGCGGGTGGTGAGTGGTTGCTGCGGGTGGAAGATATCGATCCGCCGCGGGAATTGCCCGGCTCCGCAGAGAGCATCCTGGCCGCCCTGCCCGCCTTCGGGCTGGTGGCCGACGCGCCCGCTTTGTTTCAGTCCCAGCGCCAGACGGCTTACGACGAGGCGTTCCAGCAGCTCAAGGCAGCCGACCTGGTGTTCCCGTGCTGGTGCAGTCGCAACGACCTCGCCGGCGGCCTGCACCTGGATGGCCAGTGCCTGGCGCAGCCCATGACGGGCCGTACGCCGGCCTGGCGCCTGCGTGTGCCGGATATCGAGGTCGGTTTCGAGGACGCCCTGCAGGGCCCACAGAGACAGAATCTGCGCCTGGCTGCAGGGGACTTCGTGATACGCCGGGTCGAGGGCTACTACGCCTACCAGCTCGCCTGCGTGGTCGACGACGCCTACCAGGGCATCACCCAGGTGGTACGCGGCAACGACCTGCTGGATTCGACGCCGCGGCAGATCTTCCTGCAGCGCTGCCTGGGCCTGCCGACGCCAGGCTACCTGCATCTGCCCCTGGCGCTGGATGACGGCGGACGCAAGCTGTCCAAATCCGAGCGCGCCCACCCGGTGGACCCCACCGACCCGTTGCCGGCACTGCGCTGCGCGCTGGCTTTTCTCGATCTGCCGGTGGCGCCGGCGGCACGCGAGCCCTCGGCCTTGCTTGCGCACGCTCTCGCCGAATTCACCCCGGATCGACTACCGCACTGCAGCGAACGCGCGGCAGCCTAAACGGCCATCGACGCGTTCATCCTCCGACTGCCACACAGAAGCGCAAGTCGGCGTACTCTGCGTAGACGTTTTGCCATGCGCCACGTGGTAGACATGGCAGCGTCCCGGTTGCACGATCCGGGTTGAACGGTCACTCGCATCTTTGGAGAACAGGCATGACGCAACGCACGGCATTGGTCACTGGCGGCACGGGCGGTATCGGCACGGCCATCATTCGCTACCTTGGGCGCCAGGGGCATCGGGTCGCCACCAATTACCGCGACCAGGCCAAAGCCGAAGCCATGAAGGAAATGATGGCGAAGGAAGGCATCGAAGTGTTGCTGGTGCCGGGCGACGTGAAAGATCCCGATTCCTGCGAAGCGATGGTGCGCATCATCGAGACCGCCATGGGTCCGGTCGAAATCCTGGTCAACAACGCCGGCATCACGCGCGACACCACCTTCCACAAGATGACTTATCCGCAGTGGATGGAAGTGGTCAACACCAACCTCAACGCCTGCTTCAACGTCACCCGCCCGGTGATCGAAAGCATGCGCCACAACAAGTGGGGCCGCATCGTCCAGATCAGCTCCATCAACGGCCAGAAGGGCCAGTACGGCCAGGCCAATTACGCGGCGGCCAAGGCCGGCATGCACGGCTTCACCATTTCGCTGGCGCAGGAAAATGCCAAATTCGGCATCACCGTGAACACCGTCTCGCCGGGTTATGTCGGCACCGACATGGTGATGGCTGTGCCTGAAGACGTGCGCGAAAAGATCGTCGCGCAGATTCCGGTCGGTCGACTCGGCAAGCCTGAGGAAATTGCGCACGCCGTGGCGTTTCTTACCGGCGAAGAGGCCGCGTGGATTACGGGTGCGAATCTGTCGATCAATGGCGGGCATTACATGGGGTGGTGATTGCCCCCCCCGCCATCTTTCCCACGGGCGGATTGAAGATCAACGCCCGTGCTGAGAAGGTTGGTGTGAAGAACCAGATCAAAGCTCGCTCAGTCGACGCCTTCCCGCGAGCACCCGCCCCTCACCCCAGCCCTCTCCCCGAAGGGGAGAGGGCTGGGGTGGCGTGCACCGCGCAACCCGATAGCCGATAACCGATAACCGATAGCCAATGCGCAGCGTGGCCCGGCTTTAAGTCCTCAGGGATTCGGGCGCGTTGCGCAGCGCTTTGAAGTACCCCCTGTGTACCCTCGGAGGTTGTCCCATCAGACGCGCCTCGAGCGTTCGGGCTTATCCCAACACGATGCTGCGGGCGTTATCAGGCCATTTTCTTTGGGTTACTTTTCTTTTGGGCCAGCAAAA
>Ga0209672_101266_pt1 | contig 9999 bp, 7 predicted proteins | sample AraplaCol_mMS_r2_FD_184273 | JGI IMG/M metagenome (GOLD analysis project Ga0209672, IMG submission 184273) | Arabidopsis root microbial communities from North Carolina, USA - plate scrape CL_Col_mMS_r2 (SPAdes) (version 2) | ecosystem: Host-associated > Plants > Roots > Endosphere | place: USA...
GTGCGCTGGCTCGATCCCGAAGTCGGGCTCGTGCCGCCTTCGGCTTTCATTCCCGTCGCGGAGGAAAGCGGCCTCATCGGGCCGCTTTCGGAGTGGGTGTTGCGCGAGGCTTGCCGGCAGAACAAGGCCTGGCAGGACGATGGGCTGCCGCCTGCGCGCGTGTCGGTGAACCTTTCGGCCCGGCAGTTCCAGCAGCGCGATATCGCGCGGCTCGTCATGTCGATTCTCGAGGAAACGGGGCTGGAGCCGCAGTATCTCGAGCTGGAGTTGACCGAAAGCGCGATCATGCGTAACGCGGAGGAAGCCGTCGTGATGCTCAACGAGCTTCATGCGCTCGGCATCGGGCTCGCGATCGACGATTTCGGCACCGGCTACTCGAGCCTCAGCTACTTGAAGCGCTTCCCTGTCGATCGCCTGAAGATCGATCGCTCGTTCGTTTCGGACATAGGCGCGTCGAATGACGACGAGACGATTACCTCCGCCATCATCGCGCTTGCCCATTCGCTCGATTTGCAAGTCATCGCGGAGGGCGTCGAAACGGCAGCGCAACTCGACTTCCTGAAAGAGCGCGCGTGCCACGAAATGCAGGGGTATTTCTTCTCGCGCCCGATACCGCACGACGCGATTCCGCATCTGTTGCAAGCCGAGCGCTCGGGCGTGGCGGTGAATTAGCGTAATGAGGCGCAGGCCGCGCGCGGCCGCGCTGGGCTACTTCAGATCGGGCAGCTTGCGCGGCCGGCGTTCGTGATCGGTCGCCACATAGGTGAGCGTCGCTTCGGTCACCTTGACGACCTCCTCCGCGAGACTCATGCGCTGCGCAAACACTTCCACATCGACGGTGACCGACGTGTTCCCCGTCTTGACGATGTCGGCATAAAAGCTCAGCAAGTCGCCGACGAATACGGGCTGCTTGAAGACGAACGAGTTGACGGCGATCGTCGCCACGCGGCCGTTTGCGCGCCGGCTGGCCGGAATCGAGCCCGCGATATCGACTTGCGCCATGATCCAGCCGCCGAACACATCGCCGTGGACGTTCGCATCGGCGGGCTGCGGCACGACGCGCAGCGTGCAAGGCTTTTGCGGAAGCAAAGGGGAGGTCATAAAAATACCGTGAAAAGGGAAAAAGGCGGGGCTGCGGACCGCGCCAACGCGCCCGAGGCGCTTCTGCGACAATGCTTGATACGCTGAGTCCAGCGTAGGAATTGTACAGATAACCGCTGCTCCCCCGCCCACGATACCGCCATGCGACGCTATTCCGCCTCGAATGAACTTGCCCCGCCTTCGAACGCTCCGCGGCGCGATTGGCAGACCATTCGCTCGCTGCTGCCCTATCTGTCCGGTTATAAGCTGCGCGTCGGGCTGGCCCTCGCCTGTCTGATCGGCGCGAAGGTCGCCAATCTGGGCGTGCCGATCGTCATGAAGCACATCGTCGATGGGCTGGCTTCCGTTCGCCAACTGGTCGCGCTCGGCCGCGCCTCGAACGACTCGATGTTCGTCGTGGCGGGCGGACTCGGGCTGCTCGTCGTCGCCTATGCCGCTGTGAGGCTATCAACTTCGCTTTTTACCGAATTGCGCGAGATTCTTTTTTCGAAGGTAACCGAAAGCGCGGTGCGGGACCTTGCGCTCAAGGTCTTTCGCCATTTGCATTCGCTCTCGCTGCGTTTCCATCTCGAGCGGCAAACGGGTGGCATGTCGCGCGATATCGAGCGCGGCACGCGCGGCATTCAGCAATTGATCTCGTATTCGCTCTACAGCATTTTGCCGACGCTCGTCGAGGTCGGGCTCGTACTCGGTTTCTTCATCGTCAAGTACGAGGCCTATTACGCCATCGTCGCGTTCATTGCGCTCGTGGCGTACATCGCCTTCACAGTGAGAGTGACCGAATGGCGCACGCATCTTCGCCGCACGATGAACGAGCTCGATTCACGCGCGAATTCGAAGGCGATCGATTCGCTGCTCAACTACGAGACGGTCAAATACTTCGGCAACGAAGCGTGGGAAGCGCAGCGCTACGACGAAAACCTCAAGCGATTTCGCGCCGCGGCCATCAAATCGCAGAACTCGTTGTCGCTCTTGAACTTCGGTCAGCAGACGATCATCGTCACGGCGCTCGCGTTCATCTTGTGGCGCGCGACGGTGGGGGTCATGGCGGGGCGGCTCACGCTTGGCGATCTCGTGCTCATCAACACGTTCATGCTGCAGCTTTATATTCCGCTGAATTTCCTCGGCGTCGTCTATCGCGAACTCAAGCAGGCGCTCACCGATATGGATCGCATGTTTACGCTGCTCGGCGCCGAGCGGGAAATTCCCGATGAGCCGGGCGCGCTGCCGCTCGCCGTGCGCGGGGCCGAGCTTGAATTTCGGCATGTCTCGTTCGCTTATGAAGCGTCGAGGCAGATTCTGAACGATGTGAGTTTTACGATTGCGGCCGGTACGACCACGGCAGTCGTCGGCGCAAGCGGCGCCGGCAAATCGACGCTCGCCCGGCTCCTGTTCCGCTTTTACGATCTTGATCGCGCGTCTGGCGGTTCGATCTTGATCGACGGGCAGGACATTCGCGATGTCACCCAGGATTCGCTGCGCCGGGCGATCGGCATCGTGCCGCAGGACACGGTGCTCTTCAACGATACGATCTACTACAACATCGCTTATGGCCAGCCGAGCGCAACGCGCGAGCAGGTGATCGCGGCAGCGCGTGCGGCGCACATCCACGATTTCATCGAAGGCTTGCCGAAGGGATACGAGACACCGGTCGGCGAACGGGGGCTCAAACTGTCGGGTGGCGAGAAGCAGCGCGTCGCGATTGCTCGGACCTTACTCAAGAACCCGCCGATCCTCGTCTTCGACGAAGCAACGTCGGCGCTCGATTCGCGATCGGAGCGCGCGATTCAGGGTGAACTCGATCAGATCGCGCGAGGGCGCACGACGCTCGTGATCGCGCATCGGTTGTCGACCGTCGTGCATGCGCATCAGATCATCGTCATGGAGCATGGCCGCATCATCGAGCGAGGGACGCACGCGCAACTGCTGGCGGCGCGCGGGGCGTTTGCGCAGATGTGGGCGCTGCAGCAACAGCGCGCGGTGCTCGATGCGGTTTCGGGGGAGCAGGACAAGGAGGGAGCGGTTCGACAGACTTCGGATTAGCGCTGCGCTCACTGTCGTGCGCACGATACGCTCGACAAGACAGCAATCCGCCAAAAGAGCGGCACCCACCGCCGCGCGACGAGCGATGGGTGCGCGTTCTCAGCTATCGAACCGACGCTGGCCTATTTGTGTCGGGCGCGACCCGCTCCGATGACTTCGACGTCGGTGTCTCTTATTTCCAAAAACATTCTGTCATCTTTACCGGGGCCTTTCGTCCCGTTTGGATATATTTCGATCAGCGGAAAGGGATGTTTGCCCGCGACGATACCGGCCTCGATGTTGGCCTCACGTAAGAGCCTCAGCCATTGCGACACCCGGTCGTTTTCAACCTCTTCCCCTTCGCAAATCCGATCGATAGCGCCCATGACAGCCGTTGCGTTATCCGGGAGCTCGAGGAGTTTCGCGATCTTTTTTTCGATCGCTTCTTTATCTGTCTTGTTCTCGTATTTACACATGTTAGCCTCTGTGAAGTGTGAACGCGGTGGATGGCTAGTTCGTCGACGTTGCAACACCGTACTGCGCCGTTTTCTATACTTCTCGCGCGTGAGTGGATCCGGGCCAGACACCGGACATTTCGATTTCGCGCCGTCCCGTGAGCCACTGCCCCAGAGGCGTGGCCCAATGGAAGGTGTACTCGTCGTGATTGGCCACGCCCTGGAATTTCACTTCGACATGGATGTTTGTCGCGCTGAGCGGGATGTTGCCGACGGTCTTCGAAATGCCGCCCGTGAGCGAAAATTCGTCGTTTCGACGTCCTTGCGGCGTGTCGTAGGCCAGCTTGATGTGGGTGATGTAAGTGCATCCCGGCTTATTGTTGAAATAGATCTCGAAGGCCCCGAGACGCGTGATCCAGTTGGGGATCAGCAGATTTCCGTCGAACGATGCGACCGTATAGGCGATGGGGATGGGCTCGGGAGCGATTTCGCCGGGCTTGAAGGGCCACAGGTGCTGATCGACGCTCTTTTGCTGGTTGACCGAAAGATACGAGCCTCTGCCGTTGGCGCCGCCGAGCATGTCATGCACCGCGCTAGCCGAGCCCGTCAACGCAAACGATGAGCTGTTGTCCTGGGAGCCGGCGTTCACGCCGCTATGCGCATAGATCGCGCTCGTGATCACGCCGAAGCCCTGCGAGATACTTCCGCCCGAACCCATGCTCACTGATTGCGCCTGTTCGGCCAACCACTTCAGAGTCTCGGGCTTCGATAACGAAGTGAGATCATTGATGTACTTCTCCGATTCGATGCTGAATTCCGATGCGATTGCGCCCGCGGTTGAAAATTCCCACTTCACTTCGAGCCCGGCTTTGATCTTCGTTCCCGTATTCGGATCGGTACCCGAACCATCGAGGTTGACCTGAGTTTCCGTGCGGTGAACGTTGTTCGAGGACAGCTTCCACTGATTCGCAACGGTTCGACTGCTGTGGGCGATGCCCGGCGTCGACTCTTTGACGAGGGTGAAATCGCCTGTGTCCGGCGTAACGATGCCGACCGCGCCGGGGGCCAGTTTCGGCGAAAGTGTCCAATTGCCCCAATAGGCCGGACGGCCGTTGCGAATCAAATCGGTGAAGGCACGATTCCAGTTCATGGTGATCTCCTTGCGGTCGAGCCGATGCGAGCCGCGCGGCTTGATAGCCGCCGGCAGCGCCGCGGATGAAGCATCAATGGATGTGTCGAGGGTGCTGGATTTAGCGCGATGAACCGCGCGAAACCATTCTGCAGATGAATTGGGATGGGCCGCTATACGGCAAATGAGGTATGCCGGCGGAACGTGCGTCGCCCGCGGGGCGCGATGGTGATACCCACGCCCTGATTCAAGGTTGCCGCCGATGATTAGGTAAGCTAGACGACTTTCCGGTCCATGAGCCGACGATCGAGCGCCTCGAGCTGCGCCGGTGTGCCGACGTTCTCCCACAACCCGTCGAACACTTCGCCGCTCGCACGCCCCGCAGCGATGGTCTCGCGGTAGTAAGGCTTCAGTGCGCAGCGCTCGCCCGGCGCCAATCCACGGAACATCCGCGTATCGTAGAGCCCGATATTGCCGAACGTATAACGAGGCGAACCGTCGAGCGAGAGCATCCCCTCGACGAGCGCGAAATCCCCATTGGGATGAAATGGAGGATTGGGCACCATCACGAGGTGCATGCCGGGCGCATCCATCGACGCCAATTGCGCCGCGTGCCCGGCAAGTCGCTCATAGTCGAAATCGCAATAGACGTCGCCGCTCACCGCGGCGAACACGGCCGGCGCCCCGTCGTCTTCGAGAAGCGGCAGCGCCTGCGCGATGCCGCCAGCCGTTTCGAGCGCCGTGCCTTCCGCCGAATAAGCGATCCGTACGCCCCACCGCGCGCCAGCCCCGAGCGCCGCTTCGATCTGCTCACCGAGCCACGCATGGTTGATGACGATCGTCTCGAAACCGGCCGCGGCCAGCCGTTCCAGTTGCCAGACGATGAGCGGTTTGCCGCCCACTTCGAGTAGCGGCTTGGGGCAGGTATCGGTCAGCGGCCGCATTCTTTCGCCGCGCCCCGCGGCAAAGATCATCGCTTTGGTCAAGAGTGGCTTCATGGGCGTGCGGCGCTCAGAATGTATAGCCGACTTCTTGCGCACGGCCTTCGAGCTCGTCGAGCAGTCGCGCGAACGGCGCAAGCGGTCGATAGCGCTCGCTCACTTTGCGTGCGTAGCCTAAAAAGCGCGGCAGATCGGCCAGATAACGCGATTTGCCGTCGCGGTGAAAGAGCCGCGCAAAAAGCCCCAGCACCTTGATGTGCCGCTGCAATCCCATCCATTCGATCTGCCGATAGAACTCGCCGAAGTCCGCATCGACGGGCAATCCCGCCTTCTTTGCGCGCTCCCAGTAGTACGCGATGCAGTCGAGCTCGAACTCTTCGTCCCAGCTCACGAATGCATCGCGCAGCAGCGAGGCGATGTCGTAGGTGATCGGGCCGTAGACCGCATCCTGAAAATCGAGCACGCCGGGATTGGGCTCGCAGACCATCAAATTGCGCGGCATGAAGTCGCGCAACATGAAGACCTGAGGCTGCGCGCGGGCGCTCGCGATCAAGAGCGCATAGGTGCGATCGAGCACGCCGCGCATCTTGTCATCGACGGTGCGCCCCAGATGCCGCTCGATGAACCACTCGGGCATCAGCTCCATCTCGCGGCGCAGGAATGCCTCGTCGAACGGCGGCAGGACACCCTCGCGCGAACTGGACTGCCAACGGATCAAGGCGTCGAGCGCGTCGCGCATGAGCGGCCGCGCGGCTTGCCAGTCACCGGGATCGAGCACCTCGATGTAAGGCTTCGTACCCAGATCCGTGACGAGCATGAAGCCTTGCTCCAGATCGCACTCGAGTACGCGTGGCACATGGACGCCCGCCTGCGCGAGCAGGCCCGCGATTTCAGCGAACTCGCGGCATTTTTCCGGCGGCGGGGCATCGACGGCAATCAGCGTCGGCCCATGCCCGCCCGCGCTCGCGAGGCGGAAGTAGCGGCGAGCGCTCGCATCGGCGGATGCTGGGGCGAGCGTGGCGAGGTTCAGGCGATAACGGGCTTCGTGCGTGCGCAGCCAGCGGGTCAGCGCCTCGACGCGGGGATCGGCCGGGGAAGTATTTGTCATAACGGGGGGAGGCAAAACGTCTTGCCATATAATACCCGACGACTTTTCACGATGCGCCCCGTGTCGGCCTTTGCACGGTCCAGTTTGACCGCCCGTCGTCCCGTGCGTCGAGCACGCCGCTCGTGCACGACGAGACCGCCACCCGATACCGGCGGTGCACGTCGTGCGACGGCGCCGTGCCTGGCTGCCGGGCCGATTCGCCAATCGATACATGCCGCCCAGACAGTTTCTTCGAACGAATTTCTCCGGCGATAGCGCGCCGCGCATGAAACGCCTCGCGGCTGCGCTGATCGCCATGCCGGGCCTGATGCCGTCCGTCTCACACGCGCAGCTGTCGGGCGCGGCCGCCGCGCCGCAGCAGCTCGACGTGCCATGGGGCCTGAGGCTCGCACCGCAGATCGAAGATCATCCGGTTGCGCCTGGCTCGTCGCCTGCCACGTTCGTTCTTGGCGACATCGCGAGCGGCACCGCCGATCGCGATGTCGCGGCCAAGGGCGCCGCCGAGATTCGTCGGCCGACCACGGTGATCAAGGGCGACGCGCTTCACTACGACGAAGACACCGATCGCGCCGATGCATACGGCAACGTACGCCTGATCGGTAACGGCGTATTGTTCGCCGGCCCCGAAGCGCATCTGAGAGTGGAAGCCAACGAGGGCTACATGCCCGCGCCGAAATATCGCTTCTCGCTGCGCGGCGGGTCGGGCAGCGCCAAGCGCGTCGAACTGCTCGACCGCGAGCGTTCCGTCTTCACCGACGGCACCTACACGGGCTGCCAATGCGAGACTCGTCCCGCCTGGTACATCCGCGGCAGCGAGTTCGATTTCGATACGGGCGCCGATGAGGGCGTCGCCCACAACGGCGTGCTGTTTTTTCAAGGCGTGCCGATTTTCGCGAGCCCGTGGCTTTCGTTCCCGCTGAGCGGTGAAAGGCGCAGCGGCCTGCTGCCGCCGCTTTTCTCGGTCAGCTCGACGAACGGCATCGAATTCTCGCAGCCGTACTATTTCAACATTGCGCCGAATCGCGATTTCACGCTCACGCCGCGGATCATTTCGAAGCGCGGCGTGCAAACGCAAGGCTCGTTTCGATATCTTTCGCCGTCCTACACCGGCACGTTCACCGCCGAGTACTTGCCGAACGATGCGATCAAGCACCAGAATCGCTACGCGATCTACTGGCAGCACAGCCAGAATCTGGGCGGCGGATTCGGCGCGTACGTGAACTACAACCGGGTATCGGACAACACGTACTCGCAGGATCTCGCGACCGTCGGCAACCAGTTCCTCGTCGGCACGCAGATCGTCTATGACCAGGAAGCGGGCATCACCTACAACAACGGGCCGTGGTCCGTGCTGGCCCGCGAGCAGCACTGGCAGACCTACAACGACGCTGCGGCGCCCTACGGTCGGGAACCGCAGCTGAACGTCAAATACACGCGATACAACGTGGGCGGGTTCGACTACGGAGTCGAAGCCGACTACACGCGCTTTCACATCACGGCCGACGACGCGACGCAGGGCAATCGCCTCATGTTCAATCCGTACCTGTCGTATGGATTGATCGGCCCCGGCTATTTCGTCGTGCCGAAAGTGCAGATGCACTTCGCGTCGTACAACCTGACGAGCCTTGGCTCGACGGCCCCTGCTGGGCAGCCGAAAAACTTCACCGAGTCGATCCCGACCTACAGCTTCGACACGGGCCTCATTTTCGAGCGTTCGCTGCGGCTTTTCGGCGAAGACTATATCCAGACGCTCGAGCCGAGGCTCTATTACGTCTATACGCCGTACCGAAACCAGAACTTCGCGCCGCTGTTCGATACCGCCGAGTCAGACTTCGGGCTGGCGGAAATCTTTACGCCGAACACGTTCGTCGGGAACGACCGCATCGCGGACGCGAACCGCCTCACAGCGGGTCTCACCACGCGTTTCATCAACGCGGCGACAGGCGATGAGCGCGCCCGGTTCGTGATCGCTCAGCAGTACTACTTTCACGATCAGCGCGTGAGGCTCACATCGAGCGATCCGATTCCGGCCACGAGCCATTCGGACCTGATCGCGGGTGCGTCGATCAAGCTCGGCGCGGGTTTCGCCTCGGAAACGGCGTTCCAATATAATGCCGACAACAACCAGTTGGTGCGCTCGAGTGTCGGGTTCGGCTTCAGTCCGGAGGCGCGCAAGGTCATCAACGTGGCCTACCGTTACACGCGGGCCAACGACACGCTCGACAACGAGCCGATCAACCAGATCGTGGTGTCGGGTGAGTGGCCGATCACGCGTCGGCTTTACGGCGTGGGGCGGTTCAACTACGACTTGGCCGGACACCGCATCGTCGACGGGCTGGTCGGCTTCCAGTACGATGCCGACTGCTGGACGCTCGGCGTCGGCGTGCAGCGCTACGCGAACGGCGTCAACTCGGCGGGCGGAGCGCGCTCGTCGACGCGGATGCTCGGGCAGTTGACGCTGAAAGGCTTGTCGAACGTCGACAACGGACTCACGGCAGCATTCAGGGCCAGTGTGGCGGGCTACACGCCGCCGCCGCCCCCGCCGCTGCCGGTTTCGCGTTATTCGAACTACGAATGAAGCGCGACGATACTGCGCCCGCTAGGGCGCGACCGATTTTCGCAAAAACGGGGCAGGGCTCGATTGTGTGGCCCGATATGAATGGAGTAGCTGTGGCAATTTCGAATAAGCTTCGCGGGGCAATGCTCGCGGCCGGTGTCGGGGCCGCTTTCGTCTTCTTGCCGGTGGGCCCGGCCGCGGCTCAGACAGCGGCAGCCCCGGGCGTGCAGTCGGTCGATTCGGTCGCCGCCGTGGTCAACGACGACGTCATCACCGAACGCGAGCTGCAGCAGCGCGCCGACCTCGTGGCGCGCCGCCTGCAGCAGCAAAACGCACCGGTGCCCCCCACTGACCAGTTGACGCGCCAGGTGCTCGACCAGATGATTCTCGAGCGTATTCAGCTGCAGCGTGCGAAGGAAGACGGGATCACCGTGGACGACGCCGCTGTCGATGCGGCGCTGCAACGTCTCGCCAAGGCGAACAACCTGTCGCTCGCCATCTACCGCGCGCGCATCGAGGCGCAAGGCGTGCCCTGGTCCGTGTTTACGCGCGATGCGCGTACCGAATTGACGCTCTCGAAGCTGCGCGAGCGCGAGGTGGACAGCAAGGTCACGGTCTCCGACGCCGAGGTGGCGAACTATATTGCGAGCCAGCGCGGGCCCGAGGCGAAGGTTCAGCAGGACCTG
>Ga0209672_101276_pt1 | contig 9882 bp, 3 predicted proteins | sample AraplaCol_mMS_r2_FD_184273 | JGI IMG/M metagenome (GOLD analysis project Ga0209672, IMG submission 184273) | Arabidopsis root microbial communities from North Carolina, USA - plate scrape CL_Col_mMS_r2 (SPAdes) (version 2) | ecosystem: Host-associated > Plants > Roots > Endosphere | place: USA...
GTGCGGTGACCCTGGACCTCGCCGGGCTCAAGACCGAACTGAGCGCGGCCGCCAGTTCGATCCGTCAGGGCCGCAGCAACAATCTCGCGCTGCCCCTGCCCGAAGGCGGCGTCACCTATTTCACCTTGAGCGAATCGGATGTCCTGCCCGCCGCGTTGGCCAGCCGCTATCCGCAATTGAAGAGCTACAAGGGCGTCGACAACCAAGGGCGCCACGTGCGCCTGGACATCACCCCTTACGGTCTCCAGGCCATGGTGTATGGCGACGACAGCGGTGTCTGGATGGTACAGCCGGCGCAGCAACTTTCCGGCAAGGCCATTCGCGCCAATGACAGGGGCGACATCTACTGGAGTTTCCGTCGAACGGCCCTGCCCGCCTCGGCGCCATTCAATGAAAACGCACTGCCGCGCGATGTGCTCAACGGCAAATCCTCACTCATGCGGCGAGCCACAACGCCAGGCGGGACTGGAGCGCGCGCGGGCGGCTCGGTGATGTACGACTACCGTCTGGCCGTGGCCGCCACCAGCACGTACACGAAGAGTTTCGGCGGAACGGTGTCCGACGGCCTGGCGGCGATCGTCACCATGGTCAATCGCCTCAACGAGGTCTATGAAAACGATCTTGGTGTGCACTTCACCTTGATCGGCGATGCCGACAAGATCATCTACACCACGCCCGACAGCGACCCTTACAAGGACATGCAGCCCGGCGGTGAGGACATCAACGAAGAGAACGTCGCGAATCTCGCGCAGACCATCGGCAACGCGAACTTCGACGTCGGCCACGTGGTGGCGGGCGACGGCGGTGGCGGCATGGCCTGGATCGCCAGCACCTGCGATGACGAAGTGAAAGCCTATGGCAGCACAGGGCGAATCAATCCGGTGGGCGATGCCTTCGTGGTCGACTTCGTCGCGCACGAGCTGGGTCATTCGTTCGGCTCGTATCACACGCACAATGCCAATCAGAGCACGCTGCCCGACAAGGCGGTCGAGCCGGGCGAGGGCTCATCGGTCATGGGTTACGCTGGCGTCATTGGCGGCATCTTCTCCTATCAGCCGCACAGCGATCCGTATTTCAACAGCAGCAGTATCGAGTCGATCCAGGACTGGATGGGCGGGGCGGGCGGCGCTTGTGCAGCGCGCAGGGCAAACCTCGGCGCCGCGCCGTGGATCGACCCGGAATCATTGCTGCCGCCCGAGGCGTTCAAGTATCCAGACAGGCGCCTGCGTTACACCATACCCGCGCGCACTCCCTTCACACTGAAGGCCGCCGTGAAATCCACCAACACGAGCAAGTTGACCTACACGTGGGAACAGTTCGACTTTGGACCCGAGCAAATGGCCAAACTGAAGGACGATGGACGTGGCCCGATCTTTCGCTCCTTCAAGCCGCACGCCGGCATTCAACAGACCTTCCCAAGCCTGGCGGCCGTGCTTGGCGATCAACCATTGGGCTATGGCCAGGTGTATCCGGCGACCACGCGCCAGCTCAGCTTCCGCCTCGCCGTTCGCGACAATGCCTTGCGCTCCGGCATGGCGAGCACGGGCCCCAACACGGTGACCGGTAACCTCTATCTCAATGTGCTCGACACCGGCAGCGCGTTCGCCGTGACCGCGCCGAGAACGGCGGTCACCTGGAAGAGCGGCTCCGAACAAACCGTGACCTGGAATGTCGCCAAGACCGACAAGGCGCCCATCGCCTGTCCAAAGGTCGACGTGGGACTCTCGCTGGATGGCGGCTACACCTATGGCGCTACGCCGCTGGCGCTCGCCGTGCCCAACACGGGACGCGCAAAGATCAAGCTCCCCGCGAACACCGCAAGCAGCAAGGTGCGCGTACGGGTGAGTTGCAGCAATAACGTGTTCTTTGCGGTGTCACCTGTCAACTTCAACCTGGCGCGTTGACCGACGGCGTTCGCTTTGCGCGAAAAGCAGAAGGGCGCCATGGGCGCCCTTCTGTCGTGTTGCCTGGGCAATGGCTGGCTCAGCCCTGCAGCGGCGCCAGCGCGTCGTTGAAGGTCTTGCTCGGGCGCATGGCCTTGGTGATCAGCTCGACGTTCGCGTGGTAGTAGCCCTTGATGTCGACGGGCTTGCCCTGTGCGCCGTTGAGTTCGCCGATGATCTTGGCTTCGTTCTCGGTCAGCGCCTTGGCGATCGGCTCGAACTTGGCCTTGAGCTTGGCGTCGTCGTTCTGTGCGGCGAGTGCCTGAGCCCAGTACATGGCCAGGTAGAAGTGGCTGCCGCGGTTATCGAGTTCACCGACCTTGCGGGCCGGCGACTTGTTGTTGTCGAGGATCTTGCCGTTCGCTTCGTCCAGCGTCTTGGCCAGCACGCGGGCGTCGGCGTTGTCGTAGCGGTTGGCCAGATGTTCCAGCGAGGCGGCGATGGCGAGGAATTCGCCCAGCGAATCCCAACGCAGGTAATCCTCTTCCACGAACTGCTGCACGTGCTTGGGCGCCGAGCCGCCGGCACCGGTTTCGAACAGGCCGCCACCGGCCATCAGCGGCACGACGGAGAGCATCTTCGCGCTGGTGCCCAGCTCCATGATCGGGAAAAGGTCGGTGAGGTAGTCGCGCAGCACGTTGCCGGTCACCGAGATGGTGTCCTGGCCCTTGCGGATGCGCTCCAGCGAGAACGTGGTGGCCTCCACCGGCGAGAGCACGCGGATGTCCAGGCCTGACAGGTCGTGATCCTTGAGGTAACGCTCGACCTTCTTGATCACCTGCGCGTCGTGCGCGCGGTTCGCATCCAGCCAGAACACGGCCGGCGTGTTGGACAGGCGTGCGCGCGAGACGGCGAGCTTTACCCAATCCTGGATCGGCGCGTCCTTGGTCTGGCACATGCGCCAGATGTCGCCGGCTTCCACCGACTGCTCCAGCAGCACCTTGCCGGCTTCGTCGATCACCTTCACCACACCGTCGCCGGCGATCTTGAAGGTCTTGTCGTGCGAACCGTATTCCTCGGCCGCCTGCGCCATCAGGCCGACGTTGGGCACGCTGCCCATGGTGGCGGGATCGAATGCACCATGTGCCTTGCAGTCTTCGATCACCGCCTGGTACACGCCGGCGTAGCTGCGATCGGGGATCACTGCCTTGGTGTCCTGCAGCTTGCCTTCGGTGTTCCACATCTTGCCGGAGTCGCGGATCATCGCCGGCATCGAGGCGTCGATGATCACGTCGCTGGGCACGTGCAGGTTGGTGATGCCCTTGTCCGAGTTGACCATGGCCAGCGCCGGACGCTTGGCGTATTCGGCCTTGATGTCGGCGAGGATTTCATCCTGCTTCGGCTGAGGCAGCTGGCCGAGGCGCGCGTACAGGTCGCCGATGCCGTTGTTCGGCTCGAAGCCCACGCTCTTGAGCGCATCGGCGTGCTTGGTCAGCACGTCCTTGTAGAACTCGTTGACGGCGAAGCCGAACATGATGGGGTCGGAGACCTTCATCATGGTCGCCTTGAGATGCAGCGAGAACAGCACGCCCTGTTTCTTCGCGTCTTCGATCTGCGCGTCGATGAAAGCGGTCAGCGCCTTCTTGCTCATCACGGCGACGTCGATGATCTCGCCGTCCTTCAGCGCGGTCTTTTCCTTCAGCACCGTGCTGGAGCCGTCCTTGCCGAACCACTCGATCTTCACGTTGGTGGCTTTCTCGACGACCGTCGACTTCTCGCTGCCGTAGAAGTCGCCGCCGTCCATGTGGGACACGTGCGTCTTCGAATCCTTGCTCCACGCGCCCATCTTGTGCGGATGCTTGCGTGCGTAATTCTTCACCGAGAGCGGTGCGCGGCGATCGGAGTTGCCTTCGCGCAGCACGGGGTTCACGGCGCTGCCCTTCACCTTGTCGTAGCGCGCCTTGACGTTCCACTCGCTGACGTCCTTGGGATCTTCCGGATAGTCCGGCAGTGCATAGCCCTGGGACTGCAGTTCCTTGATCGCGGCCTTGAGCTGCGGCATCGAGGCGCTGATGTTGGGCAACTTGATGATGTTGGCTTCCGGCGTGGTCGCCAGCTTGCCCAGCTCGGTCAGATCGTCGGCGATCTTCTGGTTGTCCGGGAGGATGTCCGGGAACTGGGCGATGATGCGGCCGGCCAGCGAGATGTCGCGCGTCTCCACCTGGATGCCGGCGGTGGCGGTGAAGGCCTTGATGATCGGCAGCAACGAATGCGTGGCGAGGTACGGCGCTTCGTCGGTGAGCGTGTAGATGATCTTGGGCGTGTTCGACATTGTCTGCTATGACCTCGCTGGCTACGGCGTATTCAAATTGGGGGGTGCGCGCCCGAAGGCAGCGCCGTGCGCGGACGCACACGTCGCCCGAAGCGTTCGACATGGGGTCGAAACCGACGGACGGAAGCCCCTCATTGTCACGATTTCGCGGAATGGGCGAAAGCGTGGGGGTGGGACAATGCGCAAACGTATGGTGCGGCGAGGTTTTTTGTGGGAGGCCACCCTGTGGGCGATCGGCGACGGGGCGAGGATGCTGGCCCGCCGCAGTCGCGCACAGGGTGCGCTCCCACAGGAATGCGTTTGATCAGACGCTCTCGGCGGCCGGAAGACGCTTCGGTGCTCGACGACGCGCACGCCACGCGGCATAACGATCCGCCAGGCAGGAGAAGATCACGTACAGCGCCGGCGTGCTCAGCAGGGTCAGGGTCTGCGAGATCAGCAGGCCGCCGATCAAGGCGATACCCAGCGGACGGCGCAGATCCGAACCTTCGCCCAGGCCCACCGCGATCGGCACGGCTGCAAGAATCGCCACCATCGTCGTCATCATGATCGGGCGAAAGCGCACCATGCTCGCCTCATAGGCGGCCTCGGCCGGACTCAAGCCATGCTCGCGGCGGGAGACCAGGGCGAAGTCGATCATCATGATCGCGTTCTTCTTGACGATGCCGATCAGCAGGACCAGCGCAATCTGTGCGATCACCGACAGCTCGGTATCGGTGTACCACAGCGCCAGCAAGGCACCGACACCGGCTGCGGGCAGCGTGGAGAGAATCGTCACCGGATGGATCAGGCTCTCGTACAGCATGCCCAGCACGATGTAGACGGTCACCACAGCGCCGAGCAGCAGCCACAGCATGCCGCTTTGCGATTGCTGGAAGCGGCGGAAATCGCCGCCGATATTGATGCGGATGTCACCCGGCAGGCGCATCTGCGAACCGGTCTGCTGGATGATCTGCAAGGCCTCGCCCATGCTCACACCGGGCGCGAGATTGAAGCTCATGCTCATCACGGTGTACTGGTTTTCGTGCGAGATCTGGGTGGGCGCGAGGCCTGGCACCTGTTGCGCAAACGCCGTGAGCGGCACCATCTTGCCGCTGGTGCTGGCCACATAGACCGCATCGATGGCCGCCGGCGTGGCGGTCTGATTCGGCAACGCGTTGACGACGACCTTGTATTGGTTGAGGTCGGAATAAATCGTGCTGATCTGACGCTGGCCAAACGCGTTGTACAGAGCGCCGTCGATGGTGCCGATGCCTACGCCCAGGCGCGCGGCCTTGTCGCGGTCGATCACGATGTTCTGTTGCAGGCCGGCGTCGTCCACGTCGCTGCCCACATCCTTGAGCTTGGGATTCTTTTTCAGCTCGGCAACGAGCTTGGGCAACCACAAAGTGAGCTCTTCGGGATTGTCGCCCTGCAGCGACACTTGATACTGCGCGCCCTGGCTGGTGCCACCGCCGCCGCCGAAACTCGGAAGATCCTGGATGGGACGCAGGCGTACATTGAGATCCGGATAGCGCGCGGCCTTGGCGCTCAATCGCGCCAGCACGGCAAAGGTGTCGTCCTTGCGGCCTTGCGCGTGCGTCTTCAGTTCGATATCGAACGTACCCGAGGAACCCTGGCGGCTGGTGCCCAGGCGCGAGCCGACGCGCGCCACGTCATGGTCCTTTTTCAGCATGTCGATCAAGCGCTGCTGGCGGGCCACCGCATCCTGGAACGACACGGTGGCACCCGATGTGGCGCGGCCGCGGATAAGGCCGGTGTCCTGCGGCGGGAACAGGCCCGTCTTCACCTGGCCGAACAACAAGATGGTGATGGCAATCAGCGCCAGCGGCGTCAGCGAGAAGGCGAGCGCGTGCTTGATCGAGAACTTCAGGCAGCGCGAGTAAACGCCGAGCATGCCGGCCTGGAATTTCTCCAAGGCCACGCCCACCTTCGTGGTCGGCTTGTCCTGCTCGTGGCCGCTGAGGAACTGGCCGCACAGCGAGGTGGTCAGCGTGAGCGAGACCAGCGCCGAGACGATGATCGCCGCCACCAGCGTGATGGTGAATTCCTTGAAGAACAGGCCGGTGATGCCGCTCATGAACAACAGCGGCAGGAACACCGCCACCAGCGACGCGGTGATGGAGACGATGGTGAAGCCGATCTCCTTGGCGCCCGCCAGCGCGGCTTCCATGCGCGTCATGCCTTGATCGATGTGGCGCACGATGTTCTCGATCACCACGATCGCATCGTCCACCACGAAGCCGATCGCAATCACCAGCGCCAGCAAGGTGAGGTTGTTGAGCGTGAAGCCCAGCACGTACATCACCATCGCCGCACCGGCCAACGACAACGGCACGGCGGCGGTGGCGATCAGAGTGGGTGCGAGCCGGCGCAGGAACAGCGCCATGGTCAGCATCACCATCAGCAGGCTGATCAGCAAAGTGGCCTGCACTTCATGCAGCGATGCGCGGATGGTCGGCGTGCCGTCGAAGTACGGCGTGAGCGTGGTGCCGGGCTGCAGGTAATCGCGCAGCAGTGGCACCGCATCCTTGACGCGATCCACCGTGCCGATGATGTTGGCGGTGGACTGGCGATACACATACATCAGGATGGCCGGCTTGCCCTGGAACCACGCCGCCTGATACGCATCCTGCAGGCCGTCGTACACCTTGGCCACGTCGGACAGGCGCACCGGCGTGCCGTTGTTGGAAGCGATCACCAGGCTGGCAAAGTCGGCTGCGTTATGCAGCGAATCGTTGGCGGTCACCGCCATGGTGGTCTTGCCGTCGGACAGGAAACCTTGCGGCGAGGTCACGTTGGCGGCGGTGAGTGCGTTGCGCAGCTGGTCGGGCGAGAGGCCGAGCGCGTTGAGCTGACGCAGGTTGACGTCAACGCGGATCGCTGGCGTGGCAGCGCCGAGGATGTCCACTTCTGACACGCCTTCGAGCTGGCGAATGCGCTGTGCGAGCAGCGAATCGGCGATGTCGTAGAGCTCACGTGCCGACTGCGTTTCCGAGGTCAGCGCGAAGGCGATGATCGGATCGTCGTTAGGATTGGCCTTCTGGTAGCTCGGCGGCGCATTGAGTCCACTGGGCAGGTCCGACTGCGCGGCATTGATGGCCGCCTGCACGTCGCGCGCTGCCGAGTCGAGATTGCGGCCCGCTTCGAACATCAGGAATACCTGGGTGCTGCCCAGCGAGCTGGACGAGCGCATGGTGTCGATGCCCGGCACCTGGCCGAGGTGGCGCTCCAGCGGCGCGGCCACGGTGGAGGCCATGGTGCTGGCGCTGGCGCCGGCCTGGCTGGCCTGCACGAAGATCACCGGGAATTGCATGTTCGGCAGCGCCGCCACGCCGAGCAGCACGTAGCAGATCAGGCCTACCGCGAACACGCCCATGGCCAGCAATGAGGTACCGATCGGGCGGCGGATGAAAGGACCGGAAATGTTCATGCCGTCAGGAAGCCAGGTACGACGCGCGGGGCGCGAAGGAATTCAAAGAAGCCGCACACCACATCGAGGCGCACGCACGGAAGTACGTATATACCGCACATTAACGCAAGAACGCATGACGGTCGGTTTGGTTGAAGCCGTTTGAGCGTGGATCGGCGGAATATCTCGCCTCGCCGTCATTCCGGCGCGGGTCGCCGGGAGCCATTTGGTATTAGACGTCTAAATGCAGGAGTCTCAGGGATTGCAGCTGCGCTTCGAGAGCGCCGATGGAATCCCACGGCAGGATAGGCGAATTGCCGCGCTCGTCGGGCGGATTCTGCAGCAGGCCATCCGACCAGCCGCCGCAACCGGTCAACGGCAGCAGCGGACGATGATGCAGCCAGGCCAGGCACACTTCGGAGATCGTGCCGGCGCGGCCGCCGATCACCAGGCAGGCGTCTCCTGCCAGCGCCATCAACAGGTTGCGCGCGTCGCCCATGCCACTGGGGATCACCACGCTGGCCGGCCAGTCGTCCTCTGGCATCGCATCGCTCGGCACAATGCTCACGACCAGCCCGCCCACATCGATCGCACGCTGCGCCGCGTGTCGCGTCGCCGGGCTGCCGCAACCGCTGACCACGGTGATGCCCGACCTCGCCAGCAACTCGCCTGCCTGGCCGGCGAGTTCATAGGCCTTCGAACCCGGCTCGGCGCTACCCAGTACGCACACCTGCGGCTTTCTCACGCGGGTCATATCGTCACTCCCGTGATGTCGATGGAACTTGGCTGGATGCAGCGGCGCTCATGCAGCCCATGCGCCACCAAACCAGCGCACCTTATCCCAGGCATGCCGAAAGGGGCGCGCCATGCTGGCCGCGCCCCTTTCGTGATGTCGCTGGCGACCCGGCGTCTGCCGGGTCGCCGTGTGCCATTACATCGCGCCGCGCGCCTGTGCCTTCATCAGCGCGCGCTGTTCGCGGCGCTCCTTCAGCCAGTCGGCGAAACGCTCCATGTAGAGATAGATCACCGGCGTGGTGTACAGCGTCACCAACTGCGACAACAGCAGGCCACCGACGATGGATACGCCCAGCGGGCGGCGCAGTTCCGCGCCGATGCCATTGCCCAGCGCCAGCGGCAAGGCGCCGAGCATGGCCGCCGCGGTGGTCATCATGATCGGGCGGAAGCGCAGCAGACACGCGCGACGGATCGCCTCGCGCGGCTTCATGCCGTCGCGCTGCGCTTCGATCGCGAAGTCGATCATCATGATCGCGTTCTTCTTCACGATACCGATCAGCAGCACGATACCCACGATGCCATCCACCGACAGGCTCATATCGCACAGGATGAGCGCCAGCAACGCACCCACGCCGGCCGGCGGCAGGGTCGAGATGATCGTCAGCGGGTGGATGTAGCTCTCGTACAGCACGCCCAGCACGATGTAGATCACCACGATGGAGGCGATCAGCAGCAGCACTTCGTTGGTAAGCGAGGTGGAGAACTCCGCGGCCTTGCCGATGAACTGGCCACGCACCTGCGGCGGGAAGTTGAGCTTTTGCTCGACCCCGCGAATCGCATCCACTGCCTCGGACAGCGAGTAACCCGGCGCGAGGTTGAACGACACCGTCACCGCCGGCAGCTGCTGCTGATGGCTGACCACCAGCGGCGCCGTGGTCACTACCGCCGTGGCCAGCGAGGCCAGCGGAATGGTGCCGCCGCCGCCGATGATCACGCCCGTGTTGGCCACGCCCAGGCCGGTGCTGGTGGACGAGTTGCTCGACGCCACCTGACCGAACGCGGTCGCATTGCTGCCGGTCAGCGCGCCGCTGCCATTGCTCTTGACCGTGAGCTGGTTGAGCAGCGCGGTGCTGGTGCGGAACTGCGGCGCCACTTCAAGCACCACGCGGTACTGGTTGAGCTGGGTGAAGATGGTCGAGATCTGGCGCTGGCCGAACGAGTCGTACAGCGTGTCGTCGATGGTCTGCACCGGTACGCCCAGACGGCTGGCCTTCTCGCGGTCGATGGTGAGCTTGAGCGAGGTGCCCTGGTCGGCGAGGTTGTTGTCCACGTCGGCCAGTTCGGGCAGCTCGCGCAACGCCTGCGTCATCTGGTTGGCGTAGCCGGAGAGCTCGGTCGCGTTCACGTCGGACATCGAGTACTGGTACTCGGTGGCCGATACGCGGCTATCCAGTGTCACGTCCTGCACGGGCTTGAGGTACAGCTCCACGCCCGGGATGCCGGCCGCTTCTTTCTGCAGT